>Ga0172378_10000337_pt1 | contig 40734 bp, 24 predicted proteins | sample GrowelOW332metaG_FD_119755 | JGI IMG/M metagenome (GOLD analysis project Ga0172378, IMG submission 119755) | Groundwater microbial communities from an aquifer near a municipal landfill in Southern Ontario, Canada - Pumphouse #3_1 metaG | ecosystem: Environmental > Aquatic > Deep subsurface >...
TAAAAATTTGAAAACGGTAAATTATACAGGCGGTGAAAGTCAATTGGAAGTTATTGGCGTTAATGCTTTTGGAATAACTTTTGATGAATATAATAATGAAAAAGATAGTTGTGAAAGTTTAAGTAAAATGACTTTACCCGATTCCATTTATGAAATAGGCGGTTATGCATTTTATAAATGTATTAATTTGAGTTTAAACGATATACCTAGCGGACTTACAGTTATTAAAAATTATGCTTTTGCTTATACAAAGATAAATAATATTGATTTTACAAATGTATCCGAAATTGGTGAGTATGCATTTAGTCATTGCAGTTATTTATCGATTGTTAGTAATACTACAAAGGTAACAAAATGTAAAAAACTTGCTTTTGAAGGTACTAAATTATGGCAAAACCAAAGAACGGAATGTTTGCAAAATTGTGACCAAGATGTAAAAAAAGCGGTTTTCTATGCAGGAACAATAGTTATTGGAACTCACGAAAACTACGGAAATATGTTTGGTGATGGAACTCTACAACTAAGTGAAAGTGCAACTATAATCGCCGATGAGGCATTTAAGGGGACAAAACTAACCGAATTATATATTTATTTGACATCTAATATTTCTAGAGAAGTAATAGAAGGGAATAAGTATGAATTTATTGGTGATGATGTTTTTTATGATACTTTAGGTGCTCATATAATTGTACCTCAGGATTTAGAAACAACTTATAAAGCAAAATATCCTGTTTTATCTCCGCATATAGGTTATGTAATTACTGAAACTATTAGTGTAGGGGTAAATAAAGGTACGCATACAGTTTGGATATCGCATAATGCTAGTAATAAAGTAGCTCATTATATAAATTATGAGGGTACGGGTATCTCAATAGATTTAGGGTCACTAGCTAGTAATCTAACTTTTAGTTACTGGGAAAGAATATCTTTAGGTGCTTTTAGTAGTAACGATACGGTTACGAATATAAACCTAGGGAAAGTAAATTATATTGCTAGTTTTGCTATTAATGCAAGTATGACTAAACTGGTAACAATTTACTTAACAAATTGTACTTCTCCACCTATAATGGAAAGTGATTTTAGTATACAATTTGAGGATAGTAGTTCAAAAATTTATGTAAAACAAGAAGATTTATCAGCTTATCGTCGTAAGTGGAGTGACCACGCTACAATGCTAACTTATTTGAATGGGGTAGACTAATAAAAATAATAAAAAAATAAAAATAATATTACAAAATTATAAAATTATAAAATTATAAAATTATAAAAAAAAGAGTTGATTTACAAAAATAAATCAACTCTTTATTATTTACTTTTTTGTACTAATTTTAGTACATATCAGGCATACCTTGAGGCATAGCAGGTGCTGATATAGGAGCAGGAATTTCGGCTACTAAACATTCTGTTGTAAGTAAAGTAGCGGCTACACTTGATGCATTTTGTAATGCACTTCTAGTAACTTTTGTAGGATCTAATATTCCAGCTTTCATCATATCAACATATTTATCTTTGCTAGCATCATAACCATAATTAACTTTGTTTGCAGTTAGTATATTATTAACAACCACACCACCATCAACACCAGCATTAAATGCAATTTGTCTAATAGGTGCTTCTAGTGCTTTAAGAATTATTTTACCACCTGTTTTTTCATCATCGGAAAGAGTTTCTATAAATAATGAAATTTCTTTATGAAGACTTAATAGTGCTATTCCGCCACCGGCAACAACACCTTCTTCTACAGCGGCTCTAGTTGCACTAAGTGCATCTTCAATACGCAATTTGGTATCTTTCATTTCAACTTCAGTAGCTGCTCCAACATTAATTACAGCAACACCACCAGCTAATTTTGCTAGTCTTTCTTTCATCTTGTCTTTGTCATAATCACTAGTTGCGATACTAAGTTGTTGTTTGATAGAATTGATTCTAGCTTTTATTGCTGCAGAGTCACCATAACCGTCAACGATAGTTGTGTTATCTTTGTCTACCTTAACTAATTTTGCTCTACCTAATTGGCTTAATTGAGCATCTTTAAGTTCTAGTCCCATTTCTTCACTAATTACTGTACCGCCTGTAAGAATAGCGATATCTTGCAACATTGCTTTTCTTCTATCTCCAAAACCAGGTGCCTTAACTGCTACGCAATTGAATACACCTTTTAATTTATTAACTACGATAGTAGCTAATGCTTCAGCTTCAAAATCTTCAGCAATAATTAGTAATTTATTTCCAGTTTTCAAAACTTGTTCTAATACTGGAACAATTTCTTGAATATTAGCAATTTTTTTATCTGTAATTAAAATAACTGGATTGTCAAGTTCAGCAATCATCTTATCTGGGTTTGTAACTAGATAAGGGCTTGCATATCCACGGTCGAATTGCATTCCTTCAACAACAGTAAGTTCTGTCTTCATAGATTTGCTTTCATCGACAGTTATTACACCGTCTTTGCCAACTTTATCCATAGCTTCGCTAATAAGTTTACCAATTTCTTCATCACCGGCAGAAATACTTGCAACACTAGCAATTTCGTTCTTTTCACTAACTACTTTGCTTATTTTTTTAAGTGCTTCTACGCAAACTTCAGTTGTTTTTGCAATACCTTTTCTAATAGCCATAGGATTAGCTCCAGCAGCTACATTCTTAAGTCCTTCTTTTATAATAGCTTGAGCAAGAACACAAGCAGTAGTAGTTCCATCACCAGCGACATCATTGGTTTTTGTGCTAACTTCTTTAATTAATTGTGTGCCCATATTTTCAAATGGGTCTTCAACTTCTATTTCTTTAGCAATAGTGACACCATCGTTTGTAATTAGTGGTGCACCAAATTTTTTCTCTAATACTACATTTCTACCCTTAGGTCCAAGTGTAAGTTTTACAGTGTTTGCAAGAACATCAACACCAATTTCTAAGGCTTTTCTCGCATCTTCTGCATATTTAAATTGTTTAGCCATAAATAAATTCCTCCTTATTTAACGATTGCCAAAATATCACTTTGGCGTATTATTGTAACTTCATCACCATCTAGTTTAAAATCATTGCCAGCGTAAAGTGAGTATAAAATTTTATCTCCCACCTTAACTTGCATAACTACTTCTTTCCCATCAATTATTCCACCTTTTCCTACGGCTATAATGGTAGCCATTGTTGGTTTCTCTTTAGCGGAACCTGTAAGGATTATGCCACTTGCAGTAGAAGCAGTAACTTCGTCTTTTTTTATAACAACTTTATCAAATAATGGTTGTATTTGCATTTTTAGAACCTCCTAAAAAGTTAATTTTTTTTGTTTTTCTGTGTTAGCACTCAAGCATTGAGAGTGCTAATTTAATTGTCATTATAGCATTATAATTTTGTATTATCAAGCATTTTTTTATATATTCTTAAAATAATGAAATATTTTTTTGTTGCAAAAAAATTTTGATATTTATTTTGATGTCGCTATTAGTATACGATTGATAAATTGAAATCACCTATTTTTTTGATAAAATTTTAATAAAAAATATTTTCAAGCAATAAAAAAGACGAATAAGTGATAAAATTTAGATGAAAATCGATAAAAATAACTTTCTTAATTTCCGGTTTTTATAATATTATTTTTTAATGATTAAATATCCATTGCTTATTGACAAATATGCACATATATTGTATTATATATATAGTATTATATAGTATATTAAGTTTAAGGAGCAAGCATTGTTGATGGATACCAATTTGAAAAATTTGCAAAGCAATAAAAAAGCAAAAACTTTTTTGATAATAACCATTATTTGTTTAGTTTTCGGATTATTTGTTTTAAGTATAATTCCGAACGCTTCAACTTGTGCAAATGCTGCTACTATTCCTTCTGGTTCGACCAATTTACTATCTAATAATGGTCTTTTACTTGATACTGAAAATACAGAAATTATGAATATCTATAGCAATTATGCTGAGGCTTATGCTTATTTAACAGCAGCTACAAATATTTATAGTACAGCGAGTAAGGGTGATTATAATTTATTAAATTGGGGTTCTCCACAATTTAGTGATAACTTTGATATGGGTGGTGGTAATATTGCTAAAGTTACTGTAAATTCACTAGATTATTATGGATTTACTTTAAAAACAACCACTGTTCCTGTAAATGCTGAAATAACAGTTAATATTCCTATCGACTCAAATAGTGCTTTAGCTAGAGCAATTAGAGATGATATGTTGGAGGTCCAAATATCCGCATCGTGCAAGCAAATTAGTCTTAATCAAGCTAGTGGTGAAGATACTGCAAGTGCTACTTTGTACTATTGTGCAGGAACATCTGCAGCGGAAATGAACTTGACTGATAGTCATCAAATCCGTTTTCCAGTAAAGCCTGATAGCACTTTAAATTATGAAGTTACTGATGTTGGTTCTGTACCAAATAGTTGTGAAAATGGTTCTTATTTAAGTTTGCGTATGTCAAACTTCTCACAAACAGGTGATAATTTCTTTATGGCAATAACCCAATTTTTCTTCAAAATAAAGATTTCTTTGCGTACAGGTGTTGTATTCGAAACTTATGATAATTATGATAATATTCAAATTCAAAATACAGATAATAGTAGAAGTGAATTTGCAACTCAAAATATGGTAAAGGAAGGAGATGTTGTTGTCGTAAAGAACGAATTAAGAAACGATGCCAATATCTATGATGTAAATAGTGGAATTAGCTTGGATACAAGAGCATCAGGTTCTTATTATCGTGAATTATTTTTAGAGTCTAGGTATGGAACAAGTAAAACTGAAATTAATCAAGGGTCATCTCTATATACTTCCCAGGATATGGTAACTTGGACTTATAATGAAAATGCTTTTACTAGAATTTATCCTGACGATGTTGATGGAATTGATTTATCGAATGAATATACGGGACTTTATGCTGTTTTTAGAGTTAATGGTGGCATATTTACGCAATTAACTATTGCTTGTTCGCTAAAATCCAATTTAGGAATAACCTTACAAAGTGGTAGTTCTTATAATTTTATTGTGGATAATCAAAAAGCGAACACGCCGATTTTAGATACTTACACCGTTTTTTATCAAAAATATATTGATGAAAAAAGTTATTATACTAACACAAATAGTTATAATACAGAAATCGATGAAGGTGGAAATATTAAAGTAGCTAGTGTATCTATCGGAACAGATAGAGATAATACTGATATAAATTTATCTTCATTTACGACTAATCCTAGGGGGATAAGTCCAGAATTAATATATTATAAAGTTACTAAATTAGAATTTGAAACAAATAATATAGAATATACACCATTTTCAAAAGAAGATGCAACTGGCATTTTTTGTAAAATTACGCCACAGCTTAATAACGAAGCCCCAATTATTAATTACTTTGGTATTGATTTAAATCTAAAAACGGGTACTAATGAATATTTAGAAGAGGGGATATATGAAGTAGAGTTTGTAACCTATGATTATGTAGGAAATATAACATATAGTAATATACCTTATGTTATTAGAGTAGATGTGTCTGATTATGCTTTTTCTACAGTAACAAAAGTCGGAAATACTATAGTTACCGATATGGTATCAAGTGGCGTTTTCGCGTTGACAAGTTATGCTCTTTCTGATGATAACCAATTAGTAACACGTGCAAATAATACTTATAAGAGAGGGGATAGAGTAGTACTAAAGTTGGATTTTAGTAGTACTGGATTTACAAAATATATTCTTACAGGCTTCGGAACACCCGCAGGTGATGAAATAAACACTGCAACTTTTCCTTATACGGTTGCTGGTGTCGTTTTTATTACGAACTATCAACAGTCGCAAAGTATGCCTACATTTATAGTTAGTAGTGGTTATGCAGGTGATGAAAATGAAGGCAATCGTAAATTAATTTTGACTTTTAAGTCGAAAATTACCATTGCGGTAACGAATACTATACATACTTATGTTCCAAATACACATTGTGCCGTAACAGCAACTGCAATAGATAGCACTACGGGCAGATCACTAAATGTTACAATAATAAAAACTTATTGTGAAACAATAGATGGTAATTTTAGGCCAGTAGATAGTACTTTCCCAATTAATGCAGGTACTTATTATTATAGATGTGAAATAAATAGTTCACAATATTATGGCTTTAATACGGGAACATTAAATATAAAAAAATCAGTGCCAATAATTAATAATGTTAATATTATTCCTATAAAATACGGCGAAAGTTTGGCAACTAGAGATACTATTTTTAATGTGAGTTTGAATAAATATATACCTACAGACAATATTACTTGTTTGTATTCTTATTATGATGAAAATTTACATTCATATTCTAATACACCTTCTTATATGCGTTCAAGTGATGGCGTATTTGGCTATTTCTCTATAGCTGATCCATCTCCATTTGAAGTTGGCGATTTATACAAAAAACCGACAGCCGGTACTAAGAATCTGAAAATTAAATTCACACCAATAGATATGATTGATATAAATACTCCGTCATATGATAGCAACGGAAACTTTATTGTAAATACAAATTATAATAGTGTTACTATTAGTAATGTAAGTCTAACTGTTAGACATTCAACTGATGTTAATTTGACTGTAAATAATCTAAATGAAGAAGGTGTGGTAGTAAGCGAATATAATAATTTAATGCAAAATATTGATTTAGCCATAACCGCAATTGATGGCGTTGATGCATTAGGTGAACCTAGATCAATCGAATTAGAAGATTTTCTTATTTACTCTTATTCTACTGATGGCATAAATTTTAATGGGACACAACCAATAGATGCTGGAAATTATACAGTAAAATTTTCTTTAGATACAACCAATGAACAATGCAACTATACTGGTACTTGGAATCAAGATTTTGTTATAGAAAAAAGAAAATTATCTGTTTATGCCAAAGACACAATTTTTGATTTCCAAAAAGAAAGTATACCAGTAGTTTATGCACAACGAATTGATGGTGTAAATCACCAAGATTATTATAGTTTGAAATATCTATATAAATTTTATTATTATGATACAAGTATTATTGATTGGACTTTTGAAAAGAATGCAATTGATGATTATTTGGTGCCAGAAGATTCGCAACATAAATTTGAAGGTTTGCCTTGTAATGCAGGTAGGTATATTGTCAAAATAGGAATAAACGAGTTAAATTATGAAAATGAATTTCCAAAATTTATTAATTACACAATAAATAAAGTAAGTATTCTTGATGGAGTAAATGTAAAATTTTCATATCCTAGTTTGTCTTGGATAAATTCTACTATAAATAATCATTTAAGTTATTTAGAGGAGTTAGGTTCGGTAGAATTTAATATTACTAATACTACTATAATCCAATATTATTACCATTATTTAGATTTAGGGAAAGTAAAACACCAATGGCAAGAAATTCCAGGAACATTTGTTATGTCGCATACTACTTATGATGGCGATTATTCGATAGAGTCAGTTGCTGATTTTGTAGCTGCTGAAAAGAGTTATGTCGGTTTGGATGTTGGTACTTTTGCCGGATATATGTATTTTATCCCTCAAGATGATTATCTTATAAATTTTGATTTGCTTTATATTCAATATAATATAAATGTAGGCAAAGCTGAACCTATATTCACAGATATAGTAGTTGATTCAAAAAATTATGGTGATGAAATTGCTGGAATAGGGGATATGAATATATCAAAGTCAGTAAAATTCAAACTTAATAATAATGAATATACTACAATTCCTAGCGACCAATATTCCTATGCTATTTATAGTATGGAAAGCGGAATATTAACAGCGGGCAATCATAATGTAATTGTTACTTTTATGCCGAATGATACTATTCGTTTTGCAGAAATGCAAGGAACTATAAACCTAAATATCAATGCTAAAGATATCAGTATTAATTTGAACACAGAAGGTTATAATATACAATCTGAAGTTATCGCAGGTCAAACAAAAGATGTATATAATACAAATTATAAAGGGAATTCCCGTGTTGGTTATAGCTTTAATGTAGAAGAATTGGTTTATAGTTATATAATCCCACAATGCGAGTACAAGATATATAAATTTGATGACAATAACTTTGAAAATAGTAGCTCTTTATATAGTAATAGTATATTGGTTGTAGGAAAATATAAGGTTGTAATAGAATGTTTGGATAAAAATTATAATGCGTCTACAAGTTATTATTTATCAGTTAATAAAACTAATCTCGTTAAAAATATAGACCCAAGTATAAATCAAGTATCGACTTCAGTTGCTTATGGCAATTTGCTAAAATCGGTTAATTTTAGCGGTGGACAGGTAGTATCAAAAGAAACTGGAGAAAATATCAGCGGACATTTTGAATTTAATTGTTTTGAAAATGCTACATTTGATGAAGTTGGTATAAAGGTATTTAAGTTGCAATTTGTTCCTAGTGATGTTATCAATTATGAAATTTATACAGGCAAATTGGATAACAACAATCAATTTGCTTACTATACTGTAAGTGTTAATGTAAGCAGAGCCGATTTATCGACTAATATGACATTTGCAATAAATGATATTTATACATATGGCGATTGGAATTATGATTTAGACCTATCTACAATAACTACATTTACTACACCAATTTATACTAATGGTATTTTGTGCAATAGTAATAAAGTTGATGATACTTATAAATTTTTAAATGTAACTTACTCGATAAATAATCGTCCTCTTGTTGGCAAATATAATGCAGGTGTATATAACATAGTTGTTAATATTGATGAAACAAAACAAGTTTTTTATAAAGGTAGTAAAAGTGTAGAAACTACTTTACAAAAGCAAACGGCTACTATTTTGCCGACTATTTCTTATAAAGTTTTTAACAATAAGACACAGACTTTAGGCTGTGAAATTTATCAATGCAATAGTGAAGGTGTGATTCCAGAAAATGCTAGTTTGCTTTATGAACAAACGAGTAAAGTATATTATCAAAGCAATAATGTTGCTATGGAAAATCCCCCTATAAATATTGGACAATATTATGTAAAAATAAGATTAAATAGTCAAAATTATGAATATTATGATGTTAATCCACCACTTTTTCCTTTAACAATAGGAGTGAACAATACGCAAATTATTGTTAATAATCTAAATCAAGTATTCGCAAATCCACGTGCACTTGTTGTGTCTTTAGGTGGTAATAATGCAATTTATAGTTTGTCCTATCTAAAGGTTATTAGTGGAGTATTGGAAATCAATGAAAACGGTATACGGGTAGACAATACGGCGGAAGTTGTTGTTACTGATAAAATGCCTACTAATGCAGGTAATTATTATTTAATGTTTAATTTTGATTCTAGTAGCAATAGTGGATATAATCAAAGTATTATTTTTGATCAGCAATTAATAATAGATAAATGCGAAGCAACAATAATGACAGATGAAATATTTTGTACTACTTATACGAATAGTCCTTATTTGTTTACAATTAGGACAGAACCATATAATTTGAATTATGACATTACTTATTGTGCTCAAGATAGTGAAGTATTTGTTAGTGAAGAAGTGCTTTTTGCCAATACAAATGATAGCTATCATCAAGTAAAAATAACTATTAATAATAATAATTATAAGGGTACAAAAATTGTTCGTTATTCTATTTCCCCTGCTAGTTTGAGAATAGAAACTAATCCTGTTTTTAATTCTTATAGTTATAATTCGGAAAATGCTCCGACAGTTGCGACAAATGGCAATTTGCGTTTTGGCGATATTGAGAATATTGAAGGCGTTTATTTAGTAGATATAAATAGTATTAATTCGCTAGATGTTGGTCAATATAAAATTAATTATACTTTTACACCATATACAGATGAAAATGTTGTTGATACAAATTTTTATAGTATAAATGGAACGACTAATCTTAATATTGTAAAAAAAGTAATTTCTGAAGCGAATATTGTTATTGATAGTTCGCAACAACTAAATGTAGAATATAATATGCAATATAAACCTATTAATGTAGTACTTAACGATTTTGATGTATATGATATAAACGGATTAAATCAAGATTTTAAGATTAAGACAAAATATAATGGCGACCTCACACCTGTTAGGGCTAGAGGCGAGTATGTAATTAGTGCAATTGTTGATTCTAAGAATTATAGTGGTAGTGTTGTTTTTGCTAATCATCTAATTATCGGAATGGGTATTCCTTATATTAAGGTTATGCCTACTACTACTCAAGCTACCAATTTGCAAATTGCTAAAGTTGGAGAGGATTACATTTTCCCAAGTCTAAATAATGCTAATATTTTAGCAGGTGAGGCTTACATAAAAAATACTAACAATAGGCTTAATGGTACATTTGCTTTATCGGGTAGCGGACAAACGACTAAAGCTAATACTAATATAATTGAAGTATTATTTACTCCTCAAGATACTAATTTTAGTAGTGTTATTATAGATATGGAAGTAAATGTAGTTGGTTTTGACTTAATCACGAGAGACGACAATTCTAGTTTTACTGCTTTTGATGATTGGACTTATTTAACGCTTAGAATTAATGATATTAAGTCAGGTGGCATTATTAGAGATGTAAAAATACAAGCTATTCCTAATGGCTCTAACTTAAAATATGGTGTTTCTTTAGATAATTATACTTTGAGGTTTGTTCCTGTAAGTGTAGGCGGAGATATCGGAACGGTCAACGAACTAGGAGAATTGACTTTTGTCAATAGCTCAGCTATTCCTAGTGTGGGAGAAGCTGTCGCTATAAGTTTTGTACCATACGGTGATGTGAATATTAATTATTTTAATAATGTTGCTAATAATATGCTAGCCACAATCATACCCGAATTGCAAAAAGAACAATTTTCGGCTAGTTGGGAATGGAATCTAGTAGGGTTTGAAGGTAAGACATTTAATGAAAAACATAGACTTGATATAAATAATACATTAGATAATACAGAACTTCAATTATCGCCTAATGTATTTACCTTATATATAGATGATACAAAGAATACGCAATTTGATTTGAATAGTGCTATGAGTTTTGCTCAAAATGGAATGCAAATATATTTAGTAGCAGAATTTACTAATTATTCTAATTTTGAAGGCTATGTTACTTTGAAAGTAAGACAAGAGTTGCGAGAAAGCAATATTATTATTAATAATACTAATAAGGAATATAGCGGGTTGCCTATTTCATTAAGCGATTTTGATATAGAAGTAGGTATATTGGATGCAAATATAATTTACTATATATATGATAGTGAAAACAATTTGTGTGATGGAGTAGAAATAGGTAGTTATAGAGTAGAAATTATTGTTTATAACGATACTTATTATGGTAGAAAAGAAATACCTAGTTATGTAGTTGCTAGAAAAGATATTTCGGAATACATTACGCTTAATACTTATTCTACATTGTTTAATAGTATTGTGTTGCCTAAAGTAGTTTATAATGGAAGTAATTTGTCTGAAGATTTTTATAATTTGAGTTATAAACAAATAAATGCTTCATCTTATACCGGTAATTTATCCAATATTGCAAATAAATATAAAGTAATGGTTATTATAGATAGTGATTATTATATAGGTGAAAAAGTATTTGATTTTGAAGTAAAAGCTATATTAATAGATGTAGTTGTTTTACCTATTAATGCAATTTATAATAGTATTGAATCCTATCGTGCCATTACCGTTGATTTATATAAACATAATACGAGTGAAGTAGTTGGGCTTGATTATACTTTATATTATTATTCTAGTAATTATTCATTTACAACGACAAGACCTGTTAATGTAGATAATTATACAGTAAGATTGGTTCTAAATGACACTAACTACTTGCCTAATTATGAAAAGGGTTATATTGAATTTAGCTATATTTTGCAAAAAGCTAGTTTAGAAGTAAGAGAGAACGAATATCCTCAAATTTCAGTAATAGAAGTAATTAATGGAATTAATTATAACCTAAAATATGGTCAAAAGTTTTCGGATATTAAATTAGTAGGCGGAGTAGCTAGAAATAATAATTTACCTATTAATGGCGAATATGTTGTTGATGATGGCAATATTTTACCAAATGCAGGTATTAATGTAATTAGATTAAAATTTGTTCCTTCAAACCATAACTATGATTATGCATATATTGAAAAAAATGTAATGGTATCTAAGGGTAATGCACAAGTAATAGTAAGCAATCTTTATGCTAAATATGATGGTACAAGTAAAATAAATTGGTTGGTTTCTACAGTTCAACCAAGTGGTATATCTTACAAGATTGTTTATAAAAAACCTAATGGAGAAGTGGTAGAGAATCCAATTAGTGCAGGAAGTTATTTTGTCAATGTTACATCTTTAAGTGATAATTATAATGTTACCATAACAACATCAGGTACAGAAATAATAACACCAAGTTTGATTATTGCGAAAGCCCAAGTTTTGAAAAATTCGGATAATTCGTATAAAGTGCTTGCACCTAAAGCATTTCCTATTTCTTGTGGTGATAGTTTGACAAAATCGAGTTTGAGTCGTGAAGCGGGCTATGGCGATATATATTATGAAGGTTTTAGTAATCCTGTTGATGGCGATTTCTATTTTATACAAGAAGGCTTGATATTTGCTTCAGCCGGGACTTTCAGTGCTGATTATAAGTTTGTGCCTAAAGATATAAATAATTACACTACTTATTTTGGAAAAGTAGAAATTGTTGTGGGTAAGGCTTACGCTACAATTAGTGTATCAAATAATAATTTTGTTTATAGTGAAGGCTTTACAATACCAACATTTACAACCAATCCTAAGGGGCTTACTTATGAACACGATATTCAATATCACGACAATGACCTTGTCCCAGCTGGTACTTATGTATTTAGAGCGTGGATTACTAGTCCTAACTATGAAAAAGGAACGACGGTATTTGAATTTTATGTTGCAAAAAAAGATATAGATTTAAGTTTTGTTGATAAAGCTGGTAATGTGGTAAGAAGTTATTCTACTACTTATGGCTTGCCACTTGATGCGAAAATTAAACTTTATGAAAAAGGTAATTCAGAAAATAAAAGAGGTTATTTGCCAGCGGATTATATTAATGCAAGTAATAATGCAAAAATTACGGATACAATAGAAATTAATTATAAATCCATTTCAAATGACCAATATTATAGTAGTCGCAGTGCGCCAACAAATAAAGGTAGTTATGAAGTAGCAGTAAGTATTATTAACAATAATTATACGGCTAGTGGGACAATCTCATATGTAGTTAGTCGTGGCATTATTCAAGAAATTAAATTTGATACGCAAACGCTAGAGAAACAAATTTACGGAAGTGTTGTAGTAGCACCAACTGTTACTACAATTCCGACCAATGTTTCTTATTATATTGTTTATCAAGGTCATGATAGTATGCCTAAGGCCGCAGGTACTTATAATATAACTGTATATTTTAATGATGATAATTATGAAAAAAGTCAAGTTATAGCTATGTTCCGTATAAATCCGACGAAAGCTCAAGTTACTGGAATTCAAGTTGCAAACAAAGTATATGATGGTGTGTCAAGTTTGTCTATTAGTGGTAATATTCAAGGAATAGTAGTAGGTGATGAGGTATCGCTAGAAATGACGGCACATACTCTAGATAATAAAACCAATGTAGGTTTGCATTATGTGGAAATAGGAAATTATAGAGTTAGGGGGCAAGATGCTAGTAACTATGTATTAGATAAACCCGAATATAAACAACAAATTTCTATTTATACTAAAAAAGTTGATGCTTCTTCAAATAGTTCTTATGTTACTAGTAATACGGGTTTCCTAACTGGTACAACTATGGAAGTAAATGTTTTGGATTCTAAACAAAATCATACAAATGCAATTACTAAAGCCTTAGGAGTTGAAACTGTTATTGTCGGTTATACAATAAAAGAGAACGGACAAGAAACTATAATTAAAGACCAAGTTAAGGTATATATTTCTATACCCGATGAATATAAAGGCACAGATTTTACTTATGTGGGGACTGGAAATTTGAAAGACCAAAATATACAAATGCAACGTGAAGGGGATTATATAACATTTTATGCTACTGCTTCAGGTGGGGTAGCTTTTAGTAAGAATGAATTTAAGTATGGTATGGCTGTTTCCGTTATAAGTTTACTTATTATCTTAATCGGAATAGCAGTATTGTTTATTCTTAATCCATTAAAAAAACGCCGTTCTACAATGGATTTGAAAGCTGAAAAGAAAGCTATAAAGAAAATAAAGAGAGGCTATTAATATAATGTTGGTAAAAAAGAAATTATTTCTATCAATTGCTTTGATATTGGCTATCTTTTTATGTATAATTGTATCAATACCCAAAATAAATAGGGTTGCATATGCGGGAGAGGGAGAAGTAATTCTTAATAGTAATGCTTTTGTATTTGTACCAAATGGCAAATTAGACACTAATTTGTATGCCAAAGGTAATAATGATAATGATAATTATAAGGATGATGAAGGGGCGACTATAAGAGTTAGTCTTACTGAAGACCAAGTAGCTGAAATTGATGAAATCAAATACTTTTTTGTAAAAATAGAAGATGCTAGTGATTCTATAAGTCGTGGTGAGGATAATGGAGAAACATATAAAAATGGCGTACTTATTAAGTCTGAAGATGTAATAGGAGAACAAAAATATACGGCTGTAATAAATAAATATTCGAGTTCAACCATAAATATGGATAGCTATTTTGAAGTTACTGCTTATCAATGGTGTGCATTAGTTGTTGACATTAAGTATCATTCGGGTACAGAAATCAATTGGTCTTATAATGATTCTAATATTAATTATATAACCAATATAGATAATAGTGCACCTAAAGCATATAAGTCTAACCCTGTATATAAAGATGGCGGTTATATCTTTAATATAAATATTGAAGATAAAGACACCCAAAGTATTACTGCAAATTCAGGGATTAAAAGTATTGATATAAGAAAAGAAACTTCGGTAGGAGAAGAAATACTGAAGTTTGAAGATAATATAAATGATAACACATACTTATATAAATTAGAAATCAGTAGCGAAAAAGCCCAATATTATGCTTATTTAACTGATTATGTGGGAAATAATAGTAAAATATTGCTAGTTAGCGTAGGCAATTCTTCATATAATGATGGTTTTGAATCCGCATTAAATAATGATTATAACGATTTTAAAAGTGTTAAAGATGAATATTCTGTAAGTAGTTATGATGCTTTTGAAAAGGCATATTTTGATTATTATTTGTTGGTTCAAGATTATTCAAATGCTAGTACTGTTGAAGATAGACAAGAAATTGAAAATAATATAATTAGGCAAATGACTACCGTGCAAGCCCTTAGAAATGATTTTACTAAAAGTGAAAAACTAAGATTAGAGGGTAAAAAAAATATACAAATTATTGTTGCTAATGGAGAATACCTAAAAGGCGATATTGAATTTTTGAATATTAGTGAAGCATATTCTACATTACTGTATGGCGAAACGGCGGTATTTAATATATCAATAGCTGATTTTGATTTGAACAAGGTAGATAAAACTGCTGAAATTAGTGAAAGTGGATTAAAAAATGTAAGTAGTGTAATCGGATTAACTTTCAATACTAATAAAGTTATTACCGGAGATGAAGATATCACCTTTACCGTCCCTTTGAAAATTAAGTTACCTATAGGCGATTATAAAAAAGTATCTTGCGTTATGGCTGTTGTAGATAATGAAGGCAACACAACATATACTAATTTAAGCATTGTAGAGTATACTTCTTATATTGTGGTAAATATGCCACAATCAAAAGGTGTTATTACTATAGTTTTGGCAGAAGATAACAATAAAAATTTGTTGTGGCTTCTAACATTATTAATAATCCCTATCGGAATAGGTGCATATTGTGTTATAATATTATTCAAAAAGAAAAATGCACAAAAAAAGATTGAAAAAGATATAGAAACTAAGAGAATAATTGATGAAAAAAATGCAAACGCAATAAAAAATAAAATACAAAATGCAAAAAATAAAAAGAAAAAATAAATGAGGAAAAAAAGGAGGTCATTAGAAAAAATGGCAGACCAAAATGAAAAAAGATTAATAGTTAATAGATATACTATGTGGACAATTCCTAATATACTAACATATATTAGATTTTTATTAGTGCCCGTCTATATGACATTGGTTATTTTAAGTTCTTTAGGTGGTTATTCTGATTATAAATCCAATTTATTCCTATTTTTAGGATTAGGTATTATGGCTTTATCTGCTTCTACCGATGTGATTGATGGTAAAATAGCAAGAAAATATAAAGCAGGAACAAAATTTGGCAAGCATGTAGTTAAACACGACCAAGGAAGTTATTTAGGTCAGCTAATTGACCCTTTTGCTGATAAAGCTATGCATTTAGGTGCATTAGTCGCATTATGTATAGCGGGTTATTTGTATTGGGTATTTATAGTTGTTCTATTACTTAGAGAACTTTGTATGGTAATAGTTGGTGCTATTGTTATGAATAAAATAAATGTTCAGGCAAATATGCTAGGTAAAGTAGCTAGTGCGACATTGAGTGTAGGTATAATTTTATGCTTTTTCCACAAATTTATTTGTCAAATGTGGGGTGATTTTGGTATTGACTGGATTATAGTTACTATTGGATTATTGCTTAACTGGATAGCTGCTGTTAAATATGCAGTTCGTGCAATTAAGGATTTGAAAATTTATAAAGCAAATTTAGCAGGAAAAGAGGCTGAATTGGAAAAAATTAATATAGTAGAAGAATTAGAAGAAGAAGAATAATTTATACGAAAAGGAAGATATTTAAGAAATGATGAACAAAACTTTTGCCCCTCAAGAGTTTGAGGGTAGAATTTATGAAAAGTGGTGTGATAAAGGATATTTCACACCTAAAATAGACCCTGATAAAAAACCATTTACAATTGTTATACCACCTCCAAATATTACTGGTCAATTGCATATGGGACACGCCCTAAATAATACTTTGCAAGATATTATAATTCGTTATAAAAGAATGGACGGTTATTCAGCGTTGTGGCTTCCTGGTACGGACCACGCTAGTATTGCTACAGAACTTAAAATCGTAGAACAAATTATCAAAGAAGGGAAAACAAAAGAAAGTTATGGTAGAGAAGCCTTTCTTAAAAAAGCTTATGAGTGGAAAGAAACTTATGGCGGTAGAATTGTTCAGCAATTAAAAAGACTGGGTTCTTCTTGCGATTGGACTAAAGAAGCTTTTACTATGGACGAAAGATGTAGTAAAGCTGTAAAGGAAGTTTTTGTAAATCTTTATAATAAAGGACTAATTTATCGTGGTTATCGTATGACAAATTGGTGTCCAAGTTGTGGTACAGCAATTAGTGATGCGGAGATAGAATATCAAGAACAAGATAGCTTTTTGTGGTATATCCGTTATCCTTATGTAGATGGCAGTGGAGAAATGACAATTGCTACCACTAGACCTGAAACTATATTAGGAGATACAGCAGTAGCGGTTAATCCTAATGATGACAGATATAAAAATGTAGTAGGCAAAATGATGAAATTGCCACTAAGTGATAGAGAAATTCCTGTGGTTGCCGATGATTATGTAGAATTAGACTTTGGTACCGGTGCAGTTAAGATAACTCCTGCTCACGACCCTAATGACTTTGAAGTAGGGAAACGTCACGATTTACCAATTATTACTGTAATAGATGATAAAGGTATTATGACTAGTGATGCTGGTAAATACGAAGGTATGAACATATTAGATTGTAGAAAAGCCATTGTTAAAGATTTGGAAGATGCAAATTTGATGATAAAAATCGAACCTTACAAACATAATGTAGGTGTTTGTTATCGTTGTAAATCTGCTATAGAACCAAGATTATGTGAACAATGGTATCTAAAAATGGAAGACTTAGCAAAACCTGCTATTAAGGCTGTTCGTGAAGGCGAAACTAAATTTGTTCCTCAAAGATTTGAGAAAATTTATTTTAATTGGATGGAGAATGTCAAGGATTGGTGTATTTCTCGTCAACTTTGGTGGGGGCATAGAATACCTTGTTGGTATTGTGAAGATTGTGGCGAAATGATAGTAGCTACTGAAACTCCTACTAAATGTACTAAGTGCGGAAGTAAAAACTTGCGTCAAGATGAAGATGTACTTGATACTTGGTTTAGTAGTGCTTTATGGCCTTTTAGTACTCTAGGATATCCCGATAAAACGAAAGAATTAGAATATTTTTACCCTACAAGTTTACTTGTTACAGCATACGATATAATTTTCTTTTGGGTAGCTAGAATGATTTTTAGCGGAATAGAACATATGGGCGAAGTGCCTTTCCCTGAAGTATTAATTCACGGAATTGTTCGGGATTCTCAAGGTAGAAAGATGAGTAAATCTTTAGGTAATGGTGTAGACCCATTATTAATTATTGATCAATATGGTGCTGATAGTTTAAGATTTAGCCTATGCACTGGGGTAGCACCTGGTGGCGATATTAGATACAATGATGAAAGAATTGAGTCTAGTCGTAACTTTATGAATAAAATTTGGAATGCAAGTAGATATGTTATTATGAATTTAGAAGGTAACACTACTTTGGATATGAAAGATGTTATTTTTAATGATGCCGATAAATGGATTCTTAATAAATTGCAACTAACTATAAGAGATGTAAGAAACGGATTGGATAGATATGATATTGGTTTTTCGCTATCTAAAATTTATGATTTTGTTTGGAATGATTATTGTGACTGGTATATAGAACTTACAAAGCCAATGCTTTATAGTCAAGATGAATTACAGAAACAAAGTGCACTTACTGTATTAAAATATGTCCTTACGACTATTTTAAAACTTATGCATCCTTTTATCCCTTTTATTACTGAAGAAATTTGGGCACAACTTGATATTTCAGAAACAATTATGTTGGAGCAATATCCAGTAGAAAATCTTGAAATGATAGATGAAACAGCTTACGAAAATTTTGAAAATATAAAAGAAATTATTACTAAAATAAGATTTATTAGAGCGGAAATGAATGTTCCGCCAACAAAGAAATTTAATATTTATCTAATTACAGATAAGAAAGATGTTATTACTGAAGCTAGTATGTATATACAAAAACTTGCAGGTGTAACAGAAATAAAATTTGTTAATGACAAAAAAGAAGCTGGAGTAAAATTGTGTCAAGCGGTAAGTGCAATTAGTGAAATATTTATACCACTAGGCGAATTAGTTGATTTTGACAAAGAAATAGAAAGAATTCAAAAACAACTAAAACAAGTAGAAAGCGAAATAAAAAGAAGTAAAGGAATGCTAGCTAACAAAAATTTTGTAGCTAAAGCACCAGCACAACTTATTGACGCTGAAAAAGATAAAATAATAGCCAATAATGACCTTAAGACAAAATTGTTAAAACAATTGGAGGAACTAAATTAGTATGGCATTAAAATGGTTGTTATTTGATTTAGATGGTACACTAATTGATAGTAAAAAATGCGTATTTACTGTATATACCAGGCTATTTAATGAGCTTGGTATTGCTATTCCATCAGACGATGAAATGCGTTCTTTTATCGGGCCACCTATTGAAGAAACTATAATTAAATATATTAAAGATACAAATGTAACAAAATATTGTAATCGTTTTCGTGAAATTTATTCTTCTCTAGACCTTAAAGAAAATAATAGATTATTCGATGATGTACCGAAAATGCTTAAAATTCTTAAAGATGAAGGTTATAAATTGGCAATTTGTAGTACTAAAAATTATAAATTTATGGGGCAAATTTTGGAATTACTCGGGATAGATAAGTTTTTCGAGTTAACCGCCGGTAGTAATCCTGGTAAAAAAATTATTAGTAAAACAGATGTCCTTAATGATGCAATAGAAAGAGGTATAGATATAAATAGCTGTTTGCTTATTGGCGATACAATTTTTGATGTAGAAGGTGCGGTAAATGCGAAAATACCTGTTGCTATAGTTAATTATGGATTTGGGAATAAAGAAGATTTTGTAAATCAAAATATTGTATGGTTTTGTGATACGGTTATGGAAATTGTTGACAAAGTTCATAGTACCAAAATTTAGGAGAAAAATGAATAAAATAGTTAAGGGTACTATATTTGACGGCAAAGCCCGTGTTGCTATCGTGGAAATCACTGATATAGTTAATGAAGAAATTAAAATGCACGACCTTAGCCCTCTTGCAGCCGCTGCTTTGGGTCGGACTATGGCGGTTGGTGCTTATATAAGTAATAATCTAAAGAATGAAAGTACTAAGTTTAGTATAACTGTAAATGGTGGTGGAATTTTAGGCAACATTGTTGTAGCGGGAGAAGGTGGTAATTTTATTCGTGGTTTTGTAGCAAACACAAAAGCAACTTTACCGCTTAAAGAAAATGGGCATTTAGATGTAGGCAATGGCGTTGGGAAAAATGGCTTTTTTACAGTGATTACAGATTTTGGACTAAAAGATGCTTATGTCGGAAAAATTCCTTTAGTTAGTGGTGAAATTGCTGAAGATTTTACACAATATTTGTATAAAAGCGAAGGGATTGAAAATGCAGTAGCATTAGGCGTTAGAATGACAAAAGATGGTTGTATCGGAGCGGGTGGTATTATTGTAGAACCACTTCCAGATGCTGATGACAATATGATTTGTATGATAGAAGATATTATGACAAATTTTACAAATGTTAGTGAAATTATTGCTTCATTAGGGGCAGAGGAAATATTTAATTTCTATTTTGGGCACCTAAATGCTCAAAAGTATAATACTGAAGAAGTGGTTTTGCGTTGTAATTGTAGTAAAGAAAAAATTGAAAATATAATTGTGGGATTAGGAGAAAAAGAAGCTATGGATATAGTAAGTGAGGTTGGTAAATTAGAAATTGGTTGCCAATTTTGTGGTAAAAATTATAGCTATAGCAAAGCGGAGGTAGAAAATTTGTGGCAAAAGTAATAGATTTTAACGTTAATAAAGGTTCATGTTTGAAATTTGCGCAAGATGCGTTTAATAAAGAAAATTATTTGGTAGCTGTTCAAAATATAACAGAAGGTTTGTCGATGTGTAATGAAGGACATGATGAATTAAGATTAAAGCTTTACGAGCTTTTGTCTTCTATTTATGATGAAACAGAAAATTATGAAGCAAAGAAACAATGTTTTGTTAAGCAATATCAACCTAAATGTAAAGATACATTTTGTTTGTCAGTAAATAATGAAATTATTGTACAAGAAATGTCAGATGATATGTTTTATGCTGAATTAAATGAGTGTAATGAAATAATTAGAGAAATTGAAATGCGGGATTATACTATCGCTTTTGGCAAAATTATGTCGAATAATCTTACCGAAAGAGAATGGCAAAATATAATTTTGGCTATAAAAAATGCGTATAAATGTGATATAAAATTCAAAATCGACCAATATTTTGTACCAATTGTTACTTTACTTGCTAAACTTATTGATAAGTCTGGTTTGGTTTGGTTAATGTTAAAAGGGAAAGGCGCTTTACACGATTTATCAATTGATGGAACAGATGTTTTTATAGAAAACCTTGATGATATTTATTTACTTCAAAGATTGGCTGAATCTTATTATGATTGTGGCGAATTTGAGAGCGCAAAAACAATTTATGACAATTTGTTTGAGTATAATCCTTTTGACGGTGTAACTTTATTTCATTTGTCTGCTTGCAATTTTGCATTGGGAAAAATAGAGGAAGGTGATAAATATTTTGCTAAATACAAAAGTATGTTTGTTGCGATTGATGTGCCGATAGCTATGTATGAAGAATTTTTCTATTCTAAATATAAAACTGATGTATGCAAATATCCATTTTTACCTTATTCTTTTGTAGATGATATTTCACAAACGCTTATAAAAGATGAAGAAATAAGGCAAATTGATTATTTAGATATCACAAACAGCCTAAATTTATTCAAAAAAATAAATGCTTTTTTAGCAATAGCAGGAGATAAGAAGGCTTGTGATTTTATTAATAAATTAGGTAAGATAAAAGATGAAATAGGGAAGGGCTATGCGCTTATATTACGATCGGCACTTATGTACATACCTATTTCGGATTATATTAAAAAATACATATTTGTAAAGCTAAGTAAAAGTGATAATTCAGGTAACTTTTTCCTAGTGCTTAATGACAAAATTGTGGAAACCTGTCTTGTAAAACTAGCTACAATAAGTGGTGATGAAGAAAAAGACAAAAATATAGTCAAAAATAAAAAATATCAGAATATATATAATATGATAATGACAAATATACCATTTATCGATGGATATGTACCATTAAAACTTAATGAATTAAAAAATGTGATTGTTAAAATAGAGAGCGAAGTGCCTGATTTCGGTATAAATGAATACTATGACAAAACTAGATTAATATTAAAACAATACATATTAAAGGCAAAACTTAATATAAGCTTTGACCAAATAGAAAAATGGCTTTATAATTGTAAAGAAGTAGCAGAATATTTTTATTTTGAATAAAAACAGTTAAGGAGAATATAAATTATGACTAAAAAAAGTTTAACAGCAATTATTATAGGTGCTTTTGTATTTGTTGCACTAATAGTTGTAGCTACATTTTTTGATTTGGAAATTAGCTTAGCAATAGGTAATGCGGATAGTTTTTTTGGACAATTTTTTAATGTTTTTGGTATGGCTTTTATTTTATTGCTTTTGCCTACAGCAGGTATTATTCTATATCAAGCAATATCAGTAGACACCAAATACTATTGGGCGATTAAAGTATTGTTTATATTGGTTATTTTAGGCGGTTATTATTATCTTGTTGATAGCAATATGGGTAGACTTGGTGCCGATATTTATTTGGATGAAGTTTATAGTGCTGTTTTTGCTATAGTGCTAACTGTACTTTCTATATTAGCTACCAATCATATAGATAAAAAAGTAATGAAAAAGTTAGTAATTTTTGCTATTTTTATATTAATAGCAGGAGCAATAAGTGAACTTACTATTAAGTTTATGAAACATTTATGGTCAAGACAAAGATTTAGAAATATGCCCGAAGGTGACTATTCTGGTTTTACACAGTGGTATCACCCTAATTGGTTTGGACAGGGACATAGCGATGCTGTAGTATCAGATTTTGCTGGCGCTAGTGATAGTGGAACTTATTATTCTTTCCCTAGTGGTCATGCAGGATCAGCTGCATTGTCTTTTATGATTGTTATGTTACCCGAAATTTTTGATAAATTGAAAAAATTTAAGATTTGGTTCTGGGTATTCCCAATAATATTTACAGCGTGTACTATGTTATCAAGAATTATTGCTAGGGCACATTTTTTAAGTGATGTTACGTTTGGGGTAGCGGTTACTTTGGTAGTTATATTTGTTACTAAAAAGTTGGTTTATATAGTAGATGCCAAAATTAAAGCTAAAAAAGATAAGCTTTCCGTTATAATAAATGAAGAAATTAGTTTGGAGAATAAACCATTAGCCTCTTTGGGAATAATAAATCAAGATATAAAAGAAAATGATGTAATTGATGAGGATAAGGATAATTAAGATTGATGAATAATTCTATGTATGCTTTTATAAAAGAAGGCATAACTGATTTGAATCAAACAAAAATTTGTTATTATAATCGAAAAATAACAGCTAAAGAAATGCTAACTGATATAGATAAAGTGGCTACTTTTTTAGTGCAAAATGGTATTTGTAAAGGCGATAAGGTAGCTATTTGTTTGCCTAACATTCCTCAAGCTATTATAGCACTTTATGCTATAAATAAAATTGGGGCAGTAGCTAATGTATTGCACCCAAAACTTAAAGGTACTTCTTTAATTAATGCATTAAAGACTACAAATACTAAAATGATATTTTTATTTGCAAAATTTCTTAATAGTAATAAAAAAGTATTAATTGATAACGGGATTGTCATTGTAAATTGCAAATTATCAGATTATTTTATTGGTACTAAAAAAATAGTATTGCTTTTTGAAAATAATTATAATTCCAAAATGGTAATACCTTATAAAAAAACATTAGCTAATATTCAGGATATAAAAGTAAATATCAATGGTAATGATGATGCAGTATTATTGCATTCATCAGGTACATTTGGGGAAAGTAAAATAGTTAGGTTATCATCTACTGCTTTTAATTCATTAGTCATTAATATTATGGATATGGTGGAAAAAAATCATAAAACATCGGCAGATGATTCTATGCTTATGATATTGCCAATTTTTCACGGATTTGGGCTGGGTATATGCGTGCATTTGCCAATGTATAAGTTTCAATCTATATTAATTCCTAACTTTAAACCTAAAAAGGTAGCCTCACAAGGCAAAAAAACACCTATTAATATGATGGCAGGCGTACCAAGTATGTATAAAAAACTACTAAATGAGCCTAAATTTGATAATAAAAATTTGCAAAATATGAAATTATTGTTTTGCGGTGGTGATACCTTACCTTCTAATGTAAAATTAGAGTTTGATGAATTACTTGCCAAAAATAATTCTAAGGCAAAACTTATGGAAGGTTATGGACTTAGTGAAGTAAGTAGTGTAGTTAGTATAAATTTAGATGGGATAGATAATGGCTCGCAAGGACAAGCACTTCCTAATGTTAATATAGTTATAACCGATGAAAATAACAATATATTACCTACGGGTAAAATTGGGGAAATTTGCGTTTGTAGCCCTTCTGTTATGAATGGATATTTTGATTTAACAGAGGTAGAAAAAGTAATTTTTGATAATAAAGAGTATATTAAAACAGGCGATTATGGTTATTTAGATAGTGATAAATTTGTATATTATAAAGATAGAAAAAAACGCATAATTTTAATTGGTGGTATTAATATTTATCCACAAGAAGTGGAATGTTTGATAGCAACTCTAGCGGAAGTTAAAAATTGTGCAGTAATTAGAGAATATTTGCCAAAACCACATACAAAAGTTTATTTGGAATTGGAAAAGAATATTGTACTAAACAATAATCTTAAAAATAAAATTTCAGTTCTTGTATCCGATAATATTATAAGATATGCAGTGCCAAAAGAATTTGAAGTAGTCAACAAAATAAAATTAAATTCTATAGGGAAAGTAGATTTCAAATTTTATGAAGACAAAGATAATCAATAAATTGTAGGGTAAATTTTAGGGGTTATGACCTAAAACTAGGGAAACTTATGAGAAAAATACTTAATTACCGCCCAATTGTACTTATTGCAATTTTTTTGCTAATTGGTGTAACTATAGGCGGAATATTAATAGGTAATAATATTTTATTATTTTGCGTATCCATTATAACTTTGGCGATGGGTATATTCATGTTTGTTTTGAAGAAAAAATCAATATTTTTAATTGTATTTTTATCATTATTTGTTGGGATAATTGCCATAACAATCGATTTTGGGGTAAGTAATATAGCACAATATAACGAAGAAAATGTTTTTGTTAGTGGTAGAGTGTGTGTGCTTAATGATAATGAATTTGTTCTTGACAGTATTTCTATAGATGGAGATAAAAAAAATGGCAAAATAAATGTAGAGTATAACGATGAAAATATATATAGTATTGGCGATGAAGTAAAATTGGTCGGGGTAATAAGTAATAATGAAAATGATATATTTTCATTTTATGAAATGTCTAAATTTGAAGACCATATATACTATAATCTTAATAATATAGAAGAAATTAGAATTGTAGGGAATAAACTTAAATTTAATGAAAAAGTAAAGAAAAATTTTGCAACATATGTCTATAAATATTGCCATAAAGAAGAAGCTGGAATTATTATAGGACTGGTTTTTGGGGATAAAAGCTACTTACTTGATACAGACAAAACGGCGATAAATGGTGTTGGGATGTCGCATATCCTTGCTGTTAGTGGATTACATATCGGGTTTTTGTTTGGAATAATTATTTATCTAACTAAAAAGTTACGGCAAAAGCCTATTGTTTCTCTAATACTTATTATTTTAGTTTGGATAATTTACGGAATTTTGACGGGTTTTCCGCCTGGTATAAAAAGGGCAGGAATAATGAGTATAGTTTATATAATAGGTGTACTTTGTGTAAGGAAAAATGATTCATTAACCACTTTAAGTTTGGCAAGCATAATCATTATTTTAAGTAACCCACGAGAATTATTTACACTTGGGTTTATTCTATCTATTAGTGCTGTACTAGGAATTATTTGCTTTGCACCTATGATAAGAAAGAAAATTTTAGGCAATAAAGATAGTAAATTTGCTAGATTAGTAGCAAATGGTGTCGCTATAAGTTTTAGTGCTAATATCTTTATTTTGCCTATAAGTTTTAATGTATTTAATAATGTAGCAATTTATACAATATTAGCTAATTTGATTATTTTACCATTTGTTTCTATGGGTTATGTTATGGTTATTATTGTGGCTTTGCTAACGATAATTAGTAAGCCTTTAGGCGTATTATATTTGGTGGCGCAAGTGCCTATTACTTTGTTAAGAATTATTGCTAACGGCGTTTATCAATTGCCATTTGCTGTAATTAGTGTGTATAGTATGTCATTTGCCAGTATAAGTTATTTGATAGGCTGCTTTGCCGTTACACCATATTTTATGATAGAAAAAAAGAAGAAAAAGAAAATTTTTGTTATTTTTATGACCATTTCTATTTTGCTATATTTTTTAGCAATAATATTTTAAGATAAGTTTTGTATAATTTTACCATATATTTACACTCTAATTGTAAGGAATAAGAATTTAGTTTATTCAAATATTAATCGGAGGAATATATGAAATCAACAGGTATAGTTAGAAGAATTGATGATTTAGGACGAGTAGTTATCCCTAAAGAAATAAGGCGTACTATGAAAATCAAAGAGGGCGAAGAGGTAGAAGTGTTCGTTGCCCCAGAAAATTCTATTGTTATAAAAAAATATTCAGCAGTTAGCAAATTAAATGAACATAGTCAATCGTATTCAGAAATAATGTATCAAGTAACACAAAATAATTGTCTTATTTGTGATTTAGATGATATCATTTCTTGCAGTTTTGATGCGAATATTTACAAAAATACACCAATTTCTAATGAACTATCTAAAATTATTAGAGAACGAAAAAATGTTTTTTTAGAAGATACTGAATTGTTTGCACTAATAAAAGGTGATTCAAAAATTTACAAAGAAATATTTATTTCGCCTATAGTTAGTAAGGGTGATGCTTACGGTGCAGTTATTTTGGCAACTGATAAATGTACTATGGGCGAAAATGGTTTGGCATTAGTGAAAACAGCAAGCGGATTTTTAGCAAAGCAAATAGATTAATGAAAAAATTATCTTTTTTAGGCGGCGCAAGTATTCTTGCATTAAGTGTAATTTTTGCCAAAGTTCTTGGTGCTATTTATAGAATTCCACTAACCAATATATTAGGTGCAGAAGGTATAGGCATTTATCAATTTGTCTATCCCGTTTTTGCACTTATATTGACACTAAGTAGTGGGGCGGTACCTTCAGCAATCAGTATAACTGTTTCAAAAAAAGCTAGTATAGGCGATGAACAAGGCGCAAAACAAGATTTTGCAGTTGCATTAAAAGTATGTTTGATTATCGGATTAAGTGGTACTTTATTATTAGCTGCACTGGCATATCCTATTTGTTTGGTGCAATCTACTGATGCATTTATAGGATATTTAATTGTTGCCCCGGCGGTCTTTATCGTGACAATGATAAGTGCTTTTCGTGGTTGGTTTATGGGACATAAAGATATGATTCCTAGTTCTATTAGCCAAATAACGGAAGGTATTGTAAAGCTGGGCGTTGGAATAACACTTACTATTGTATTGTTACCGCTTGGTTTGCCTTTTGCTGTAGCCGGTGCTTTACTTGGAGTTGTGGCAAGTGAGCTTGTTACGCTAATTATTTTGTGGGGTATTTATATGAAGCAGAATAAAAGATTGCCACGAGCTAAATTAAAAGAAAATAAAGTTCAAGTTAAGAAATTGTCAAGATTGGCTATTCCGCTAATTTTGGTCGGTATGATATTGCCACTAAGTCAGTTTATAGATAGTATTTTATTAGTAAATTTAATGAAATGGGGCGGGGCAAGTCAAACAAGTGCTACACAATCTTATGGTATTTATGCAGGTACTGTTGCACCGCTTATAAATTTGCCAGTTATGATTTGTATATCAATTGGAGTGGCAATAACGCCACAAATGGTTGAAGGAAAACTTAAAAAAAGTATAAAGTTTATTATGGACAAAGTAACTACTGCTACTAAAATGATTTTTGTTATTTGCGTTCCTTTTGTTTTGATATTTGCATTTATGGGTGAAAATATCCTTGGTTTGTTATTCCCTGCTTTAGGTGTTCAAGCTATTTATTTAGGTAGCGTTATACTAAAAATAGCATCAATTAATATTTTGGCACTGAGCATATTCCAAATATATTCTGCCATTTTACAAGGGTTGGACAAAACTTATGTGCCATTAAAAATTATGGGTGTTTGCGTACTTATAAAAACTATATTAAGTATCGCTTTGGTACCTACTATTGGAATAATTGGTGGGGCGATAGGTTCGGCAGTCGGCTTTTCGATAGCAGCTATTAGTATTATGACTTATTTTAGTAAATATGTTAAATTATGCGATGGTTTTGCAAAAAATACTAGCATAATTGCGATATCTGGTGTTATAATGAGTTTAATAATTGTATTAAGTACCCTTGTCGCTACAAATGTATATTTGATTATTGCGACAATTATTGGTAGCGGACTTGTTTATGGCTTTTTGCTACTTGTACTCAATGTTTTTAAAAGGGAAGAATTGGCAAGCTTGCCAATGAGTAAATGGATACTAAAACTAAATGACAAATTGCATAATAGCACAGAATAAAGGAGAAATATGACTACAGAAATTTTGCTAGAAAAGTTTGGCGGATATACACTAACTACCAAAAATAATTTTTTGAAACGAAGTAGCAATACTTTTGATACAAATTTACCATTAGTTATTAATAACATTGATAAAAATAACTTAGATGAGATTAAGAGTAAAGTTGAATATAATTTTGGTAAAGTAACTTATCAAATTGAAAATGATATTCTTTATGTTTTGCCGACAACATTTTTTGAAAAAACTCAATATACCTTTGGGGATTTGGTGGAAATAATACATAGATTACGAGATGATGACGGTTGTATGTGGGATAAAGCACAAACAAATATGACTATTAGGGCGAATGCAATTGAAGAGGCTTATGAGCTTGTAGAGGCTGTTGAACTTGATAATAGTGATAAAATGAAAGAAGAATTTGGCGACGTTTTGTTGCAAGGAATATTTAACGCAGTAATTAGTGAAGATGAGAAAAAATTTGGCGCAAACGAAGTAGTAACTGGGCTTTGTCAAAAACTTATAACAAGACATACTCATATTTTTGGTAAAGACAAAGCTACTACGGAAAAAGAGGCTTTGATTTGTTGGGAAAAAGCTAAGGCAGTAGAGAAAAAGCAAAAGAATGTTATGGACAAAATAAGTGATGTTCCATTTACTTTTAATGCTCTTATGCGTGCTTATAAAGTACAAAAAATTATTAAAAAAACAGGCTTTGATTTTCCTAATATAAATGAAGCTATTGATAAAATTTATGAAGAAGTAGATGAGTTTATAAAAGCGGATAAGATTGATAAAGAAAGCGAAGCTGGAGATATGCTTTTCTCAGTAGTAAATGTTCTTAGAATGTCAAATATAGACCCCGAAGTGGCACTTACGGGTACCACAACTCGATTTGTGAAAAGATTTAAATATGTGATTGAACAAGCTGAATTACAAGGAAAAAAGGTAGAACAATTGTCACTTGAGCAAATGGATAAGTTCTATCAAGAATACAAAAAAATAGAAGAAAAAAATCATAATTGTCAATGTTAAAAGAAAAGAATTTAGATTTTTGTGTTGGAAGTGATTTGCTGTTTGCACCGCTTGCCGGATTCAGTGATTCGGGGGCAAGAAGACTTTCACTTAAATATGGTGCCGGTTTTGCTTTTACTGAAATGGTAAGTGCAAAAGGGCTTTTGTATGGCAATGACAATACGGGAAGTTTGCTTTATTTGGATAAGGAAGAAGTTGGCAAGGTAGGCGTTCAGCTTTTTGGAAGAGAACCCGATATTTTTGCAGAAGTAGTTCGTTATCCTTGTCTTTCACAATTTAGTGTAATTGATGTTAATATGGGTTGCCCTGTACCCAAAATAGTGAAAAACGGCGAGGGCAGTTTTTTAATGACTAATCCTAATTTGGCTAAAGATATTGTTAAATCAATTAAAAAATCTGTTCCTAATAAATATGTTGGGGTCAAAATTCGACTTGGTTTTGATAAAAATAATATTAACGCAAGTGAAGTAGCTTTGGCTTGTCAAGAAGGCGGGGCTGATTATGTCACTGTACACGGAAGAACACGAGATATGATGTATTCGGGCGATGTGGATATAAATGAAATTGCTAAAGTCGCTATGGCTGTGGATATTCCTGTTGTTGGTAATGGAGATGTTATTGATAGAGATAGCTATTTGAAGATGAAAGAATATGGCGGAGTAGGTTATGTAATGATAGGTAGGGGCGCCATTGGAAAGCCATACATTTTTAGTGAAATTCTACAAAATCACTATACATTCGATATTAAAAGTGTTATAATTAAACACATAAATTACTTGAATTTTTTACCTGAAAGAGTGGTCGCTAGTAATATGAAAAAGCAGATTGCGTTTTATCTTAAAGGTGTAAAAGGACAAAAAAATATGAAAGAAAAAGTTTTTGCCACCTCTAGCTTAGAAGAATTGCTTATGGTAGTAAACACTTTATCTATATAATAATTATTATGAAAGGAGATTAATAAAAATGGCAGTTTACAATTTTAGTGCAGGCCCATCGATGTTTGCAGAAGAAGTAAAATTACAAGTTCAAAAAGATTTTCTTAACTATGATAATAGTGGTATTAGCATAGTAGAAATGAGTCACAGAAGTAAATGGTATAGCGAGATACACGCTGAAGCAAATGCCCTTTTCCGTGAATTATTGAATATCGGAGATGACTATTATGTTCTATTTTTACAAGGTGGTGCTTCCTCACAATTTGAAGCAGTTGCTCTTAACTTATTAAATAATACAAAGAAAGCTGATTATATCGTAACCGGTAATTTTTCTAACAAAGCATTCCAAGCAGCAAGCAGATACGGTGATGTCGTTGCTGTTGCGTCAAGCAAAGCTGATAATTATACTTATATTCCTGATGTTGATAAAGTTCAATATCGTGATAATACAGATTATGTGCACATAACTACCAACAATACAATTTTTGGAACACATTATACTAAATTCCCAAAAGTTAATAACTTAGTAGGCGATATGAGTAGTAATATTATGGGTGAAGTTATGGATGTATCAAAATTTAACTTAATCTATGCCGGAGCACAAAAGAATATGGCTCCTAGTGGACTAACTATTGTCGCTGTAAAGAAAAATTTGGTAGGTCACGCACAAGATATTTGTCCAATAATGCTTAATTATCAAACTCAAGCTCCAGCAGATAGTTTGTATAACACACCTACTACTTTCTCTACTTATATGGCAATGCTTACATTCCGTTGGTTGAAGAAATTCGGTGGTGTAGCTGAGATAGAAAAACAAAATAAATACAAAGCAAGTATGCTTTATAATTTAATTGATAATAGTAAATTATATAAAAATAATATTGAAGTAAATAGTCGTTCTATTATGAATGTACCATTCGTTACTACTTCTAAAGAACTAGATGCTAAATTTGTTAAGGAAGCTGAAGAGAACGGAATTATTAGTATTAAGGGTCATAAAGTTGTTGGTGGTATGAGAGCTAGTATTTATAATGGTATGCCAGTCGAAGGTGTAAAGTACTTAGCTGAATTTATGAAAAAATTCGAATTACAAAACAAATAGGAGTTAAAAAAATGTATAACATACAAAAATTAAATAAAATAAGTCCTGTAATTAATGATATTTTTACCGAAAATTATAATTGTGGTGATGACATTGTTAATCCTGAAGGTATTTTATTGCGTAGCTTCAAAATGGCAGATTATGAGGTGGGTGACCGTCTTTTAGCTATTGCTAGAGCAGGAGCTGGTGTTAACAACATACCTCTAGATGTTATGTCAGAAAAGGGTGTAGTTGTTTTTAATACTCCTGGTGCAAATGCTAATGCTGTTAAGGAATTAGTTGTATGCGGGATGTTACTTGCTAGCCGTGATATAATTGGTGGTAACAAATGGGTTAATACCCTTGAAGAAGACGTTGCAAAAGCTACAGAAAAAGGCAAAGGAAATTTCGCAGGCAGTGAAATTAGTGGCAAAACCTTAGGTATTATTGGTCTTGGTGCTATAGGAATTTTGGTTGCTGAAGCTTGTGTTGCTTTGGGGCTTAATGTACTTGGTTATGACCCTTATTTATCAGAAAATAACAAAAGAAAATTGGATAAATCAATTAAATTAGTAAATTTAGATACTATTTATGAAGAATCTGATTTTATCACAATACACGTTCCATTACTTGACAGTACTAAAAATATGATTAATGCCGATACATTAAATAAATGTAAAAAAGGTGTTGTTATACTTAATATGGCAAGAGGTGGATTAGTTAATGTTTGTGATATCAAGAATGCGATAACAAGTGGTAAAGTAAAAAAATATGTAGTTGATTTCCCTACTGAAGATGTTCTTAATGTAGAAGGAATAATTGCGTTTCCTCATCTTGGAGCTAGTACTGATGAAGCTGAAGATAATTGTGCTGTTATGGCGGCTAATCAACTTATCGATTATATTGAGAATGGTAATATAGTAAACAGTGTTAACTTCCCTTGCGTTAGTAAGGAATGGAATACAAATTTTCGTACTTGCATAATTACAAATGGCAATATTTCCGACCAAATTGATGTTGGTGGATTAAAAATGTCTTGTGTAAGAGGCGATTATGGTTATATTATTATTGATACTAAAGAGGCTGTTACTATCGATATGAATGATAGTATTCTTAGAGTTAGATACCTAACAAAATAATTAGGAATACTAATAAATTAAAATTAAAGTAAATTCTGTAGGTAAATAAAATTACTTGCAGAATTTTTTTATTAAAAATAATGTAATATTATAGAGTTTAATTGCATATTTATACCAATTCTTATTTGACAAATATGCATATACTAGTATAATATATTATATATGAAAATACATTCTTCAAAATTAGATACAACCCAATTGGTAGGTGGGGTTTATAATATTTCGGGCGGTGATGTATACTGGATAGCTAGTGCTGAAAAAAAGATTTTATCTATTTTGGGTAAAGATAGTCTGTCTTTGCATATTTTTGATAGTGATGTGAGCGATATAAATCAAGTTATAGGGAGCCTATTTAGTATAAATTTTAGCAATGAGCCTAATGTCGTAATATTTAGAGATAATGATTTTAAGTGGGATATTAAAGCACATACAGCTTTGCTTAATTTACTTAAAACTGAAGATTTTGACAATAATATTCTTGTTCTTGTTAATGTGGAACTAAATGCAAAAGAAAATAAACTTATAAATATTATTGATTGTTCTAAGCAAAAACCTTTTGAGATTTGCAATAGAGCTAATGATTTTTTTGAAAATGGAATAGACCGTGATGCACTCAATCTTCTTATAGAATATACAAATAGTGATATGGCAAGAATAGAAATAGAAAGTCAAAAACTAATGGCTTTTTGTGAAGATAAGAAAGTAAATATAAAAGATGTAGAAAATATGGTAGTAGAAGATTCTGATTTAAGAATTTATAATTTTGTAAATAGTATAATAAAAGGTGATAATACTACCGCTCTCAAACAATTGGAGAAATTGCAACAAAGAGGAGAAAGAAGCTCGGCAATGCTAGCTATGATTATTAGTCAGTATCGTAAAGTTTTTTATGCTGCACTTTCAAATAAGTCTGATATGGAATTGGCGAGCATATTCAAAATAAAGGAATATGCAATAAAAAAAGCAAGAGAGCTTAAGGGTTTGGGTGTAGTACGTATTAAGAATACTATAGAGATGCTTGTTAATTATGAAATGCTTTTCAAAACTGGAGAAATGACTGAAAAAATGGCTTTTGATTGTGCGATTTCTAAATTACTAGCTAAGGAGGTAAAATGAATAAACTTTTTTCTGATAAGATGATGGTAAAATTTAAAAAGGTGCCGAGTTGGGCTTGGGTGATATTGTTGGCTATTACTTTATTTTTTGCTAATGCCTATGCGACTATTGAGGGCTCAAAAACAATAACTGATATGGCAATAGCTAGTGTACCAAAAGAAGTAAATGTTAATTATAATGGACTTTTGTGGATGTTTGGTGTTTTTGAAACATTTATTTATGTCTTATTATTTGAAGTATTAGCTAAATGGGTTAGCCAATCATTAATTAGAAGATTTTTATTGACTATTGGCATAAAAGAAATGGTTATGCAAATAAGAATTGTATTAATAATTTGTAATTTTTTTATTGGTTTAGTAGGAATTACTAGCTTTTTTAGTCTAGATGTAGGCAATTTATTATATGCAATATTCCAATTTGCTATTTTGTCATTTATGTATGGTTGGTATTACGAATCATTCCGTAAAAAATATGTACCTGGTAGATTTCAAAGTATTTTGTTTGCTTATATAGCAAAATTGTTTATAGGTATTTACTTAATATTTAGTGCTTATGATTTCTTTTATTATATGGTACTTACCGAAAGTAATCTAAGTGTTATGGAAGCTGTTACATTAACTGTGGATGTAGTTATCAAATTAGCGATAGCCGTTGTTGCTTTTATGTATGACAAAAAGCATCTTAAAAAATCAGTAATTAATCCTACAAATATAAATAATCAAAATCAAAATAATAACAATAATAATAATAATTTTAAGATAAATGTAGACCCATTTAATTTTGATAAAATTAACAACACAAACGAAGAAAAAAAAGAAGATGACAAAGTCTTTAAGGATTTTGACCTCTAAAATTAAGGAGTAAAAATGAACAACAATTTCTATTGGGGTAATATATTTAGTTTAGTTCTTGTGGCATTTATAATTGTATTATTTGTGTTATTTTTTATTAAGAAAAGATCAATTAAATTATTAATAATATATGTTTCTACCGGATTATTTGTTGCTGGAGTAAATATATTAGGTTGGTTCTTTGAAGGTTTTGAAACGGCTGAACATATATCGGACTTGATTATGTTTACATTTATTGTTATTGCTATTATTGTTTATCAAAATGATTTCAAAGTCGTTTTTTCCAGATTAAGTACAGCAAGAAAAACTAGTAATGTTTTTGCAAGTGATGAAGAGTTGCAAACTGCTATTGAAGAGATAGTTAAGGCAACTCAAGTTTTGTCAAAAACAAGAATTGGTGCTTTGGTGGTTGTAGTACCAAGTCAAATTAGTCATCATATAATAGATAGTGGGATAAGAATGGATGCTTTGGTAAGTGCACAACTATTACAAAGTATTTTTAATACACACGCTCCAATTCACGATGGTGCAGTAATAATTAAGGGGAACAAAATACTTTCATCAGGTTGTTTCTTGCCGTTATCAAATTCTGCTAATATTGCTAAAGAATTAGGAACTAGACATCGTGCAGGAGTAGGTATAACAGAAGAAACAGATAATTTGAGTATAATAGTTAGTGAAGAAACAGGAATTATTAGTGTAGCAAAAGATGGAAGATTAAGTAGATATATCACACCAGAAAGATTAAGTGATATATTGCACGAGACATTCGGAGTAACAATAACAACAACTAGAACAAGTAATATAAGAAAATTATTCTAAAGATTAAGGAGTAAAAAATGAGTAAAGTAGTAAGACAAAGTGAAATTTTATTACCTCACAATGTAGATTTTGGAAAATGGGCTGTAATAGCTTGTGACCAATTTACATCGCAATTGGATTATTGGAAAAAGTTGGAATTATTTGTTGGAAATAATCCAAGCACATTGAATATTACATATCCTGAAATTTATTTAAATGACAATATGGAAAAAAGAGTAAATAAAATAAACAAAACTATGCAAGAATATCTTGACAATGATTTGTTTGATAAATATAATTCTTTTATATTGGTAGAAAGAATAGTTGATGGTGGTAAAAAAAGATTAAGTTTGGTAGTTAGTGTTGATTTAGAAGCCTATGATTGGAACCGTGTAAATACACAAATTAGGGCTAGCGAAGATACAATTTTGGAAAGATTGCCTGTTCGATTAAAAATTAGAAAAAATGCACCAATAGAACTTCCTCATATTATTTTGCTTATTGACGATGAAAAGAAAGATATTGTTGAAAAACTATATAAAAATAGAAAAAATTTACAAAAACTATATGATTTTGAGTTGAATATGGGCGGTGGACATTTAAAAGGCTGGAAAGTTGATAATTGTGAAGAAATAATTGATAAATTTGAAGGTTTATTAAATAAAGAATTACAAATTGCAAAATATGGACAAGATGCTAAAATAATGTTTGCGGTAGGTGATGGTAATCATTCTATGGCAACTGCTAAGCAACATTGGAACAACTTAAAAGAAAAACTAACAGAAGAAGAAAAAATTAATCATCCAGCAAGATTTTGTCTTGTTGAAGTATTAAATATTTATGATGATGGACTTAATTTTGAGCCAATTCATAGAGTTGTTAGTAAATATGATGATAAGTTTTTAGAAGATTTTGCTAAAATAATGAAAGGCGAAAGTAAAATTACTATTATAACTACTGAAAAGGATATAAAACTACCTTGTCCTAGTTCTAGTAGTCAGACTATTAAGTTAGTTCAAGAATTTATAGAAGATAGGCTTAAAAAAGGACTTGTAGAAGTAGATTATATACACGATGAACATCATACTCGTAAAGTAGTTGCGGATACTAACGGAATAGGTATTATTATGCCTGAATTTAGTAGAGAAGAATTATTTGATTATGTTGTTAATGTCGGTAATTTGCCAAAGAAAGCTTTTTCAATAGGTACTGCAGAAAACAAGAAATATTATATGGAGGCAAAAAAGATAAAATAAGATGAATATTAAAGTATGTAAATTTGGTGGAACTTCTATGGCTAACAAAGAAGCTATAGATAGAGTTAAAAAAATTATTTTAGGTGATTCAAGTCGCCGTTTTGTGGTAGTAAGTGCACCCGGTAAGAGATTTGGTGACGATATAAAAGTTACTGATTTATTATATGATTGTTTTGAAGAAAAAGAACAAACGGGTAAATGTTGTAATAATTTTAGTAATATTAGAACAAGATTTGAAGATATAGTTAGTGACTTAAATTTAGATTTTGACATAACTAAATATCTTGATGAAATAGAAGAAAATATAATTAATTCGGATACGCCTGATTATGCCGCTAGTCGTGGTGAATATTTAAGCGGACTAATAATAAGTAAGGTTTTGGACTTTGAGTTTATTGATGCAAAAGACCTTATCAGGTTTAACGGAAAAGGCGAGTTTGATGCTGAATATACAAATGATTTGGTATCTAAAAACTTATCAATTTCAAAAGGTGCGGTAATCCCTGGATTTTATGGGGTTTTGCCTGATGATACAATCAAAACTTTTACAAGAGGCGGAAGTGATTTTACTGGGGCAATTATTGCCCGTGGGGTAAATGCTGACCTTTATGAAAATTGGACAGATGTTGATGGGTTTATGGTAAGTGACCCAAGAATTGTAGAAAATCCAAAAATAATTAAATCTTTAAGTTATGAAGAATTGCGAGAATTAAGTTATATGGGTGCTAGTGTATTGCATCCACAAAGTACTTTTCCGCTTCAAAGTACTAATATTCCTATCAATATTAAGAATACTTTTGCACCTGATAAACCAGGTACACTTATACTAAAAGAAATAGTTTTTGATGAAAAAAGACCTATCGTTACGGGTATTGCTGGTCGTAAAAACTTTACTACTATTTTTATAAAAAAGGCAATGATGAATAATGATATTGGTTTTTGTCGTAAAATTCTTTCTGTATTGGAATATTATAATATTAGCTTAGAACATATGCCTACAGGAATTGATACAATGAGTTTGATTGTTGAAGATTCCCAACTTAAAGAAGGAATTGAATTTAAACTAATGGAAAGTATTCGTGGCAAGATTAATCCTGACCTAATTTATATACACAAGGGTATGAGTTTGATTGCTGTAGTTGGACACGGAATGAGCCATTCTATAGGTATTAGTGCGAAAATATTTGCTGCATTATCTGATGCTAAGATTAATATTCAAATGATTGACCAAGGCAGTAGCGAAATTAATATTATTATAGGTGTGGATAATTCGGAAATGAATAGAGCTATTGAGGCTATTTATTCTAAATGTTTCAAATAAGCAATATTTATCAATAAAATATTAAAAATAAAGAAGTAGGATTTACATTCTACTTTTTTTTTAATTTCTTACACTATCTTAATACTTTTCAAATTATTGTTTTTGTGATATAATTTTTATATGAAAAAATTAGTTAAAATAATTGTAGTATTTATGGTTTTGGTTGTGTCAATAGTGGCATTATTCTCTTACAACAAAAGTAAAGATTACTATGCAGAATATTTTAATGATTTTAGTAGTAATGTTGCTATAACTAAAGCGGAATCCAAATTAAATTTATCGCCTACAGTAAGCGTTTATTCTTATGATGCCGTTAATGAGTTATTTATTACAAAAAAAGCTATTACTAATGAATATTATCAAAATGATAATGATAAAATTTTATTTTTATTTGGTTTTGCGTCTATAAATGAAGAATATCAATCACCAGTTTTCAGCCATGTTATTAGCATAAAAGGAGACTATGCAATTGTGACTAAACCGATTGTTAGTTATGATGAAGATTTAGAAAAAAATGTTTTAATTAATATAATAGGTGTAGTAAAATTTAGAGGTGCAAACAAGGGCGATAAAACCGATTTTACGAACGAATATTGTAAATATAATGAAGCCTTTTCACAATTTTTATTCCTTGGTGATTATATTGTTTGCCCTAATAGCAAAGTATTCCCTAATTATATGGTAAATTATTCTACTTTTTATAGCTATATTGAAAAAGATAAATTGTTTGAAGAATTCAAAGTTGCTTGTGGCAGTCAATATGATTTGAAAGTTTATGATAATATTTTAGTATCTACATATAAGGGTTACGCTTATTTTTATTCTCTTGATAGTATGGCGCAAAATGGGTATTTGCAAAAAACTGAATATGATACTTATAAAGCTTTCCCCGAAGATGTAAATGATGATTATGCCGATAGTATTGAAATCCAAATAAATTATTTGGGTAATGGTCTTTTTGTAAGAACTTCAAAAATTACTAGTGAAAATATTTTTGAAGGTTATAACGTGATTTTTGAAGATTATGATTCTACAACATCAACGGCTACGACAATGTATGGCAGAGTAAAATCTGACCTTTATAATTATAATTCTAAAATGACAAATAATTACGATTGGTTGCTTGTAGATTCTGTTGCTAATAAATATACAATAGAGGCTTATCAAAATACAGTTGATATACTAAATAACAAAATTATTGCGGATTCTGTTAATGATAGATATCAGTATTATTTGCCAATGCTTAATCCTGCTACTTTTGTTAAAAATAATTATTCCATAATATATTTTTATTATTTCCCGGATATGGATAAGGGGGATTTTAATTATAAAATATCATTTTGTCTAATTGATGAAGATGGACAAATTGTGAGAATAAACGATTTGCTTATGCCACCAAAATTTACCGATGGTAAAGGATTGCAAAATGTAGACCCAACCTATGAAAGTTTGTTAGGTAATTTGCAATATACTACCTATAATAATGAATTAGTTGATTTATTAAAAATTGAGGACGGAGATAATTGTACTTATGAAACTTGTTATTTGCAAAGTGATGCAATAATTGCAATAAAATATGATTTTACAAACCTTACTAAATATTATGGTGCAATTGATGTGTCTACAGGTAGGCAAATTACCGATTTTAAATATATTGAAATGACACCTTTTTATGATGAGTATGCAATCGGGGTTGTCGCAAAAAATGGAGTTTATACAAATTATCTGATAAATAGAAATGGCGAAGAAACTCTAATAAATGATATGGTAAATATACGACAAGGCGTATATGTATACGCATCTCAAGTCGGTAAAATGGGTTTGAAAAATTATGCAGGTGATATTTTGATAAATGCAGTTTATGATAATTTGGAAGTTGTAGAAAGTTTTGATTATGAGGGTAAGCAAACAAGTTATGCTGTTGCTACATCTAATAGCAATACTTATATATATGCTTTAACATAAGCCTTATAATAATAGGAGTTTAACTTAAATGTCAGATTTTGATACAAAAATAGGCGGTTATGAATGTTTAGATGAAGCTGCTGAATTAATAAAGAGCGGAGAGCTTGTAGCATTCCCGACCGAAACTGTTTATGGTTTAGGGGCGAATGCACTTTCTAGTGAAGCTGTAAATAAAATTTTTATTGCTAAAAACCGTCCTTTTGACAATCCATTAATAGTGCATGTAGCAAATGTTGCACAAGCTAAAAAAATTGCTTATGTATCAAAAGAAGCGGAGGCACTTTTTGCTAAATTTTCCCCAGGTCCACTTACTATCGTTTTACCTAAAAAATCGTGTGTGCCTAAGGCGGTTACTGGAGAAATTCAAACAGTCGGAATAAGAATACCCAATAA
>Ga0172378_10000340_pt1 | contig 40679 bp, 39 predicted proteins | sample GrowelOW332metaG_FD_119755 | JGI IMG/M metagenome (GOLD analysis project Ga0172378, IMG submission 119755) | Groundwater microbial communities from an aquifer near a municipal landfill in Southern Ontario, Canada - Pumphouse #3_1 metaG | ecosystem: Environmental > Aquatic > Deep subsurface >...
CTTCACTTCGTTGTCAATTCGTGCAGCCTTCACTTCGTTGTCAATTGGTGCAGCCTTCATTTCTTTCTTTTCAGCAGACTCTGCAGAGACAGCTGCGACGACGACACCTTGCGGAGCAGGTGCCTGAACTGCGAGATTCTCCGCTGCAGGGGTGGCTACAGTCCCGGGGTTCTCTACGAGTGGAGCCTTTGCAGGCGGCTCGGGCACCGGCTCTGTCACTACTTCGATCTTTTTCGGCTCAGCCTTGATCGTTTCGAGAACCGGGGCAGAGACCTGCTCCGCAGGGCTCTCTATGGTCTTCTCTGGATTCGCCTCGGCAAGAACAGGTTTTTCCGGTTCTACCTTTTTCGCACGGCGGCGGATAACTGTCGCCCGATGGTGAATAACAGCCTTCCCTTTCTTTTCTTCGGCCTCACTCTCAATGCGCTTTTCCACCAACTCGGAATTCACAGATTTGAGTACCGTATTACGAATCTTATCAGCGGTCTCAGCGTCAACTGAAGAGCTGTGTCCTTTGATGTCATACCCCAGCTCCAGCAACTTGTCTGTAAGCACCTTGCTGCTCATTCCGGCTTCTCGGGCCAATTCATACACTCTGACTTTGCTCATCTATATCCCCCTGCACCACTGTTCCAATCAACTCTGACATCCCGAAAACCGGCTTTTCAGCCAATGCGGAACACAACTTTCCAGTATTTCTTCTCTGTTAAAAATTTTTCGCGGCAACAACTTCTGCAACAATACGCGCCCCGCCCCGCCAGTTTCTTCTGCAAATCAGCAACAACTTTGCCATCCCGCCAGACATAGCGCTCCAATTCTGATTTACCGAATCTCTTCCGGCAAACGACACAGGTCCGAATCGGTTTTGTCATTTAACCGGCTGCTCAGGATCAGCTGAAGGCTCAACATCATCCGGCTGCTCAGGATCAACTGAAGGCTCAACATCATCCGGCTGCTCAGAATCAGCTGAAGGTTCAACATCATCCGGCTGCTCAGGATCAGCTGAAGGTTCAAAACCAGCCGGTTGTCCAGCTTCATTCCCCTCTGCAGATCGGTCCACCTCAGCCGCAATTTCAGTCACTTCTTCCCTGGCCTCAACAGCATTACCGTCTACATCTTCGGCAGCAGTACCAGAGCCTTCTTCCTCAGGGACCTGCACCGAGATCTTCGCCGCTTCGGCGATCAGCAGACCTGCATAGTCCTCTTTAATGGCACGAAAGGCCATGAGGTCATTCATACTTGTTTCAGCCAGCACTGCAGTAGAGGTTATCCCTTTGTTGAACAGCTGATCTGCCAGCCCTTCATCCACATCGGGAAGCTTGAGCAATGACTGATAGCCCGGATCCTGCAAATTTTTATAGCGCTGCTCACTTTTCACATCAATATCCCAGCCCATCAACCGGGAGGCAAGACGTACGTTCTGCCCACTGCGCCCGATGGCAAGACTGAGCTGATCATTAGGCACAACCACCAGCAGAGTGTGATTATCTTCATCCACTCGAACCATACTTACATGGGCGGGAGCCAGTGCATTATAAGCATATTTCGCCGGATCGGGGCTCCAGGTGACAATATCAATACGCTCGCCCTGCAGTTCCTGCACCACGTTCTGTACCCGGGAGCCTTTTATCCCGACACAGGCACCTACCGGATCAACATCACTCTCCGAAGAGCTGACAGCGATCTTCGCGCGAAAACCCGGCTCACGACTGACCCCGAGAACCCGGACAATTCCTTCTCCCATCTCCGGAACTTCCATTTCAAAGAGTTTACCAATAAATTCATTACAGGTCCGGGAGAGAATCAGCTGCGAATCCCGACTGGTCTGGCGCACCTCTTTCAAATAAGCACGGATACGATCCCCCTGCTTGAAAGAGCGCTTGGGAATCTGCTGGTCACGGGGCAGAATAGCATCGGTACGCCCCAGGTTGACCACCATGTTGCCGCGGTCAAAACGCTGCACAATACCGCTTACGACTTCACCAACACGATCTTTGAACATGCCATAGATGACGTCCCGCTCGGCATCCTTCATTTTATGAATGATAACCTGCTTGGCCGACTGGGCAGCAATACGGCCAAGCTCTGCAATATTGGGCATTTTTTCACCAAGCTCATCGCCAATCTGAGCCTCGGGGTCAAGGACTTTGGCATCCTCAATATTGATTTCGGTCTGTTCGTCCTCCGCATCTTCCACCACCATGCGGAACTGGAAAATCTCTACTTCGCCATACTCTTCGTTGTAGCGCACCTCAATATCTCTGCGGCTGCCATACTTTTTCCGTGCCGCAGACTGCACAGCCTCTTCAATGGCCTCAACAAGCAGAGATCTGTCAATGCCGCGTTCCCGGCTGATCTGGTCGATGATACGTTTCAATTCTGAGAGCATGTTCCAACTCCGTCGCTATAACTTTCGCCCAGCTCAAAACCAGAGCCGTGCCTTATTTATATTTTCGTGTTCAATCCGCAGAGCTCGGCCGGTCTCAAGTTCGAGGGTGATTCCGCCGTCCTCCACTGCTTTAATTTCACCGACAAATACCTTGTCGCCATCCACAGGATAATGGGTGCGCACCTTGCACATTTTCCCGACATATCGCTCAAATTCTGCTGGATTCCGCAGCGGGCGATCAAGCCCTGGAGAGGATACTTCAAGAGAATACGCCTCGGGAATACAGTCTTCCACATCAAGATACTGCCCGAGCGCTCGACTGACAGCACTGCATTTCTCGAGGGTAACGCCGGTATCTCCACCCTGCGGAATATCGATAGTTACCCGCAATATCTGACCCTTTCCGTCCCGACGAAACTGGAGGTCAAAAAGCTCCAGCCCCATTTCTGGGAGGACATCATCAAGATAACGGCGGATTATCGCGAGGACAGGCTCACTCATTTTTACTCCCTGGTTTTACCGGATTCAGGCACAAAAAAAAGCGGGCAGAGCCCACTTCCATTACAACTCCCCCCTTTATTCCGCGTAACGCCATAAGCGAAACACAGAGTGAAGTCGCACCGCAGGCGACCTCGTAACAGCTTGGGAGGTATAAACAAACTCATTCCCGTACTCAAAGAGGAGATAGCGGTGAGAACGAATTAGGCCACAAATTTAACCATAAAGACGCCTTCTTGTCAAGAGGCAAAAGGTACTCCACCCCCGTGGGGGAATACCTTTTGACAAATTCTGTCCCTCTCTGACAAAAATTATCTGCCAATCCGCAACGCTCTGCGCACCATTGAAAGAACGCCATTCCATTACTGAAGGACGAAGCCTTTCTGTCCGAAAGAGAGCACAGAACGGTGTGGAGGGGTCCCGCAGAACCCCTTACATGGCCGTGGCTGGCGCTGACGTTCCTCAACAACCACGATCACCCTGCGGACTTTGACCTTCCCTTTGAGCTGGAGCTGCCATTCACCCCCCGCCCTGTCTGCAGGGTTAAAGAGGAGCACCTTGCTAAAAGTGGCGGCCGACCGGCGCTTGAAATCCTGCGGCTGTCCACTGATCAATTTTTCCCGACTGGTTTTATTGCCAACCCGCAGGTTCACACGACCGTGCCCTTCTTGCGATTTCGCTACCAGCACCACCCGCTTCAACTCCATCTTGTCAAGTTTGATACCAGGATACTGCTGGTGCAAAAGCCTTTCCAATGGCAGCACCGCTGCCCGATTATGGCCCGCCTGAAAAACCTTATCTCCCATATCGATCTGCAAACGCAGACGTTCAGCAGAGGCCGCAGCCGGCAGGAAAAGAAGACAGGTCAGCGCGACAAGGATACCGGTGGCAAAGCAGCTGTTTTTCTTCTGAGTTTTTTTGCTGTTACAGGTGTTTTCAAGTGTTACCGTGTTCATAATAGAAACTCCATGCACAAGTGTGATTTTTCATTTCGGGAAGCGTTGTCATTTTCTCCCCGCCTCTGAAGCCACACCTTACGCCACCTCCTTCTTCCTGCCAGTAGACGCCGGGGGACATCCCCGGATTTGCGGGCATCCCCCCCTCCATGTCGGGTCGACATCGGATGGAGTTGCGCTTAAAACTGTTCTCATCTCTCCTTTCCCGTGCAAAAATTCAAACACAATCGATGAGGCCGAACAATCAGTCCACATTGGCTTGCAATCAGACAAACTTCAAAAAGGGAAAACCATGTTGAAAAAAACCATTCTTACTTCAGCCATCCTCACTCTTCTGCTCCCCTTCGCCGCACAGGCCGAAGAGAGCACAGCCACGCCCCCTTCCAACAGTACCGCCCTTCTCGGACTCCTCCAGAAACAGGGCATTGCGAACAAATCAACCCTCGATGCCCTCAGCCCCCATCTGAATCTGCTCGAGAAACAACTCCCCGGAGATGGCCAGACCTCAAAAGGAAAGCTTGACGATCTCCTGCACAGTGAAAAGGGGGAGAAACTGAAGGAGCTTTTTTCCAGAACCGTTGTTCATGCCAGAGACACAGGCGGCGCCCTTGACGACCGCCTCGCCGATACGCTTAAACTTTCAAAGGAGCAGATGACGAAAGTAAAACCTGCACTCAGTGAAGGCCTTACCGACCTGCGTACGGCCACAGGAGAAGCAATAGACTCAGGCAAAGTGCGCTGGGTGGAATTCCAGCCGGAATATGATGCCATCGTCAGCAAAATGCGCAACCAGGTGAAAGAAAGCCTCAACTCCGAGCAGATGAAGACCTTTGACACGTTCGTTAAAAACAAGGGAAAATCGATACAGAAAACACTGCAATGACCCTTTCCAGAAAAATCTGTCGATTGGTTCCATAGAAGACCTTGTAAAGAATGTAAATTTATGGCAAGTTTGTTGAAGGCACAGGAAGTTGGCTCTTTACCGCAATGTCGGGCATCTGCACGACATCAAAAAGGAGATGAAGCAACTGTATGTCTCAATCTTTTTTTCACATTGGACCTCATTCTGAGGCCTGTCTTGTTGTCTCTTTGCAAATTTTTTACAAACCGGTTTTGCCGCACCTGTGCCAGATACCGGTTTTTTTTGTTCCCGGGAAGTGGAGGAAGATCCTCTTCCACCTCATGGGTTTCTTAGATAACCAGGAATTTCACTCAGAGATGCAAAACGCCAGGTTATTCAAGAAACACTGAAAAAGGAGACGCCCGAACAGCTGTTGTAATTCGCTCGTTTCCGCTCACCCTTGCCTGAGAGGTAGAACATTGAAAGACACACCAGAGATGTTTTGGACAGGATTATCTCCCGATGAAGCGCGTAAAGCGCTGGTCAACAAAGATAAATCCATGCGCGACAAGACCATGACCCTGAAAGAGGCGGTGGATACCTTCATCCATGATGGAGACAACGTCGGAATCGGTGGCTTTGTTGACATTCGCCAGCCGGTGGCAATCACCCATGAGATGATTCGTCATGGCTTCAAAGACCTCACCCTCTCCTTCCAGTCAGCGGGGATGGCTCCGGATTACCTCGGCGCCGCAATGATGATTGACCCCGACCATTTTTCCATCAAACGCCTTGAACTTGCCTACTGGGCCCATGAAGCCTTCGGTCTCGCTCCCATGTTCCGCTACCTTACTGAACGTGGTCTGGTGGAGGTCGAGGACTGGTCGAACGCCAACATGTCATCTCGCTTTAAGGCTGGCGCCATAGGTCTCCCTTTCATCCCCACCCGGGGCCCCATCGCCGGGGATGTGGCAAGGAGCAACCGAACAAAGATCATTGACTGCCCCTTCACCCACCGCCCCATTGCACTCCTGCCGGCGAGCAACCCCGATGTAGCAATTATTCACGTCAATGCCGCCGACAAGTACGGGAACTGCATTATCCGTGGTTCTGAGTGTACCTGCCCCGAGATTTCCATGGCCTCGGCGCACACCATTGTCACCTGCGAGCAGCTGCTCTCCCATGAAACAATCACCAGCCTGCCGAAGGACATCGCTATTCCCTTCCTCGGAGTTGATGCCGTAATCGAAGTTCCCTACGGTGCCTATCCGGGTGCCTGCCGTCGCAGCTATTATTACAGCAAGGAACACATCGCCGATCTGCACAGACGCACATCTGTCATGTGCAAAACCGGCAGTAAGGATGAATTGCAGGCATATTTTGATGAATATATCTTCGGCGTGGACGATTTCAGCGGCTTCCTTGACAAAATCGGCGTTGCCGAACTGCTCAAATTGAAGAAACTGGAAGCAGCTAACTGTGAACGTCTGGTGTAAGGACTGATATAAAGGAGAACTCTATGACCGTTTCAAAAGACTACACCGCACAGGAAATAATTATTGTCGCGGGTGCCAAGGTTCTTGAAGATAAAAGGGTCGTCTTCGTCGGCACCGGCCTGCCGATGGTGGCTTCACTGCTGGCTAAAATGACTCATGCCCCCAACCTCATCCCTGTATTTGAAGCCGGGGCTGTTGGCCCGCATCTCACCGTGGGACTGCCCGTTTCAGTGGGCGACTCCAAGACCTTCACCTCTGCGTCTTATGTAAAGGGACTCAACAGTGCCTTTGAAATGACCCAGCGCGGCTTTGCCGACTACGGCTTTATTGGTGGTGCAGAGGTTGATATGTATGGCAATCTCAACTCTACCATGATCGGGGATTTCCCCGATGGCTATCAGAAACCGAAGATCCGCCTGCCTGGCTCCGGTGGTGCCTCCGATATGGCCGCGTCGTGTGAAAAAACGATTCTCATCGTTCCCCATGACAAACGGAAATTCAGTGCAAAACTGCAGTACCTTACATCGCCCGGACATCTCGACGGCAGTAAAGACGCCCGCTGGAAAGCCGGGATGCAAGGCTCTGGCCCCTATCGCCTCATCTCCACCAAAGGTATTTTTGACTTTGAGGAAGAAAGCCATCGGATGCGTCTGCTGCAAACCTTCCCCGGGGAGACAAAAGAGTCAATCCAGGCTGAAACCGGCTTTGAACTGCTCTTCGCCGACAACGTGACCGCGTTTGCACCGCCTACGGTGGAAGAGGTTCGATTGATTCGTGAAGAAATAGACCCAACGGGGATCTTTGTAAAACGGGCCTGATTATTTGCTTTCTTAAAAAGTGGTAAATCTTTAACTCTGCGACGACAGAAAATTTCTGTCGTCGCTTTTTTTTATTAAAATCACAAGGTACCTTTATATTTTTCTTGACTTCGTTCCGGAGAGCGTTATCCTTTAGAGAAAGGCAAGGTACCTTGTAACGGTGCCGACACAAAAGACAAAAACAGGAGGACATGTTGGAAAATATAAATCAAGAACACTGCCCGATGTGCGAAAAACATTGCGCAGTCACTGATTTGCAGTGCCCAAAAGGAGAGGCGTGGGTTGCCTCTGTAAAACTTCAAAACCCAAAACTTGAGGAGACAGTAATGAAAAAAATGAATCAAGGCCAAAACGGAAACAACCAGAATCAAATAAATGCAGAAGGGAATGCAACTCATCAGAACTCCATGGGAAATGGTGGTGGTATGGGCCAGGGTATGAATGCAGGGAAAACTGGTTGCAGAATGAATGGCGGTAGTGGTCGAGGACTTGGCGTGGGTCGAGGCCGCGGAATGGGTCAGGGACAGGGCCAAAATGCCGGGAACAGTGGCTGCAGGATGAATGGTGGCAGCGGCCGGGGACTCGGCGCAGGTAAAGGCGTTGGCCAGGGTGGTGGCAGTCGGCGGGGAAATAGATAAAGAAGGTGCTCCCGCTGAGTAACAAAGGTCTCTCTTCATGAACACAGTAGAATATTTGCTGTGTCCATGAAGAGGATTTGTTCAGAAATAATCATCCCGCAGGGATACATTGCAGCACCGCAGTGAAACCGAGTGACGACAGGCAGATTCAGCGTCACTTTTTTATTGCATTAATCGCAAGGTACCTTTACGTTTTATCTTAACTTCAACAGGGGGAGGATGAGATGGAAGGAATTACACAGGAATGTTGCCCAATTTACAAAAAACCACTGTGAAGTCAATCATCTGCAGTGCTTTGGAGGAAAAGTCTGGGCCACCTCTGTAAAGTTGTAACACCAATCATTTAAGGAGACAGTAATGAAGAATTTCAATCAAGGACAAAACGGACGGAATCAATATAGAATGGGAACTGATACACTGACAAACCAGAATTCCATGGATAACAGCCCCAAAAGCGATCTGGGATCTGCAACCGGTCAGGGCGCAGGGATAATGAGCCAGGGTGTCGGCCAGGGCCGTGGAATGAAAAGTTCCTGCAGAAGGAACGGCGGCAGCGGGCAGAAAACAGGAGTCTGCAACGGCGGGTTCCCTCAGGGGCGTGGCGAACGCCGTGGCAGAGGGAGTAACTTTTAATGAGCAGTGAAGAACTTGCCGCCCTCCTTCATCGGGCGGGCGGCGTCCTTTTTGGTCAGGGAAAACATCATCACGACCCTGCCCGCGGACAGGGTCGTATTCTGCATACTCTTGCCCGGGAAGGAAGCCTCAGTCAGCGGCAGCTGCAGGAGACATTTGCCATGCGTTCTGCTTCAGTAAGCGAGCTGCTCCTGAAGCTGGAGCGCAAGGGGCTTATTGAACGCGAACGAAGCGTTGAGGATCGACGCAGTTTTCTGGTCAACCTGACGAAAGAGGGAAAAGCAGCAATCGACGAGAAAGTCGAGGAGCAAGAGCCCTTTTCCCCCCTCTCCTCAGAAGAACAGGAGGAGTTGCAACGGCTTCTTGTCAAACTGCTTCGCGCCTGGGAAAAAGAAGGGAATGCAGGAACACAGCGGGAAAGTGGCCCCCGAGGATTTGGGCCCCGTCGCGGAGGTGGTGGCGGCCCTGGACAGGGCGGTTCCCATGGAGGACGCGGAGGCGGCCGTTTCAGGTAAATTCAATGTTTACGGGTTCCTTGCGTATTGCTGAACTCCGGCAATACGTAAACACCTTTGCCAGTGAAGACTTTCAGCGAGGTCAGCCCTTTAAATATTTTTTCAGCACGGAATCCCAACGCATATGCTTTTTAATTTTCCAAACCTTCTCACCCATTACCCATCACAATCCCCGACTAAAAAGCTCACGCAATCCACTCTGCCGTCGCACTGGAGTAATAACTGCCCGCTTAAAGCTCTCTTTCTCCGCCACGACAATAACACCCTTTCTGGCTCTCGTTATTCCGGTATAGACCAGTTCACGGCTGAGGATGCGGTTTTCCGCATCGGGAAGGACGACCGCAACCGTATCATATTCCGAGCCCTGGCTTTTATGGATAGTCATGGCGAAGACAGTTTCATGGCTCGGCAGTCGATTCAGCAAAAAGACCTTGAAACCTTCCCCTGATTCAAACCACACCCGCTCCCCTTCCCCCTCACGTCCCGGCAGACAGATCCCAATATCTCCATTAAAAAGGTCCAGACTGTAGTCGTTGGCAGTAACCATCACCGGCCGTCCAGCATACCAGCGCGCCCCCCACTCCTCACCCGGGCAATAAAACCCGGCGGCGGCGAGATGGCGGGTTACTGCGGCATTCACCTGCTTCACCCCGCGTGAATCCCGACGGGTGGCACAGAGGATCTGAAACGCATGGAAGGCACGAAAGACATTCGTCGCAGCCACATCGTCACAACCATCCCGCCTCACATCTCCAACCACCTTCATATAGGGCTCAGAACGACGTCCGAGTTCTGCACGCCACCCTTTACCAAGCAGTTGCAGGTTCTCCCCTCCCTGGAGCAATTCCCATGCCTTCTCTGCCTCACCTCCGTTAATCGCCGTGGCAAGATCCCGGATATTATCGTTATAACGCCATGCCTTCTTCAGTACCATACTGCACTGCGGCAGGCTCACCAGCAGATCCGCAAGCACCGCACCGGACTCCACCGAAGAGAGCTGATCTCTGTCCCCGAGCAGAATCAGTCTTGTCTCCGGCTGCAGGGCGTCCACCAGACGGCTCATGAGAGCAAGATCGACCATGGATGCTTCGTCAACCACCACCACATTAAAGGCCAGAGGCGCCGTGTGGTCATGGCGAAAGTTGATGCTGTCCGGACGGCTGCCAAGGAGTCGATGCAGCGTGGAAGCCTCTGCGGGAATCTTCGCAGCCACCCCCCCGGCAAGTTTCGCCCTCGCCCCGTTCACCGACTCCGCCAGTCGCATGGCCGCTTTGCCAGTAGGTGCAGCCAGGGCAATCTTCAGTTCACCGTCACTCTGCACAAGCGCCGCCAGCAGTTTCACCACCGTGGTCGTCTTCCCCGTTCCCGGCCCCCCGCTAATTATGGCGAGATGACTGCACAATGCCAGTTCCGCCGCCTTCCGCTGGAAATCCGTCTCACCCTCTTCCAGCCCCGCACCGTCAAAGAGCTGTTCCAGGATCGCCCCTGCCCCCGCCGGCAGTTTCCGTCGCCACCCCGCAAGGCCAAGCAGCTGCATCGCAAGACGCGACTCAAAACGATAGAATCGGTGGAAGTAGAGATGTTTCCCGTCATAAACCAGGGGCGCCTCGGCCCCGCTGGCAAACGCCCCGGCACCGATACAGATACTCTCCGGCAGCGGCGGAAGCTCAGCCTCTATACAGCTGTCCCCTGTCTCAAGAGCCTCCGCAAGCCGCACCACCAGCAGCCGAAACTGCTCCAGCATCGCCCCCTCAAGTCCGCTGCGCACCGCAAGAAACCGTGCCAGATGGCGGGCAGACAGAGACCCCTTATCATATTCCTGTTTTTCGTTCTCCATTCCCTTCCTCACAACCAGCGACGTACACGTGCGCTGTAGCGTCGAAAACCCTCATTGAAATGACGTTCCAGCGCCCGCTCTTCCGGCACAATCTGCAAACGGGTGAGAAAGCAGACAAAGAATGGCAACGGCAGAAAGGCTGCAAAAGACCCCAGCCAGCAGCCCCAGCCGATGAGAATTATCACGAGCCCGAGATACATTGGATTGCGGCTGTACTGATAGACCCCTTCGGTAAGCAGATTTCTTACACCGTCAGGGTCGTCAGGCCGCCAGGTGGTACCTGTGCGATGATAGGGAAGCCAGGCCAGCACAGTCAACGCCAGTCCCGACAGGATAAAGGGCAGAGAAAGAAGCAAACACAGCCACAGCGGCCAGGAGGACGGCCACAGCAGAGAGAAGAGAAGCATCGCCAGCACCGTTATCATGGTCATGGTCGGCGGGGTTATTTTTAGTTCCATGGAATCCATTATTATTTTCCTGTCATTCTGTCGAATTCGCGCAACAGCTTTTCATCCGGCTTTGCAGTGTAGATTCCTCCCGTACCGCCCGGCGTCATGCCACGGACAAAGAGGTAGAAGACACCACCGAAGTGCTGCGCATAATTATAGTTTTCAATCCGCCTGCCAAGCCAGCGATGAAGTACCAGGGTGTAAATCCAGTACTGCAGGCCGTAATTATGGGCCCGCATGGCCCCAAAGAGAGACTCTTCCTCGTAATCGGCAAGACGGTCGCCGAGATAGTTACTCTTATAGTCAAGCAGATAGTACCGTCCGTCATGCTCACAGATCAGATCAATAAAACCGGTAAGATAGCCCTCCAGAGCGTGAGGTTTCAGAGAGGTTACGGCCGGGTCGGCGGCAAGCAGACTGCCGAGATCCGCCGCCTCACAGTGCCCGAGGCTCATATAAAACTCCATCTCCTTGAGACAGGCCGGGTCGGCAATCTGCGCGAGGGAAAAGGGGGCTCCTGCCGCCCCCGGCGGAGTAAGGCTGCCCTGCACCACGTTTTGCAGCAGCACAGCCAGGTTTTCCGTTTCCACCTGCGCGCCGAAACGCCGGCACAACGCATGGCAGCGTGCCACAAATTTTTCACTTTTTTCAATTTTGGAGAGCACAGAAAAAGAGTGCTCTTCAAGCAGACCATGGATCAGATTCCCAAAGTGGGGCCCGGCGGGTAACCCGGTCAGGGGAATGGAAGCGGTCTCTTTTCCCTCCTCTGCAGTCTCACTGCTTCCCTCATGCTCGTAATCACTCAGCCTGGAGAGGGAAGAAAAAGAAGAACGCTGCCAGTCTGTGACCAGATTGCGACTGACTTCGAGCCCACTCAGTTTTTTATCTCCAGCCGACAACATCCTCACCGGCTGCGGAGGTTCACTCTCCATCTCCCGCAGCCCCGTACCACTTCCGACCACGGCCTGTTGCAGGAGCTGCAGTTGCTCCTCCCGGGCAAGCGGAGTTACACGACCATCATCATTTTGCCGCACACCAAAGAGGAGCCAGCTCAGCGGAGAGAGGAAGGAGTCAAGAGCTCTGCCGCTCGCGGAGCAGTCCGCCCAGACGATATAGCAGCGTAATTTTGCCCTGGTGACAGCAACATAAAGCAGACGCAGTGCCTCCGCCTGATTCTCCCACCGCGCCATCTCCCTGTGCCTGTCAAACTCATTTGAACCAAGATCGATCACCATGTCAGACCCGTCCCAGACAACAAGCTGGTTCGTTTCACTCTTCAGCAGATCAATCGGCCGCCAGAGATCCGGGCAGAAAACAACACCATACTCCAGACCTTTAGCCTTATGCATGGTAACCACCTGCACGGCGGCCTCATCACTCTCAAGCAGCAGCTCAGATTCCTCTTTGTTCTCCTCTTCACGGCGCCGTCGCAACCATTGGAGCAGCTCAAACGGTCCGAGGCGTCGCTCCTCGGCTTCGTCCCGCGCCAGCGAAAGCAACTGCTGAATATTGGAGACAGTGCGTTCACCCCTCCGCCGTACGACCAGCCGATGATACACCTTCTCCTCGCGTAACAGACACACCATCATGGTGAAGAAAGATTCCTCCCGCCATTGGCGCTGATACTCAGCCATGCGTACCCGCCAGGCACCAAACAGAGTCTCATCTTCGCAGACCGCCCGCAGCTCCTGCCCACTCATGCCAAACCAGGGGAGTGCCAGCCCGGCCTTGAACTGACGCTGGTTGGACGGGACAAGAATTGCCTGCATCAGCAGGAGCAGTTCACGGCACTCTTCCGAGGCATACACCGAGTCTCGGCTCAGGGTAACTGCGGGAATACCTGCATTGGCGAGGGCGTTAACATAGCCTGCAGCCACGTTGTTGGTACGCACGAGAATGGCAATATCCTGCGGTACGAGAGAATGTTTTTTACCTTTATCTGTAATGTTCCATCTGTCAGTAAGGAGATGGCTGATCTCAGCAACCACATGGGCACGGATACAATCCTGAGCCTTGCCCGAAGTCCACCTTTTTTCGTTTTCCAGTTCGGGCAGAACCCAGTATTCAAGACCACTGGCCTCTTCAACGTCTGGTCCGGCAAGACCTGCACTCTCAGATTCCTTAAGAGCCGTCACCGGACAAAAGGGAAGTTTTTCCTCTTCGTAGAGAAAAGGTTCTTCACGCCCTTGAAAAAGTTGATTAACGGCCTCTACCATTCGGGGATGGGAGCGATAGTTTTTCTTGAGTGTCAACTGATAATTGGCATTAGACCGCGCCTGGAAATAGCTGTGAATATCAGCCCCGCGAAAACTGTAGATCGCCTGTTTGGGATCCCCAATGAGGAAAAGGAGATGGTTTCCATCGATGAAAAGACGTTTGAAAATATAATACTGGTCACTGTCCGTATCCTGAAATTCATCAATCAGCGCAGCCCCGAAGCGCTGTGCCAGACACTGCTGCAGCAGTTCCCCACCGTCACCCTTAAGGCCAGCGGCAACATTATGAATAAGATCATCATAACTGAGACTACCGGTGCGGCCCATACGGCGGCGCACCTCTTTCCGCAGCGTCCCGGCAAGCTGACAGCGGAAGGAGAGCTTAAGCGTGCCAAGGCCATCAGCCAGGGCTTTCAGCGTCTTTTGCGGCGGAAAGATTCGGCCCTCGCGAAAACTTTCCTGCCCCAGCTTTCTCAATTTAACTTTCTTCAACCAACCGGCGTCCAGATCGGTAAGGACCTCAGGATCAAGGAGACTCAGATCTTCCGGCGCACCGGTTCCAGCACACATTTGCGCCAGCCCGTCCAGCAAAGCCGGCCAGCCATCTTTTAACTTTTTATTGAACCACCCCGCTTCTTCGTCCTTCGCGTACTGATCACACAACTCTTCCCCATGCCCATCCCACCATTCACTAAAATCTGCTACTGCAGCGTTGAGAGCCTCCTCCACTTCTGCAAAGGGTGGCACTGTTTCCGGCAGAAGTCTCCCCCCTCCCTGCGCCCGGCTCACTGTCTTCAGCAGTTCCTCTGGAGTGCCAGCCACTTTTCGCAGAATGGATCCGGCAAGATTTGAAACGCAATAAAGATTCTCCCGCCAGAAATCGTCAACCACTTCCTGCACCACCACTCCGGTATCAGAGAGCAGTTCGGAATCGAAAGGCTGGGAACTCTCAAGGGCGTGCTCTTGCAGCATCCTCTGACAGAAGCTGTGGATGGTGAAGATGGCTGCCTGATCAATATTGGCAATAGCCAGCTTGAGACGGATCCGTGCCTCCGTCCGCTGCGCATCAGAAATGGTCTTCGCCCAGGCGGTGAGAGTAGCATCCGCATCCGCCGATTCCCCGCTGAGGATCAACCAGCCGTCCACCAGTCTCTGACGCACCCTCGCACGCAATTCAGCGGTCGCCGCACGGGTGAAAGTGACAATGAGGATATGGTCAATCTCCAGCCCCAGCTCAGCAACAAAACGCAGGACCAGCATGGCGATGGCGTAGGTCTTTCCAGTCCCGGCGCTGGCCTCGACCAGATAAACACCCTTCTCCAGTTTGAGATGCACTGCGTCAAACTCTTCCATCACACCCCCTCCATGCCCGCTTCATAGACCGGCACCATCACCTTTTCGGCAAACTGCTCGAACTCATCGCCCAGCAGCGCAGCGGGCTCTCCTGCCCCGACAAGCAGCGCCAGCTCCGGTTCATAGAGGTTCTCCAGATCCCGCTCAAGCTTTAACTGTGCGGCAGACTCCATCCCAGCCCCCTTTTTCACGGCCTTCACAGCCCATTCAAACGCGGGTTCCACAAGGGCGCAGAGCGGCCGTCGCCGCCCCTCACGCCAGAGACGAAGCAGACTTGCAAGACCGGGATTGAGACCGCCGTCGTCTTTCGCAAACTCTCCGTTAAAATAAAAAGTTGCGTCTTCGGCAAGAAGCCAGGTCTCACCTGGCAGACCGGCAAGGCAGCTGAGCTGATGATGCAGCCAGCCCCGCAAAAGATCTTTCCCCCGCAGTTTTCCGAAGCGAAGCTGCAAATTTCCACCAGCAAAGAAACCAGTCAGGGCACCACCAAGGACGAGATTGTCCGTAGCCGGAGTCGACAGCAGCTCAAGAAACTTCTCAGGCTGCGGGTCACCGAGGTTCAGCGTCTGCACCCTTTCGACGTAAGTCAGCACACCCCTCTGCTGTTCGGCAAAGTTCAATCGACCGCTGGTACCGAGAGGCCAGAGACTCTGGCTCTGCAGACGATGAAGAAGTTCCTCCTCCGTCGTCCCCTTCAGCGCTCCACCGGCCGTCATCATCTCCTCAAAGAGAACCCTGTTGACCCTGGCCTTCTCAAGGGGATTGAGGCTGAAGCTCTCCCGATCATCACGCTGAACATCTCCGGTGTCCGGTCGAATTCCGAGGACGTTGTTGACGAACCACGCCTGAGGATTCTTGTAGAAGTTGAAAAGTTCCCCGACGGAGATCGACTCCGCCTCTTCCTGCTCCACCTCACCCTGCCACCAGCCAAAGGGAGAAACTTCGTCAATCCTTTGCTGAGACGGCTCAGTCTCCTGCGAAACCTGCACCTCCTTCCACGCCTCCTGCCGTGCCTGGGCCACAGCCAGATTGTGTCTACTGTAACTGAAGAACGAGGGAGAACTGCCATCAAAATAGTGGTCACTAAAAGAATAGAGCGGATGTTCACAGACGAGGTTTGTCACCCCATAACTGCGGCTGAGCAGGTCAAGAAACTCGGAGACCACCACCGACGGAGGGACAACATCCCCGGTCTGTTGGGAGAAACCGACATAGCTGAGATAAAGCACCCGCCGCGCAGCAAGGATCGCCTCAAGAAACTGGTAGCGGTCATCATTGCGCGGGGAGCGGTCGCCGAGACGCGGTGCGGCGGCGATAAGGGAGAAGCTGTCAGCACGGTCAGTCCTGGGAAAGACACCGTCATCAAGGCCGAGCAGGCAGATCGCTTTAAAGGGAATAGAGCGCATGGGCAGCATGGAGCAAAAAGTGAGCCGTCCCCCAAGAAAGCCAGCGCTGGAGCGGCTCTCTGTCGTGCAGTCGGTAAACCATTCACAGATCACCGTAAAATCGACCTCCTGCTCCCCGGTGAATTGCTCACTTTCGGCCAGCCCGGTGAGCAAAGTTCGCAGTTCAGCCACCTCTCCGGCACCAGTGTCAGTGAGCAGGCATTCCATGGTATCCAGCAGCAGCGTTGACCACGCCATAAGGCTGCGGGGGGCGTGGAATCCAGCCTCTGCCCGTTCAATCACAGCAAAGAACTGGCAGAGGCCGCCAAGAGCCGACGCCCCTCTGCCTTCGAGATCAGGCCACGGCAGCACCCCGTCCACAAAGTTGTCACTGTCTATCATGAAGCCCATCAGCAGGCGATCAAGTCCGAAACGGAAGGTGGCCTCACTGAAATCAAGTCCCACCTGGCTGCGCTGCTGCACGGAGAGCCCCCAGCGGATACCCGCCTCCTCCGTCCAGCGGATCACCTCCTCCACATCCTTCTCATTCAGCTCAAAACGTCCGGCGATGAGACTGTGCTGCAGCAGTTCCATGACCTCACTGCGGCCGAAGCGCCCCTTGAAAAGATTGAGGAAGAGGGAAAACGCAGCGATGGCCGGGTTACGCCACTGCAGACTGCAGTCAGCGACAGAGTACTGGATATCGCTGAATACAGCGGGGATGAGGGCTGCGTAATGCTGGATATCCGGCGCCATGACCACGATGTCCCGAAGCGTTATAGAAGGATCGCCCTCGAGAAGCTGCAGCAGGTGATCGTGGAGGACCTCAAGTTCCCGCCAGCGGGAGTGGGCGGAGATAACGCGTATGGAATCGTCGGCGTCGAGTCGGGCCGGAGTAACTTTTCCCTTGAGAATATCATACTGCACCTGTTCAAGCAGCAACGGCCCGCCCTCTGCCGCATTATCCACCGCATCATGCCATGAGGTGCTTTCAAGCGTGAAATCGAAATCCTCAAGCGTGAAATCAAGACCTGCAAGCATGATCTCCTGCAGATCTCGTCCCTGCCTGCCGAGGTCAGCGAGCAGAGGGTGGCCCCCCTCCCCTTCGACAGCCTCGATGCCAGTTCTCAGGACAGTACGCAGCGCCTTCTTCTCTCCGGTCATATCCCCCCAGTAGCCCTGGCAGGGGGAGAGAAGATAGAGATGGACGTTCATCTGCCGGGAGAGAGTGGTGAGATATTCGAGAAAACGCGGCGGCAGGGTGTGGACACCGAAGATAGAGACACGCTGCGGCAGACGGGCGCTCAGCGCACCCTCCCCACTTTTGTTGAGAAAATCGATAACCCGCTGAAAGAGCATGGCGCGGTGAGCCCCGCCCTCCGGCTGGTTAACAAGCCGCCGCCAGAGGGCCATCTGCCAGTCCTCAGCAACAGCTTCCGGCCCGTCGAGAAAAGTAGCTCGATCCTCCTCCCAGTCGAGCACCATTTTACTGCGCATAAGCTGATACTGATCGAAGATGTCGGCAATACGTCTGGCAAGCTGATAACGGCGGCGCGACGGCTCGGCACCATGGAGGTAGCGATGCAATGGCTTATATTTTTCCCCGTCGCAGTCGCGCAGCAGAGCTTCGAGCCGCCAGGTGAGAATCCCGCGATCAAACCCGCCCGAACTGATGCCAGGGGCAAGCAGGCTGGCAATATGGCCCAGAAAATTAAGCGGCAGGTAAAAACGAAAGTTGCAGAAACTTCCAAAGTGATCGGCCAGATTCTGTGAAACAACGCGCTCCATCCCCTGACTCTGGATGAGGATCAATTCGGCCCCAAACAGGCTCTTCTGCGGGGCACGCTGCAATACAGCAGCGAGATTTTCAAGGAGATCTTCAGTGCGATTGGAAGCATGCAGAAAAAAGCCGTGCGTCATACAGCCGCCCCCATCTCTGCATACTGGTAGATGGCAAGCAGCAGGGCAAAGAGTATCCCCACTACGAAAAAGATGCGCATGATACGATCCCATGGTAACATTTCTCCGCCCGCCATGTGTTTGAGAAAAGCCACAATCACCCAGGTAACTCCAGCCGTATAGGGAAACATGGAGAGCAGTTGCCAGACCGTCCCCTTGAAAATCTCCATCGGTGTCGTTCCCTGCCCGAGGTTGAAGAAAAGGTAAAGCAGTGTTGAAAAAGTGAAGGTGATTTTTTCGCGAAGAGTTTGCATAGTTCAGGAGTGTTATGAAGACAATTATTTTTCCCCGTACAGACATTTGTTCCATCCGTCAGTTTCCGCTTTTTCTGCCTGCACCTCAATTGCTGATCATGCAGGGCTGGCGGAGGGAAGCCTCTGAAGCCCTCAATCTTTTCATGAAAGCAGGGTTCTGTCAAGTGAAGGTTCCCGTACCCTTTCCCGATACCGACGGAGAGAGGCGTTTTCTTCATCTGATCGAAGATATTGCCACCCGTCGCGACGATTACGCAGGGCAGCTCAGCTCGCTGACCCTCGCCGGCATGACGGAACCGAGAAAGAATGGAGAGCAGTCCGAGCGGGCAATCCTCGATGCTCTTACCGGACAGGCAAAGGCTCCAGATGAGCACGAAGAGGAGCTGTGGCAGGCACGGCTGGTGCTTGCCCTCGGAGAGATTTTAGACCGTGAAGAGGAGGATATTGCCACGGAACTCGCCACCCTTGATGACAATACACAGGAACTCCTTGAAGAGTTACAGGGCGAAGCAGAAAAAGATGAAGAATCTCTCTTTGCGGAACTCCGGGAGGTGCAACGCAACCTCACTCCGACACGATCAGGTATAGTCCGGCGGGTTAATGCATGGTGCACGCTCTTTGGAGCAGCCTGCGGGAAGGGACCTCTTCTCACCGACAGTGAGGATGCCGCAGATATACTGATCAACACATATGAAAAGGCCAGCGCGGAACCGGTCGTACGTGTCACGAACTTTCCTCTTCCAGCTCTCGTCGGACGTAACGCAGAGGAAGCGGTAGAAAAAATTACCGCCTTTCATCAGCAGTATCAGGAGGAGGTCAACGATATCAGCCGGTGGCTCGCTAAGCTGCAGAACGGGCCTGCGGCCCTCGAGATGGAGAGACCTGGCAGTTGGGAGAAGGCGCTGGAGAGTGCTTTCCCGGCGGCAGAATATGACAGGCTCGTTGTGGAAGTGCAGCTCTTTCGTGGTGGCTTCGGCAGGATTGCCGTCGGGGAGACAGCAAACGGGGTAATGCTGGTGGTGAAAAGGTAATGCTGCAGGAAAAGAACCAACAACAGAATCCTGCACAGGGGTAATTCCAATAAAAAAGCCCCTTTCTGCAAGAGAAGGGGCTCAAAAAGTATTTTCAACATTCACACCAGCCACTGTTCTTTATCCGTGATCCTTATCGGCACGATTGTAGCAACAGGTGTAGGGGTTGATGGTCAGGACCGGGCAGGCTGCATTACGAACAACTTTGGCAGCGACAGAACCGAACATGATTTTCTCCAGCCCTTTGTATCCGTGCGTCCCCATGATAACCATGTCGGCATTAATTTCAGCAACATAGTCAACAATTTTCTCGCTTACATCGCCCATAAAGACCTTGAAGACAAGGCCTTTGACCCCTGCCCTGGTTGCATCTTCTTCAAGTTCTTTGCAAAACGACTCCATTTTGGTTTCCGCGCTCTTCAACAATTCACCTTCAAGATTCGGCAGTGTCATCTGCGGCACGAAGAAACCAGAATAATCTTCAAAATTCTGCACCACGAAAATGAGATGCATCTCCGCCCCAAACTTCCCGGCAATGTAGGCCGCAGATTCTGCAATCGTTTTGGAGTTATCAGAAAAGTCAACCGGAGTTACCACTTTTGTAATTTCGTGTATCATACCGTCCATAGACACCTCCCGCTTTGAGATGAAGGGCACCGGGCAGGCACCACTGCGGCATCTGTTCCCGGAACCTTGATGAGGGGAAGTTGAGAGAAGACAACGTCTTCGAGTCAGTCATCCCTGCCTTTCAGTATTCCACACTTCCTGCAAAAATTCAAATATTTCCACTGCTGTTTCCACTTGTTTTTCCAAGTATTTCATCTGCTGCGGGTCCTTTCTTCAACAATGGGAAAAAACAGGCTGCAGAAACCTGTCAGACAGGATCGTGCCCCCCTTTCACCCCACGATGCACCGCGATGGAACCGCACATGAAACGGCGGTAACTCACCTTGTCGAACCCGGCCTCACGAAAAATGGCAGAGAGTGTTTCGGCATCGTGGAAAGCCAGTGTAGAACCGGTGAGATAGGCGTATGCATCTTCATCGCCGGCCAGCATCCTGCCGAGCAGCGGGATACCGAAGCGAAGATAGAGGCGGATAAAGGGATAGAGCAGATTCTTCTGCGGCGGGGTGGTATCAAGACAGACAACCCTGCCCCCTGGCACCAGCACGCGATGAACCTCGCGCAAAACCCTGAGAGAATCATCCACATTGCGCAGAAGATAACCAAAAGTAACCGCCTCAAAGCTGTTGTCGGCAAAGGGAAGTGCATTGGCATCGCACACCTGCCAGCTGATACGTGAAGAGGGAAATCGCCGCTTCGCTTCAGCGAGCATCCCGGCGGAGAAATCACCGCCGATAACCTCGCAGCGCGGGTAGCTGGCAGCCATAAGGGCGGCGATATCGCCGGTGCCGGTGGCAAGGTCGAGGACCTTCCCCTCTTCCGGATCACCGGCCTCGGCCACTACGTGGCGCCGCCAGCCCTGGTCCTGACCGAAGGTCATCACCCGATTCATCAGGTCGTAGCGCCCGGCGATGGCATCGAACATGCTGCGTACCGCCGGCCCCCGGCCCTGGTTTGTCTCTTTGTTTTCTGTCATTGATTGCAGGAGTCCTTCTCTCAACAGGGTGCGAATCCCGGGGTGCGCGGGAAAGGGATAGCTTCACGAATATTGCCCATGCCGGTTACAAACTGCACGAGGCGCTCAAAACCGAGGCCAAAGCCCGAATGCGGAGCAGAACCATAGCGACGCAGGTCGAGGTACCAGTCATACTCTTCAAGGGACAACCCTGCCTCTTTCATCCGAGTCTCAAGCACCTCTAAACGCTCCTCCCGCTGGCTGCCACCAACGATTTCGCCGATCCCGGGCACGAGAATATCCATGGCAGCGACGGTGCGGCCATCATCATTCATGCGCATATAAAACGGTTTGATGGCGGCTGGATAGTCAGTAACGATGAGCGGACAGCTGAACACCTCTTCACAGAGATAGCGCTCATGCTCCGACTGCATGTCGATCCCCCACTTTACCGGATAGTCAAAGGTTCGGCCGGATTTCCCCAGAAGCTCAATGGCCTCGGTGTAGGGGAGATGGACAAAATCCTTTTCAACCACCGATTTCAATTTTTCCAGCAGTCCCTTCTCAATAAAGTTGTTAAAGAACTGCATATCCTCAACGCAGTGCTCAAGGACATCCGCGATGAGATTCTTGAGCATATCACCGGCAACCTCCATATTGCACTGCAGGTCGCAGAAAGCCATCTCTGGTTCGATCATCCAGAACTCGGCAAGGTGGCGCGAGGTATTGGAGTTTTCTGCACGGAAGGTGGGACCAAAGGTATAGACATCCCCAAGAGCCATGGCATAGACTTCAGCCTGAAGCTGTCCACTCACCGTCAGCCCTGCCGGGCGACCGAAAAAATGTCCTTCACTGCCGTGTTCATGGCCGGTGCGCACCTGAAACATCTCTCCCGCCCCTTCGCAGTCAGAGGTCGTGATGATCGGGGTATGGAGAAAGACAAAATCACGTTCCTGAAAGAAATTGTGCACAGCATATCCAAGGCGCGAACGCACTCTGCCGACGGCGCCAAGGGCATTGGTCCGCGGCCGCAGGTGGCTCATTTCCCTCAGGAATTCAAAGCTGTGTCGCTTTTTCTGCAGGGGGTAATCAGGACTTGAAGCCCCCACGACCTCTACCGAAGTGGCATGCATCTCCACCGCCTGCCCTTTAGCCGGACTCTCTTTCAGTTCCCCGGTAACCCGCAGGCTGGCTCCAGTGCTGAGGGTTTTGATGTCACTGTCATAGTTGGTCAAAGAGGCATCGGCAATAACCTGCAGACCGCTCAGGCAGGACCCGTCGTTAATCTCGAGAAAAGAAAAACCACCGGTATCACGACGGGTGCGGAGCCAGCCGCAGAGGGTGAGAGTCTCACCAGGGGACGGTTTGTTAAGAATGTTTTTGATGCGCAACTTCATGATTCACCTTGAGAAGATAATCGTGTCGAACATTTGAGAGGGCGGCAAAGAGAGAGTCCCTCGCCTGCGGCTCCTCCTCATAAAAATTATTAAGGAAACAGCGAACCCGCTCGCGGCGGGTCTCTTCGGCAAAAGGGCAGAGGCTGCTCACCGGCTGCAGTTTCCAGTCGGCGGCCAGAGCCCTGACATCGGCTTTATCAAGATAAGCCATCGGCCGAACGAGGGCAAGAGTCCCATTAAAAAGCTCCTGCTTCGGAAGCATGGTGGATATACTCCCACAGTAAAAGGCGTTCAGCATGAAGGTCTCAATAAGGTCATCCCGATGATGACCGAAGGCGATTTTACTGCAGCCGTACTTTGCTGCGAGATCAAAAAGCTGGCTGCGACGATGGCGTGCGCAGAGAAAACAGCTCCGCTCTCCGGGTATTTCCCGTTCCCCATGAATCTCGAGGGAGAGACCAAACTTCGCCAGCTGAGGGGCAATGGTTCTTTCAGGGCCGCCTTCCCCGGTGTAGCCATGATCAATATGGACACACCGCAGTTCAAAAGAAATGGGAGCACGGGCCTGCCAGATCTTGAGGATTCCGGCAAGAACGAGGCTGTCCACCCCGCCGGAAACAGCCAGCAGGATACGATCTCCCTCTTCAAACATGGCGTAGTCATGCATGGCTCGGCCGAGTTTACGACTCAATTTCTGGGAAATAGTTTGTTTCATTCTTTTTCAGATAAAAAAAACCGCCCTCCCCTTACGGGTCGGGCGGGATCAAAGTTGTTTACTCCTTCTGCGAGTCACAGGAATTACTTCAGGTACGGACACCCGCCAAGACGCTCTTCAATCCCCTGTTTGAGGAGTTCATTCACTGTTATCCAGCGAAAACCGCGTTTGCCCATCTTGCTGGAGAAGACATTTGACAGAAAAGATTCCTGAGTCTCACGGAAGTCGGCAGTCCAGAGGACAGCACCGGTTGGAGCGTAAAAGAGAGCCATTTTGAAGGAGGCGGAAGCCGGTGAATCAACGGAGTATTCACTTCCAACACGTTCACTGTAATGCTGCAGGTGAGTGAGAAGCACGCCGTCACATCCGGTCTGTTCACCAATGGCGGCAATCGCTCCGGAGCGCCCGCGGATTATCTCGGGAGAAAACCCCCCGGCCTGACGGGAAGAGACCATATCAGCATTGGGTTTTGCAGCGAGAAGAACAGTCATCTCACTGGTGGCAAAATCTGCTCCTTTTTGTAAATCCTGCAAGGGTGAATCAACATCCTCTCCCCAAACAGTCACGGGCATTACTGCAATGCACTTCAATGGTTGCAGAGCCCTTGGGCCCTCTTCCTTTGGTGTGGCACAACCTGAGAGTGCCAGCAGAACAACAACCATCAAAAGACTAACAATATTCGTTTTCACTTTTCCCCCTCTTCCCCGCCCCCGGCAGGATTCATTTCATTGTCCCAAGCCCTGCTCAGACCCTGGTTGAGCTGCCGGTCAAGGATCTACTGAAGCGCTCCACCCCTGGGTTCAGAGCAGTACTTCGCTGCTGCAACCCTGTGAATTGCTTTCAACAAACCTCACAGACATCCCTTGGAAGACATAACTCTCCCGTCGACAAGGGGTGTTACCGCCTCTGCAAGAGCCCGGGCGAACGCTTTAAAGACTGCCTCTATAATATGATGTCCGTTCTCGCCATGGAGTAAATCAATATGCAGGGTAATACCACCATGCTGACAAACGGCCCGGAAAAATTCTTTGGTCAACATGGTATCAAAGCCCCCCAGCATCGGTTCCCGAACCGGTGCCTCATAGTGCAAAAAAGGGCGATTTGAGAGATCGAGTACAACTCTCACAAGCGTCTCGTCCATGGGCAGATAGAAACTTCCATATCTGGTGATACCAGCCTTGTTGCCAAGGGCCTCACTCAATGCCTGTCCAAGGCAGATACCAATGTCCTCGACCGTGTGATGCCCGTCCACCTCGATATCACCGTCTGCATGAAGCTTCAGGTCAAAGGAGCCGTGAACGGCAAAGAGGGTGAGCATATGGTCAAAAAAAGGAATTCCGGTAGACAAGTCATACTCACCGCTACCGTCAAGGGCAAAGGAGAGATGAATATCTGTCTCGCTGGTCTTTCTCTTAATTTCTACGTGTCGCATTCTCAATAGTATGATATTCTATTTTTTGCTGGCTTTGGAAGAAGCCGGTTTGCAACTTCAAGATGAAGCCGCCGTCCTTCATCATTACCATCTCCCGACAAAAAGTACAATAATTTGTACGAGATTTTATTGCTCTGACTTCAAAGGATAAAGAGCTACAAAAAACAGCATCACCTCGTTTTTTGATTGACAGGAGATTATCCATTTGGTAAACAGTCTACCTGTTTTTTACAAGAAGCAAGCGGGAATAACTCAGTGGTAGAGTGCAACCTTGCCAAGGTTGAAGTCGCGAGTTCGACCCTCGTTTCCCGCTCCAAATATTTGAAAAGGTTCGACATGTTCGAACCTTTTTTTTATCATGTTTCATCAGTTGAGGATTAAAATGAAAACCTATCTTACTCCGGTTGACGAGATTCAGAAGGAGTGGCTTGTAGTTGATGCTGAGAATAAAGTTCTTGGTCGTCTTGCCACTGAAATCGCCCACCGCCTGCGTGGCAAGAACAAGCCCACCTTTTCTACCTTTATGGATAATGGTGACTTCGTTGTAGTTACCAATGCTGATAAAATTGCACTCACCGGCAAGAAGTGGGACGATAAAAAATATTATCGCCACACTGGCTACATTGGCGGCATCAAAGAAACCAGCGCAAAAGAACTTCGTGAAAAGCATCCTGAAGATCTCATTATTAATGCGGTAAAAGGAATGTTGCCGAGGAATAAGCTTGGCCGGGCACAACTGAAGAAACTCAAAGTTTACGCCGGTCCTGAGCATCCGCATGCCGCTCAGAATCCTACCGTATTCGATATTTAATTCTGGAGACAAGATATGGCTCAAGATAAGTTTTACGCCACTGGAAGAAGAAAAAGTGCAGTCGCCAGAGTATGGCTGATTCCTGGAAGCGGCAAAGTAACCGTGAACAAAATGGAAGCAGTTAAATATTTTGGAGAAATTTTTAAAGACCATAAGATTGTTAAACCTTTCGTTGTAACCGAGACCAGCGAACAATATGATGTTATTGCTACCCTCAAAGGTGGTGGTAAGTCTGCTCAGGTTGATGCTCTCTCCCATGGAATTTCCCGTGCCCTGCTGGTAACTAATCCGGAAAATCGTCTCTCCCTGAAGCAGTCCGGTCTGCTTACCCGTGATCCGCGGATGAAAGAAAGAAAGAAATATGGACAAAAAGGCGCCCGTGCCAAGTTCCAATTTTCCAAGCGTTAATCTGCTGGAAAATATGGGCCGCTGTATTATACTGATGAAGCCAGGGGGAATGACGAATGTCATTCCCCTTTTTTTGTTCTCTTTTCCGCTAATAAACTGTGACAACACATTTGATGCCGCCACGGTGAAAACTCCCGAGGAAAACAGCCATGACACGAGTTGGAATAATTGGAGCGTCCGGTTATACAGGTGCAGAGCTGGCGAGAATCATCTGCTCTCACCCTGAATTTGAAATAACCCTTGCCACCTCAAGAAAATTTGCTGGCAGGAAGCTCGCAGAGGTGTTCCCACATCTGCGAAATCTGGTTGACATCGTCTGCGACGGAAGCGCGCCGAACACCTGGGCAGAAAAAGCAGACGTCTTTTTTACCGCAGTCCCCCACCAGACGGCCATGGATGTGGTCCCTCCGCTGCTGGATGCCGGGAAGAAGGTAGTCGATCTGTCCGCAGATTTTCGTATCCATGATCAGGCAACCTATGAAAAATGGTATGTGCCACACAATTCTCCCCAACTCCTTGAAAAAGCGGTTTACGGCCTGCCGGAACTCTATCGAGACGAGATTGCGGGGGCACAGCTGGTAGCCAATCCCGGATGCTATCCAACCTCCATCATTCTCGGACTGACACCTCTGCTCGAAGCTGGCGCGATTCTCCCTTCCCCTGTTATTATCGACAGTAAATCCGGCACGACCGGGGCAGGACGCGGGCTGAATCCTGGTTCGCTCTTCTGTGAAGTACATGACGGTTTTCGTCCCTACAAAGTCGGCCGGGCCCACCGCCACATCCCGGAGATTGAACAGGAACTGACCCTGCGCGCAAAGGAGAAGATCACAATCTCTTTCACCCCCCACCTTCTGCCCATTTCCCGGGGAATCCTCAGCACCATCTACACCCAGATAGCACCGGATTTTGATACAGATCAACTGCAAAACATCCTTGAAAAACGCTACTCCGGGGAACGCTTCGTTCGTGTCCTCCCCAGTGGCCAATACCCTGCCACCCAGAACGTACGGGGATCCAACTGCTGCGACATTGCCGCTGCCTTTGACAAGGTAACGCAGCGCGTGGTAGTCATGTCCGCCATCGATAATATTGTCAAAGGTGCCTCCGGCCAGGCAATCCAGAATATGAACCTGATGTGCGGTCTGCCGGAAGGCAGCGGCCTTGAAGGTGCACCCTTTTTCCCCTGATGACAGCACTGCAATCAAGGCGTATCCGCCTCACCATCGCCTATGATGGCACGCGATACTGTGGATGGCAGCGGCAGGAAAATGGCCGCTCCATCCAGCAGGAAATTGAGACCTGTCTCCGTACCATGACTCGAGAAGAGATCAGCCTCCACGGGGCAGGCCGCACCGATGCGGGCGTGCATGCAGAGGCCATGGTCGCCCACTTTGACTGCACATCCCGCATTACAAACTCTCGTTTCCTGTCTGGACTGAACTCCATGCTTACAGGTGACATAAGGATCCTTGTGGCAAAAACCTGCCCCTTCGATTTTCACGCCCGTTTTTCCGCAAAAGGGAAATGCTACCAGTATCATCTCTGCACTGCCCTTATACAGCCGCCAACCCGGCGTCTCTATTCACTCCATGTTGCAACAGCGCTCGACTTCCCTTCCATCTGCAGATGCCTTATCCTGCTTGAAGGCAAACACGATTTCCAATCCTTCGAGAACACCGGCACCCGTGACAAAACAATAGTCACTGGCCGGGGAGCAGTGCGAACCATCCATTCGGCACGAATACTCACGGCAGACAGCACACACCTTATTGTTGAATTTATCGGGGATGGATTTTTAAAAAATATGGTGAGAAATCTGATGGGAACCCTGCTGGAGGCGGGAAGAGGGAAGATCTGCTCAGAAGAGTTTGCGGAGATTCTGCGGGCAAAAGACAGATCAGCGGCGGGGCCGACTGCCCCCCCCCACGCTCTTTTTCTAAAAGAGGTATTCTATTGAAGGGCCCTTGAAGAACCTTGGATTTCGTTCATATTCGAGGCACAGAAGAAACTTTACCGCCGGTATAACTCTGATATCGGAGTATAGCGCTTACCTGTAACGAAGAAGATGAACGATTATTCGCTGTTCTTTGAAGAAACTTGCCTCAGCGTTTCTTCTTCAGAGCCGAGTAACGGGCAAGAAGTGACTGCAGCTTCCATGGGCTTGAAAGACAAATCTGGGAGTCTTCACAAAGAGTCATAACATCGCAGAAATTGAGAAATTCTGCCAGGAGATCAGTCATCTCCAGGTCTTTACGCTGAATGATCCGCAACTGTCTCCGCATATCCAACCCTTCAATATGCAGTCCCTTGAGCCAGGCATATTCGACTTCCCGGCAGATGGAGAGTGAGGAAAGACAGGCAATACCAGCTCCCGACTCCACAGCCCTCTTCACGCCCTCGGGATGACCGACTTCCATGACAACGTTGACATCCTTCATATATGCCCCGAAACGTTCGCGAACAGTAGCCATGGTCCCGGAACCCGTCTCGCGCATAACCCATTTGCGCCCCTTCAAATCCTTCCTGATATCAAATACGTCGTTATTTACCAGTGGGTCAGATGGTCCGCAGAGAACCACCAGCTCATCCTCGAACCACGGCTGCCATAATAGTTCTTCACTGTCAGAGAGATGCCCCTCAACAAAGCCAATATCCATCTCTTTAAACAACACCAGTTTCTCAGCTGTACGAGTATTGTAGACAAGCAGATTGACATGAACACCAGGATGCATCCTGGTGAATGCCCCTATCAGATAAGGCATAATATAGTTGCCGAGCGTCGTGCTTGCCACCATATTAATAACACCTTCAAGGCTGTCACTTTTTTCCGACATGGCAGCTTTGATGTCAGAAATCTGGGACGCAATTTCTTTCGCCTGTGGCAACAAATAACGTCCGCGTTCATTGAGAATCAGGCTTCGCCCATGACGATCAAAAAGGGACCCCCCGAGCTGATTTTCCAGTTCTGCAAGAGCCATGCTGACTGCGGACTGGGTCACAAAAAGTTTCTTGCTTGCCTTCGTGACCTGGGCTGTTTCTGCTACCGCTATAAAAATCTCAAGTTGCCTGAAAGTGATAGACATTCGCCCCCCTAAAGTGGTATAATCCGTTCATTATAAATGATGTTTAATATTTATATTTTTTTGCAAGATAGCACATCCAGTAACTTTCACAACCGTTTTCCACTTCCTTTACAGATACAGTTTCGTTGGTTTTCATTAGAAAAAATTTCGAAATTGCAAGAGAAGAAAGGGGGCAGAAAATGCAGGTCTATAATATAATAGCGCTTTTTCTCGAACAGGGTTATATAAGGTATTTTGATTTTATGAATCTCGGACAGGCAATACCTCCTCCGGGATTTTAAATATTCAGTATTGACGGGGAGATTTTTCCATGGAGTCACAAGTAGCTTTCATGTATCCGGAACTGGTACTCTGGATTAGTGGATTCAGCCTTGGAGGCCTGGCATTTGCCCTCGGCCCCATTGCTATTGTTTACCTCTTCATGCCATCCGGTAAAACGCGAAACCTCAGTGGAAAGACAGCCCAGGTTATTGAATGTGGCATGACCCCCATTGGTGACAGCTGGATTCGTTATAATGTAGTTTTTTACCTCTATGCGCTTATATTTCTCGCCTTTGATGTTGACGTCCTTTTCCTCTTTCCGGTAGCACAGGCTTACGATGATGCCATATTCGCCGGAGGATGCAGGGACTTCATCGAAGTAGTTATTTTTGTGGGAATTCTTTCTCTCGCAATCATCTATTCATGGACCAAGGGAGTCTTCAAGTGGGAAAGGAAAGTATACCTGAATCGATAGTCCAGCTGGCTATCGCCGATGACATTATAAAAATAGGTCGTGCAAATTCACTCTGGCCGCTTACCTTCGGAATTGCCTGCTGTGCCATTGAAATGATGGCCACAGGAGGGTCCCGTTTTGATATGTCCCGTTTTGGAGCTGAGGTATTCCGCCCCTCACCAAGGCAGGCTGACCTTCTGATTATCGCAGGAACAGTAACCAAAAAGATGCAACCCGGGATTATGACCCTTTATGATCAGATGCCGGAGCCGAAGTGGGTTATGGCCATGGGTAATTGTGCAATTTCGGGCGGGCCCTTCGCCATAAAAGAGAATTACAACATAGTGCTTGGTGCAGACACTTTTCTTCCAGTAGATATTTTTGTACCCGGCTGCCCCCCGCGCCCCGAGGGCCTGCTTCAGGGAATAATTGAACTGGAGGAGCTGGTCTCAGACTGGAAGCGCTTCAAAGACCCGGAAAAAGCCCATTCCCGCCAGCCGTCCATTCGGGCGCAGGCAGATAAGGAAGTTTGATCATGATTCGTGAAAAACTGAAGCAGGCCCTTGAGCATCTCTTTCCTGCAGGAGAGGCCGTTCCACCGGCCATTGTTGCAGAGGGGGAAGAACCCGCCGAGAAGACACCAAGAGAAGCCGTAATCGAAACCGATTATGCCACATGCGGATACCATCTTGATATCAAAACACCTCCAGAGCAATTAATAGAAGTCGTCTCCCTCATTGACCAGAATGATTTCTTCATTGAGTCCATTACCGGTGTCGACTGGATTGAGGAAGGCGAAATTGAAGTAGTGTACGACTTTTCCCGCTACGATTTTGATCTCTGCCGGGTTGTAGTCCGGACCCGCACCGATAGAGATAATGCGGCATTGCCAACCATCACGGGTGTTTATGCAGGTGCCAACTGGCATGAACGTGAGACTGCCGAATTCTTTGGCATCAACTTTATCGGTCATCCCCACCTCGTGAACCTGCTTCTCCCTGAAGACAGCGATATCCACCCACTGAGAAAGGATTTCAAACCATGAATCAACCAGTTGAACTCCAGCCGGATGAGACATTTGTCCTCAATGTAGGGCCGCAGCATCCTGCTACCCATGGTGTGTTGAGGGTAAAGATGGAGATGAACGGAGAGTATATTGTCCATGCTGAAACCGTCGTTGGCTATATCCACCGCATGCATGAAAAGATGGGGGAGGTAAAGCCTTACCCGCAGTTTCTCATGAATCTTTCCCGACTGGATTATCTCGGCGCCATGGGTTACAGCCACTGCCACGCTCTCTGCGTAGAGAAAGCCGCAGGGATTGAGGTTCCGAAACGTGCCGAGTATATCCGTGTTCTCATGGTCGAACTGAACAGGGTCTCTTCTCACCTTGTCTGGCTCGGTGCCTTTATCATGGACCTTGGAGGTTTCACCCCGTTACTTTACACCTTCCAGGCACGGGAACACATTCTCGACATGATGGAGCGAATCACCGGTGCCCGTCTCACCTATTGTTATATTCGCTTTGGTGGCGTCAGCAGAGATATCGATGATCAATTCATCCAATCTGCCCGGGATTTCATGCCATACATGCGCAAGGAACTCATCAAGTATCATAAGCTCATCACCGGCAACATTATTTTCAAGAAACGGATGGTTGGGATGGGCCATATTTCACCGGAAATGTGTCGGAAATATGGTGCTTCTTCTGGCGTTGCCCGTGGGGCAGGGATCAATTTTGATGTCCGCCGCAACGAACCGTATTCAGTTTATCCTGAACTTGAATTTGAAGTTCCGGTATATGATGGCTGCGATAACATGTCCCGTTACATGGTGCGCATGGAGGAAATTGAACAGAGTCTGCGCATTGTCGAGCATGCTCTCGACCAACTGCCCGATGGCCCTGTCATGCCGAAGAAAGCGCCCAAAATCATCAAACCGCCAGCAGGCGATTACTACCAGGCAACAGAAACGGCTCGCGGAACCTTCGGAGTCCGTCTGGTCAGCGACGGCAGCCAGACTCCCTATCGCATGAAACTGCGTTCCCCTACCTATTCCAATATGCACCTCTTTGATGAAGCCTGCAGAGGGCTGATGATCATGGATGCCATGGCGATGATGGGAACTCTTGATCTGGTTATCCCGGAAATCGACAGATAAGAGGTTATTATGATACTTACACTGACAATTCTGCTTGCAGTTATCATCGCTATTGCCTGGGCTGCGTTTAACGCGGCCTATCTTGTGCTCGCGGAACGACGCGGGGCAGGGGTAATCCAGCGTCGTCCGGGACCAAACATCAACGGTCCCTTTGGTCTGCTGCAGCCGCCCCTCGACGGCATCAAGCTGATGGCCAAACAGCTCATCATTCCTGCCGGTGCAGACAGGTTCATGTACATTAGTGCTCCCGTACTGGTCATGTGCCCGGCGATTATGAGCTTTGTTGCCTTGCCCTATTCAGACTGGCTGCAGGCCCAGAATATTGACGTTGGTCTGTTGATGGTTTTTGCCTTCGCCTCAATGGGCACCATGGGAACCATCTTTGCCGGCTGGTCTTCACATAATAAATATTCCCTGATGGCCGCAATGCGCTCTGTTTCTCAAGCGGTGGCCTACGAAATCCCCATGATTCTCACGGCACTGACTATCACCCTGATGGCAGGAACGACGAATCTTAATGCTATCGTTGCCCAGCAGTCTGAGAATTTTTTTCACTGGAATATTTTCCCTCTGTTCGGGGAAACGCACAATATTTTAATGCCGTTCTCCTTCCTCATCTTTTTTATCTGCTCCATGGCAGAAACCAACAGGGCTCCTTTTGACCTGGGTGAGGCAGAGGGTGAACTGGTCGCTGGTTTCCACATTGAGTATGGTTCAATGGGATTCGGCCTTTTTTTCATGGGAGAATATGCTAACATTGTCATAGGAGCCACCCTGGCAACAATTTTCTTCCTTGGAGGCTGGTCCTGCCCCTTTGGCCTTTTCCCGGGAGTATGGTGGTTCTTAATCAAACTTTATGCCATCATTTTCACCATTATCTGGATCCGCTGGACCTTTCCGCGCACTACTATTTACGGACTCCTGAACCTCAGCTGGAAGATTCTTATTCCAGCCTCACTTGTTAACCTGCTGCTCACCGCAGGACTGATGAAGGTGTTTTAATGATCAACTACTTCCGCGAAATCTTCAGTGGCCTCTGGAGTCTTTTTGTGGGGATGAAGGTCACCTTTATTGAGGCGTTCTCCCCCAAAGTCACAGTACACTATCCCTATGAAACACTGAAGATGTGTGATGCCTACCGTGGTCACATTGAACTTATTGAGAATGAAGAAGGGGAACCCAATTGTGTCTGTTGCATGTCGTGTGTCCGCGCCTGCCCTTCCGGGTGTATTTCTCTTACCGGAGAAAAGCCGGAGGGAGGGAAAAAAAAGGTGCTGACCAGCTATCATCTTGACTTCACCAGGTGTTCCCTCTGCAGTGCCTGCGTTGAAGCATGCAACTTTAACGCGATTGAACACAGCAAAGAGTATAATCTGGCGAGCCGCAACAAAGAAGATTTTCACTTCGACCTGCTCGCCCGACTCAGGGAGAGAAACCAATGATACCCTTAGATACAGCCCCATCGATTTTCTCCGTGAACGGTGTGGTAGGAGTTGTCTTTCTCATTAACATCGGAGTTACCCTTGCGGGGGGTGTTGCAGTTGCTTTTTCTAAAAAAGTTATCAACGCTGTAGCCGGACTGATCGTCTGTTTTGTGGGAGTTGCAGGACTTTATTTCTTTCTCAACTCAATTTTTGTCTCCATGATGCAAATTTTGATTTATGTCGGAGCAGTAGCCATTACCATCTCCTTTGCAGTCATGCTGGCCGCACCGGAAGAGAAACTGGAAAGCACCCGTCGAGGAGTAATCGCCGGCCCTCCTGGTATTATCAGCGCAATTTTGCTCTGCATCAGTTTTTCCGCTCTTTCTGTCGGTTACACGTGGCAACCACTGGAGCGTATTAACGACGGCTCCATGAAAAGCATCGGGGTTGAATTGCTTACCAACTATTCCATGGTTTTTGAATTGATCTCCATCGTTCTCCTCATCGCGATCCTCGGTGCGCTGGTGATCGCCCGCACAAGGAGGGAAGACGCATGAGTATTCTCGGACTCTATAATCAACTGGACTGTTTCCTGATTCTTGGAGCAGTTCTTTTTGCCCTTGGTGTTTACGGGGTTCTCGCCCAGCAGTCCTTTATCGGCATGCTCATTGCCTCAGAGTTGATTCTGGTTGGAGCCGCTGTCAATTTCATGGCATTCAATCGATTCCTCGCCCCCGACCCGGTCACCGGCCAGGTCTTTGCCCTTTTCATCATGGCCGTGGCTGCCGCCGAGGCTGCAATCGGCCTGAGCATCATTATTGCCATCTACAGGCATTACCACTCGATTGATGCTGAAGATGCTGTTCAACTCAAAGGTTAATCAAGGAGCTGTCTGAGATGGATTATTCACTTATTCTGGCCCTGCTCCTTCCCCTCGGGGGAACTATCGGGGTGCTTCTTAACGGAAACAGGCCAAATGTGCGGGAAGCGATCTCCAGTGTCACCTCGCTTCTGCTGTTGGTGACTGTCGGGGGGATGGTTCCTTCTATCCTGCACGGCAAGGTTTTGAAGCTGGAACTTTTTTCACTTCTGCCCGGCGTGTCTGTCACTCTGCGGGCAGATGCAATGTCGATGATATTTGCCTTCGTTGCATCCTCGCTCTGGACCATCGCTGTATTTTATTCTCTCGGCTACATGCGCAGCCTGAAAGAACATGCACAAACCCGTTTCAATGCCAGTTTCGCGCTGGCAATCTTCGGAGCCATCGGTGTCGCCTTTTCAGACAATCTCTTCACCATGTATCTTTTTTATGAGATTGTTTCCATTTGCACCTATCCGCTGGTTGCCCATCACCAGGATGAGGAAGGATACAACGGAGCACGCAAGTACATTGTCTACCTGACAGGAACAGCAAAACTTTTCCTGCTGCCGGCGATCATCCTCATTTATGTTCTTACAGGTTCTCTTGATTTTGCGTCAAACTGCACAACGGGCATCTTCCCGGCCGGGGTTAACTCGACGCTGGTTACCATGCTCTATATCTTCTGTCTGTTCGGATTCGCCAAGAACGGTATCATGCCCCTCCACCACTGGCTTCCCGGAGCAATGGTTGCACCAACACCGGTTTCAGCACTGTTGCATGCAGTGGCTGTGGTAAAAGTCGGGGTTTTTTGCACCACCCGCACCATGCTCTATGTCTTCGGCACAGATCTCATGTCACTGCTCAATCTCGGGATCCCCACAGCGTGGTTTGTCAGCTTCACTATTCTCGCGGCATCCATTATCGCCCTCTCTAAAGATAATCTGAAAGCACGACTGGCGTACTCAACCGTAAGTCAACTCAGTTATATTATCCTTGGTGTCGCTTTGCTTACCACCCCAGGGATTCAAGGCGGGCTGATTCATATCGTCAACCACGCATTTGCCAAAATTACTCTCTTCTTTTGTGCCGGGGCAATTTTCGTCGTCACCCAGAAGAAACTCGTCTCTGAACTTGATGGCCTCGGGCGGGCCATGCCCTTCACCTTCGGGGCTTTTTTCCTTGCATCCCTGACCATGATAGGTGTACCTCCTGCCGCCGGTTTTATTACGAAATGGGATTTGTTGATAGGGGCGCTTGATGCCAATCAGATCGGCATTATCCTCGTGTTGATCACCTCAACAATTCTTAATGCAGCCTACTTTCTGCCAGTCACCTACCGGGCCTTTTTTGCCAAACCTGCCAACGGGGTGGTATACGACAGTGTCAAAGAAGCACCACTGGCAATGCTGGTACCGATTGTAATCGCAGCTGCAGTTTCTATTATCATTGGAATTTATCCAAACTTCATGTTGCAATTTGCCAAGGCGGTGACAGGATGATTGCGGGATTCTTTGAAATGCTCAACAGGAACGGGCTGATAGTGCGTCTTTTTTGCTACCTTTTTGCAGCAGTCGTGCTTTTTTATACCCTCTTTTTTGTCCACCATGCACACCCCCATACCTGGCTGGAGGCGAATATTCCGGCCTTCTGGACAATCTTCACCTTAATTGCCTGTGTAGTGCTGGCTGGTATTGCTCGAATATACGGGGCAGCAGGAATCAAACGGAAAGAGGACTATTATGACATCTGATTTTTTCATACATCCCTCCCTCCTCCTGATCATCGGCGCAGTGCTCCTGCCGTTGACAAAGGACTTGACACGTCGGGGGCTTCTGCTTGTCGTGCCATTGATTGTTTTCATTGATGTCATGGTGCTTAATACCAATTCCGGTATGCATGGAGTCGTCACTTTCATGGGGAGCTGGACGCTGACATTTGGTCGGGTAGACAGTCTCTCGTCGATATTCGGCTTTATCATGGCGCTGATGTGTATCATCGGCACCATTTACAGTTTGAATGTGAAAAATGTCTGGGTACAGGTTGCGGCATGGTTTTATGTCGCAGGCAGTCTTGGAGCCATTTACTGCGGCGATTACCTCACACTCTTTCTTTTCTGGGAAATGATGGCTGTTGCCTCAACGTTCCTTGTCTGGTGCAATAAGGAAGAGGGCGCACTTCAAGCTGGCTATCGTTATCTTCTGATTCATACAACCGGAGGAGTAATTCTCCTGCTCGGTTTTGTCCTCCGCTATCAGGCGGTGGGCAACATGGATTTTGTTTTGCTCAACGAAAACTCCACCCATCTGTATACATGGCTGATCATGGCCGGGTTGATGCTTAACGCCGCCGTCTTCCCGCTTCACTCCTGGCTGCCGGATGCCTATTCCAAGGCCAGCGTCGCCGGTGCAGTTTTCATGTGCGCATTCACCACAAAAACAGCTGTTTACGCACTTGCAAGAGGATTTGCCGGGTTTGATATCCTTATCTATCTCGGCGTCTTCATGGCAATTTACGGCATCGTTTACGCCATGATGGAGAATGACATCCGCCGCCTGCTTGCCTGGGAGATTGTTTCACAGGTCGGGTACATGGTAGCCGGAGTCGGGATCGGTACTGCACTGGCAATTAACGGCACCTGCGCCCATGCCTTTGCCCATATCCTTTACAAAAGTCTGCTCTTCATGGCAGCCGGTGCCGTGGTTCACGCCACAGGGAAATCCAAACTTACTGAGCTTGGCGGGCTGTGTCGAAGAATGCCAATGACCCTGATTTTTCTTCTCGTTGGCGGGGTATCTGTTTCCGCCTTTCCCTGGTTCTCCGGATTTGTCAGCAAGTCAATGATCATTACTGCCAGCTTTGAAGACCATCTGATCATCACCGGTTTCCTGTTGTCGATGGTTTCTGTTGGAACCTTCTTCGTAGCCGGTCTGCGACTGCCCTACTACCTTTTCTTCGGCGAAAGCCGCTGTTCAGAGGAGACAATGCAAAAGGCAGTCGATCCGCCGTGGAATATGACACTGGCCATGACCATTGCTGCAGGACTCTGTCTCATGGTCGGCTGTTATCTGCCATTCCTTTATAATATGCTCCCCTATGCAGTGGAGTATAATCCTTATAATACAGGCCACGTTGTTGAAACCCTGCAGATTATCGCTTTTACAGCTCTGGCGTTCATTTTTCTGAAAGGTTTTGTCAAACCGACAAATACCATCAGCCTTGACCTGGACTGGTTCTATCGTCGTGGTGGACAATATTTTCTCAAGCTTGCCTCCGGCCCGATTCAGAGTTTGGATACCGCCTGGGGAAAATTGTACAAAACTGTTGGGATGACTGATCTGCTAGCTTCTGCAAAGTTCTGGTCATGGTTTGACTGGAATGTTATTGATACCATCGTCGACGGGACAGCCCGCAGTGTTCTGGGAATCGGACGCCGAATGACGGTTGTACTGCAGAAGGGACAGATTCAACAGACGCTCTATATTTCTCTAACCTTCGCAGCGATTTTATTGACAGCTTTTGTCTGGCTCTGATGGATTGACATTTCACTAAGTTTCAAAGAAAGGATCATATTCGATGGATCAATTACTTTTAAACTCCGGTTTTCCCATCCTCAGCGTGCTGATCTTCCTGCCGATGCTGGGAGCCCTGGCTCTCCTTTTCATCAAGAATGAGGAGAATTGCCGCCGGACGGCACTGGTTTTCACCGCAGCTGTCGCTCTGTTGTCGTTGACGCTGCTTTCCGGTTTCGACTCAACAACTGCCAGGTTTCAATTTGTTGAAATGAAACCATGGGTTCAGGCTTTCAATATCAATTATACGGTGGGAGTTGACGGCATCTCAATCCTGCTGCTGCTCCTCACCACGCTGATCATGCCGTTCTGTGTGCTGGTATCCTGGACCTATATCAAGAAAAGAGTTCGGGCTTTCATGATCTGCCTGCTCATCATGGAAACCGCCATGATTGGGGTTTTTGCTGCACTTGACTTCGTTCTTTTCTATGTCATGTGGGAGGCAATGCTTATTCCCATGTACCTGCTGATCGGCATATGGGGAGGACCACGGCGCATCTATGCCTCTGTCAAGTTTTTCCTCTACACCCTGGCCGGATCTGTTCTGCTGCTGGTGGCAATTATCTGGCTCTACATGCAGAATGGGTATAGCTTTTTCATCCCCGACATGATGTGGCAAAATTATTCCACTACCGCACAGATGTTTCTTTTTCTTGCGTTTTTCCTCGCCTTTGCCATTAAAGTACCAATGTTTCCGTTCCACACCTGGCTGCCGGCGGCGCACGTTGAAGCTCCTGCCGCAGGATCGGTTATTCTTGCCAGTCTCCTGTTGAAAATGGGCGCCTATGGTTTTCTCCGCTTTGCTCTGCCCATTACTCCGGAAGCAACCGCAGTCATGATTCCCTGGATTCTGTGGCTGTCGATTATCGGAATTATTTACGGTGGTTTTACAGCCCTCGCCCAGTCCGATATGAAAAAACTGATCGCATACTCGTCAGTTGGTCATATGGGCTTTATTACCCTTGGAATATTTACCCTCAATATTGATGGTATCGAAGGTGCTGTTTTACAGATGATCAACCACGGTGTCACCACCGGTGCACTTTTTCTCTGTATCGGAATGATTTATGAGCGTACCCACAGCCGTGACATTGAATCTGCAACGGGTATCGGGAAATACATGCCGGTGTATATAACCTTTTTTACCTTTTTCTCCCTTGCAGCCTTTGCGTTCCCTGGAACCAACGGCTTTGTCGGAGAATTCATGATCATCGCAGGAGCATTCAAATACAGTCTTTCCCAGGGAAATTTTCCGTGGCTTGCTCTCGCATCCATCCCTGGAGCTGTTCTTGCGGCGGCATACATGCTGCGCATGCTGCAGAGGAAAATCTGGGGACGTGAACACAATCCAGACAACTCCTGGCTCAAAGAACATGACTTGAATACTCGAGAAATTATAACTCTGGCCCCCTTTCTTCTCTTTGTCTTGTGGGTCGGACTCGCCCCGAAACCATTTCTGAATATAATGCACACCAGTGTAAGTGCACTGATTCAGAATTTCGCAACCTGCCAGGCAAAAGCTGTGGCAATAGCCGGGACTGTCCTGAACTAATTAAAGGAATTTGAAAAGGTAATTACGATGCTCTTTCTCCCTGAACTGACAATACTGGGCGCAGGTCTTGCTCTTTTTGTGGTAAGTCTTGGCCAATTTCAGCCCCGAACGGTCAAAAACATTACCGTTTATGTGCTGTTTATCGCCCTGGTTACCACCATTTGTTCCATTGGAAACAATGGAACCATGTTTTTTGGTGCCTTCAAGGTCGACCTCTTCACGCAGATTGTTAAGAGTACAGTGGTCCTCGGGACCTTTATTATTATGCTCTTCTCCAATCCAGATGCCGGCGTAAAAAAAGGCACTCAGCCCGAATATTATCTGTTTATGCTGATGTCAGTTTTTGGCTTGATGATGCTGGTTTCTGCAAATGAACTGCTGGCAATCTTTGTCTCCCTTGAACTCTCTTCCTTTACCGTTTACCTGATGGTTGCCATGCGCAAGAACTATACAGGCCCGGCACTGGTCAATGGAGCAGCCCTGGACAGTACTGCAGGTCACGGATATGCCGGGACCTTCTGCCAGATAGGTCAGGGACTGCAGAGTGAGGCAGCGATAAAATATCTGCTTTACGGTGTTACAGCCTCCGGCCTCATGCTTTTCGGCATGAGTTATATCTATGGTCTGACGGGATCTACAGAACTTCCTGTCCTTGCTCCAGCCCTCGCAAAAATATTTCCGGCTCCGGTGGCGATCGTTGCTGTTCTGCTCGTTCTTGCAGGATTTTTTTATAAAGTTGCCATCTTCCCCATGCAATTCTGGGTTCCTGATGTTTATGAAGGAGCAGGCAATGAGGCAACCGCCTTTATCGCCACCGTTCCAAAAGTTGTCGGAACAGCCCTGTTAATCCGCGTCGTAAGTCTCATTCCACCTGCGGGACAGGAAGTAACATGGATTCTTGGATCCTGCGCTGTTATCTCCATGTTCTATGGCAACCTCGCAGCGCTTGTGCAAAAAGATCTGAAACGGCTCCTTGGTTATTCCGGTATAGCCCATGCAGGCTTCGTTCTTCTCTCTGTTGCCATGATGGGGCTCTACGGTTTTGCCATCGCCATGTATTATATTGTGGGTTACCTCTTGATGACTCTGGCCTGTTTTCTTGTCATCTGCACACTCTCCCGTAATGGTGCAAACCTTCAGGTCAGTGACATGGCAGGTTTGTACAAACGCGCTCCGCTGCTTGCCATAACTTTCGCCTGTTCTCTCTTTGCACTTGCTGGAATTCCTCCGTTTGTCGGTTTTATGGGTAAATTCATGGTAATGGTTCAAGCTCTGCATAAAGGCTATCTTGTCTTTGTTGTCCTTGCGACTGTTAATACAGCCATTGCTATCTACTATTATCTTTCCATTGTTCGTCAGGCATGGTGTACCGACGATCAGGAACGCCCTGCGGTCACACCTTCCCTGCTCGTCAACACAGCGGCATTTTTTCTTTTGATCGCCATCATCGCCATGGGTGTTTTTGCCGATCCGGTTGTCAATACACTTGCGGCAGCTCTGAGTACAACCTTCAGCTGATGACGGGATAATCATTTTTGCAGGGGCTTTGCCGTATAATGGCAGAGCCCTTTTTTCTGCCATGAACACTCCACTCCTGCTCATTACATCTGCCCTCCTGTTCACCAGTTTGATCAATGTCTCTGCAACCCTGCTTAACATCAAATCTTTTCCTGTAGAGTTACCGGAAGAACTCCATGATGC
>Ga0172378_10000344_pt1 | contig 40491 bp, 37 predicted proteins | sample GrowelOW332metaG_FD_119755 | JGI IMG/M metagenome (GOLD analysis project Ga0172378, IMG submission 119755) | Groundwater microbial communities from an aquifer near a municipal landfill in Southern Ontario, Canada - Pumphouse #3_1 metaG | ecosystem: Environmental > Aquatic > Deep subsurface >...
ATCCGGCACCCACCTATCTCCATCGCGAAGCACGAAACGAGGATGCAATGCGTCGGCTCGTCCGGAAGAGAAACCTGTGACGATCCAGCTCCCTTTTGCGATCTCGACCTTTGATGCAACAACGTTATATTCGATACAGTTCCTTTTTAGGAATGATATATCAAATTCCGGCCCCAAATACTGACAGTAAGAATCGAACAGACCATATTTCGGAATGAAGAATCCGTTTCCGGTCCAGACGACGAACCGCCGATCTTCCCGGCTCGCGACGAACGACACGAAACCGCCACCGTGGTCATAATGCCCATGGCTGAGCACCACATGGTCGACCCGCCGGAGATCCTTGCCCAGTTTCCCTGCGTTGCGCACGAACGCATCGCTCTGGCCGGTATCGAACAGAACCGTTGCGGTTTCCGTCTCGACAAGAAACGAAAGGCCGTGCTCGACCGACAACCCCCGATGGTGTCCTCCGGTATTTTCCACAAGCGTCGTGATCTCTATCGCCATATCATCTTCTTTTCGGCATCCTTCCGCACCACCATCCGACGGCGCGTTCACCGGACGTGACGCGCCACGGAGCGACGCAAGCGCGCACATTCCCTACCGATATTCCCCGCAGCTACTCATTGAACAAGGTGTGCAAGGCCAGTTCTACCATGGAATCGAATGTGACCTGTCGTTCCTCAGACGGGACATTCTCCCCGGTGACCAAGGAATCGCTGACGGTCATGATCGTCAGCGCCTCCACCTGCTTGATCGCCGCAATGGTATACAATTCGCACGTCTCCATATCGACGGCCATCGCACCCAGAGAAGCCGCCATCCGAGCCTTCTCTTCACCTTTTTCATCGTAGAACTGGTCGCTGGTGAACACGCTGCCGACCACCGCGGGCAGATTGAGTCGTCGGGCGATCCTCCAAGCCTTCTCCAGCAGGCCGAACGTTGCCACCGGTGCGAATTCGTACGACCATCCGAACCGGGACCGGTTCATCCCGCCATCGCTATGGGCGGCCTGAGCGATCAGGATATCCTTCAGATGCAGCTGCGGGAGCAGCGAACCGCAGGTTCCGATCCGGACCAATCGTTTCGCTCCGTATTCCTGGATCAATTCGGTAGCGTAGATGGAGAACGAAGGCATGCCCATCCCGGTTCCCTGCACAGAAACCCGATGGCCGTTCCAATATCCGGTATATCCGTACATGCCCCTGATTTCATTGTACCGGACGGCATCGCTCAAAAACGTCTGTGCGACATGCTGAGCCCGCAACGGATCTCCCGGTAGCAGGACCGCTTCGGCAACGGAATCCGGCTCTGCGACGATATGTATGCTCATGATGATCATCCTTCCCGAACGCCCCGCCGGACATCCGGCAGGACGAACAGATATGATATAGTATGATGCTATCCCTATACCATAGGTTGTACCGCATGGACATGATCTCGCGCAATACAAATCATCCGGCACGGGGGCACCATGGAGCTCTCACAGAGAAATCGTCCGCAGTTTACCAAACGACGATCTCCAGAGTATACTCGCAAGGAACGATGGAGGCCGAACGATGAACCCCGAACAACAGAAAGTGTTCGACGAACTTGACAAGTCGGGAATCCGCTATGAGGTGATCTTCCATCCTCCGGTCTTTACCATCGAGGAGGCCGATGCGCTGCATCTCGACGGGCCCGGCACGATGCTCAAGAATCTGTTTTTACGCGACGCGAAGGGAAAACGATTTTTTCTCGTTTCTATGAAAGAAGAGAAGCGCGCCGATCTTCGAGCGCTCCAAGCCAGGCTGGGATGTAGCCGCCTGAGCTTCGCATCGGAACAACGACTCATGGAAATGCTCGGACTGAGGAAAGGATCCGTTACACCAATGGGATTGCTCAACGACGAAACGCATGTCGTGGAGTTTTTTCTGGACGATGAAGTCGCTCCCGAAACAAACATCGGAGTACATCCGAACGACAACGCCGCCACGGTATATCTGCGCATGAAGGATCTGGAACGCCTGCTTACGTCGCATGGGCATGCAGTGCATCGTATCAAGATCTAGCTCCGCGGGGACTTTTCCATACCGAAAGCAAGGCGATTGTTGCAACAGCGCAACAGCTCCATGAAAAAAAACGGAGGCATGTTGCATTTTTTCCACCTTTTCAAACGAATATTCATTGCGCACAGCATATCTCATACGATATTATTTCGTATCACACACTCTGGGAGGCGCAAAGCTATGAAGAAACTGGTATCATTGTTTCTGGTTGTTCTTGTACTCGTAACCGCCGTTCCCCTGTTCGCAGGAGGAGCCAAGGAAGGTTCGCAGGCCAACGTCGTAAAGATCGGTATTTTCGAACCGTCCACCGGCGATTCCGCATCCGGAGGCAAGAAAGAGATGCTCGGCATGCAGTACGCGAACAAAGAGACTCCGACCGTCGAAGTTGGCGGCACGACCTATCAGGTCGAGTTGGTCGCCGCGGACAACGGCTCCACGACAGACAAAGCTCCGTCGGCCGCGTCTCAGCTGGTCAGCGAAGGCGTCGCCGTCGTCCTGGGCTCGTATGGATCGGGCGTATCGATCGCCGGAGGACCGATCTTCGACGATGCCGGCCTTGCCGCGATCGGCGTGACCTGCACGAACCCGAACGTCACCGCAGGAAACGACTATTACTTCCGCATCTGTTTCCTTGATCCGTTCCAGGGCACTGTGCTCGCCCGTTTCGCCATCGACAAGTTCGGCGCCGATACGGTCTATTGCCTCGGCGAAGCCGGAAATGAATACGACCAGGGGCTGATCGCATTTTTCAAGCAGGCCTTCGAAGCCGCAGGAGGAACGGTCATCACCGACTCATTCCCGACCAACAACTCCGACTTCACATCGTATCTCAACAAAGCTAGAAGCAACGGCGCCGACGTGATCTTCACTCCGGTATCCATCGCCTATTCGACGCAGATACTCCGCCAGGCGGCGTCCTTGGGGATCTCCGCTCCGTTCCTCGGGTCCGACACGCTGGACGACAACATGGTTCTCGATGCAACGACCGGCACGAACATCAAGCTGTATGTCTCGACGTTCTACCAGGAAGGCGGCGACACGACGTTTGACGCTGGCGTCAAGAACTATATCAATTCCGATTCCACGGCTCTGACCGCCAACGGCGGCAACGATACGATCTCGGCCGTGACCGCGATGGGCTACGACGCATACTATGTCGCCCTTGAAGCGATCAAGAAGGCAGGATCCATCGATCCTGGCGCGATCAAGAAGGCGCTCTGGGATGTCGAGTACGACGGCGTATCCGGTCACATCGCGTTCGATGACGTGAACGGCGATGCAATCAGGAACACCGCGTATATCAAGCGTTCCAACAACAGCGGAGCCTGGGAGTTCGAAACGGTCCAGACCGTCTGATTTCCCCGACTACCTTTTCGCGCGGACTCCTGGCGGTGTCTGTCAGGAGTCCCTCATTTTTTTCGATAGAAAAGAGTACTCTCCGTCACGAAATCCAGAGTATTCTTTTGTGTAGGAAAACCAACTATCAGGGGGAGCTCATGGAATTCTTCATCTCCATATTGGTTTCGGGCATCGCGGTCGGAGGACAGTACGCCTTGATCGCCATAGGCTATACGATGGTATACGGGATCCTTCGCCTGATCAACTTCGCCCACGGCGATGTATTCATGGCCGCGGGATTGATGGGAATCTACTTCTCATCATCGCTGCCGCTGTATCTCGCCCTACCGCTGGTAGTCGTCATCACCATCGCCTTGGGATTCGCCATCGAACGGGCGGCATACGAGCCGTTGTTCTCCGCTCCGAGAATGTCGGTGATGATCTCCGCCATCGGCGTCAGCTATCTGATCCAGAACACGGCAACCTATGTGACCGGCGGACAGCCTATGTCGTATCCCGCTCTGCCGTTGCTCTCCGATACGGTGACCATTGCGGGAACCCCCACAAAATGGGTGGTGCTGCTGACCCCGTTCCTCGTCCTTGCCTTGGTGTTCGCGTTGTCCTTGATGATCAACCGGACCAAGGTCGGCATGGCGATGCGTGCGGTAGCGAAGGATTTCGAGACCAGCCAGCTGATGGGCATCAAGCTCAATGCGATCATTTCACTGACCTTCGTCATTGGATCAGCGCTGGCCGCGGTCGGTTCGATCCTCTACTTCACCAACTACCCGGCCATCGTCCCGACATCGGGGGCGATGCCCGGCCTCAAGGCGTTCGTCGCAGCGGTATTCGGCGGCATCGGCAGCATCCCAGGCGCCGTCATCGGATCGTTCATCATCGGAATCTGCGAAAATCTGATCAAGAGCACCCACTACACCATTTTCTCGGATGCGTTCACCTTCGCCTTGCTGATCATCATCCTCGTATTCAAACCGACAGGTCTGTTCGGCGAGAAAGCTACCCAGAAGGTATAAGGAGGAAGCCGCATGGACCAACAAGCAAAACGGACAGGAAAGGCGCTGAAGCACTTCCTCATCTGTCTGGCATTCCTCGGATTGCTCATTCTTCTGGAGAACCTGCAGAGCTTCATTCCCCGCTCATCGATTCCCAAGGTACTGCTCCCCACGAGCCAGCTGTTCACCGTTCTGAAGAAAGGCGCCGTTTATTCGCTGATCGCCGTCAGCCTCAACCTGCTCAACGGCTTCACAGGTCTGTTCAGCCTAGGGCAGGCCGGATTCATGCTGCTGGGGGCGTACACCTATGCGATCTTCACCGTCCCGGCGGCGAAAAAAGATGCGGTCTACTACCTGTTCGGAGGTTCGGCGATCAAATTCTCCTTCCAGGACCTGTTCGGCGTAGTCTTCGGAACGTCGGGGGCGGGAGGCGCCGTCAGCATGATCCTCGGCGTACTGGTGGCGATCATCCTCGCGGGGCTGGTCGCAGCGTTCTTCGCCTATCTGATCGGTGTGGTGGTCCTCCGCTTCAAGAGCGACTATCTGGCCATCGCCACGCTCGGATTCGCGGAAATCATCCGTGCGATCTTTCAGTGGCAGACACTCGGTCCGGTGACAAACGGAGCGAACATGATCAAAAGCTTCCCGACCTTCTCGAGCTTCAATATCGCCAACGCCAGCGGTGCGGTCGTACTCCGGCTCTCGACGGTGATCCCGTTCATCGTCGCGATCGCTTGCATCATATTCATCGTCCTGCTGATCGACTCTTCCTACGGGAGGGCATTCAAGGCGATACGGGAGGATGAAGTGGCGGCGGAAGCCATGGGAATCAACCTTGCCAGGCATAAGATGCTTTCGTTCTGCATTTCATCGTTCTTCGCAGGGGTCGGAGGCGCCCTTTTCGCCATGTACGCCGCAAATACCCAGGCCAAGGTTTTTACCTCTACGATGACCTACGAGATTCTGTTGATCGTCGTCATCGGCGGCATCGGCTCGATCTCCGGTTCAGTCATCGCCACATTCCTGTACGTGGCCTCATCCGAATGGTGGCTTCGGTTCCTTGATTCAAAGGTGGCATTCGCATCGGCTACATCGGCGGGAAGGATCGCGTTCATCGCAGTGTTTCTCATCGCGGTAGTGGCGGGTGCATTGCTTCTGGTGCGCAAGGAGAACAGAAAGCAGGATACGAAGGTTTCAAAAAACGTGGCGGTAACAGCGGTAGCGTTGCTGCTGATCGGATGGATCAGCTTCTTCACCGCTTCCGGCACGACGGAACTTCCGCTGCTGCGCAATGGATTCCGCATGGTGGTGTTCTCGATCATCATCATGATCGTGGTACTGTTCTTCCGCAACGGAATGTTCGGAGACAAGGAACTCCCCTACTACATCGGGAAATTGAAGAAACGGAAAGCGACCAAGCGGGAGGAGCGAAAAGCATGAGCGTCAACGTACTCCATCTGGATCATGTCACGATGCAGTTCGGCGGTGTCGTCGCCGTCAATGATCTCAACCTCGATGTCGACGAAGGGGAGATCGTCGCACTGATCGGCCCCAACGGAGCGGGCAAGACCACCGCGTTCAACTGCGTGACAGGGGTATACGAACCGACGAACGGCAGGGTGACGTTCTATGGAGAGACGATCGTCGAAAACCATCCGCAGGGGAAGATGAAGAAACTGTATGCGGGCGACGACAGTACGGAATATCCGCATGTCATCAGCCAGACGCCGGACTGCATCACACGCAAAGGAATCGCCCGGACGTTCCAGAACATCCGGCTGTTCAGCGCATTGTCGGTATTCGACAATGTGTTGATCGCAAAGCATATGCGCGCCAGACAGAACTTCATGTCCGCTACGCTTAGACTCAACAGAAAGGAAGAGGAACGCATGCGGACGGAGACGAAGGCGTTGCTGGAGCAACAGAACCTCTACCATCTGAAAGACGAGGTGGCGGGGTCCCTCCCCTACGGACTGCAACGGCGGCTCGAGATCGCACGGGCATTGGCGACCGAGCCGAAGCTGTTGCTGCTCGACGAGCCTGCTGCAGGCATGAACCCACAGGAAACCAACGAACTGGCGCAGTTCGTCAAGCAGATACGTTCCGAATACAATTTGACGATCTTCATGATCGAACACCACATGGACATCGTCATGCAGATTTCCGACAGGATCTACGTACTGGATTTCGGAAAACTCATAGCGACAGGAACCCCGGAGGAAGTCTCAAGCAACCAACGGGTGATCGATGCATATCTGGGGGTGAGCGACGATGCTGAGAATTGATGAACTAAGCGTCAGCTATGGCGGTATCGAGGCGGTCAAACATATTTCCTTCCAGGTCGAAGAGGGACAGATCGTCACCCTTATCGGAGCCAACGGAGCCGGCAAGTCCACGACGTTGCGTGCGATATCCGGCCTCGTGAGGCTCAAGAGCGGTCGGGTCCATTTTCAGGCGGAGGATGTGACCGGACTGCCTCCCTACAGGATCGTATCGAAGGGAATCACCCTTGTTCCTGAAGGACGCAGGGTCTTCCCCGACCTAACCGTACTTGAGAACCTGAAGATCGGGGCGTATTTGCGTACCGACAGTCTTGAGGAGGACATCGATTGGGTCTATGAGCTCTTTCCTCGATTGAAGGAACGATCATGGCAGGCGGCCGGAACCCTCTCCGGGGGAGAACAGCAGATGCTCGCCGTCGGACGGGCGCTCATGTCCCGTCCGAAGCTCATCATGATGGACGAACCGTCACTCGGACTCGCCCCGCTGGTCGTCAAGGATATCTTCAGCATCATCAAGGAGATCAACAGGCTCGGAGTGACCGTCCTGCTCATCGAGCAGAACGCGAACATGGCGCTTCGCATAGCGGATGTCGGCTATGTGATGGAAACGGGCAGGATCACCCTCTCCGGCCCGGGCAAGGAACTGCTGAACAACGAAGCCATCAAGAAAGCATATCTCGGTAAATAAGGATCGGCCAGCCCACCCCGGGTCATTGCAGGATAATGGTCGCACTCCCTGCAATGACCCTTACCTACAATCCCCCCCCTACAATAACCCTACCATGACCCTATCACGTGCGGTTGTTTTTCTCGCAAGCGTGGAAGCCATGACTTGATATCCTGTTCCGACGGAGCATAGGCATGGACACGCACCTCATCTTCGGGAAGATAGACTTCCGGGATCCGGTACACGTTCAACCTCCATGCGGGAACGGTAGGCATCTGCATGGCGATCTCCAGCATATCGATCGCACCCAGAGTCGGGGCGACCGTCGTGCGGCACTCCCAACCGATTTCTGATGCAACGAGGATATCGAGCGTCGCCTGGACGGCATCCGCATCGGCGTTCGGGCCACAGATTTCCCGGTACCGACGCCAGGGAGCCTTGACATCCAAGGCGAGATAATCCACCAATCGCAGATCCAGCAGTTCCTTCACCTTTTGCGGGCGACACCCGCAGGTATCGAGCTTCACAGCATAGCCGAAAGCCTTGATCCGCTTGAGAAACGGAACCAAGTCGGACTGGATCGTCGGCTCACCGCCGCTGACGACAACCCCCTCGAGCAACCCTACCCGCTTGGAAATGAAGTCCAGCACCCGCGCCTCATTCGGTCCGACCGCATCTCCGTTGAGGGCGATACGGTTGTGGCAGTAGAAACAGTTGAACGGACACCCTGCGGTAAATACAACGCAGGCGAGCTTTCCGGGAAAATCGAGCAACGTCGTCCTGGCAAGACCAGCCAGCTTCACAGAACTGCCTCGTTGACCACATAGACTTTGCGCTGACGATACTCTTCCTTCTTTCCTACATGGAAATCACGCACAGGGCGCAGATAGCCGACCACTCGAGTCCAGACTTCCGTCTCCTTGCCGCAATGGGGACAGACCTTCTGCTCCCCCACCAGATATCCATGATCCTCGCATGTGGAGAACGTGGGAGTCAGCGACAGATACGGCAGCTTGTACCGGGAGAACGCGGTCCTGAGCAGCTTCTTGGCGACTTCGATATCGGAAATGCGTTCGCCGAGATACAGATGAAGGACCGTCCCGCCTGTATACTGACACTGCAGCACATCCTGCAAGTCCAGCGTCTCGAAAATATCGTCTGTGAAGTTCACCGGCAGCTGGGACGAATTGGTGTAGTACGGCACGTTCTCACCGGCGGTGCGGATATCCGGGTACAACTCCTTGTCCAGCCTCGCAAGACGATAGCTCGTCCCTTCGGCAGGAGTAGCCTCGAGATTGTAGAAATGCCCGGTCTCCTCCTGATACGAAGTAATCAGATCCCGAAGGTATCCGAGGGTACGCAACGCGAAGGCCTGCCCCTCTTCGGTCGTCAAGTCATGATCCGGCCCCAGCAGATTCAGACAGGCTTCCTGCATCCCGACGATCCCGATCGTACTGAAGTGGTTCGCCCACCACTGCCCCTCCTTGTTCTTGATCGACTGCAACCAACGGGCAGAGAACGGATACATGCCTCGATCCGTCTCCTGTTCGACCACCTTTCGCTTCAACTCCAGACTCTCCTTGGCAAGAGCCGACAACGCAGCGAGGCGATTACGGAAATCTTCCTCATCGGCCGCCTCATACGCAAGTCTCGGCAGATTGAGCGTCACCACTCCCACAGAGCCGGTCAAAGGATTCGAACCGAACAGGCCGCCGCCTCGCTTGCGCAACTGGGATGTATCGAGCCGTAGGCGACAACACATCGACAAAGCGTCCTGAGGCGACAAGTCGCTGTTTACATAGTTGGAGAAATACGGAATGCCATATTTACACGTCATTTCCATGATCGCATCGACAACCGGCCCTTCCCAGACAAAATCTTTGGTGACATTGATCGTCGGAATCGGGAACGTGAAGACCCTGCCGCTGGCGTCGCCTTCCATCATTACTGCGCAGAAGGCGAGATTGAACATGTCCATCTCCTCTTGGAAATCGCCATACGTCTCGTCCTTGAACTCCCCGCCGACGATGACGCTCTGATCCTTGAGCGTACTAGGAACCCGGAGATCGAACGTCAGGTTGGAGAACGGACACTGGAAGCCGACGCGAGTGGGGACGTTGAGGTTGAAGATGAATTCCTGCAGAGCCTGCTTCACGGCAGCGAAATCAAGATGATCGTACCGGATGAACGGGGCGCAGTACGTATCGATCGATGACCAGGCCTGTGCGCCGGCGGCCTCCCCCTGTGTCGAGAACGTGGCGTTGACGATCTGGCCGAGGAACGCCCGCAGATGCTTGGCCGGCTTCGACGACACCTTGCCGGGAACCCCTCCGAACCCCATAGTCAGCAACTGCTGCAGATCCCAGCCGCAGCAATACGGCCCGAAGAACCCCAGATCATGGAGATGCATCGCCCCGCTGGTGTGCGCCTCGCGGATTTCCTGAGGATAGACCTCATGGAGCCAATACTGCTTGGTGAACGACTCGCGGATATAGTTATTCATTCCGTTGACCGACTTGCGAGTATTGGCGTTCTCCTGGATCTGCCAGTCCTTGTCGTCGAGATAGTCCTTGAACATCCGAGTGGTGGCATCGATCAGAACATGTCCGTCCCGGGCCTTGCGACGCTGTTCCCGGTACAGGATGTACGCCTTGGCCGTCGCGGCGGCGCCCGAAGCGATCAACTGTTTTTCGACCAGATCCTGGATCGTCTCGACATCGGCGGTGTCCTTGCCGCCTTCGGAGGCAAGCATGAGAACTTGTTCTGCAAGCTTGTCGGCATCGACATCGTATTCACCCGCAGCCTTGGCGGCTTTTGCGATCGCCAGGGAGATCTTCTGTCCATCGCAGAAGACCACCTGCCCGTCACGTTTGATGATATGGGTCAGCATATTCCCTCCTGCACGGAGCGATGCATCGGCCGGGCCCGCTTCATGAATGCCGGCACCCACGCCTATGCCATGCTCCGTGGCGGCGTGATCGTACGGGCAGGTCTTCTGGCTCGGGCGTCAACGACGTTCGGCGCCTTCCCGAAGACCACGGTCTTCAGTGGCAGATTGCCTTCGTCTCTTCCCTCACAGCGGCGGGACCGCAGGGGATTCACACCCCTTTCCCTATTGAACTGCAGTACGCAGTACCCATACTTACACAAGATATAGTGTCATTGTACCGAACGGTACGCTATCAACGGTATGGCAATGGTCGTCAATTGTCAATAGGATTTTTCAGACTTCCTGTAGTTTTCGGCTCATCTGCGGAAGCACGATCCTGGCAGGCACCCCACAGAAAGCACTTCCACAACAACACGAATGGCGATATGCTAGACATGCATCGAATATCATATCGGGAGTCATGTCCAATGAAAGCAATGATGATCAAACATGCGGATCTCTATACCCCGGAACATGTCGGAATCAGGGACATGCTGATCGCGAACGACAGGATCGTCGCCATAGGAACCGACCTGGAGTTCTCCATGGGAGCGATCGAGACGATCGACCTGCAAGGAAGAATCGCCATCCCCGGTCTGATCGACCAGCACGTGCACAGCATCGGAGGCGGCGGTGAAGACGGCTATGCGAGCAGGGTTCCCCCCCTCAGGTTCTCCGACTGCGTCAAGGCGGGTGTCACCACGCTGGTAGGACTGCTCGGCACAGACTCCAGGACCAGATCCCTTGCCGACTTGCTGGCCATGACGAAAGGGCTGACCGCGACAGGAATCACCTCATACTGCCTGACCGGCGCATACGAATACCCGTCCCCCACCCTCACCGGTTCGGTGGGGAACGACATCATCTACATAGCCGAAGTACTCGGAGTAAAACTTGCAATCAGCGATCATCGTTGCTCGAACCCCACGCAGCAGGAACTTGTGCGGCTTGCATCGGAAGTGAGGATCGCCGCATTGCTGTCAAAGAAACCCGGCGTCGTGCATCTGCATGTCGGCGCAGCGGAGGAAGGGATCGAGAAAATTCTAAGGATCGTTTCGGAAACTCCGATTCCCGCCAAGCATTTCCGGCCTACGCATATGGGAAGGCATCTCGACCAGGCGCTGGAATTCGCCGCCAGGTTCGGAGGATACGTGGATATCACCGCGGGTGAGGCGTCAGCTGCGCAAGCGAAGTCGTTGCTCGACAAAGGATGCCCTCCGAATCTGCTGACCCTCAGCTCCGATTCGAACGGGAGTTTCCCGAAATGGAACGAACGCAAGGAAATCATCGGAATGACATACGGCAAGATGACCAGCCTGTTCTCTACCATCAGGAACCTTGTGAGCCAGGAAGGACTGCCGTTGGAACAGGCTCTGCCCTTCGTGACTGAGAACGTATCCCGTGCTTTGGAACTGTTTCCCCGCAAAGGGGTGCTGCAGGAAGGCGCGGACGCCGATTTCGTGGTCCTGGACTCGGATCTTTCCATAAAATCCGTCATGGCGAAAGGTCGGTGGCTGTCCTATGAAGGGAAAATCCTTGTCACCGGCATGTACGAGGAATGATCGCCGGCAATTACGGTCACAACCGTGGAAAAAAACATCGTCCGCTGAAAAGATGATGTTTTTTTCTTCTTCCTATTGATTCTACATACAGAAACAGTGTACAACTTCCCCTACATGGCGATTCTATACAAAGAAACACATGATGCAATGAGGAGAATGCGATGACACAAGGACGGTTCGGAGTCTATGGAGGACAATTCATCACCGAAACGCTGATGAACGCCGTCATTGAACTGGATCAGGCATACAACCACTTCAAGGACGATCCACAGTTCCGAGGGGAACTTGATGAATTGCTGAAGGAATTCGCAGGTCGCCCCTCCCTGCTGACGTATGCTCAACGAATGACCGAGGATCTCGGTGGCGCGAAGATCTATCTGAAGCGCGAAGACCTGAACCATACAGGATCACATAAGATCAACAACGTACTGGGGCAGGTGCTTCTGGCCAAGAGAATGGGGAAAACCCGGGTCATTGCGGAAACAGGAGCCGGACAGCATGGAGTGGCGACGGCCACCGCCGCCGCGCTCATGGGAATGGACTGCGAAATATTCATGGGCAAGGAAGATACCGGACGGCAAGCGCTGAACGTCTACCGGATGGAGTTGCTCGGCGCGAAGGTCCATCCCGTGACGACAGGTACGATGACGCTCAAGGACGCGGTTTCGGAAACGATGCGGGAATGGACGAGCAGGATAGCCGACACCCATTATGTCCTCGGTTCCGTCATGGGGCCGCACCCGTTTCCGACGATCGTCCGGGACTTTCAGAGCGTCATCGGCAAGGAAGTCCGCCGACAGATACTTGAAAAAGAGGGTCGGCTTCCTGATGCGCTGATCGCCTGCGTCGGAGGCGGATCAAACGCCATGGGGCTGTTTTATGACTTCATCGGAGATCCCCAGGTACAGCTCTTCGGATGCGAGGCAGCCGGAAAAGGGGTCGATACCGACGAGAACGCGGCGACGATCGCCAACGGCACCGTCGGCATCTTCCATGGAATGAAATCCTATTTCTGCCAGGACCAGTACGGTCAGATAGCCCCTGTGTACTCCATCAGCGCAGGGTTGGACTACCCGGGAATCGGACCGGAACATGCGATGCTCCATGACACCGGCAGGGCGTCATATGTGGCGATCACCGACGACGAAGCCGTGGAAGCGTTCGAATATCTGTCCAGGACGGAAGGAATCATTCCGGCGATAGAAAGCGCCCATGCCGTAGCTTATGCGAAGAAACTGGCGCCGACGATGGACAAGGACAAGATCATCGTCGTCAACCTCTCCGGACGGGGGGATAAGGATGTCGCCGCGATCGCACGGCACAGGGGGGTGCAGCTCTATGAATAGCACGATGCGGAAATCCGAAGAACGAATCAACAAGGCGTTTTCCGGAGGCAAGGCGTTCATACCGTTCGTCACCTGCGGCGATCCCGACATGGAGACGACCGAGCGGCTCGTCCTTGCCATGGCACGATCCGGAGCCGACATCATCGAATTGGGAATCCCCTTTTCCGATCCTGTCGCGGAGGGGCCGGTCATCCAGATGGCGGACATGCGGGCACTGGAAAGCGGAACCACCACGGATCGACTGTTCGAAATGGTGGCCAGGATCAGAAAAGCGAGCTCCGTGCCGCTGGTTTTCATGACCTACATCAATCCTGTGTTCACCTATGGCAAGGAGCGGTTCCTCGAACGATGCAGCCATGTCGGCATCGATGGACTGATCGTCCCTGACATGCCGTTCGAAGAGCGGGAGGAGCTGCTCGCCCCTTGCGAGCGCTATGGGGTCACGCTGATTTCCATGATCGCCCCGACCAGCGAACGGCGGATCAAAGCGATCGCATCCCAGGCGCGGGGTTTCGTGTATTGCGTCTCGTCGCTTGGAGTCACCGGAATGCGGACGACGCTGTCGGACGTGGCGAAAGACATGGTAGCGGCGGTCAAACGGGAGCGGGATATTCCCTGCGCCATCGGGTTCGGCATCTCGACACCCGAGCAGGCCGCCCATATGGCGTCGTTCTCCGACGGGGTGATCGTCGGAAGCGCGATCGTCCGCCTCGTTGCGCAATACGGCAAGGATTCTGTTCCAATCGTCGCCGGATTTACAGAACGCATGAAGCGGGCCGTCACAGGAACCGTCGAATGAACTACGGACCAAACGATCATACGCAAGGAGAACATGCCATGAAGAAACGACTCACAACGATCATCTTCCTGCTCTGTCTGGGGCTGACGGCTCTATGGGCAGGCGGGACAAAGGAAACGGCGGACGATTCGGTCCGAAACGTGACGGTATTGACGCCGTATCTGAGCTCGGTCACCACAAAGGACATGGTGGACTCTTTGCGGACGAAACTCCAGAAACAGGGGATCAACGTAACCGTCATCGATACCGCAAACGACTTTTCCGCCTTGGCGAGCAGGATCGAAGATACCGTCTCCGCAAAGCCGGACGCCATGATCCTCGTCAGCGCCGATCCCAACTTGGTGGCTGCGCAGTTGCAAGGGGCGTTCGACGCAGGCATCCCCGTCCTCGGCTGCGACAGCGGATTCATCGACGGGATGCTGGTGAATGCGACCAGCGACAACTACGCCATGGGAGTATTGATCGTCAGGTATCTGTTCGATGAGCTGATGGGAGGGAAAGGCACCGTCATAGCATTGACGCACAGACCACATCCGGGCGTCGTCAAGCGATGCATCGCATTCGATGACATCATCAAGGAATACCCGGATATCACGCTGATCACCGAACAGCACGTCAATGTTCCGAACCCGATCGAGAACGCGAGGCAGACGGTCGAGAATCTGGCGCTGGCGAATCCGGCGAAGGGGTCCGTCACGGCGATCTGGTGCGCATGGGACGAGCCCGCCATCGGTGCGACGCAGGCTCTGATGGATGCAGGCAGGGACGAAGTGATCGTCACGGGAGTGGACGGCAACAGTCAGGCGATCGCATTGATCGAACAGGGAACGAATCTCAAGGCGACGGTAGCGCAGAATTTCGAAGGAATGACCGATCTGGTCGTCCAGACGTTGGATAGTTTGTTCGTAGGCGAAGCGGTACAGCCGGGAGAGCTGTACGCTCCTGCGGTATTGATCACTCAGGAATGAACGGTCCATGGAAGCACCTGTCAGGCAGCCTTTGCTCATCATCGACGACCTCTGCAAGTCCTTCGGTAGCACGAAGGCCTTGAATCATGTCTCCCTATCGATCGAACCGGGGGAAGTCCATGCCCTTATCGGGGAAAACGGCGCGGGAAAATCAACGCTGATCAAGATCCTCGGCGGGATGTACTCCCCCGACACCGGCACGATCCGGTGCGAGGAGACGACCGTGCCACATCTGACCTTAGAAGCAAGCCGTTCCCTCGGGATATCGATCCTCCATCAGGAGCGCAACCTTGTTCCGAACTTCACCGTCGCGGAGAATCTGTTCCTCGGACTTCCCGCCCCTACCCGAGGCATCATAGCTCTGGATTTCAAGGAGATGGAGCTGCAGGCTCGCCGAAAACTGGAGGCACTGGGAATCGAAATCGATGTCACTGCGAGGGTAAGCAAGCTGACACCGCCACAGCAGACGTTGCTCGAACTCGCACATACCATGATGCGCCCCTATAGGCTGCTCGTCATGGACGAACCGACGGCATCGCTGACCGATAAGGAAACGGATCTCCTGTTCAACATCATCGATCGGTGCAGACAGGATGGAGCTTCGGTCCTCTATGTTTCCCACCGGCTGGAGGAGGTGCTGTCGATCAGCGATCGGATATCTGTACTGAAAAACGGGATGACCGTCGGAACATTCAAAACGGAAGAAACGACGAAATCGGCTTTGATAGCCTGCATGACCGACCATTGGACGGGACCTACCGGACGACGGAGCGCGAAGTCGCGCGCATCGGGAACCGAACGGGTAACGTTGGAAGCCAGATCGATCCGTAGCGCGGACCGGAAGGTCAAGGATGTGAGCTTTTGCCTCCACGAGGGGGAGATACTAGGCGTGTTCGGTCTCGGAGGAAGCGGAAGGACATCGTTGCTCGAAACCCTGTATGGATACAGAGCGCTTTCCGCGGGTTCCATCCTCGCGGACGGCCGGGCATATCAGAACCCGTCATGCGCCCGGTCGCTCCGAAAAGGGATCGTCCTCATCTGCGAAGACCGGAAACGGAAAGGAATATTCCCGAACATGTCCGTCATGGCGAACACGATCCTCTCGACGCTTGCGCGATATCGCAAGGGCATCATGATGGATGAACGCCACGCGGAGGCGGATACATATGTTCAGATGGAGATGCTGAGGATCAAGACGGCAGGACCTCACCAGCGGCTATGGCAACTGTCGGGAGGGAATCAACAGAAAGTCGTATTCGCCAAGGCATTGATGAGCGACCCGCACATCTGGTTGTGCGATGAACCCACCATGGCGATTGATGTCGGAACAAGGAGCGATATCCATGCGTTGCTCCGTAAACGGGCCGACGAAGGCGACTCGATCCTCTTCGTATCGTCCGATCTGCTGGAAATACTTGAAATCAGCGACCGAATACTGATCATGACGAACGGAACAGGGAATCGGACGCTGATCAACGACGGGCTGGACGCCAGGCAAGTCCTAGGCTATTGCTACGAACCTGAAAACGGGAAGGACAACGATGAAATATGATTTCAAACGATATGGCACACTGATAGCGGGAGGATGCATCCTCGTCATCTTCAGTCTCTTGCGACCTGAGACATTCTTCACCGTGAACAATTTCATCAACATCAGCAGGCAGATGTCTCTCCTAGTCATCATCGGACTTGGAGCGACGCTTATCATGACGGTCGATGAATTCGATCTGTCGATCGGGGCCATGGCGAGTTTTGCCGGAATACTTGCTGCGAAACTCGCCGTACAGGGTGTGCCGTTCTCGCTTGCGATTCTCATCGTGGCGACGGCCTGTTTTTCGATCGGATGGTTCAACGGTTTCCTTGTCACGCGATTCAACATCCTTTCCTTCATCACGACGCTTGCCATGGGAACCGTGCTTGGAGGCATCACGTTCAAGCTCAGCGGCGGAGCCACGATCTTCCAAGGAATCCCGAAGGCGTTCACGTCCCTCGGTACAAAAAGTTTCGCGATACTTTCCTTCGGAGCCTCCCAATTCAGGATTCCGCTGCTCAGCCTGCTGATGCTGGCCTTCACCGTATTGCTCTGGTTCGTCATGGGGCATACCATTTTCGGCAGACGTCTCTATGCTGTCGGAGGAAATCCGGTAGCCGCGACGCTCTCCGGACTCCCGGTCGCACGGGACAAGCGGCTGGCGTTCGCGCTGAGCGCGCTTTTGGCAGGATGTACCGGCATCCTGCTGGCCAGCAGACTTGGATCTGCGACACCCACCGGAGGGGACAGCTACTTTCTCAAGGCGTATGCGACGGTATTCCTTGGCAGGACACTAAATCAGGAAGGAGTCCCCGATGTCTGGGGAACGTTCGTAGGAGCGGCGATCTTCGGCATCCTCGCCAACGGATTGACGATTCTCCAAATGCCTTCGTACATCCAGGATATCCTGACGGGAGCGATCATCATCGTAGCCGTCATCGCACAGAAACAGCTTGGCGAACGAAGACAGTAGAGGACGCTTGCCCATGGAACGACATGTTATCACGATAGATATCGGAACAACTGCGGTGAAAGGAGTCCTGATGACCGATTCGCTCAAGATCGAGGCCGCGTATTCGGTCGAAATCACGACGCTCCGTACGGCGGGTAGGATCGAGCAATCACCCGCCCAGTGGTATGATGCGTTCAAGATCGTCTGCAACAAGCTGCTGGTCGAAAGCGGACGCGGCCCGAAAGACATCGCGGCAATCTGCTTCAGCGGCCAGATGCAGGATGTCATCTGTGTGGACGAACATCGAAAGGCTGTCGGAAACGCCATTCTGTACAGTGACTTCCGCGCCACGGAGGAAGCTCGGGAGATCAGGGAGCGGATACCGGACTTGCAGAGGATCACGGGCAACGGCCTTGATGGATCCATTCCCGCCGCGAAGTTGCTCTGGCTTGCCGGAAACGACAGGGAAACGCTCCGTCGGACGTGGCGCATCCTGTTCAGTGCAAAAGATTTTCTCATCTCATCGCTTTGCGGGGACGCATACACGGACATGACGACCGCAGCAACCGCAGGACTGATGGACATCCACGCCAAGACATGGAACGGACGGCTTGTGGACTGTTGCGGAATCGATCCGACCATCATGCCGGAACTAGCGAGCGGCGACACGCTCGCCGGGGAACTGACCGAACAGGCGGCCAAGGAGACCGGGCTGAAGCAGGGAACGAAGATTTTCGTCGGAACGGGGGACGCAGGCGCGACCACACTCGCCAGCGGAATCTGCAAACCGGGGGAACTGAACATCAATCTTGGGACCACCGGATGGGTCGCGGCAATCAGCGACCGGATATCGACATCGCCCGGAGTCTTCAATCTGGTAGCGATGGATGGCGAGCGATACATTAATGTAGTGCCGTTTCTCAATGCAGGGAACATCCATCGGTGGCTGTGCGACGTACTGGGGAGGAATGGCGATGGCTACGAATATATCGAAACCTTGCTCATGGGGGACACCACCCCGACTCGGGAGGGATTGCTCTGCCTTCCCTATTTCTCCGGGGAGCGCTTTCCTGTAGCCGACGATAAGATTCGCGGGAGCTTCATCGGCATCGACACTGAAACCACGGCTTCCGACCTTGCGAAAGCCACGCTGGAAGGAGTCGCATATGCGTTGCGGCAGGGACTTGGACAACTCGCTCTTGTCCCTTCGGAAATTTCGCTGATCGGAGGCGGAGCAAAGAGCATGGCATGGAGAAGCATCCTTACGAATGTCCTTGGACATCCGGTCACGGTCTTCGACGACGGAACATATCTGCCTGCGATGGCGACCGCTTCCGCCTATCTGCTGCATGAGGGCATCTGCGATTCCTATGAATCGTTCGTCTCCATGATGCAGGAAACTGTAGGTCGTACCGTCATGGAACCGACGGGTTCCGCCATCCAGACCTATGAACGGAGGTTCTCATCATATGTGAGGCTCTACCCATGTCTGAAAACTCTGTATCGGAACTGAGTCTTCAGCACACCGCTTCTCCGTTGTTGTGAAAAAAGTATGAATTACTTCTGTCCTGAACGTTTCCCACTTGCCCAGACGCCCCGGTTCAAGTACGGTTGAGGTATGGATGGAAGCAATAGCAGGACTACCGCCACCGCCGGGAGCGTGAAGACTATTCTCGTAGTCGAAGACGAGAAGGATATTCAGGAGCTGATCTGCTACTATCTGAAGATGGAAGGGTTCCGTATCGAACAAGCCTCCACTGGCGACGAAGCGCTCCGTTCCGTCAGGGAGGAAAAGCCGGATCTTGTCGTGCTCGACCTGATGCTACCGGGCATCGGAGGGCTCGAAGTCCTCAAGCAGATCAGATTCTCCATGAACCTCAAGACACTGCCGGTGATCATTGCATCGGCGAGAACCGAAGAAAGCGACATCATCATGGGATTGGAACTGGGCGCCGACGACTATCTTCCGAAACCGTTCAGTCCGAAAGTCCTGACAGCGAAAGTCAAGGCGCTGCTGCGAAGGGTGGATGGAAGCCTGGATTCCCATTCTCCGGACGGAACGGACAAACAGACGATCACCACCGCGGGAGGGCTTGTGATGGATCCCGTCCGGTATACCTGCCGTCTCAACGGACAGGAAATCCTGTTCACCGCCACGGAATTCGCATTGCTGTATCTGATGGCTGGGGAAAGCGGCAGGGTGTTCACCAGGAACCAACTGATCAGTTCCGTCAAAGGAAGCGACTATCCGGTCACGGAACGGTCGATCGACGTGCAGATCGCAAGCCTTCGACGAAAGCTTGGTTCTGCGGGCGAATCGGTCAGGACCGTATGGGGAATCGGATACAAATATCAGGAGCAGGATCCATGAAGTTGCGCTCCCGCCTGCTGATCCTCGTCATCATCGCACTGTGCATCACGGCGGTCTGTTGCATTTTCGCCGCAACCAAAGCTTTCAAAACCACGCTCACACAATCCACCTCGACAGAACTCGCAGCACAATGCAGATATCTTGCCGAGACCATCCCCGAACTCCTTGCCGCGGCAGAGGAAACCTGGCCGCAGGAGGCGACCGATTCCTCTATCGACCGGTACGCTTCGGCTTTGGGAATACGGATCACCATCATCGACGTAGACGGTACGGTACGGTACGACAGCCAGGCGGATCCCGCCATGATGGACAACCATGCATGGAGAGCCGAAGTGCGGCAGGCTCTGGAAATCGGCGAAGGGGAAAGTTCCCGGACAAGCGGAACACTCGAAACGACGATGATCTATCACGCACTGCGCATCGACCCTCCGCAGACTCTAGTCCCGATGGTCATGAGAACCGGAGCGCCCGTTTCCGATATCAGTGCTTGGCAGACACAATTCAACCAGATTCTTCTGCCGTTACTGCTGATTCTGCTGGCTTGCATCGTCATCGTCACGCTGCTGATCATCCGTCACATCACGAAACCGATCGACCTCCTCGCCGCAGCAGCAATCCGCTATGCCGCTGGGGATCTGTCGCCGAGGACGCTGATAGACGGCCCCCAGGAATTGAAACAGCTGTCCGAAACGCTCAACATGATGGCCAGCGAACTGGCGATGCGCATCCGGCAGCTGGAACAGGACAAACTGCTCTATTCGTCGATCCTCCTGTCAATGACCGAAGGAGTCCTGATGGTGGACCGAAAGCAGACGATCCTCCTTGCGAACCACGCGGCGGCGATGATGATCGGCAGGGATTCGATGGAACATCCTTCCGGAGAGCCGGCTTCTCGCTCCCCTACCCAGCTGATCGGCAGTAGCGTTTTCCAGCTGTTCCGGGATTCCGATCTGACGCGTGCAATCGAGCGGACGGCCGCGGGGGAAGGCCCTCGACAGGTAACGGTGGTTCGTTACGGACACCTGCACGGAGATACGGCGGTTCTGGTAGGATCGGGAAAAGAGCGGACGTACCAGGTATCGATGGCGGCGATCAACGATACGCAGGACAAGAAATCAGGACAGGTCGTCATCACGTTCGCAGACATCACCGACTTGAAGCATCTGGAACAGATCAGGAAGGATTTCGTCGCGAACGTATCCCATGAGCTGAAAACTCCGTTGACAGCGATCGGAGGATTCGCCGAACTACTGGCGAACGAACGGATCGGAGAGCAGGATGCGACGAAATTCGCGAAGATCATCGACCGGAACGCGAAGCAGATGCTCGACATCATCAACGATCTGCTGTTGCTCGCCTCGTTGGAAAATACCAACTCAAGCCCATCGATGAGCCGTTGCACACTCGAATCCCTGCTTGACGAGACGATTGAGACAATCCAGTACCGGGCGGATCTCAAGCATATGAAGATCGTCAAGACGGTCGTCGATCCATCGGGAGACGGCGTGTATGCGAACCAGGGACTGCTCGTGCAGGCTCTGGTCAACCTGGCTGTCAATGCGATCACATACAGCGACGAAGGCACCGAAATCCGGCTGGAAGCCAAAGCGGACGACCAGTTCGTGAAGCTGTCAGTCATCGACCACGGCTGCGGCATTCCGGAAAAAGACCTGTCAAGGATATTCGAACGATTCTACCGTGTGGACAAGGCGAGAAGCCGAAGCCAGGGAGGAACCGGCCTAGGGCTGTCCATCGTCAAACATGTCACCGTCCTGCATGGAGGCGGGGTCGAAGTCATCAGCAAGGAGAACGTAGGTTCGACATTCACCATCACGATCCCCCGCGAAGATGCTAGGATCGCCCGACTAAGAGCCAGAAGCAAGGAACTCTACTCGGAAAAGGCATAAAAACATGACGAGCACAGACAGGCTATTTTGAATCTTCCTGTTCCAGATAGCCCGCGTATTCGGAGAGAAACGTCCCGTCGTCATATACCCCTTTGCTCTGCATCGAGCCGGCATCGCTCCGTTTCGGAATATTCATCGAATCCACCTCCAGCGGTTCGCGAAAGTCGATTTCCATATCGAGAGCTTTCCTGATAGCGACTTCAAGGTTTCTTCCATCGGTCAGATCGTCAAGATTGCGTCGTATCGCATCGCTACGAGCGACCAGTTCCTGCATGTACAAGCCGAGCTTCACGGCCTGCATGGCGGTCGGCCGGCGCTTCGTGCTCTTCGCTACCGAGGCAAAGCCGTCCGCATCCTGTGCCGATGCCATCAGGTACCGTGACAGGAGCGTCGCCATTCCCGCCCCCCGATCCGCACCTGCGGAAAGCCACATGCCGCCCAATCTGGAAAACGAGCCGACGAGCACCGTCACGTCCGGCATGCTCTCCAGCATACCGGCGACCTCGCCGTACCGAGGATGGTCGTCCATCATCAGCACGAGATCCTTCTCCATGATTTTCTTCGCCAATCTGGCGGCCCATGAACTCACTTTCAAACTTCCGGTACTGCGGTGCCGACCTCCATCCGACAGATCGACGGCACACAGGGAGTATGTATTCTGATAGAGTTCCAATCCGACAGCCCGTCCATGCTCGGACAGGCGATATGCAATCGAAGTGTCCATGTCTCGAGCATACCCCCGGACAGGACGGACAAAAGAGGTTATCGGACGGACAGTCTTCGTGGTTCGAGGCCTCTGGGGGGTCAATTCAAGTCGGGCTTCACTCCGGCGGCCATGTACACGATCCATGAGCAAATGGTCGTGACATGGTCTCCCAGACGCTCCATTTCCTTTGCGATGTAGAAGTAGTTGTACAGATCCTCCCGATCCTTGGCTTCTTTCGGTTCTTCGGCGAAGATCAAGGCGTTGATCTGTCTTCGGTACTCATCGATTCCATCGTCCATCGCCGCGACCTTCCGGGCCAATTCGGCGTCGTTGGCGATCAAGGCGTCGACGGCGCACCGAGTCATTTTCGCATCTGCCAGCGCCATGTCTGCGATGGCATCGACGATCTTCCGGTGGGAGGTTCCGCTGGTCGTCTGGACGGCGAGTTTCGCCAGATGCGCCGCATGGTCTCCCATCCGTTCCAAGCTCGTGACTATCTTCAGTCCTGCGATCACCTGCCGCATGTAATGTCCGTACGGAGCTTCACTGATCAGCAGCCTCACGCCGTCCGACTCGATCAGGTCCCGCATCTGGTCGATGAAGTAGTCTTCCGACACCACTTTCTCCGCCAGCGCCTCATCGTGGTTCTTGAAAGCGTGCATCGCCTGGTAGATCGCTTCCTCCACTCTGTTGACCATCTGGATGAGCAGTTCATGGAAAAACTGCATCTTGTCATCCAACTGATATTTTTTCGTACCCATATTACGCTCCTATCGCATTCATTGCGCGGTCATGGTCGTTCCAAGGCCGCCGCCGGATACCGGCATCAACCGAATTTTCCGGAGATATAGTCCTCGGTACGCTTGTCCTTCGGATTGAAGAACAGGTCGGCGGTATCGCCGTATTCGACGAGGTATCCGCATCGTTTGTCGTCGATCAGAAAGAACGCCGTCTTGTCCGAAACCCGGGACGCCTGCTGCATGTTGTGCGTCACGACGATGATCGTATAGCGTTCCTTCAACTCGGTCATCAGTTCCTCGATGCGGGCGGTGGAAATCGGATCAAGGGCGCTTGTCGGCTCGTCCATCAGCACCACATCGGGATTGACCGCCAGCGTCCGTGCGATGCACAGCCGCTGTTGCTGACCACCTGACAAGCTCAAAGCGCTTTTGTGGAGACGATCCTTCACTTCGTCCCACAGCGCCGCTTGGGAAAGACTACGTTCGACGGTCTCATGCAGTTCCGCCTTCGAAGGGCGACCATGCAGGCGCGGCCCATAGGCGACATTGTCGAAAATGCTCATCGGGAACGGATTCGGCTTCTGGAACACCATGCCCACCCGTCGCCGAAGTTCCATCGTATCGTAGTCCCTGTAGACGTCATGTCCGTCGAAGATCACGTCTCCGGTGATCCTGACATTGTCGATCAGGTCGTTCATCCGATCAAGAACCCGAAGAAACGTCGATTTTCCGCATCCTGACGGTCCGATGAACGCTGTCACCGTATTCGGGTCGATCGCAAGCGACACATCTTTCAGCGCATGGACGGAACCATACCAAAGATTCAAGTCCGTGACATCGAACAGATGCCCACCCGTATGTTCAATCATTGCTTTTGCCTCTCTGTCTTCTCGTTGATGATGTCATCAGCACCCGGGCGATGATATTGATCGTCAGGACAACCACGACCAGGACAAGAGCCGAAGCGAACGCACGATCGAACGACTGTCCTTCGGTGATGGTCAGATAGATATGCATCGACAGTACTCGCGCCGAACTTCCTAGGTTCTTTACGAAATCGGTCGAAGAACCGATCGTATAGATCAATGCCACCGTCTCGCCCACCGCACGTCCGATTGCGAGGATGATTCCCGTCGTGATACCGTTCACTGCCGAAGGAAGAATGACCTTGACGATCGTCTCGATCCGCGTGGCTCCCAGTCCGATGCTCGCCTCGCGCAACGATCGATCCACCGATCGTATCGCCTCCTCGCTGGTACGGATGATCGTCGGCAGAACCATCAGAGCGACGGTCAGCGTTCCGCTGATCAACGAGAAGCTCCAGCCGAACATCTGTACGAACACCAGAAGTCCGAACAATCCGAAGATGATCGAGGGGATGCCGGCGAGCACGTCGATACCGGCTCTGATGATCGAAGTCAGTCGTCCTTTCCTGGCGTATTCCACCAGATACACAGCAGCGGCGATGCCCAGCGGAGCGGCGACCAATGCCGTCAACGCCACCATGACGAACGTATTGCCGATGATCGAAAGGATCCCCCCGTACTTGCCGGACTCCACGGTCGGCTGGGTCAAGTACTCCCAGGTGATGTTCGGCCCGCTATCGATCCGTTCGCTTTTCAACAAGTCGATCGAAAGCCCCTCCTGCTTCGCATGGAAATACCATGAGGCGGGCATGACCGCCGTCGAACCTTCCCTTGTGGAAAGTTCCCGAACCGCGGCCTGTTCGCCAAGCTTTTGGGCGTCCAGTACATCGACAGGGATATCTCCCCCACCAAGGAGGGACCAATCGGACACGGAACCGGACAACAGTCCGACTACATCATCGGAGGAGAGCGTTCCCACCCGGTTGTTGCCGTACAACTGCACGACCGAGCTGTTCGCCGCCAGAACATACAGGTCAAGAACCGGTTCACGGAAACCCGACGGAAGATCCGCAGGCCCGGCTTCCTTTCCGCGCGACAGGATCAGCACGGAACCTTTCCGGTCCTTCGCCTGGACAAGGATCTCATCGCGCGAAGCGACGACCGCACCGGATGCAGCGATCTGCCGACTCTCGATCCCGAGAAGCGCACTCGCTTCCTCGAGCGCCGAATCTTCCACATAGAGAAAAAACGGAGCGTCCGTGGAACTGATCTTGCGAAGCGACGCGACCTTTCCCAGCGCCATATCGCGCAGGGTGAACCATGACAGGTGGCGGATGTTCGACTTTCCGTTGGCAATGACGATGACTGGAGGCTCGGCCGACTCGAAGCCTGCGTCCGCAAGGGTGGAAAGCGGAAGGACATCGCTTTCGGTCCGTTCGCTCTTATGGACGCCGCGGAATATCAGATAGCCGATGATCAGAGCGAGAAGCGCCACGGCCAGGAACGATAGGACCTTGATGATCGTCAGCGCCACGTCGTTGGTCAGCTGTTTCTTTTTTTCAAATAGCATCGCTACGCCTCCATCCTGCTGCGCCGCGATATGGACACCACCACAAGATTGAGGGCGAGGATGAACACGAACAACAGCATCGCCGTGGCGAACAGGGCGGACATGTGGGTTCCTTCCGCATAGCTCATGTCAGTGACAATGTTCATCGTCAGCGTCCTGCCCATCGATATCGGCGACGTGGGAAATATCGGCGCGTTCCCACCGACGAGCAGCACAGCGGCGGTCTCTCCTACTGCGCGCCCCAATCCAAGGACGATAGCCGTAATGATTCCCGATCGTGCCGCTGGCACTACGACCCGGCTGATCGTCTGCCAGGAAGTCGCGCCCATCGCCACGGAGGCTTGGCGCAATTCATCTCCGACCGCTCGAATCGATACTTCGCTCACATTGATGATCGTAGGGAGCACCATGATGGCAAGGATAATCGATGCGGCAAGCAGGCTGTAGCCGTTGCCGCCGAACGTATTGCGGACGGCGGGGACGATCACCGCGATACCGAACAGGCCATAGATGATCGAAGGAATGCCGGCCAGTAACTCGATCGAGCTGCGAAGAATCGTTGCTGTACGCCCTTTCGCGAACTCAGCCAGATAGATCGCCGCAGCAAGGGCGATCGGAGTGGATAGCAGCAAGGAGAGGAACGTAACGACGAAGCTGGCGTATATGAACGACGCGATCCCATAGGATGGAGGATCGCCAGAAGGTCGCCAGTCGGCCGAAAACAAGAACTGCGAGACAGGAACATCGCCGAACATCGGAAGCCCCTGCTGGAAGATGAACAGACTGATCAACAAGACCGTCGCTACGGAGACTAAAGCGCAGAGCAACAGGAATACCCTGCCGCTCCGCTCCTTGAAACTTCGTGCACGGTCGCTGGATAGCAAACCTTTTCCCATCATGACTTAGTCGAGGGGGATGAATTCACTGTCCAGAACGATGGCCTGACCCTTCGCCGAGAGAAGGAAATCTACAAAATCCTTCTCCACACCACCTTGCAGCGGCCCCTTGCTCACCACGTACAGAGCACGGCTGATCGGATATTCCCCGCTCTTGACGGCATCGGACGATGGCGCCACGCCGTCGACAGTCAGCACTTTGCCGCCCGCTTCGGTGATGATGTGATTGAACGCCATGCCAATGTATCCGATCGAATTGGGAGTCGATGCGATCTTGGCCGCCAACTCGCCGTTCTCACGCGCTACGATCGCGTTCACACTCGGGCTTTTCTTTCGGGAATCCAGGACGATTTCCTTGAACGTACCATAGGTTCCGCTTGTTTCGTCACGGACGATCAGTTCGATCTTCGCATCCTTGCCCCCGACTTCCTTCCAGTTGGTGATCTCGCCGGCGAAGATTGCCGCCAGCTGATCCATCGTAAGGTTCGAGATCGAAACGGAGCTGTTCACCGCCACGCTCAGCCCGTCGAGAGCGATCGTCGTAGGAACCAGACCTGCGTCGACTTCCGCCGGCTTCAGCTCCCTGCTGGAACCTGCGAGCGAAAGCGTTCCTTCCTGCAACTGCTTGATGCCGACGGACGACCCGAGTGTCTCATAGCTGATCTTCACACCGGGATTCGCGTCTTCGAAAACTGGGATCGCGCTGTTGACGATCGGAGCGACGGTAGAAGATCCACCGAAGGTATAGTTCTTGGTCGAGCCGGATGCGCCGCTCTCTCCGCTTCCCTGGGCAAAGACCGCCGCAGCGGACAGCGCACCGACCAATGCAATCATCATCAATGTCTTTTTCATAGTTTCTCCTCCATTGGATGACCTTACCCTACATGGATGTTGCAAGAAAACATTCACAAAACTATGAGAAAAGTATGAATTTCCAACCCTATGATTCCAGACGGAGGACGGAAGGCGGATCAGATGGTCGTGGCATGCCCGTCTGCCCGTCATACCAAAAAAAAGGACGACGCAGGCAAAACCATACGTCATCCTTATTCTCTACAGGAAGAATTACGACTTGACTATTTCGCGAGATCGACCTTCCAAAGGCCGTGGAGATTGCAGTATTCGTAGACGGCCACTACACCTTCCTCATTGCAGAATACCTGTTCCGGTTTCTCGCCGGGTTTCAGATACTTGCGCTTGATGCCATCCTTGGTCTCGACGGCGATCCATTGGATATAATGCTCCTCGGTCATCGGATGAGGAACGGAACCTACCTTAACGTCGAGTTCGTTGCCACGGACTTCAACCACGGGAACATGCTTTTCCGTCGCACCATCGCTGGTGTTCGCCTTGAGTTCGATCATCGGCTTGCCGCAACAGACCAGCTGGCCGCCGCCGCTATGGACGAGATCGACGATATTCCCGCACACGGAACACCTGAAAAACTTTGCACTATCCATCAAACACTCCCCTCGGTCAATGACCGATACATTGGTTTCATGTTTCCATCATATCCAATCATGAAGGAAACGAAAAGCGAAAAATCATACGATTCGTTGCGTTTCAGAAAACATCATCTGTTCCGCATGATCCCGAACAGGCTCCCCTTCGGGCTGTTCATCCAGTTCCGCCAAAGCGGCGCCATCGTCCAGATCAAAGCCTTCCTGCTCAAGCAGAGCGGGATCTTCGAACACGACATCCCTGCGGATGGTCCTGTACTTGTCTTTTCTCATACGCAGATTCTCCTTCGCTCCAGCTAACGATACGTCGGCCCCGACGAATCCGGTCGCTTCCTTCCCGTATGCATTCCTGTGAAAGACCAGCGTCGCGAATCCGAGGAAAGCCACGCCTTCATATAGAAAAGATACTACTGAAATCGAGAATTGGCAAAAGCTCGTATTGATTTTCTTGTGCTTTGCGCACATATTTTGTGCGGAGGTCAGTCCATGGCGAAAAAAATCAGATTTTTCCGTTGTCCGGTATGCGGAAGCATCATCGAGCTTGTCCACGACGGGGGGAATTCCCTAGTCTGCTGCGGCAGGCCGATGGAACAGATCGAACCGAAGACTTCAGGCGAAGGCGCTGAAAGCCATGTTCCCTCGCTACGACATCGAGACGGCTTGCTGTACGTCAATATCGGAGAGAAGATGCATCCTGCCACCAGCGATCATTATATTCAGTTCGTAGTGTTCGTCACAAAACAGACGATACGACGCGCCGACCTGACTTCGGACAAAGCCCCGGCGGTGATATTCACCGACAAGGACCACGGCGATGTCTATGCGTACTGTACGAAACACGGGCTCTGGAAGACATCGTTCTAAAGCAACCGGGTATCTCCCGCGCCGGCATCCCTGCCTACGTCATCTTGCGCCGACCTGATTGAATCGATACTCCGCAGATGCGTCTTGAATGGTATGGACGAATACGAAGACAGAATCGGGACGCTTGCACAACGTCGGTTCGGGCTACGGTATCTCCGACCGTTCCAGCGCCTTGCGATCACCAGAATCCTAGAACATGGGAGGCCGTCAGCGAACCCGCGTCGCGACCAACTGATCGTTCTCCCGACAGGAAGCGGCAAAAGTGTCTGCTTTCAGCTTCCGGCGTTACTTCTCGACGGATTGACCGTCGTAGTCTACCCGCTTCTTGCGCTGATGAACGATCAGAAGAACAGTCTCGATCGAAACGGGATTCCTTCCGTGGTTCTCCGCGGAGGACAGACGAAGGAGCAACGGTCGAGAATCTGGCGGGAAATTGCATCCGGGACGGTTCGGATCGTCATCACGAACCCGGAGACGCTAGTCACGGGACGGACCCTCGCCCGCCTTGCGACATTCCCTGTCGATCTGTTCGTCGTAGACGAGGCGCACACGGTTTGTCAATGGGGGGAAACCTTCCGTCCCGCCTATCTAGGTCTGGGCGATGCTATCGATGCCATCAAGCCGAAACAGACGATCGCATTCACGGCTACCGCGGACAACGCCACCATCGGGCGATTGACGGAACTGCTGTTCAGAAACCGCAAGCCGTTCGTGCTGCGGGCGACACCCGACAGGCCGAATATCCACTATCATGTGCGTCGCACGCTGTGTCCGGAACATGATGCGCTCATGTTGCTGGAAAGGAGCGTCGCCAGACCTGTCGTCATATTCTGCCGCACAAGGATCGGATGCGAGCGTCTGGCATGGAGGATCGCATCGTGTCATCCGCCGTATCCGGTGCAGTATTACCATGCGGGACTGTCGAAAACACAGCGGGAGGCGATCGAGTCTTGGTTCAGAAACAGCAGAGACTCTATTCTGTGCGCTACAGTGGCGTTCGGCATGGGGGTGGACAAGCCGGACATTCGCACTGTGATCCATACCGGCATGCCCGACGGCGTCCTTTCGTTCCTTCAGGAATCGGGAAGAGCCGGCAGGGACGGCGATGCCGCTGATGCATGGATGCTGGTGGATGCTGGCATGAGATGCGAGGATTCTCCGCTTGCGAAAGCGTTCCTGTCCGGCACATGCATCAGAAAGAATCTACTGGCGTTGATGGACGCTACGATCGATCATGATTTTTCCTGCGGTGGCTGCGATGTCTGCGACGGAACGTCGGACACGACCCCGGATGGACAGAGACAGATCGTATCGCTCATTCGACGGTATCCGTTCCGATTTTGCGCCGAGGAGGCGGCATGGTTGCTGTCCGGCAGAAGAATCCAGCCGGTTCCCCGGGCGCAGGACAGGCTCGATCCGGCGTTCGGGACACTGGAAAACTGGTTTCAGGAACATCTGGTCCAGGCGATCGACCGGCTCTGCGCCCTTGGTTTCGTCAAGCGCATACGTCGTGGCCCGCTTGCCGGACGGCTCCTGACAGTGATTCCGAAAACACGGTTCAAACGAAGACGATCGACGTCTCGCTCTGCACCTGCAGCTTCGGTGGGCAGATCAAGCTCGAGACCTTCTCCCCCGACAACTTACGCACAAGAAGTTTCGTCGCTTCGCAATAGACTTGCTGCGGATCGATGTCGATTGAAGCGAGGGGACCGGGAAGAAATCGATAGTACGGAGTAGCGTCATACCCGGCCGCCGGAAGCTCACGCGACGGGGTCTGAATCCCCGCCGCACGTAATCCGAACAGGATCTCGTACAACGTCATGTCGTTCACTGCGGCGATCGAATCGACTTCGCCGGAACGGCAGAGGTCCGCGATCCGTTTCAGGACGGAGGGAACGGCGCCCACGCTCCCCACTTCGATGTCGAGTACCAGCGGATTGGCACCGGACTCGATGATACTTTCCATGAATCCTTTATAGCGCTGTGCATGGGAATCGACGAAATCCCGCCATCCCGTGACATACACCGGTCGGCGACAGCCTTGTTCTACCAGCCAACGCCCCTGCATTTTTCCTCCGAACCGATTGTCCGTGCCGACATAGAGATATGACTGGAACTCCGGCGATGTGCCGATATGATGGGCAAGCACATATGGAACCGGCATCGAATCAAGCATCTCCGCCTCTTGCAGCGTATCCACATCATAGCTGACGATTCCGTCGCATCGCCGGGATATTTCCAGAAGCTCTTTCTCATCATGGGCTGTCTCCACGGAGAAATGCCACGTGCTGTATGCGAGCGCCTGTTGGACCCCCCTCATCGCGGAAGCGAAGAACCAGTCGAAGCACTTCAATGCCCCCCAGTAATAGCGTCGGGGAGGCTTGACGAATTCAACCAGCGCGATGGTCCCGGTTCCATTGCGTCGAAGGGCCCCCGCGGCTTTATTCGGCCGATAGCCCAGGTCCCTGGCCGCATCCAGCACCGCCTGGCGCATCGGTTCGGAAACAGCGGACGGACAATTGAACACCCGGGATACCGTAGCCGAGCTGACTTTCGCTTTGCGTGCGACCAGATCTCGGGTTACATGGATCGTGTCTTGCTTGTCGTCGTTCATAGTGTTTCCACTATAGCTCATTTTCTTGACAATTGAACACAGAAAGACTACTGTACACGTGTACATCATTCATGAATAGAGGCCGCATACTGGTTCTGCTCCTGATTGATGGATATTGAGGAGGAACTGATGAATCTCCAGGATCATACCCACAACCGTTTTAATCCATTGCTTGGAGAATGGGTCAAAGTATCGCCACACAGGACGAAGCGCCCTTGGCTCGGACAAGTGGAGAAGCCGCAGATCGACGACAGACCCCAGTATGATCCCGACTGCTACCTCTGTCCGGGGAATAAACGCGCAGATGGCACGGTGAATCCTTCCTATTTCGGTACATATGTGTTCGTCAATGATTTTTCTGCGCTCCTTCCCGACACTCCGTCCGAAGTCTTCGAGCAAGGGCCGGAAGGTTTGCTGAAAGCTCGGGGAGAGAAAGGCATCTGCAAAGTCGTCTGCTTCTCCCCCCGCCATGATCTGACGTTGTCGAGGATGGATCATGATTCGGTCGTGAAGGTAGTCGAGGTGCTGAGGGATCAGTACAAGGAACTTGGATCGATCCCGTTCATCAATCATGTGCAGATATTCGAAAACCGCGGGGCGATGATGGGATGTTCGAATCCGCATCCACATGGCCAGATTTGGGGCGAGGAGTCGATTCCCGACATCCCCGCCCGGGAACTGGAGCGTCAGCGGGAATACTATCAGCGTTCCGGCAGATCGCTGCTTGCAGACTATGTCCGTTATGAGATGGAGCAAGGGGAGCGCATCGTGCTTGCGAACGAACATTTTACCGTACTTGTCCCGTTCTGGGCGGTCTGGCCGTACGAAACCATGATCATTCCTTTGAAGCGGGAAATCGCTTCGCTCGACCAGCTTACCGAGGAGGAAATCTCCGCTCTTGCCGATGTAATGCGGAGACTCGGCATTCGATACGACAATTTATTCTCCACGAGCTTCCCCTATTCGATGGGCATCCACCAGAAACCGACCGACGGTAAGGAACATCCGGGTTGCATGCTCCATGTACACTACTTTCCACCGTTGCTCAGATCGGCTACCGTCAAGAAATTCATGGTGGGATATGAAATGCTGGCGATGCCTCAGAGGGACATCACCGCGGAACAGAGCGCGGAGCGACTTCGGAGATTGCCTGAAATACATTATATGGATACACTGTAGATTACGGATTTGTCGCCGAAAGGAAAGGAGGATCGGATGACCAGTTTCGAGACTGCGCGGAAACAGGTGGAGGAAGGCGCGCTGCATGCGGTATACCCACAGCTCTACGGGAATTCTTTTAATACTGAAGTTCTTGATAAACGATATAAAAACCTTATCGAAATTCATAATAAATTATATAAGAATAATGCGCATGCATCTGGTCCGTTGCATTTGTTCAGTACCGCAGGGAGAAGTGAGCTGGGAGGCAATCATACCGACCATAATCTTGGAAAAGTGATCGCTGCGACGATCAATCTTGACACGATCGGCGCTGTTCGGAGGACGGATGACGGACTGGTCATTCTCAAGAGCGAAGGGTTCCCTGTCGTCGAAGTGGATCTCAATAATCTTGGGGTCCGGGAAGAAGAGCGGAATACGACCGATGCGTTGTTGCGAGGCATCGCCGATGGGTTCGTGAAGCGTGGTTTGAAGATCGGGGGATGGATTGCGAATACTTCGACGAATGTTCTCAAAGGTTCCGGACTGAGTAGCTCGGCTGCGATCGAGATGCTTTGCGCGACGATTTTCAATAGTCTGTACAATGATGACGCACTGACGCCTGTGGAACTGGCGATCATCGGAAAGTATGCGGAAAATGTCTACTTTGGCAAACCTTCGGGCTTGATGGATCAGATTGCATGCGCCGAAGGAGGTGTCGTCGGTATCGACTTCAAGGATCCTGACAATCCGGTCCTCACTCCGATCGATTTTGCGTTCTCCGACTATGGGTATTCGCTGGTTATCGTCGACACCAAGGGAGACCATGCGGATCTGACACCCGACTATGCCGCTGTCCCGCTCGAAATGCGGATGATCGCAAGCTATTTCGGCAAGCATGTGCTCCGGGATGTCGGTATCGAGGAGTTCATCGCGGCGATTCCGTTACTGCGGAAAAAGAGCAACAACGACCGGGCGGTGCTGCGTGCGTATCATTTCCTGACGGAAAACGAGCGTGTTGACGGGATGCTCTCGGCACTTCAGCGAAAGGATATGGACGGATATCTGCGATTGGTCCGCCAGTCAGGCGATTCTTCATACAAGTTCCTGCAGAATCTGTATTCGAGTGCCCATCCTGCCGACCAGGGATTGCCGATTGCAATCGCGCTGACGGAGCGATTCCTCAATGGAACGGGTGCCTGCAGGGTTCATGGCGGGGGATTTGCCGGTACGATTCAAGCTTATGTCCCTTTGGACAGCACGGAAGCGTATGCTTATGAAATGGACAGTGTGTTCGGTTCCGGATCGACTACCGTCCTATCGATCCGCAGTCTCAAATCCTCCCTCCTCCTATAAGGGTCATTGCAGGGTCATTGCAGGGTCATTGCAAGGGAACGAAGAGACCGCTGCAATACCCCCGCAATCAGCCTGCAATGGGAGAAGCGAGGAGTAGCTGAGTGCAAGCGGAATACGCTTGCATGGAACGAAAGACAATAAGCAGGCCGAGAAGTCGGGGTCCGGACTTATCCTGATCCGAGATGTCCTTTCTTGTCATGCCCTTTTCTTGACACGGGTTGCGCGGCAGTCGTGTTCAATGGTCACCTAGAATATCAAGTGATAATCGACGCCGACTTCCGTGTAGCTGGTAGGTTTTTCCAACAACGCGGCGAGATTCCCGGGAATCTCGACTTCCGTTCTGATCAGGGGTTCGACGACCGATTCGAATTTCGCAGGATGCGCGGTGGAGACGACCAGAGAATAGGCGTCGGCGAAATGATCCCGTCGAACACGTTCCGCCGTCGCCGTATGAGGACAGATCGCATACCGGCTATCGTCCCAGACCTCCTTGATCGTCCTACGAATCGTTCCGTCGTCGACGCTCCAGGCGCTTACTTCCCTGCGGAACAGATCAATCGTCGGGAATAGATGGAACAGCCGCTCCATGTTTGACGGCGCTCCTACGTCCATGGCATTCGCAAGCGTCGCGACGCTTTGTCTCGGGCGGTAGATTCCATTGTCCAGATAATCGGGAATCGTCGCATTCGCATTCACGGCAAGGGCGATCCGTTCGATCGGAGAACCCATCAGCTTCGCCCAGTATGCACCGCAACAGTTGCCGACATTCCCGCTGGGAACGATGATCACCGGCTCGTGGCCGTCATGGGTTGCGCGGAACACCAAGGAGGCATAGACATAGTAGACCGCCTGGGGAAGCAATCTACCGAGATTGATGCTGTTAGCGCTGGACAGTCCCCATTCTTCGGAGAGCTTCTGATCCATGAACGCATCCTTGACCATCTTCTGGCAATCGTCGAACGTCCCGACCACCTCGTATGCGCTGATGTTCCCGCCCCAGCAGGTCAGCTGCCGTTTCTGCCGTTCGGAGACTCTCCCTTTCGGAAACAGGACCTTTACTTCGATATTCTTCCGGTTGTAGAACGCGGCGGCCACCGCGCCACCGGTATCACCGCTGGTTGCGACGAGGATCGTCAGCTTGCGGTCCCGGTTCTGCAGCAGGCGCTCCATGGAGCATGCAAGGAATCGAGCCCCGAAATCCTTGAACGCGGCCGTCGGTCCGTGAAACAGCTCGAGCGTTGCACGCCTGTCGTCGAAATCATGGAATGGAACAGGAAAGTCGAATGCATCGAAACAGATTTCCGCAAGGGATCCGGACAATTCATCACCTTCGAAGAATGGCGCGAGAACTTCATATGCAAGTTCCGGATATGAAGAAATTTCATCATATCGAAGATTGCGAAGGAACGGCAGGTTCTCAGGAACGTACAGCCCGCCATCAGGGGCCAGCCCCTGCAAGATCGCTTCCGAAGCAGTGCATGCCGGAGCCTTGCCCCGGGTGGAAATATAGTTCATGATTCTGTCCTCCCTCATTCAGATTCTTGCCCCGAGATATGCGCTCAGACGCAAAACGTCGGCGAAGACACCGCCGGCGGTGACTTCCGGCCCCGCTCCCGGCCCTTTAATGACAAGCGGCTGGGTCAAGTACCTGTCGGTCGTGAACGCAATGATATTGTCGGTTCCGGAAGCCTGCGCGAACGGATGGTCCGATGGATAGCCCTTCAAGCTTACACTGCAGGTACCGTCCGTGTCGACCATCCCGACGTATCGGAGCTTCTCACCCCGACTCTCAGCCTCGCGATACATCCGTAGCATGGCCTCGTCGGCTTCCTCGAGTCTTGCCAGGAATTCTCCGACAGGCAGTCCCTCGAGCACTTTCGGCACAAGCGAAGTGACGGAAAGCTGAGAAACTTCCACCTGATAGCCGAGTTCCCTGGCAAGGATCACGGTCTTTCTCGCAACATCCATTCCGGAAAGATCGTCGCGAGGGTCCGGCTCCGTATACCCCATCGCCTTGGCTTGCCGAACCATGGCGCTGAACGGCACGGATCCGTCATAGTTCGAGAACAACCAAGCCAGCGTTCCGCTGACGATTCCTTCTATCTTGTGTATCCGGTCTCCGGTCTGGATCAGATCCTTGAGGGTCCCGATCACAGGCAATCCCGCGCCGACGGTCGTTTCATAGAGGAACCGCTTTCCTGTGCGACGACAGGTATCCATCATCATCCGATAATATGGATACGGTGAGGTACCCGCCTTCTTGTTCGGAGTAACGATATGGATGCCTTTCTCAAGCCAGGATACGTAGCGTTCCGGAAGTTGCGAACTCGTAGTGCAGTCGATCAGCACGGAATGGGGATAGTATGTCGCACCGACATGGCTGACAAGCGCTTCCAGATCAAGTTCGACGGCTTCGCGCTCGAACTTGTCACGCCAATCCGTCAGGTCGATGCCATCTTCGTCAAGAAGCATCCTGCGGCTGTTGGCTATCGCGCGGATACGGATATCGACGTCGAACTGCTCATGCAACCGGTCGGTCTCCCTCGCAATCTGATCAAGCAACGTCCCGCCGATGTTCCCGGGACCGAACAGACCGACCGACAACGCCTGCCGGGAAAGAAAAAAGCCTGCATGCAGCGCCCGAAGCGCCCGCTTGCCGTCCGCATCCTTGATCACGGCGCTGATATTCCGTTCCGAAGACCCCTGGGCGATCGCACGGACGTTCACACCCGCCTTGCCAAGGGAGCTGAAGAATTTACCGGCGACACCGGGAGTGCCGGGCATCATTTCACCTACAGCGGCGAGGATGGCGCAACCATGCTCGCTCTCCACGCTATGAATCAACTGTTCGTCGAGCTCGCGACTGAATTCATTGCGCGTCGTCCGGCAGGCGAGCGCCGCTTGGAAATCCGGAACCGCGAAACAGATGGAATATTCGCTGGAAGCCTGGCTGATGAGGATCACGGAGATACCGGCCTCGCGCATCGAGGTGAACAGCCGGCTGGAGATTCCCGGCACGCCGCTCATCCCAGCCCCCTCCACGTTGATCAGCGCGATATCATGGATAATGGAGAATCCCTTGACTTTGTACTGCACGTCCTTCTCCGGCTTCGCCACCACAAGGGTACCCGGAGCCTTGATGTCTCCCCACCAGCGGAGCTTGATCGGTATTGCGGCGGATACGGCAGGCAGCATGGCCTGCGGATGAATGATCGGAGCGCCGAAGAACGAAAGCTCGGTCGCTTCGGCATATGTCAGCGTTTCGATGACCTTCGCACCGGGAACCATCTTGATGTCCGCGGTACGGAGCAACGACCGGTTGTTCCAGAGCGTCAGCGCTTTCGCGTTGAGTCTCACCGCCAGCAACGACGCCGCGTATTCGCTCCCTCCCTCATGCCGAAGATGGACCGCAGGATCCGCCTGTGCAACTCCTTCCGACTGCGGGAGATCGCCGATGACCAGGACGGTCTGAGCACCGAACGACGATGCGTCCTGAATCGATAGGGCCTTGGATATATCGACGATCGTCACGGAACTTCCGCTATCCTCCAGGAATCGTCCGACGGCAAGCGCGAGCCATGATACGACGGTCGAATCGATGAATCGACGGGAACCTTCCGACACGTCGCCGACCAGCCAGATTGTCCTCAGCACGTCCTCGATATCGGAGAATCCCTGCTTGATCGCCTCATGGACTTCCTCGCCGTGCGTGCGTGGCAGCAGAGCGTCGACGAACGCCCCCCAGATTTCCGAGCTCTTCTCCATCGCGCTCCACATCCGTTCGTCATGGTTGAGCGCAGAACGAAGCAGGGAATCGAGTTCTAGCGGAGATCCATCGTTCATCGGAGCGATCACGAACACCTGCGTCGTCTCCTTGCAGGCTTTTCGGAGCGACAGCAGCTTCCTGCACCCGGCGACGGACGCCAACATGGAACCTTCGATGGAATGTATCCGGATATCGTTCATGGAAATCTCCTCGTGTTTGACATATTGAACGGATGAATGAACAAGTCTGGTTTGCGGATGTAAAAAAAGAGCCCGGTTTGGGGGCTCTTTCCTGATCGCGTCTCTCTGTACAGACAGAGACCGGTACTACACCAGCTTCTCGACCCGACCGCTTCTCAAGCAACGCGTGCAAATCTTGATGGTACGCGGAGTACCATTGATGAGGGTCTTGACGGTAACGAGATTGGGACGGAACACGCGTTTGGTGGTCACGCCGATGTGCTGACCGACACCACCTTTCTTCTTTGCCTGACCTTTTCTCGGAACGCTGTTGCCAGCGACCGTGCCCTTTCCGCAAATTTCACATCTACGAGCCATAGCTATATCCACCTTGTCCTTGACGTTCTGAACTTCAATCGCCGAAGCGCGCGCAGGAATCTTCCGGAAAGCCTTGCCCGGGATGGATACCCGTGAGCAGTAATGCAAGACCCTTTGCAGACGAAGACCCGCAACTCAAAGAAAATTAGCAGATATTTCTGTTTGTGTAAATACCTGCTGTCCAGGTACATTGCGTTTTTCCATCCGTTTTTCCACCTCGGCGGGGAGGAACTCCATACCACTTTATCGGGATGGAAAAAAACGTTATGCTGACGGCATGACGAACAGGACGCTGCATCTGATGGCGATCATGGCACCGCATCGGCTCGCGATCGATATCTATCGACTCAGGGACATCCTTTGGCGCACCACCGGTGATGTCTCGACGAAAATACTTCCGCCTTGCATCCCCCTGCTTGCGATGGCTGGGGAGGATCCGATTCCCGACGGGCTCGCCTGGGAAGGCGGCGTGGCGAAACCTTCAGGCGTCGCCGTCATCCAAGGGGGTGCGACAGTACTTCCCGTACTGCCGGACAAACGCATCCAGTCGCTCAAGATTGACCTCCAGGCACGACTATGCCGCTCGTACGATGACGCAGGGGGAAACCTCTTCGGCATCCCCAGTCCTGATTCTGCCGTCGGTATCTTTCTCGGCGGAGCAAGCGAAGCGCTTGTCGATGCTGTTCGACTCGCCCAGCCCTTCGTCCTGTCGTCGCTTGACGATATGCGTCTTGCGATCATCGCATGTACGTTACGGCGTCCCGACAGCCTGTCGGACGGCGCTTCATGGCATATCGTCGATCAACGACATTTGGTCCCAAGCAGGCAAATCTGACGCAGAGACATCTAGGAGACGGCTGTCGTCTTCCCTTCCCATGGACAAACGTGGGCGAGCATGCAGGTTCCGCATTCTGGGGCTTTGGCATGGCAGCGGATTCTGCCGAACCAGTTCACGGTCATGGAGAACCGGTAATGCCGTTCCGGCGGCAGCAATGCCGCGATCTGGTGTTCGATCTTCGTAGGATCGTCGCTGCTGACAAGGCCCAGTCGTCGCACTACTCGTCCGAAGTGGGTGTCAACGATGATCGCCGGACGGCCGTAGATACCGCCGAGAATGCAGTTGGCGGTCTTGCGTCCTACTCCGGGCAAGGTGGTGAGATCCTCCATCGTATCGGGAACGACCCCTTCGTAGCGGGCCTCCAAGGCGGCGGCGCATCCGATGATGTTCTTCGCCTTGGCATTGTAGTATCCGGTGCTTTTGATGATCGCCTTCACGTCATCGATCGAAGCTTTTGCAAGGGCATGGGGATCGGGATACGTTGAAAACAGTTCTTGTGCGACGATATTCACTTGTCGATCGGTAGTCTGTGCGGAAAGAATGACGGAAATCAGCAACTTGAATGGATCGGTGGCCTCCAGAAAAGCGATATGAGGTGGAGCGGCCTTGTCCAGAATGTCCGAGATTTCGAGTATCTTCCGTCGCAACGTTTCGTCCATGCGCCCCTCCATGACTGATCGATTTTCATACTATACACGATTCTGACGATCAGGTCAGGCGTGGAACAACGGGGATGTTGGAAGACAGAAGTTGCAAATGGATTGAATGCCAATCTTTCGGTCGCTTTACGGGAAAGCAACGAGCTGTCCAGCCTATTGCGGGCGAACATGCGACCTGGCACCTATTGCCATTCGTTTCCGCATATTGTATTATCAATTCTGCAAATTTCTACCGTAGATGTCCATTGTCTTCGGGAAATAGCGGGTGATCGTCAAGATTTCGCCGTTAAGCCGTTTTGAATGATGCTTCATGCGCCAATAGCTCAGTTGGATAGAGCAACTGCCTTCTAAGCAGTAGGTCATAGGTTCGAATCCTATTTGGCGTAAAATTTTTACTCAATCATATACAACGAATCAACATATCGCCTTGATTGATTCTACGTGGAATCGAATGGAGTCATGTCCTTGTCATACATCAAAAACAACATAAGGACCGAAGGCATGAGGACCTAAGTTTCCGCCGGTTTCGGCAACGACGGACGAATCCCTGATGTTCAGCCATACGGAATATATGTTCGTCTTATGTGTTCCTAAAGATATTTGTCAGCGCCAGAAGACGACAAGCAAAAGTAGATACAAAAAAAGCACCCGCTGATAAATGTATATGTACAATAACAATTACCACCGAGTGCCATTCACACGTAAAAATCGGGGCGACAGGACTCGAA
>Ga0172378_10000346_pt1 | contig 40354 bp, 71 predicted proteins | sample GrowelOW332metaG_FD_119755 | JGI IMG/M metagenome (GOLD analysis project Ga0172378, IMG submission 119755) | Groundwater microbial communities from an aquifer near a municipal landfill in Southern Ontario, Canada - Pumphouse #3_1 metaG | ecosystem: Environmental > Aquatic > Deep subsurface >...
GGGAACAAAGTGTTAAAAATGGGGTGAAGTCATGCGGGTAACATATGAAACACATGTAAAACCTTATTTAAGCAAAATTAAATTGATGGCAGCTCAGGGATATTCAGATATAGAAATATATACTAAATTAGACATTTCAAAAGAAACATTTTATAAGTATAGACGAAATTTTGCTGACTTCGCTGACTGTTTTAAAGCCTCTGAATTTGAATTAGTAGAAATTGCCAAGCAATCATTATTAAAAAAAATATCCGGATTTGAATATGAAGAGATAAAAACAGAGGTAACAAAGGGTTTGATTGATACCTCAAGAGTGTCAAGGACTAAAAAATTCATACCACCGGATACGAGGGCAATTGAATTTTTTCTTTGTTCTAAGGATAAAAATGGAGGTTGGACCAGAACAGACCGCCAAGATGAAGTAATAGACGAGTTTGACGATGAATTTTACGATTTAGATAATATTAAGTTAGTACCACATTTTGAAAAATGGTTTAATGAAGAATATGAAAATCATTTATTTAGTATTTTGAAAGGTGGTAGAGGTTCAGGAAAATCAGCAAGTGTAGCTCGAAGGTACGTAAAAGACATTTTGAAATATCCAATTAATATTTTGGTTATGCGTAAAAATCACAATACATTATCGACCTCTGTGTACGAAGAATTAATTCAGGCTATTAATGATTTAGGGGTTCGTGATGAATTTCGATGTGTTGGAGGAAATAAACCATCTATAAAAAGAATTAGAACCGGTCAAAGATTTATATTTATGGGTGGACAGGAACCAGAAAAAATAAAGTCTATCAAAACTTCTAAATTCCCTATTGCTAGATTATGGATAGAAGAGCTGGTCGAGTTTAGGAATTATGAAGAGGTCAAAGTTATCTTTGACAGTATAGTAAGGGCAACACTTCCAAAAGGACTAGAATATCATGTCGTATTAACATATAACCCACCAAAAAGAAAAGCTCATTGGTGCAATAAGTTATATGATACTCAGTTTATTCCAGAAAATACTTGTGTAGATCATTCCACAAGTTTTGTTAATCCTTATCTATCGAAAGATTTTCTAGAGGAAGCTGAGAACGTAAAAGCAAAAAATGAAGCTAGATGGCGTTGGAATTATGGAGGCGAAGCAATCGGCGGTGGTATTGTTCCATTTAGTAATTTAGAATTTAGACCAATAACTGCCATTGAAATATTCACATTTGACAATATATGTCAGGGTTTAGACTGGGGATATGCTGCAGATCCATTATGTTTTCTTCGGGCGCATTTTGACAAAACAAGATTTATCCTTTATATCTTTGCTGAAATTTATCAGGTTAAAATGTCCAATAAAATCCTGTCAGAAAAGATAATTGAAAAAGGATATAATGATATTATGATAATTGCAGACTCGGAGGATCCAAAAAGCATCGCCGATGTAAAAAGTTATGGAATTAGATGCAGAGGGGCGATAAAAGGGCCGGGAAGTGTCGAACATGGACTTGAATGGCTGGATACTTTACAGGCTATTGTAATTGATCCGGTTAGATGTCCGAATGCTGCTAGAGAATTTGAGAATATAGATTACCAGACAGATAAACAGGGTAATGTAATTTCAAAACTAGATGATAAAGATGACCATAGTATTGATTGTTGTCGATATTTGACGGAAACATTTCAATATAGTAAAAGAAAATTTTTTCCAACTAGGAGGTAGGAAAATGAGTCAAGTAAATTTAATTTATGAAAGGTTAAGGGCTGAAAGTACAATAACTAATGAAGCTATTCTTCGATCATTAATTGATTATGATTTGAATAGTGACGAGAGAAAAAGAAAAATAGATGGTGAAAATTATTATAACAACCAAAATACAGCTATTTTAGAAAAGAAATCAAAGGAATATAAAATATTTACAGAACATAAAATCTCGACCGGATTCTACAAAGAAATCGTTGACCAAGCAACTTCTTATTGTGTCGGCAAAGAAATAATAATAGAAAATTTGAAGGATGATAAAACTATTGATATTAATGATTTTATCTATGATTTATATTTAGAAGCTAGAAAAAAAGGTATATCTTGGCTTTACATGTACATTGATAGAATAGGAAATCTAAAATATAAAATAATAGATTCCATAGAAATAATCCCTATCTATGATACTGAGTTTGAAGATGAATTATTGCAGGTAATTAGATACTATAAAATGTTAGTTGTAGAAAATGACCAGGAGTATTTTCGATATAAGGTTGAAGTATATGATAAAGAAAAGGTTAGCTATTACATGGAAAATGAAAAAGGAGAATTCTTTTTTGATTTGGCAATACAATCTAATCCAATTTTTTATAATTCAAATAAATTTATGAGTCTTGGAAAAACTGATAGAATAGAAAATTTTGGCTGGGGGGTTGTGCCTTTTATTCCACTCAGGAATAACAAAGAAGATGTTTATGACCTTCAAATTATAAAATCCCATATAGATTTATTTGACGAGCTAATATCTGGTTTTGCTAATAATATAAGTATGTTTCAAGAAGCTATATTAAAAGTAAAAGATAGAGGAGCTCAAGATTGGGAAGAATTTTGGTTTTTATTAAAAAAATATGGAATTATAACTTGTGATGATGTATCGCCGACCGGTGATATAGATTTTTTAAAGGTAGATATACCATATGAGGCGCGAAAAGTTTTTATTGATATTATTAGAGACCTTATTTATGAAACCGCCCAAGCGGTAGATACAAGAAAATTAAGTGAGGGTAATATAACTAATGTTGTTATAAAATCCAGATATTCTAATTTAGATTTAAAAGCAGATGCAGGGCTAAGGCAGTTAAAAAGTTTTATTTATCAGTTGTATGAGTTTGTAAACATTTATAAGAAATTAAAAAATCAACCTTTGGAAGATGTTGAAAATCTGAAGGCAATCTTCAACAAGAAAATGATATTTAATGATTCTGAAATCATCGAAGGAATTGTCAAAAGTGATGGAATTATATCAAAGAAAACTAATATTTCAAATCATCCTTATGTTACGAATATAGATGATGAGCTGGAACAAATAGAAGAAGAAGAGGCACAATATAAAGATGAGCCAGATCCAGAACCAAAACTAGTTATTGAAGAGGTGGTTTAAATGATTTACATAATAGTGTTAATATTAGTTTTATATGCAATTGATATTACTTTGCATTTAAAAGTTTATAGCAAAAAAAAAGAAGTAGAACATGAAGAAGAACAACAACAAGAAATTAATGATTATACCTGTTTTATCTGTCAAAAAGAATTTTCATCAAATATTATTTACAATAAAAATAGGGCTTTATGTTCCGAGGATTGCAAAAGGCAATATGTAAAGGGTGGTTTTAAATGACCAAGAAACAAATTGAAACACTATATAATCAGTTATCAGAAGAGTTGGAAGCGACTTTAAATAGTTTTGAAGGCAAAAAAATAACGCCGGCTAAAAAAATAAAAGCCTTGGAGCTGGAAATAAAAAAAAGTGTTGATAAAACATATGGGAAATTATCAACAAAAATGATAAAAGATTTGGAAATATTAAGTGATAAGTCTTATCTAAAAGGCTTGATTAACGTTAAAAAAACAAGTACTATTAAAGAGGAAGCTCAGAAACTAGCAAATTTAATCACTAATCGAAAAGTAGCCGGCAAAACAATAACTAAAAGGTTATTTATAAATTTCGAAAAAATAAAAAAAGATTGTCTAAAAATAGTAAAATCAGGATTAGGAAAAGGACAATCTTATAAACAAATGGCCTCGGAAATATCAAAAACACTCAATATTGATAAAAGAAGGGCTTTAAGGATTGCATGGACAGAGGGTCACAGAATAAAAGAAGAGGCAACAAGAAGAGGATTTGACAGGAGCCGGGCGTTAGGTAATGAATTTGATATTGAGTGGATGGCAACGAAAGATTCGAGAACTAGACCTTCACATGTTGCGCTTGATGGGAAAAAAGCAGATAAAGACGGGTATTTTTATTCAGGAGAATATAAAACTAAATATCCGGGTGGATTTGGAGTAGCTAAAGAAGATATTCATTGTAGATGTACGATTGTTGCGGTTGATATTGAAGGATTAGACTTGGAAACATTATTTGGAGTTTAGGATTTCTTTAAAAAATCCTCTAATTGGTGGAGGGTTACCACTTAAAAAACCTAATTAGAATAAAAGGAGATATAAAAAATGGAATGGTTAAAAGAATTAATAGGGGAAGAACTTTACAATCAAGTATTACCAAAAATAGGAGATAAGAAAATAATTTTAAATGATGGTTCTTATATTCCTATACAAAAGTTTAACGAAAAAAATGAAGAAAATAAGCTTTTAAAAGGCAAAATATCAGATTATGAAAAGAAAAATACTGATGTTGAACAGCTTTTGAAAGATAACACAGACTTAAAAAATAGTTACACAGAACTAAGTAATAAATATAATAGTGATATCCAGTTGAAAGAAAAGGAAATTCTAAGTATAACAAAAAAATCAGTTTTATCAAAAAAGCTGAAGGATGAAGGGGCAGTATATGAAGATTTAATCTTAAAAGCCTTGGACTTAGATTCGATTGAATTAGATGGGGAAAACTTGAAAAACTTTGATTTAAAAGATATTAGGGCAAAATATCCAAGCATGTTTACTGAAAAGGTAACCACTGGAAATGTAAACCCAAACAATAATAATAATAATCAAAACAATTTAGGTGGATCCCAAAAAGATAAATTAATTCAGCAATATAATGAATTTGAAAAAGCTGGTAATTTTGTTGGTATGCTTTCAACAAGTGAAGCTATTAAAAAACTTGAATAGGAGTGAATTAAATGGCTTATACAGATAGAGAAGACCTTAATCAACTTGGTATGTTATATCAAATTGGTAAGAAAAAATCACCGTTTTTTTCTGCATTAGGTGGATTGAATGCAGGAAAAACGACAGCTAGTTTTATATTTAGTGTTGGGCAGACATGGAGCATAACTCCCGGTAACACTCCAATATCAGAGGCGACCGCTGTTGGCGCACAAACCGCTGATACTACAACAAGAACCCATGACTTAAATACCTGTCAAATATTCCAAGAGTGCTATGAGGTATCATATCCAAAACAAAGTACTTATAACGAGGTTGTTATTAGTGCAGGAACAACAGGAACCAGCTCGTTTGGTAACCAACCAGTAACTAATGAATTAAATTTCCAAAAAGCAGCAGCAATGAAGCAAATAAGCGCAGATGTTGACTATGCTTTTATCAATGGAACTTATATTAATTCTACAGGGGCAGCGGTAGCAGCCGGAACAGCCGGAATATTAGATGCGATTGATTCCTATACCGTTAACGGTGGGGCAGCTTATTTAACAAAGGCAATGATTGATAGCTTACTTGTTTCAATGAGTACAGATGCACAATTTGAAAATATGGTTTTATTATGCAATGCTTTTCAGTTAGTGAAAATTAGTGATATTTATGGATATGCTCCTGAGTCAATTAATGTCGGTGGCATAAACATTCAAAAAATTATAACAAATTTCTGTGAAATCGGTATTATGTGGGATCCAAATATGCCAGTAGGAACAATTGCAATTGTTGATATGTCGGTTATGGGTGTAATGTATTGCCCAGTTAATGGGAAATTAATAATTGACGAACCTTTGGCAAAAGTTGGGGCATCTGATAAAGGTCAGATTTATACACAAATTGGTCTTGATTATGGGCCTGAAATGTATCATGGTAGTATAACAAATCTAAAATCGGCTTAATAGCCTAATTATATAATTAGGAACGAATGACAGGGAGTTAATTCCCTGTCTACTAATTAAGGAGGTAATAAAGAATGTCATTTCCAAATTTACACATAAATAATCCAATACTAAAAAGAGAACTAGAGGCATCTTTTAGAATGCTTATGACTTTGAAAGGTAATATGTATTTTGTTCATAGTGGCACAGGTTCGGCGTATAGTGCTGGAACAGATATAGACCATCCAATGGCAACATTAGACGATGCTATAAATAAATGTACCGCTAATCAAGGCGATATTATTATAATGTTGCCGGGTCATGCAGAAACAATAGTAACAGCATCGGCCATTGATATTGATGTAGCCGGAATAAAAATATATGGTATTGGTGAGGGCGAAGATAGACCAAAAATCACTATAGGAACATTGACAGGGGCTTGCATTGAATTTGCTGCTAATAGTACAGTATTTAAAAATGTAATAGTTATAGGTGCTATAGATGCCTTGACGACTCCACTATTATTAAAAGGTGTTGGCCTTGATATAGATATTGAAACAAGGGATTCAACAAATTTAATTGAGGCTACAACTTGGTTTTTATCAGAGGCTACATGTAATCATTTAAAATTAAAAACAAAACATGTGGGCTTTACTGATGGATCCGGAAACACTTCATATATTAAATTGGTTGGGGCAGATTATCCAAGAATTGAAGTTGATTTCTTCGGAAAAGCTAATACATCCGTTGTCGAATTTTCAGGAACCGCTGCCATTAACGCAATAGTTAAAGGGTTTATATATAATCAAGGCGATACAACTTATGCCAAATTTGTTGTTGACACAATTGGGGGTAGTACATGGACTTTTTTTGGAACTTGTGGAGAGAACGGAACAAGTGTTCAAGGTTCACAAGATACACCAATTGCAGGGCTAGACACAAGCGCGGTCGCTGCTGCTTTGGCAGTTATTGATGCCTTTCATGATGTACCGACTGCTGATAGTGCCGATAATGTCGTTATCTCTGATGTTTTAGGGAACAAAAATGATACGGTCGCAGGAACCAGCGCAATAGCATTATTAAAACAAATATACGCTAGGGCTGGCGCGCCTGCTGGGGCTTCAATGAGTGCCGATATAGCAGCAATAAAAGCGGTTGCCGATACTTTGGAGGCTGCTAGTGTAACAGAAATAGCCGAAATATTGGCAGCAGTAGATGCCGAAATTGCCCAAATTATAGCAGCTTTGGTTATTATAGATGAATTTCAAGATGTACCGGGCGCAGATTCGGCAGCTAATGCCCAAACAAATGAAGTAATCGGAAATAAATCCGATACAGTCGCCGGGAATAGTATTATTGCATTATGCAAGCAAGTAATAGCAGCGTTATTGTTTCCAACAGAAGATTTGGCAACAGATGCCACGATTGCGCAAGTAGTAGGAAAGAAAAGTGATACAGTTGCCGGAACTTCTTTGGTAGCTTTAGCAAAGCAAATTATTGCAGATACTGATGTAATTGGAACAATTGTAAACGCCGGTGGTACTGAAACGTTGGGAGCTTTATTGGGTGATTTTGCAAATGTTACAGCTGTAACAAAATTTGCAAATATTCAGACAGAGGCAGATAAAATAGAAACACCAAACAATGCATGTAATAGACAGGCCGGAAAAACTCAAATATTTACTAAAAATATAACAGCAGCAGCAAATGCAGGAGTAACAACAGTAGGTACTATTACAGATCAATCATGCTTTATTAAAAGAGTTGTTTTAAGGGCTAATGGAGTAACAACAGTAGATTTGACAAGTGCAGCAATAAAAGGTGGGGCATCTCAGGCTGTGGAGTTTATAAGCGCGGCAACAGCGGTTACCGCTTCTATTAATGCAGACGATGAACAGGTATCATATTCTGGTGGTGGTGCAGTCCTAAAGGCTACAAAAACAATTGTCGTCGATTTACAGGGTACAGGGGCGACCGCTGTCGACTTAGATGTTATCGTTGAATATGAAGCAATAGCTGCTGGGGGATATATTGTTTAAGGAGGTTTAAAAATGTCTATTCCAAAATTAACAGAACTTAGTAATATTTCCCTTGGTAATTTAGGTGGTAAGTATTCAGGGGCAGCAACGATTACACCAGCAACAGGATTTATTTTTCAGGCTATCCAGATATTAGCCGATTCAACTATCACTTTGGTCGGTGATATTACCGGAATAACAACTATTCCAATGTTAGCTGGAACAGTTGTATATGGTAGGTATACAAGTTGTACAATCGCTGCCGGTGGATCTATAATAGCTTATTATGGGGTGTAATTATGATTGCAACATTAACAGAAGTAAAAAGTATTTTAGGAATGAATCTAGGAGATACAACAAATGATTTGAGGATTACAGTACTTGGAAATATTATTGAAGAGGAAATTCACGATATTTGTAAAAATCATTTTATAAGAGATATTGACATAGATAATAGTAAATACTTGGGTTCTAATACTATAAGCTTTGATGCCTCAACAAATAAAATATTAGATTCTTCAAATAGTTTAGATCGATTTATTGTTGGCAACACTATAAAAATTATAGGAAGCTTAGAGAACGATGGGATATATTATGTAAAAACTGTAGATTCGGGAGGTGCTTACTTAACTATTGATACTGATTATGGTTCGATAGTTGATGAATCGGTCGGTGAATATGTTGGAGTCTATAAGTTATGGTACCCAAAATCCTTGAAATTTCCTTATTCAGCAATGATAAACTATAAACTATCAAAAGATTCTAATAAAATAAATAATGGAATCCAGAGTGAAAAGATTGATGATTATAGTATTTCCTTTGGGATATCTAAAATTTATAATGGATATCCCACAAGTATTATAAATATGTTAATGCCTTATAGAAAATATTATTAGAAAGGAAGTGTTATAAATGGCTGTGGCAGTTTTAACACCAAAAGAATTTGATTACAATGGAGCGGAAGCTTACAGTGATACTGCTGATTATGTAGCAGCGACCGCGGTTGATGGCTATGAATTTTTAAACGATGGGAAAACCATTGTAAATATAAAAAATGACTCAGGAGCTGTAGCTTTGACAGCAACCATTGACGTTCCCAATACTTGTGATTATGGAGGCACAACGGTTCACGATGTTGCTATTGTTATTCCATTTGGTGACGATTGGATAATTGGGCCTTTACCAACACACATATTCAATGCGCCAGATACTGGCAAAGTAACAATTAGATTATCGGCATTCGCAGATATAACAGCGTGTGCGTTTAAAATGACATAGAAAGGAGGAATTTAAATGGCTTTGCAACAATTAACACCGATAGAAGTTGATTGTAACGGGATAGAATGGAAATCATTAACAACGCAATATACTACAATGGCTGTCGAGGGCGGATATTTTGTAAATGATGGTAAAACTTTTTTACATGTAATAAATGTAGCTGCTGGCGGTGATACAATAGTCACTATAGATAGTGCGCAGGAATGCGATCAAGGAGGAACCCACGACATAACGGTAACAATTCCCGATGGAGACGATTTTATAATTGGGCCATTTCCTACCCATCGATTTAATGCATCTAGTACTGGTTATGTTAGTTTTACCATCTCAGAGGCTACTAATGTTACCGCAGCAGCCTTTAAAATGACATAGGAAGGAGGGGTTTGAATGTCAACACCAATAAAAACATCCGTACCAACAGCGACCGGAACGTGGCAAGGTAACGGGATTATATATAAAGAATATAGCGAAGCAACACAGCGCGAAATTGGCGCAACAAGAGGCGATATAAAATTTTCTGATGATAGAGAATTTAAACATATTGATTTTAATGGTCAATATGGAATGGTTGAAGGTAATCGGAGGATAACAAAATCGCAGCCGATGTTAACATTTGGGCTTTTAGAATTAACATCAACAAATTTCAATGATTGCTTTGCTGGCCTGAGTGTATCAGATGCCGGAGATTATCATGAAATAACCGATGATTTAATCATTGCTGCTGGTGATTATCACGAAAATATCACTTGGGCAGGAGTCAGGGATGATGATAAATATGCCTTAATTCAACTATTGAATGTATTGGGTGATGGTAAGATTGAGTTCAATATCAAGGCACATGAAGATATAGTGCTAGATGTACAGTACACAGCTCATTATGCAAAGGATGCCATGGATAGCCCACCATGGAGGATTAGACTGGAAAATTAATAATATTAAAGAGAGTGTATTATTTTATATACACTCTCTATTTAATAAAGAGGTGATAAAATGGCAATAGAGGACTATTTTGAGGATATAATAGTATTAGAACAGATAGGAAGAGAACCAAACCAAATAGGAGGGATTAAGGATAATTGGGGGGAGGTTATGACTTTAAGAGGAGTTATTAACTGTAAAAACGTAGAACCTTCAATTCTGGCAGGAAAAGCTGGGGAAAATTCTGAGTATAACGGGTTATTTGAATATTGTGATAATGCTAAAAATTATTTAAAACCTGAGAATAGATATAGAGACCAAGCCGGATTTATATATAAAATGTCAGGTAAATTAAAAAATACAATTAACCAAAACCATCACTTTAAAGTAGATTTAATCTTTGTTGAATACATAGAAAGTTGAGGCGATATCATGGCACAGGCAAGGGCAAGTATGAGAATGACAATAAATAATTTTGATAAAGCTAAAAACATATTTGAAAAAACGGGATGGAATACATTAAAAAAAATGGGAATGTTTTTAGTAGCTGAAGCAAAAAAAAGATGCCCGGTCGATACTGGCAGATTAAGGGGAAGTATACAATATTATTTATCTAAAATATGGGGTAAGAATTATTTAACAATTGGCGCGACCGCTAAATATGCGATTTTCGTTCATGAAGGAACGCGAAGAATGCGAAAACGCCCATTTATAAAAGATGGAATCATGGAAAATATAGGTAAATTGCAGGCTATAGCCGAAAAAGAATATAGTAATATAGGAGGGGGGTAATTTATGTCAACAAAGAATATTAGTTATCCTGTGAAATTAGTAATAGTTCAGATTATAAAGGAAATTTTTCCACGATGTTTTAATCAATTGCCTCTGAAAGATATCGACTATCCCTTTGCAGTATATGAAATAGAAATACTTGACAATCATCCGGGCAACATTTTAACATTAACAGTTGATTTATGGGATAATCAAAAAAATCAATTAACTTTTCAGAGTTTAGTTGATGATTTAGTCGAAAAGTTGGATTATATAACTAATTCAGATAATAACAAGAGTATACATCTAAACGGTTATATAAAGTATAATAGAGATATACCCACTCAAGAAGAGGATTTAATCAGGGCGCAATTACAGGGAGAATATAATTTATATAAATCATATTAAAATTAAAGGAGATTTAAGAAATGATAATAATTAATGAAAAAGAGTACAATTATAATTTACAGAGGGAACATATACCATTATTTACAAGGATAATAGGTAAACTAAAATTAAAACCTGATTTAACAGGAAATTTCAATGAAATATTATTAATGATATCCATGGTTCAGGAAGCATTATTAAATTTTGATGTAGCCTTAGAAGATACATTAATTTTTATTTCGGCTATCTATAACATAGAACCACAAGAAATCAAAGATATTGGGCTGATTAATGAATTAAAGCTATGGGAACATTTTCTAAATGATAAAGATATAGTAAGTTTTTTATCCAGAGTCTTCAAGTCCAAAATGATGGATATGAAGAAGAATTAGAGTTAATTTATACTAATTACCATAATCCGGAATCTATTTTAAAAATGCATTTTATTGAGGCCGGAAAGATAATCAATAAAACAAGGGAAAAAATATTTGATGCTAGGTTATGGGAGCGATGGTTGGTCGAACTCCAAAACATGGATAAGGATAATTTTATTTCCTTTGATGATTACAAAAAGAAAGTTCTTGAATTTTCCAGGCTAAAAAGCAGAACAAAAGAAGAAAAAGAAATAGAGATGGAAGAATGCAGAAACAAAGCAAGGGAAGCAATTAAAAGATTGGATCCTTTAAATAATTTTGGGAAGGAGGTAAAAAAATAATGGGATTATTTAATTTATTCCAGTTAGCGGGCGAAGTAATACTAGATAGCGCAGAAACATTGACAGGATTAAATAATGTCCAAAATGCTGCAACAAGAACAGGCGAAGTTTTTAAAAAAATTGGCGGTGGTATATCATCGGCTGGAAAATCTTTATCAACTTTTGTTACCCTTCCAATTTTGGGCGCAATGGGTGCCAGTATAAAATTAGCATCCGACATGAACGAAACAGTATCCAAAACAGGGGTAGTATTTAAAAATGGAACTCAAGAAGTTTTAAACTGGTCAGACAAAACTTTGAAATCCATCGGTCTAGCAAAGGGGACAGCTCTTGATATGGCATCTGTTTATGGTGACATGGGAACTGCAATGGGATTATCAGGAACGGAAGCACAAAAAATGGCTATGAATTTAGTTAACTTAACAGGTGATATGGCATCTTTTAAAAATATGAAACCTGATGAAATTCATATTGCTTTAACAGGTGCTTATACAGGCGAAACAGAAGCACTAAAACGGCTTGGCATAGTAATGACGGTTGCCAATTTAGAACAATTTGCATTAAGTACAGGGATTAAAAAGACATATAAAGAAATGACACAAGCCGAAAAAATACAATTAAGATATAACTATATTATGAAGGCCTCAAAAAACTCAGTTGGAGATTTTGAAAGAACCCAAGCATCGGCATCAAATCAAATGCGAATTTTTTCGGAAGGAATGAAAGAAACTGGGGCAAGAATGGGAACAATATTATTGCCATTCTTTACAAAAGCAGTAAATATTTTAAATAGGCTTTTAGATAGATTTTCGACATTAAACCCACACATGCAAAAAGTATCTATTGTTATTGGGTTATTGGCTGCTGCTGTTGGCCCATTACTAATTGTTTTTGGTTCTTTAATTGGGGCAATTGGTAGTATTATAACTTTTGTTGGGGCATTATCCACGCCTTTATTAATAATTGTTGGTGTTGTTGGTGTTGTTATTGCTGAATGGGTGTCTCTGATTACTGTTTTTATTGTAGTAGCTAAAAAAGCTGGCCTTTTAAAGTTAGCAATAGAAGGCATAAAAAACACTATACAAGTATTTATAAGTATCTTAAAAGGTGATACAAACAAAGCTTTAGATATCCTTATCAAAAAATTTGGATATTCAAGAGAAGAGGCTATAAAATTTATTGCTAAAGTTGTTGACTTAAAAGATAAAATTTTAATTCTTGCTAATAAAATAAAAGTAGAATTAATAAAAGCTTTTAATTTCTTAGTTGACAAAGTAAAAGAAGTAACAAAATGGCTATATGACCACAGAAGAGAGATAATGAAAATAATTGAAACCCTTGTTGATTTTGGTATAAAAGTTGTTGAGACTGCTGATAAAGTTGTTGAATTTGTAAAAAGGGTTAAAGCTAAAATAATGGAGCTTAAAGCAACATTTGACAAGGAATTTAATGAAATAAAGACAATAGTATCTAATAAATTTAATGAAATTAAAGATAGAATAGTAACCAAATTAAGCGAATGGAAAGCGACTATTCAAGGATGGTTTAATAATATGCCATCAACTTTAAAAGAACTTTTGCAAGGATGGAAGGCAGCTATTGTCAAATGGACAAATGAACAAAACGAAGAAAATAAAAGGCAATTTGAAATATGGAAAGAAACATTAAGTAAATGGTTTGAAGCTCAGAAAAAAAATATAAAAATATGGTTTAATGGTTGGATAAAATCATTAAAACAATCTTTTGAAGATGGGAAAAAGGCAATATCTGAAAAATTAGACGGATGGTGGGGGGCTATTAAAGGCTGGTTTACTGCAATGCCTAAAAAACATATAATTAAAAGTTCAGGGCGTAGCATGATTGACAAAGTATCTGAGGGTAATAAGGAAAAGAAAAAAGAATTTATAGACAAGCTTGGTAAGCTAATTGTCGATGTAATGGTTGGGGCTGGAAAAGTTGCTTTTGTGGCTGCAATAGCTACTGGAAGAGAAATAATAAAAAGAATTATAGATGGTGTAAATAATAAAATACCAGCTTTAAAAAGTAGAATAAATAATGTAGTTGGATATATAACAAATCCTATAAAATCATTGGCAAGAACTATGTTTACCTCTGGAAAAAACTTGATTGGTGGCTTAATAGATGGTATTAAATCAAAATTTGGAGATTTGAAAAACACTGTCGCCAAAGGTGCTGGAATCATAGGTAATTTCCTTGGCTTTAGTTCTCCAACAAAAGAAGGGCCGGGAAGCAAATCTGATAAATGGATGCCTAATTTAATGATGATGTTGGCAAAAACAATGTTAGGTAAACGGGCATTATTAAGAGAATCAGTTGAAAAAATTGCAGGCGATTTAAATTTTAATAATTTTAAAAATATGTCAATGGCTGGAGTGAATACCGGGTTTTCAACTTCTACTAATAGCAGATTACAAGAAAAGATCGCATTAGTAATCAATAACCCTAAATTTTTCAATCAACAAGATATAGATAAAATGATGGATCCAGTTGTTCGAAGATTGCAAAGTACAATAGGGAATAAGAGGGGATAATATGCCATACAAATTATTAATTGACAATGACAATGATAATATTTGTGAATATGAGATACAAATGGAACCGGGCTGGAATGTAGAGGAAAGAATAAATTATAAGTCTGGTATGCAATGTATTGTTTCGGATGATAGGGGGGCAACAATAGCAAAGCATAAATTGGTAGAACTTTATTCCCCTTTAGATGTCCATTTATGGAGTGGTGTAATAGTGGATATTGAAAAATACGAAGAAATTCAGAACGAAGCAAGATATGATTTAAAAATCGATGATAATTCTTTAATTGCGACTAGGGCTTTGGCTAAAATAGCCTTTGAAAATAGAACTATAGATTATATTGTAAAAGATTTAATTAATAGGTATTTAGGGAATATAGTAAATACAGATTATGATTTTGGGATCCGGGAAGGAAATATAGAAGTAAATTTACCTATTTTATCAAATCAGATATTTAACTATCTAACAATTTACGAGTGCCTTGACATACTAGCTGAATATGGCTACATATGGAATATCGACAAAGATAAGTTATTGAACTTTCACTCGATAGGCTATGTAGTAAATCCAATAAATTTTGATAATTTAACAAGTCCATTTGGATTTTATAATTTTAGATCTAAAAGTTCTATTGCCAATTATAGAAATTACCAGTTTGTCAGAGGTAATCAAACATTAACAAATCTGAGGGAAAATGAAATCCCATCGCCAGCAGCAGATGGGGCTATAAAATCATTTACAGTAAAATTCCCAATTGCTAAGACTCCAAGAATTGAAGTTGATGGAGTAGACCAGACTGTAGGAGTAAAGGGGATTGACTCGGATGACGATTTTCAATGGCTTTGGACTTATAACAGTAACATTATATCAACTTCGGATTCGGATGCTGCTTTGGCGATTGGTGTTGATATTAAAATTAATTATTACGGACTGGTCCCGATTCTAGTTGGTGCCAAAAATCCTGTTGAAATAGCATCGGTTGGAATTTATGAACATTATGTAAAAAATGATAATTTAAATTCTATTCCGGATGCAATGTTATTTACTCAAGAACTTTTAAATAAATATAGCAATAGCGCTGATTATTGCAGTTTTGACCTATATGAAAAAATATACAATACAATGGAGCAATTTAGCTTGAAACATAGTGTTTTAGGAATAAATGAGATGTTTTTGGTGGAAAGCATAACATGGGATTCATCACAAATTGATGAAAATAATATTGTATATCATTATAAAGTTCTTGATGGGGCAGCTCTTGGAGGTTGGGAAGAATTTTTCAAGAAACAATTCAAGCCTGAGTATGTCGAGACAGGCACAGGTGAATTGATTGTCGTACTAGAGGAAATTGACGAAACAATTAGCTATGCTGGTACTTATGAGGCTACAGAATACGACGATTTGTTATTCCCTGCTGATTTGTTATTCCCTGATGATTTATTATTCCCAAATAATGATTCTATTAATATTTTGGGGGGTGCTAGTGATTGAATATAAATAATAAAATAAAAGTAATAGGGAAGTATGAAATATTTGAGAATGGGAAAAAAATAAAAGAATTTAAAAATATAATTACTAATTTACTTCTTGATGAAATGATCGGGATTTTGGCTGGATATGTACCAAATATAGATATTCGGTATTTAGGATTAGGAACAGATAACACCGCGGTTGCTGTTGGTGATACCTTGCTTGGTTCTGAATACTATCGAAGTTTTTATATAGCCAGAGGATTGACCGCACCGCCAACGTATGGGGAGATTGTTACTGATTTCTATATAACAAGTGGGGAAGGAAATACAACTATAGAAGAACTAGGAATATTTGGCGGAAATACTGCGAACGCTTCTGTAGATACTGGTACTTTAATTTCGCATGTACTGTGGAATTACACAAAAACAAGTGCGGTCGAATTACTTATAAGATATACAGTAACTTTAAGTTAAAGGGGGACTATTATGGCTAAATTAGTGAAAGTATATACAAAAAAAGATACTGATTTATTTTTAATGGATTTATTAAAAGAATTAAATGGACAGGATAATTTTTATAAAATCAATGAAATAACTGTTGAAATCACAGAAAAAGAAGCCAAATATATTATTGATATAGTATTTTTGGATAAGAAAAATGTAAATAAAAATTACATGCCAGCTAAAAAAACCGGGGACGATGAAAAGCAAGTCACAACAAAAGATAAAGAGGTGTTGTAAATGGCTGGATTCGGTAATTTTATGCCTTTAACATGGTCTAACGGTGGCGTGCCTGCAATAAATGACGTTAATTTACAGGCTGCATGGGATATTTTAGCGGAATTAGATGGGGAATTTTGGCGGTCACAGACTTTAAATGCTTATGATATACTTGAATATTTTTTCCATAATAACTGTAAAGAGGTTGATAATTTTACGGATTATGCAGAATATACCGCTTGGGCATCGACTACTTTAAGTAATGATACAGTTAATAATACAATGGGAAAGAATGCTATAAAAACACTGGAATCAGATAATACAGCTTCATTTGTTGGCATGTGGAAAAACATTACTAGTTTAAATTTAGCGACTTTTAATAGTGGCCTTGCTTCGACAACAGACGACATTATTTTATGTGTTTTTTATATATCAGATGTAACAAAAATTGATACAGTAACTTATAAGCTTGGCGATGATAACGCCAATAATTATAATGTAACTTATGCTGCTGCTACTTGTGTTACGGGATGGAATGTTAAAAGACCGGCTAAATCAGACTTTGCAACGACAGGCGCGCCTACTGGTTGGGATGATATAACCTATATAGTTTTCCAGTGGTATTCTACAGTTAACGCCCAAAATGCCTATATTACTTTCCAATATTGTCAATTATGTAGAGAAGATGTTGACTATGCTAATTATTATAATCCTTTTCAAAAATATGTTGGTTCAGTTAGTGGTTGGATTGATTATTTTGGCATAACTACTGATTACATAGTATTGTATGTCGATGAGGCTATATCTAAATTAGGATTTATGAAAGTAAATCCTAGCAATAATGAGGATGATTTATATGTCAGAAGTCAAGAATATACTAGCTTTATAAGCAAGTGGGAAATATATTGTAAAAAAGCTGGATATACTAATAGCTTTGTCTGGAGAGTAGATGCAAATAACTACATAGAAACTTATATAAGTGCAAATGTTTTATATTTGGATGCTGTTGAGGGTGGAGTATTAACAAGCCAAAATATATCATTAAGTGTTAACTTAGCACTAAATGAAAGAGTTGAGTTGTATTTTGAAAAAGCAGGAGACAGCTGCAAAGTATTAATTAAAAGAAATACAGAACATTTGAAAGAGTTAACACATGAAACGGCTATCGCCAATACTGCTTTAGGTTATCTATACACAGGGGCAGCCGGAACGTCTAGTTTTGGGCTTGTTACCGATTTTATGTTCAGTTATAACCCAGGATTCAAATTAGAAAAACAAAATACTTTTATTGCAGTAAAAAACGCAGCTTCGACTATCAATAACGATGATACTTATGCATCCGATTCGGAATTATATCTAATTTTGCCGACCGGATTGTGGGAAGTTGAATTTAATATTGGAGTTTTGAACGCAGCTTCTAACGTTCCAGACTTCAAAACTAGATGGGCATTAAGTGGGTGTACAGAAGTATCATATAGAACATGTCAAGGGCCTGCAAGAACAATTACGGATGGTGACGACTCGACAATGCAGGCAAAAAGAGAGGCATTAACGACCGGGGTAGGCTATGGAGTAACAAGCGAACAAATTAATATAACAGAAAAAGCAATAATACAAATTTTAGGTGCTAGTGGTACAGTGACTTTACAGAGAGGACAATATACAGCTAATGCAAGTGATACAGTAGTACAGGTAAAAAGCTATGTAATAGGAAAAAGAATAAGATAAGGTGATAACATGGATAATCAAATATTAACATTCATTCTAGAAACAGTAAAAAAAATAGATACTAAAGTTGACAATTTAGTAACTAAAGAAGAATGTCAAAACAAACAAAGTAATTGTACTTTAAAATCTAAAAATGAGTGGAGTATAAAGAAAATAACTGCTATCGGGGTAATAATTACAGGAATAGTTACTATCCTTTGGAAAACATAATTACATAATTAAAATAAAGGAGATTGAGAAAATGGCTGATAAAATAAAAAAGATAATCATTGGTTGTGACGATGGCCACGGAAAAGGAACTCCAGGAAAAAGGACTCCGGACGGTTACCAAGAAAATGAGTTTAACCATTATACAAAAGAGTATCTAATGGATGAATTAGAATATAATGGATTCGGGGTTGTGGATTGTAGTCCATCAAGAAACGACAACTCACTTGATGATCGCTGCAATATTGCACATAAGGAAAAATGTGATTTATTCGTGTCGATTCATTATAATGCTATTACTGGGAAATGGCAGGCGTCAGCTGAAGGAATAGAAACCTACCATTATATCAATAATTCAGGGAAAGGAATCCGGGCAGCTCAAGCTATTCATACTGAGTTGATGAAAGGTACTAAAATGAAAAATAGAGGTGTTAAAGGTGCCAATTTTTACGTTTTAAAGAATACTGATATGATGGCGGTACTTGTTGAATGTGGCTTTATGGATAACAAGGAAGATGCTATTTTAATGAAGTCGAAATCATATCGACAAGAATGTAGCATTGAGATATGTAAAGGGATTTGTAATATATTTGGGAAAACATATAAATCTAGAATTTCAGGAATAAAAAAATATGATGAAATCCTTAAAATTGTTTCACCTGAATATTATAAGATTTGGTTAGAATTTGTTAAAACCCATCAAAAAGATGTAAACTTGGAAGGTCTTATAGAAAAATTATACTACTGGGGGAAGTGATAGCATGCTAGGGCTTGGAATTGGATTATATAAATATGCAGGGCTTAAAAGAAATAAAATAACTTTAGCAAGATGTGACAATATTGGGGACTTAACGCTCCAAGGATGCGCTGGGGTTGTTGATACTGTAAAAAAAGTTGATGGATTGGCATCTATAGAATTAACAAAAAACGCCGATATTGCAGGATATTTTATAGCTGATGCTGATTGTATTTATGATTTATCTGCCTATACTAGTTTGAAATTTAGCTTTTATATTGCTAATAATTCAAATATTGCAAGTATTTCAGCTTTATTTTTTACTACGGATCCTTTTGACTATGGGATCAATTTTGTAAAATATGAGGCAGTTTCAAATGGTTGGAATGAATTTAATATCCTTTTTGCTGATTTTACAGTAAATGGGGCAGCGAATTGGGCAACAGTTAAAGGGCTAAGATTTATTGTTAACTTATTAGTGGACAACGCGACGGAAAAAGTAAATTTTGATTTGATTGAAATTTTATAAAAGCCTGTAAAATGGCTTTTTTTTTGCCTATTTAAACAATAAATAATTGTTGACAACAATAAACTATTGTTATATAATAATAGTGAAAGGAAGTGAGAAGATGAACAGAGACAGCGCAAACATGCCAGAAAATGAACAAATAGATTGGGAAAACTTATTCGATTAATAGAGGGGTATATATACCTCTCTTAATAATAATAAAAAAATGGGGGGAATTTTTAAAATGGCTACACAAAAACCAGTACCAAGTGATAAGAGATGTCCTGATTGTGAATGGAGTTTAATACACATGAAGCCGGATGATATTTGGAAATGTTGTAATCCAGCTTGCAAAAATACAATAGAATATGTAGGAGGGAAAAAATGAAAAATAAAATAGACTCTAAAAAATTTAGATTTGCATTGAATTACTTAGGGTTTAACATCCAAGATTTAGCGAAAAAAATAGGTATAAGTCAGCAATCATTAAATTATAAAGTTAATAATCAAGTAAGATTTAATATCGATGATATTGAGGCTATTTGTAAAGTAACAGGTGAAACTTATGAGTCTTTATTTTCAAGAAACATAATAAATAACAATAAATAATTGTTGACAACAAGGCATTATTGTTATATAATGAAATAGTAGTAAATAACAAGTTTGAAAGGGGATTTAAATTATGAAAAGAAGACCGATGTCTGGTAATTGTCCTGATTGTGGGAAAAGGCTTGATATTCACTCAAGACCGACAGATAAAGAGGGAAATAGTGTAAACGTATGGGTTTGTAATAATCCAGATTGCACAAACCAAGAGCAATATGAATCATTTAGTAATATTTAGTAACTAGAAACCGGAGGGGTAACCCTCCAAATAATTTAAAAGGAGATTGAAAATTTATGAATATATTTCAGAAAATATTTAAGCTTCAACAAGAAACAGCAATGGCAAAAGATAAAACAGCTAAGAATTATATATATAGAACATTGGACGATATGTTACTGTATTTAAAACCTCGTTTCAAAGAATTAAACTTAATTGGTATTTTTTCCGATGGAAGTATTGAAGGTAATGCAAAAAGAATTTGCTTTACTTTATATAATATAGATAATCCGGAGGAACTTTTCACATTATCCGATTCATGTTTAGTCGATCCAAATCCAAAAATAATGAGTCCAGCTCAATCGTCAAATGCGACAGATACTTTTTTGCAGAAAAGAATTTTAGAACATTTATTATTATTAACTACTGAACCTGATCCAGATTCAATTGACGACTGGAATAAAAAAGAAGAATTAGAACCACAAAAACCATCGCCAATTGAAAAAATACTTGAAAATGCAGAAAAGGCGAAAATGGGTAAAAAAGAAGAATTACTACAAAATAATACTAAGTTTGGAGATTTTAAAGGATATACGCAAATTAATTTAATATCAGAAAAAGTAAAAACTAATTTATTGAAAATTGTCTCTGATGAACAAATCAAAAGATTGATGACAGTCGCTGGGAAAAAGAATGTTACTGATGAACAAATTAAGGCATTAATAACAAAAGTTTGGGGAAAACTGAGTAAAAAGGATTTAAATGTTTTAGAATACAATATTTTATGTGGATATATTGAGTCAAAATAAAAAAAGGAGGGCAAAACCCTCCAGAAAGGAGTTTTAAAATGAAATGTAAATGCGGTCAAACGATGGTCAAAACAGGCAATCCATATTATTTATCAAATAACTATTATCAAAAATATTCATGTCTAGAATGTGGAAAAATAAAATACAAAGTGTTAGATGGATTCTCGAAGAATGAGAGGGTAAAAGTAAAATGATGGATTTAATAATGAAATTACAAATATTATTACAAATTGCTGTGTTTGTAAATACAGTAATTATTATATTTAATATTTTAGATATTATTATGAATGGAGATTACAAGAATAACATATTTGAAATAGTAGTATTGGGACAACTTAATTTTTTAATTATTGATAAGTGCGAAAGGGATGATATTTAAATGATAATTTATGGCGTTTATGATGTTTATACTAGCAGTAAAGCAATTATAGAATATTTTAGCAGTAGGGAAAAAGCTGAAGAATACACAGAAAAATCGACAAATAGGACTTTACTAATAACCGAGATTGAAGTTAATAAAATGACTGTGTATATAGTTGTAGATGTCCAATATGATGGGGTTGACATAGAAGAAGTATTTAGTACTAGAGAAAAGGCTGAAGCATACGCACAGAATAACAAAGGGCAATTTAACGCAGATTTAGAAATTATAGAAATGGAAGTGCTTTAAATGACTGGAAAAGAAAGATATCAACAATATAAAAAAAATGGCATTTGCCCACAATGCAAGAAAAGAAAGGCAGAAAAAGGAAAAATAAAATGTGGAATATGTATGTATGACGATAAAGTTTATAAACAAGCTAAGAGAGAAATAAAGAAATTGGAGGCACAAAATGAAAATTAATTTACATATTGATGATTCAACAAAAAGATTCGACAATCTAAAAGATTTAAGAATATACTTACTTACATTCAAGACAATCCCACAAGTAAAAAACTTAGTTATTGATGGAAAATCAATTTCTTATTTTGGAATATGTTATTTTATCGCCCATGGTAACCTGTCATGTTGATGTTAGGAAATGGAACTAGGATTCCAGATCCTAAAAGTTTAGAAGAACTTTATAATATGTATGATTGCCGGGTTTGTGCTTACTGGAATGTAAATTGTTTAAGTTGTATAAAAAATGATGATGGAAGCTGGAGCGAATTTGTAAGATCGCCAATATTTAAAGAGGAGGATTTTAAAAATGAATGATAAAGACATGTTAACATTGAAAAAAATAAGATACGCGGAATTATTAAATCAAGTACATTTGCTTGATGAAGATTTGCAACTATTACATAAAAAAGAAACAAATCATAATGGAACGGATTTGGTTGGATATATATGCAAAGTTAATAATTTAGAAAAAATGATATGTATGCAAAAATTTAGAAATTGTAAAAATAGATGCGAAGAAGGGGAAAAAGATAAACTTAAATTCCATTGTCAAGATTGTGAGGTAGCTTATGAATAGATACACAGTAATAGACATAGAAACTACTGGGTTAAAATACTTGGAAGGGGCAGAAATAACAGAAATAGCCGGTTGTAATGTAGTAGATGGCGAAATTATAACAACCTTTTCAAGTTTAATTAAAACTAAAAGCAAGTTAAGTGATTTTATAATAAAATTGACTGGAATAACGAACGAAATGATAGCTAGCGCGCCAGCTTTTGACTTTGTAATAACATATTTTTTCAGGTCATTAAATACAATTCCTGATACTAATATAATTATACATAATGCAGAATTCGATTATAATTTTATAAAATATTGGCTTAATAAAAATAACATAATCAATCCGTTAAAAGACTGTAATAAAATTTGCAGCTTAGAACTAGCAAAGAAAGTTCTTCCAGGTGAAAGTCACAAACTGGAATCATTAAAAAAGAAGTTTGGAATAAAAACTAAAAGTCATAGAGCACTTAATGACGTTTTAGTAACAAAAAAAGTATATGAGGAGTTGAAAAAAATAGAAAATGGATAATTTATATTATGCAATTACAGATTCAATATTCGCTATTTTGATAATTATATTTAAAATAGCTTTGAAACTAATAAAATTGACTTTCATAATATTAAAAAAAACCATGTCTAACATTTTAAGTGTTAGGCATGGATTATCTAGAAAGTCAAAATACATTTTAATTTGTATTACCAGTATATCGTTAATATATGTTTTATACAATCTTATATTCAATTCATGGCCTTATATTTCTATCATACTGATATTTAACTACTTTATTTTTAAATCGATTCTAGATGTATTTATGGACTTAATACATTTAAACAAATTTAAAAAGAATAAATTCATAAATGAATTGTTTAATAATAAAGTACAGATAATGGAGATAGCTGAAGAATACATAATATTAAATAGTTTTATCCCGATTCAGGAGATAGAGAAACAAAAATATAAATTAGAACATTACTATAATAAAAGGATTGCTAGTATTACAAGTGATAAAAGAGATTTAAGGTTTATTACAATAAAGTTTAAGAATAATACATCAATCAATCTAAAGGCTAAACATGACTTATCTAAATACATCAAACAAGCTGACATAAAAAAGTATGAAATTCCTTTCACGCTTGGGATAAATAAAGAAGGAAATGTAATAATTGCCGATTTAATAAAAACTAAACATATTTTAATTAGTGGAGAAGTAGGATCTGGCAAAAGTACTATAGAGAATTCTATAATACAAAGTTTGATGTATTTTAATAATAATATTGCTTTTTGTTTAGTTGATTTTAAGCGTGTCGGACTTACTATTTATAAGAATTTTAAAAATTGCTATTTCTGCAAAGAACATAAAGAATTTTTAGGGTTATTAGAAAAATTAAATGTAGAAATGGATTCCAGGTATGAATTAATTGAAGAATATGAACTTGAAAATTTGACTCAGTTAAATAAAATAAAAAATTTACAACTACCTTTCATTGTGATGGTAATTGACGAAATAGCAGATATAAAACTTAGTATGGAAGTAGATAATAATAAAATAGAGGATTTATTAAGGCGTTTGATGAATATGGGCAGGGCTGCCGGAATTTACACTATAGCAGCTACACAAAGACCATCGGGTATTCAGTTATCAACAGAAATTAGGGCAGCATTAATCGCTAAAATATCCTTTGCTATTCAGGAGCAAACAACTCAAAAAATGACCGGTGTATTTGATACGCAAGATTTAGGCGTTGGAGAGTTCAAAACCTGCAACATGGGATTTGGTAATCAGATATTAAAAGGATTTTATATAGACAGAATGAAGTCAAATAAAACCTATGTTGATTTAAAGGAGGTGCTGGGAAATGTTAACCTTAATAAACAAATTATTGAAGAGGAATAAAACAAAAAAAGTGGATGGTAAAGTGGTTGATAATAAAATTCCTTCCACTTTAAATTCAGTAATAGAGCTAATTTGGAAATTAAAAAACATAGAAATTGATACTTTTAAAACCAGTCGTCCACTTTTTGAGGGTGACTTATATAATACTTTTGTTCTCTATCTTGATGCCCATCGAAACGGAGCTAAATTGCCAAAAGGGAAGGATATCGAAGAAGAGCTGGGAATTACTGCTTTCAAAAGAAAGGAACTGAGTAAAAAAGCTTTTGAAGATGAAATATTGATGAAAGGTCAAAACGGTTATTATATATGGAAAATCTAATAGAAAAGCATATGTTAAGAATGCAGAAACTTAAATTAAAAGGGCAACAATGGATTGAAGAACAGAAAATAAAAAATGAAATAAATTTAAATAAATTAGAGGCCGAAAAAAGCCAGTTAAATATAAATAAAGATATTAGAGAACTAAAAACAGAGGTGAAGCAGGATAAGGCAATAATTAAAGCAGGTACACTATTAAATATATGGGGTGCTATAGGAACTATTATCAGTACACTTTTAACAATAGCCGGGCTATGGATATATTTCAATAGTTCATACTTTAAGGCTATAACCTTTATATTAGCTATAACCATGACACAGTTTACAGTTTTTATCCTTGCAAAACATGATACCAGTATCAAAAAACATTTTATTCAACATGCAACAAAAGCCAGTATTTTAAAATTGGTATTACTATGTATTTCAATCTATGGTAACTATACTTTTTTTACATCTGGAAGAGATATTAATTTTATTGAGGCTATAACAATTTTAGCCTTATGTATAGCAATTGATGTAATTTCAATCTATTGTATTTCTATTTCTCAGGACTTTAAAACCCTTAATAGGAATGTAAATAAAAATAGTTTATACAAAGGATTATTAGGAAAAATTATTTATAATTGCACTTTTAAAATAATTAAAAATATTGACGACAAATATAATTCAAATATTGTCATGGACAAAGATTTACAAATAGAATCTAATTATAAGCAGGATTCAAAATTAATAGAGCTTTCTACTTTTGTCCATGACAAAGACACAGAGTTAGTTAAAAATGCAATTGCTAATTATAAAGATGGTAATATTTGTCCTTCAACATCTGCTTTGATGGAATTGACTGAATTATCAAAAAATAAAGTAATTGAAATAAAAAAAGCCTTGGAGGTCGAGGGCTTTATTAAAACAAATGGCAAGAAAACAGAGGTATTGTAAATATGTTTATTTGTGGAAAATGCAAAGAAGAATATGATGATAAAAGGCAAAGAGAATGTAAATATTGTTGCCTGGTAATTTGTGAATTTTGTTTAACTGAGGATGGATCCTGTGAAGAATGTGAGGAAAATAATAAACAATAATTTCTTGTTGACAACAAGATACTATTGTTATATAATTATTATAGTATCAAATTTGAAAGGGGATTTAAATTATGAAAAAACTAACTAATTGGGATTTATGTAAGGAAATAATAGTTTATAGCCAGTCAATAGGAAGAATGATTGAAGATGTCGAGTTAATAAAAGCAGAAGCGGCAAAGTTGAAAATGACTGATGAATTAAGAAAAGAAATAGCAAAAGTTATCAATATTTACGACAATGAATTAACTAAAATAAAAACTTCTAAGTGGGAAAATTTTAGTCCTAAAGGAGAAAGATATTTTTACAGAACATTTAAAAAAGGATATCTATTGAACTTTCAAGAAAGAATGAATCGGGATTTAACAGCGTTATCAGACTATCAAAACTCACTATTGAAAGCCTTAGATTTTATTCACAAAGAACAGACAAAAGCAACAAATAACATTGATGGAATTATTGAAATTATAATGGAGAGTGGAAGAATTAATTTATCTCAAATTGAGAAGGTCGGTGAAGTTTTAGAAGAACTTGAAAATCGTGGACTTTATCCATATGTAACCGCCGACAGGGACTATATTAAATTACAAGATTTATAACACAAAAACATTGATATGGACAAGGTTTGAAATCTTTGTCCATATCATATCTACAGAGGACAAAACACCCGAAAGTTTGTCCAAGACAGCATTATAAAATATAACTTTAGAATTTCAAAACACTGATATGGACAAAGATGTAGGTCTTTGTCATAGAGAGGATTTGATAAGATGAAAATAAAAATATTTGTAAGTAGCATTTATATTACTTATAAAAAAGATAATCAAGAAATAGAAGTGTCTGTTTTATATGGGCCATTATATGCAAATTTTAATACAGTAATCAGCAAAGAAATATTAGCAAATTCTTTTACAAAAAAGAAATTAATTGATTACCTGATAGTTGAAAAATATTCAAAGGTTTACCACGATATAGTAAACATTTATTACGAAAAGTATAAGATTGAGGAGTTAAAAGAATGAGAAGATTTATATATTATGTAGTTCTATTAGTTTTTATATTTGTTATTCCACATTCTATTGGTGATACAAATTTATTTACAATAAAAACTGTGTTATTTGTATTATTTTTTGTAGCTCCAGTATTAAAAATAGTAAATAATGTAGGGGAATCAGTTGAAAAACCTATAAAGAAATTTAAAGAAATTGACGAGATAAAGAAAGATAGATTTAAAATATAAAAGGTATAGAGGAGTTGGAAGAGTGAGATATTTAAAATTTGAAAAAAATGTCCTTTTAACAAGATCAAGAAATTGTATTTTTTGCTTGCATATTTCAAAATATGCATTATATTTTTTGCCAAAATTCAAAATATTTAACTTTAAAATTCAGATTCTAACACATAAAAATATTCTTAAAATTAGCTATAGAGGAGGCGTTAAAAAATGGCTATGATAACTATTGTTGACGTTCTTATAATGTCTTTGATAGGCATATATGGAAGCATTGTAGTAATATTTATATTGAAAAACTGGTGATTAATTAGAATGATTACCCAGGACTAAATTTTGATAGATTGCTCTACTAGGTAAAAGCAATCTATCACCAATAACATTAATAATAAAGGAGATTGAAAAAAACTGAAAAGACTTTTTTATTATACCATGAAGGAGATTGAAAGATTATGAATAAAATACAATTAGGAGATACAAACAAAAAGATAGAAAGATATATAAAAGTTCAAATAAATTACTTGCTTGAGCAATGTACAGAAAATCAGAAAGAATTATTTTATAAAATGTATGGTGATTTAGATTCTATAAAATTTGAAAGAGATAATAATTTAAGAATAGTTATATTCCAATTAGAAAGAACAATTATAAAAAATAACTTAAAAAATGTTAAAGGTGTTTAAATTTAAATTAATTTAATGTATAATCAAAGAAATAGTTATTATTATTATTTAAATCCCTATATTTAAATATTGAATATAATATAATAAGTTGATTGCTGAATCCCTTATAAAAGAAGTATCAAAACTTCTTTTATAAGGGATTTTGTACATAAAGAAAGGTAAATTATCTTATGCATGAATACATGAAAGAAACATATAGGTCATATATTGGATTAATTAGAAGTGAAAAAGTTAAAGGATCCGGAGAGGATCCACGATTAAAATTGTACTCTGAACCAGTTGAAAATAATATTGGCAAGTATAAACTTGTTTGGATTCAAAAATTTGTTCCATCTGGAATTAGAATATTGGTTTATGATATTTGATAAGCTCCAGCAGCTATCAAGTCATATATATAATGCAGAATCTTTAATTCATTCCAGGTAAGTATCTTAAAAAAAGTTTTATCATATTTTCTTACTTTCAGAAATTCAAAGAAATCATTGATTATCTCTCTCTCTCTCAGTTCTTCCATTGCTGAAATCTTTTTATTTCTTTCTATTTCATATTTATTTATTTTCTGGATCCTGTCGCCCTGAATATTGTATTTATTGCTTAGCCATTTAACAGAATCATGAAAGTTTAAATTTTGAGTCAAGGAAACGTAATCAATTACGCTTCCACCCTTGCAACATGAATTATGTGAATGAAAGTATTTGCCATTCTTACTAACTGCAAAATGCCATTTGTGGCTACAGAATGGGCAATTTTCATATATAAAATCTTTACTAGTTATTTGGCTGGCCCATCCTGCTAAAAAATCATGAATCGGAATTTGTTTTATTTGGTTTAGGTTGTAAGTTATCATTTTTTTCTCCTATCCAATTTACTATTAGTAAATTATTATGTTTTCGCAATCTAATAGTTGATGATTCATTCATTAACAATTGGGCAACTTCTTGTTTTGTAAACCTAATGCAAACTTTATTATTAAATATCTTAACTCTCATTTGGTTGCCTCCTTAATAAATGTCTGTTTTATCCTTCTTGGAAAATCAGTTTTCCTTCGGTAATCGTTATCCCTCTTGCAAACCTCGTAAATATCTTTTTTGCTTTTTGCCAAAATTATTACATTTTCTTTTCCTCTGGTAATAGCAGTGTAAAAACTTCTATAATCAGATATCGCTGGATTATTTTCCAAAATAATGACAACTGTCTTATATTCTGAACCCTGTAATTTATGAACAGTGCAAGCATATCCGAGACTTATTTTGTCTAACTCGTTTTTTTCGAATTGATATCTAATTCCAACATCATAAAAGTATATAGTAATATGTTTATTATCTATATGTTCAACTATCCCAAAATCACCATTATTTATGCCAATTTCCTTGTTATTTTCTAGATTGATTACTTTATCAAATACTTCAAATTTAAATTTGTTGTTTTCTGTTTTTTCCTGTTTAAACATATCATTGATTATATCTTTGGTTTTGTTTGTTGATGTTGCAAACTGAACGTTCCTATATAAATCAAGCCAGTTATCATCATATTTTGTTTTAAAATGATAGAAGAACTTTTTTATATTGTTTTCGTTTAGTTCATCCACCCAAAAATCAACAGTTTTTATGATATCAATGACTTCTTTATTTCTTACTTTTTTTGAGTTTTTAATAATATTGCTATCTGATAATTGTCTGAAAGTCTCAGTTAAATGTACATGATTAAAACATTTTGAGTTAACAATATCTATTAGTACTTGACCACATCCAACGCTTGGCAATTGAAACGGGTCACCTATTATTATTACACTTCTAAGATTTAACCAACTACAATCATTTATTGAATCCAGTAAATTATAAAATAATAGTTGGTCTACCATTGAAGCCTCATCAATAACCAAAACAAAATCTTCTTGGATCCCAAATTTTTGATAAGTCATATATGAAGATGCATATTCAGAAATGAGAAAATAATAAAAACTATGGATAGTATAGGCTTTTCTGCCTGTACATTCCTTCATGCGCCCAGCAGCTTTTCCCGTTGGTGATAATAATAATGTCAATATTTTTTGGTTTATAATATCACATAAAAACTTAGTAATACTTGATTTTCCAGTACCAGCTTCACCTGTTAAAATGTTTATTTTGTCAGATTCTAAAATGCTTTTTAATGCGTTTTTTTGGCTATCAGCTAATTTAAAGTTATTTATTCTTTCTAAGTTTTCTATTGATGAATCTATATTTTCTATTTTCATGCTAAAATCACCAACCATTAACGGTGGAGTGTTTTTTTCTGCCTCGTAAACGTTTTTAAGGTATACTTTATTGCCTTCGACAGATATTAATTCATTATTAGTTATAAATTCATTTATGCCAGTAGCTAAGTATTTAACTTCATTTATTAAATACTCTCTAAACTCGTCTAATTCAATGAAGTTAGATTGTTTTTTATTAAATTCATTAAATTTATATTCAACAAGGTATTCACAACGCTCTTTATTATCCAAGGCTATATTAAGTTTTTTCCTTGCTATTTCATCAATTTTAGTAAATCCAATATTTAGATTCTTCATAATTTTATATGGATTCCTATGTAGCTGTTCGATGTTATCTAATTTATCAGATAATTTCTTGGCATATTTTACGTTTTCCAAAAGAAAATGAAGTTTGGAAAATAAATCATCCTTTTGAACTTCATTTAATTTCTCAATAATTCTGCTTTTTGTTTTATCTCCTATCCCTTTAATTTTATTATTGACCAAATACTTAATTAAATCTTGGAGTTTATTGACCTTAGAATCTTCAAAAATCTTTTCGGCTTTATCTTGGGTTATTCCTTTTATTTCAGATAGTATACAAATATTATATTCTTTGCTATCAACATCAATTTCCTGAGATTGTATCCAGATAGTTTTGCCATATTGGTTTTTTGTCTCAGATCCAAATACAATAATTTTATCTGTAAGTTTTAAATTATATCCTTTTATTGCCAAGGTAATACCATCGTCAAAGCAGCTGGCAGGGCGGTAAAAATCCCACTCACTTTTTATTTTTTGTTTAATAAAATGTAATTTACTATTATCGAACTCGTATCTTTGAATTTTAAACATATTGTATAATCTCCTTTATAATTTAATATTTTATTGACTATAAATACATTGTACTATATAATGAACTATATAGTCAACTATATATTTAGCGATTGGGGGAAAATATAATGGAAGTTAAGTTACGAGAATTGAATGGAAGTTATTATTTGTTAATAAAAAAAGAGGTAAAAGACATGATGCAAATAGGGGATACTGTAAAGTTGAAAATTGTAGATAACAAAATAATTATTGAGAAACCAGACGAGGCAGAAAAAAAATAATATATAATTAAAATAGCAAAAAGCCAATGATGGATTTTCGAAGACCTAACATTGACTTAGATGTTTTTTGCGTACTTAAAATATTTTTTATCTATATTATATCATAAAAAGGAGTGGAATCATGAATCAATTAGCACTTATGCGGTGTAACAACGATATTATTGAGCTATTGAGAGACAAGTATAATATTATTTGTCCTGATATAAAAACGGCAAAAAGAACTTTTGAATTACTAGAATCGACTGAATTTGCCGACTATTACGAGTATGGTGATGATGGTAATATAGTTGGGTTTTATTCTAAGATAATGTTAAATAGGGTTTTGAATCAGTTTGAAATAATAAATCCAACAGGAGCTGAAGAAGATAATTTTATATATATAAATGGGGTTTACAGAAAATCTGAAAATCTCAAAAACTGGATATACTCAAAACTAAGTGTAACCGATAAAAATATAACTAGAAATATAAAAGAAGAATTGAAAGTTGTTGCCATTTCTCAGAAAGTTGATCCAGATTCCATAAATGCCGATGGTAATATAATTAATTTTAAAAATGGAATTTATGTTATCGACCAGGATAATATTGTCGACCATGATTGCAAGATACCGAGCACTATTCAGCTCAATGCCAATTATACTAAGTTCAATAATGATGATTTTGAAAATTCATTATTTTATAAATATATTACCACTTCTTTTGATGAAGAATTGCTTCCAGTGGTTCAGGAAGTTATGGGATATTGCCTTTCAAATTTAACAGAAGCTCAGAAAATGTTTATCCTGGTTGGTGAGGGTAAAAACGGTAAAAGTGTTTTTATCTCTATTCTAAATGCTTTTTTTGATAAATCTTTTATATCAAATGTTGAACTCAAAGACTTATGTAAACATGAATTTGTAGCAAGGCTATACAACAAAAGTATAAATACATGTGCCGATATATCCAACGAATACATGGAAAATACAGGACTTTTAAAGCAAATATTAGGAGAGGATAATTTCGAAGCCAGGCCATTATATTCTAATCCATTTTCCTTTAAAAATAGGGCTAAAATGGTTTTTTCCGCTAATGACCTACCACAAACAAGCGATAAATCATACGCTTTTCTAAGAAGAATGTTAATAATAGACTGCAATAAAAGAATTTCCGAGGAAAACAAAATTAAATTTTTAGCAGAAAAAATAATTTCCAGTGAAATGAATTTAATTGCAAGCTGGGCAATTATAGGACTGCAAAGACTTATTAAAAATAATTTCGCATTTACAGAATGTGGACAAACTAAAAAAGCAATAGAAACTTATCAATTGAGAAATAGTTCAATAAGTAGCTTCATATCTGATTTTTGTAATGTTAAAAACAATGATAATATTTTCATACCAAAAATTGAATTTATGGAGATGTATAAAAGATATTGTATAACCGAAAATTCAAAACCTCTTGGATCCAAAAACATAAACAAATCAATGACAGAAATCGGAGTATATGAAAAACACACTTCTTTATATCCGGGAAGGTATTGGAAGGGTATTTCATGGAATGGATTAATTAATGAGTTGACAATTAAAGATAATTATAAAATTAATGGAAATATCGTAAGTGAAAACGAATATTCTGAAATCGAAAGAGAAGGGATAAAAAGGAATTGAGTACATACAAATATGTACATGTACGCATTGTACGCGTACATGTACGCATTTCTGAACGGGCTATAACCATTGATATTACTAAGCGTGTACGGGTTGTACGGATTTTGTCTAGGATTATAATGCGTGCGCGCGCGCGCGTATGTACAGACTTTCAGCTCTTTTTCCGTACAACCCGTACACGACTAGACAGGTACTGCGTTTGAGTGCGTTCAAAAGTGCGTACATGTACGCAAAAAACCCGTACATGGCAAAAAAAAGTATGTACATGCAGCAAATTATTGGAAATAACGCGCAGATTGTAAATATGTGGAATACGTTTGTTGGTATGATTTGGAATAAACGCCGAATTTTAAATCGGCAAAGAAAAAATATATTAGGGAGTTGTTTTATGAAAAGTAAATTTGATGATTGGATAAAGAAAGTTAAAATAATTATTGACTCAAGAGAGAAAAATATCAAACATATTATCGATGTCTTTGACAGAATGGATATAAAATATAAAATTCAAAAACTAGATATTGGAGATTATTGTTTTTGTTATGATGATGAAATTTTTAAATGTATTGTGGAAAGAAAAAATTCTCTGGATGAATTAAGCCAGAACTTTAGTATTAATCGAGACAGATTTAAAAGAGAGTTTGAGAAATTAACAGAGGATTCTTTTTGTCATTTGCTGATAGAGCAAAATACCTTAAACGATTTAATATGTGGGAATTATAGAAGCCAGATAAATAGAAATTCTTTTCTAGCAAGTTTATTAAGCTTTGAGTATAGATATAATATAAGAACTCATTTTGTTGAAAAGAAATATACTGCTTTTTACATCACTAAATTATTTTTTTACTATTACATGTCTAAAATTAATCATTTAACGCCCTGCTAAAAATATTAGTATAAATTATACACTTTATATTTAAATTTAATTCTAGGGGTATTCTGATTAATATTTTAGCAAAAAAAAAGAGGTGTATGTATTAATATTTACATATACCTTTTTCTATCATGCGGTATCCTTCCACAGACGAAATAATTATAATTATATTATATCACATGTGGCAATTATTGTCTTGTGTTATTATTGTATATGGAATATAATAGTTATATTAGTAAATGTTTTTTATAGGTTGCATTTATTAAAGATAATTTCGCGTGGTGCTTGTTTTTCCGGCAAGTTAGGGATATCAAAGGGGTAGGGCAAGATATTCAATTTTTTAATAAGGAGTTGTCAAAGTGATTTATGTGGTAATGCATGGGGAATATGAAGATAAGGAAGTAACTTTAGTTACTCAGGACTTAGACAAGGCAATTAAACACTTTATCGACTATAGACAGATACCATATACGATTGAAGAATGGAATAATGACATATTTGTTTGTAGTTATGGAAGTTTAACAACTCACTTAATAAACAGAAAAGAAAAGAAAAATATAACACATGAAGAACTGAAAAAAGATGTTTTAAAAGTTATGAAAGGAGGGGAGTAAAATGTCAAGTTTGGGTAAATGTCCGAAGTGTGGGCAAGCATTAATTAATTTTAATTATGTAGTTAATAGTTTAGGTAAGGAAAATAAATTTATTGGAATTAAATGTTCATCAAAGGAATGTAACTTTAAGACTCCACAAGATGCAAAGGAAGTGTAAAAATGACTTTAAGTGAGGCAAGTTGTAATCTAGGTAAAAGGGTAATATATAAACCATATAAAAAATGTAATAGTGAATTATATGAGTATGGCAAGATAACAAGCGTAGTAGGTAGAAATGTTTTTGTTTTATATGATGGAGATTATAACGCAAAAGCGACAAGTCCAGAGGATATTGAATTTATATGATGGGTTATAAGAAAGGTTCAGATCAAAGAAAATTATTAATAGAAAGAGTGTTAAAAATGGAAAAAACGAGTTATTTTGTTCATGAGGATTATAAATTAAAAGAAGCTGAGAAAATAACTGATGTTGTCTTAATTGGAAGTGAAAAAGAAGGCAGCTGGCTTATGGTTCATACAGAAAAAAGTGTTTTTAGAATTAATATTGATTTTGCATATAATAGTGTGTTTGATTTCAATGTAATTGGTGAAGAATTAAAAGAAATATTCATTGATGGACAATGTATAGAACTTGATACAACTAATAAAACATTAAGAATATAAGGAGATTAAAAAACAATGATAACAAACCAAAATCCTAAATGTACCCGGTGCGGTGCGGTTACTGTAAAAACAAAAGATGGAGACACCGAAAAAATATTTGAATGTCAAAACTGTTTTTGTAGAATGGTTTATAACTTAATAGTAACCAGTTGGATCCTTAAAAAAATAATATAAATATAGGAGATTTAAAAGAAATGAGAAAACAAAAATGTAATGAATGCGGAAGCTTTCAAACAATATTTATCGAAGAGATAACAAAAGATGGTAAAAAATATAAAAGATATAGATGTATAAATTGTAGTAAAATTTTTATGATTGAGGTGGTTTAAATGAAAAATTTAAAAATAATAGGATTGTACTTACTAATAATAATATTCCCCTTTGTAGGGGCTGGCCTATATGTATCAAAGAGAAGCAACAACAAATGGAAAGGAATATTTATAGCAGTTATAGCAGGTTTATTGATGTTTGCAGCTGTAGGAGAAGAAACAAAACCAGATTCAGGAGCTACACAAATATTTGAATTATCAAAAGAGTTAGAAGAAAAGGAAGCTAAGATATTGGAATTAGAACAGAAACCAGAGGCAACAAAGGAAGCAGTAAAAGAAATTAAAGAATCAGTAAAACCAACAAAGAAAGAATATACCTTTTCATCTGGAAATTATATAGCTGGAGAAGATTTTCCGGCTGGTAGATATGACATAATCGCAGTAAAAGGGAATGGAAATGTTTACTCAGATAATTCATTTGATGGGGGAATAAATGCAGTTATGGGCGTTGGTGATGAAGAATTTTACGAAAAGGAATATAAAAATATCACACTAAAAAATAAAATAGGTCTTCATGTTTCAGGGGTTACCATTAAGTTAGTTTATAAAGGAGATTAATAATTATGTCTAGTGGCGAATATGGAACGGGTAAAGTAAAAAGTTTTGATGCCAGTGGATTTAAAATAGTTGAAGATACCTTAAAAGAGTATTTAAAATTTCAAATGATAGTTGGAATAAGTTTGGAAGATTTTAATAAGTTATATTTAGCTGGGATAGTTAATGTTGAACCAGTAAACAAAGAAATTTCTATAGAAAAAATTATTAAAATTTCAAAAAATAATAGCATTGACCAACTTATAAAATTTAAAGGAGATTTATAAAAATGTTTGAATCATGGTTTAGGGATTGCATAATAGGCATTGAAAGAAGTGTAAATAGTTGTTTTGAAGCAATGGAAAGAGATATAGAAAATAGTCTTGATAGTATTAGATATGATTCTGATAACTGTTTTCAGTCTTTAGAAGTTGAATATAAGGGTTGTATATCAGATATTGAAAAGAACTATACACGAATTAATTCAGATATCGCAGCAGCTTGGAAGCCTGTATATGAAAAAATAAAACAAAAAATTCAGGATAAAATAGACGAAAAGAGAGGACTAAAAGAAGCTAGTAAAATAAAAGAGGCAGAACAGAAAATAAAAGAATTAGAAAAAGCATTAAAAGAGGCAGACACAAAGAAGAATTTAAAAGTTGTAAACCTTCAAGATAGAAAGAAAAAGTTAATAACTAGGGCAAAAGATAAGTTTGGCGGTAAAAGTAAAGTTATAGCAGATATGAGGAAACAAAAGAAGTTAAGGGAAATAAAACCTTTCAAGGTACCATCAAGCTGGTAATAAAGGAGATTTAAGATGGCTAGTATAATAAGTTTAATAGTATTAACAATTTCTGTGGGTGTTCTTTTATGGGCATCCTCCAAAATGGCAAGTATAAAAAGAAATGTTTTATATACATCGAATATTGTTCAGGAACAAAGGTCGCAATTAATAGAACTTTCAAGGCAGCAAAGTAAAATAATTCATAATTTTAATTTACTTGCTAAAAAACTGGAATTAATGACTGGAGAAGAACAAACAAGTATAATAACTTCCATTGACGATAATGATATAAATTTATTAAATCCAAAAATAACAGAAAATACGAGGTTGTTATGAAGGTCGATACAAGAGAATTAAGAAATTTACAAACATACAATAATTTTAGTAATAAAGAAATAGCTTATTTTTTGGATATTTCAGTTAGTACTTTTGTAAATTTAAAAATGAACAGGTACAAATGGAAAGACGAGTATATAAAAAGATTATGTAAATTATTTGATATAAAAGAGGAGGATTTGTTCAATGGATGAAAAATGTTGTATTTGCAATAAGAAGCTGCCACAATCGGGAATATATACAATAAAAGGGCGTAAATATTGCGCTAAATGTGCGAGGGAGGTTATCGGAAATGAGAGAAAAACTGAGGAATAAATGGGTTTGGACTTCGGCAATATCGTTATTAATACTAATATTAAAAAGGTATGGAGTATTTGATGCAGATATTGAACTCATAAACGTAATATCTGAGGGAATTTTAACAATATTAGTAGTCATTGGAATTTTAAATAATCCCGATGGAAAGGGGCTAAATGAATAAGATAAATATTGCCGGGCTTGAATATGAAATAAAGTATGAGAAGCATTATGCCAGAGATGTTGAAGCTCTTGGATCTCATTGTGGGAACAATACCACTATAAAAATCGATATTGATTTAAAACTACAAGTAAAACAAAAAACTTTACTTCATGAAATAATAGAAGCAATTAACTTTGAATATAGTTTGAAGCTAGAACATGATAAAATATGTGTGCTAGAATCTGCATTATTTGAAGTTATAAAAAACAATGATTTGCTGGAATATTTTAATAATGAGGAGATTATAAAAAATGATAGAGTTGGAAGTTAAGCAATTAATAAAAAAAAATATATATTTCTTTGCTGGTAATTTAGTTGTTGGTAATGCATTTAAAAGCTTTATTAGTGGAATATATGAAAAAGAAGTCGATTCTAAAAAGTCAGCAATGGAATTATTAAAAGAGGTTGAAGATTTTGTAATAAAAAATGCTAGGAAAAGTAATCCATTGCAAGTTATTTCCTTCCAAATAACTAATATTAATATTTTAGGGGAAGAAGTTGAAGAATATGACAGCAGCGAACAAAAAAAGATTTAGACGAGGGGATCCACTCAGGTATAAAGATCATGTTAGGAACGGAAATATAATTTGTTATACCTTAGATAGCGAAACAATTTATAAACCAGATAGGGAAGCAATAACAAAGAAAAAAGCTGAAAAGTTTAAAAAATATTATCTAAAGGCAGTAAAGAAATTAAGAAAAGAAAATCCAGGTATAAGTTATAAATATCCAAAAATATGGCATTGTATGGTCAAGTTAGAATTTGACAATCATTTGAAAGGAAGGGTTAAAAATGGGGAATGAGTATAGTAATTATGTTGGGACAAAAATAATAAAAGCTAAGTTCGCAAGTATGAGTGAATATAAAAAATTGAAACATGGTGAGGCTTCAATGGGTTCAATAACAGATAATGATATTTATGGATATATAGTTATTTATCCACCAATAGGAACCAATGAAGATACTCCATATATAAGCTGGTCACCAAAAGAAGTATTCGAAAAATGTTATAGAATAGTTGAAGATTGTGAAGTTAAATTATTATCAGATATTTAGATTAACTTTTTTAAAATTAATACCCTCAATGCATAGGGAAGTGTTGAACTCAAGAATCATATTTTTTATAGCCAGTTTATTTTTATCAAAACAAATAGACTCTATAACTAGATATGGTTCTTTTTTTGTCCGATAAACTAATTTCAGTTCAATTGGGGTCATAACTTTAAAAATAGTGAAAAAGTCACAATCATATATATTTGCCCAATTGCCTTTTAACATTAAATTCTTTTCAAATTCTTTGACATAGTATTTTTTAATCATTGTTATACACTCCTTTAGTGCTATAGTATACTATATATTATAAAGGAGTGATTAAATTATGGATATAGTTAAGGTAGAGATTAACAAATTAAACCCAGCTAAATACAATCCAAGAAAAATTTTAAAAGCTGGAGATATTGAGTATGAAAAAATAAAAGAATCAATTTTAAAATATGGATGTATACAGCCGATAATTGTTAACAATGATAGTACAATTATCTCAGGACACCAAAGATTGACAGTATTAAAAGATTTAGGTCATGATACTGTTGATTGCGTAATTATGGAATTATCCAAAAAAGAAGAGAAAAAATTAAATATTGCTATGAATAAAATTTCAGGAAGCTGGGATAATAACAAATTGACTGAGTTATTAAAAGAATTTGAAAAAGATGATTATAAATTAACAGGTTTTGACATGAATGAAATTAATGATTTATTTGCAGAAGCGGAAAAGGAACTAAAAAAAGAAAAAAAAGAGGAGTCCTTTAATTTAGAAAAGGAACTAGAAAAAATAGAAACACCAAAAAGTCAAAAAGGCGATATATACCAGTTAGGTAGTCATGTTTTAATGTGTGGGGATAGCTATAACTTAGATGATATAAATAAACTAATTGGAGAGAATAAAATCGACATGATGTTTACGGATCCACCGTATAAGATGAGAGAATCGGGTGCAGGATGTTTTAAAGAGACTACAGAAAATTTAAAAAAGAGAATAGAAAAGCTAATAGATTTTAAAGTGTCTGATATAAGCCATTTTATCAATCTTAATATAAATACTTTTTATATCTTTACTTCAAAAGAAAGCATAAGAGACTATTTGAATTTATTTGATGGATATATATTTAATATGTTAGTTTGGTGCAAAACAAACCCAGCTCCAAGAACAAATAATACTTTTATTCCTGATACTGAATACATTTTATATTTTGCAAAGAAAAACAGGATTTGGAATAATCAATTGAAACCTTTTGATATCTATAAAAAATATTATGTAAGTAGTATTGCTGAAGGAAGAAAAGATGCCGGAGATTTGCATCCAACTATGAAACCACTGGATTTAATTGAAAATAGAATAAGAATATCCAGTAAGGAAAATGGAATAGTTTTAGACTTGTTTGGTGGGTCTGGAAGTACTTTAATAGCTGCAGAAAAAACAAAAAGAAAATGCTTTATGATGGAAATAGAACCAATGTATTGTGATGTAATAATTAAAAGATATGAGTTATTTACAGGGAACAAAGTGTTAAAAATGGGGTGAAGTCATGCGGGTAACATATGAAACACATGTAAAACCTTATTTAAGCAAAATTAAATTGATGGCAGCTCAGGGATATTCAGATATAGAAATATATAC
>Ga0172378_10000347_pt1 | contig 40350 bp, 31 predicted proteins | sample GrowelOW332metaG_FD_119755 | JGI IMG/M metagenome (GOLD analysis project Ga0172378, IMG submission 119755) | Groundwater microbial communities from an aquifer near a municipal landfill in Southern Ontario, Canada - Pumphouse #3_1 metaG | ecosystem: Environmental > Aquatic > Deep subsurface >...
AACATGCGCACCACCGTCTTGGCAATAATCTTGATATCGGTCCACAGAGAGAAATTAAGGATATACCAGTCATCAATCTCAACCCGCTCCTGATAATCATCCACGTTGGAGCGCCGCCCCACCTGCCAGGGACCGGTGATACCAGGTTTCATTGAGCAGTACAACCCTGCGCTCTCCTTATAAAAATCGGTCAGCTCATCACCGACCACCGGCCGTGCACCAACCACACTCATTTCACCCTTGAGCACGTTGATAAACTGTGGCAGCTCATCAAGGCTGGTCTTGCGCAGAAAACGACCGATACGGGTCACCCGCGGGTCATTCTTCAACTTAAAGGTCGTTTCCCACTCCTCACGCAACTCCGGTTTTTCCTTGAGAATTTTTTTCAGCATTTTATCCGCCCCAACACGCATGGTGCGGAATTTCAAGCATTTGAAGTTCTTCCCGGTAGCAGTAATGCGCGTATGGCCATAAAAAATCGGCCCGCCGTCCGCAAGCTTTACCACCAGCGCAATAAGCAGAGTAAGCGGCAGGGTCCCGCAAATGGCAGCAAGGGAGAAGACGATGTCAAAACTGCGCTTCCATTCAGTGTTGGGATTAAAGTTGAGAATAAGCATGCTTCCGAGAGACTGCACTTCGGCATGGTGCAGGCCGTAGAGGTAGAGGTCGGGAATAAGATAGATCCGAGCCCCAAGACTGCGGCACTCACGCAACATCTTGAAGATCTTGCGTTCCGCACGCATGGGCAGTGCGATATAGACATAATCCACATCGTGCGCTTTGAGGTAGGCGGTAATGTCGGCGGTGGTACCAAGCACCGGTTTCCCGTAAATTTCCGGCATTTTTTCAGCCTCTCCGACCTCGCCCCTGCGCGGCTGCAGATCAAGTTTATCGTCAAAAAAGCCGATAACCTCAATCCCCGTCCACGGCATCGACTCCACCTCTGCAAGCAGGTTCCGCCCCAGAACCCCCCCACCGACCACGACTGCGCGCCGCACATTTTTTCCACGGGAACGGAAGATACGCAACATTTTCCGGGCAAAGGTATGCAGCGCAAAGACGAGTAGAGGCGTAGTCAGCGACCAGAAGAGAATAATAAAACGGGAGTAGGCGTGGGAGATCTTGAAGATAAAAAAGTAGAAGAGGAGAACACCCACCACCGTTCCCCAGGCACGGAGGATGACGATAAACTCAAGAAAAAATTTCCATCCTCGCCAGGAGCGGTAGAGCTGAAAGGACTGAAAGCTGATGAAGGTGGCAACTCCGGCAATAACCATCAGGCGGGTGTACCATGAACTCCACGGCACATGGAACCAGTGCACCAGCCCCCAGAGATAGACAACAATCAGCAGACAATCGACGAGGTGAAGCAGTCTGGCCATGAGCGAGCTCTGCTCACGAAGATTCGTTGTAATCATTCTATTCCGAATATCAGTACGTTGAAAACAACCGTTTATATATCATCAGGGACCATCGAATAATCGCCCATCTTCTTCGTTACAGCAAAAAAAATATCCCCGCAGGTAAGCGTTAGACTCCGAGATCAAAGTTCTGCCTGCGGTAAATGTCCTTCTGTCCGTCGAATATGAACGAAATACAAGCTTTTTTAAGGTTCCCTTACAATAATTGCGACAGAAAGAACCTAACGCTGCCACCAGCGCCGGTTCATACTCATGCTGCGGCAGAGAAAGAGCGGCAGACGGTACCAGTTGCTGCCGCATTTATAACCGAGGAACTTCATCCCGTTGCGAAGGAACCAGTCCGGCACCAGCCAGTATTTCTGCCGGGCAGCGATATTCTTCAGGGAGAGGCGGACATAGTTGCCACCGATCCTCGTTGCCCCGCCAAAAGAACCGAGCAGCCAGCGCTCCCGTTCATGCAGAACGCCTATATCAAAACTGCGCCGAAATTCACCTGCAATACTGTAATTATGACTGTGATACACGCCAGCCTCGGCACAATAGGCGACCTTCCAGCCGGCAAGAAGCAGACGGCCAAGGGCACAGGTATCTTCACCAAAGATCAGTCCGTTGCGAAAGCAACCGTTGGCAAGAAGCAACTCGCGCTTCCAGGCAGAAAAGGAGTTGGAGAGAAAAGCCGTCTTCAGGCCCTGCCGACGCCGGTCATCATAACTCCGCACCTCAGAGACCTCAGGATAGTTAAAGCTGCGGAGAAAGGCGGACTGCAGCGAAGCTCCTTCTTTCGGCAGCTGCCGACCATAAGCACAGGCAATACTCTCCTCTGCATTAAGAGCCGTCAGCAGCAGTTTAAGGGCCTGTTCATTCGCCGGGATGGCATCCTGAGTAAGAAAGAGCACCACGTCTCCGACCGCCTCCCGCACCAGCATGGTCCTCGTACCGCCATGGTCAAATTCATCACGGTCGACAGAAATCACCCGCGCACCGTACTGCCGACAAATCTCGCGACTGCCGTCCTTTGATGCGGTGTCGGCCACGATCACCTCGAACGGCTGCAGAGTCTGCGCAGCAAGGGCTGTAAAAAGGGCAGGCAGATCTTTTGCTCCGTCGCGGACAGGGATAAGGACAGAAACTCGTTTCATCATCGTTCACACCCTGCCGAATCGCACCAGCAGATACTTCGCCAGTGCCCAGAAAATATATGGTGACGGGTGCCGCAAGTACAGCCGGACCTCGTTTTCCGCAGCCATCATCCGTCTTGAGATCGGCATCACCGAGCGTTCCTCCGCCCAGCCCCGGCTATGCCGCACCCGTGCCTGCGGAAGATAACAAAGCTTCCAGCCGCGGGCACGCAGGCGCAAGCTCAACTCAATATCCTCTTTATAGAGAAAGAAGGAGGGATCAAAGAGAGTGCTGTCCTCTCCCCATAAATCCCGCAGAGCGGCGGGATGGCAGACCATAAAGGCTCCGCAGACGGCGGGGACCTCTCCACCCTCCAGATACTGTCCGGAATCCATCTCCCCCTGACCGCGGTCATACCAGCGACCATACCAGCGGCGGAAGATCCCAGTGGAGTCCAGCCGCCCCGTCAACTCACCAACCATGTTGCAGCCGAGCAGACGACCGCCAACCACGGCAACATCCTGCAGGGAATGGAGCGCTTTCAACGCAGCCTGCAGAGTGCCCGTTTCAACAAAGGCGTCAGGATTGAGGAAGACCACCGTATCATTAGAATCGACATCTGCGGAAAGTTCAGAAAAGGCGCGGTTATTAGCAACAGCGAAACCGACATCACCACAGAAGATAAGCTGCAGGGGGAAGGGGTACCTCCCGACGAGGGCCTCAAGGAAGCTGCGATCGGCAGAACCGCTGTCAGCAAGGGTACACCTCACTTCACTGCCGCAGGTGGCAAGGGAATCCAGACAGAGGGGCAACACAGCCTCGGAATCGTGGCTGACAATAATAATATGACAAGTCACAGTACAGTCAGCAGAAGAGTTTCAGATAAAACCGCAGCAGACGATTGCTCCTGCCATTTTCATTCCGCCGGGCCATGATTGAGGCGATAGCCTCACGCTCGGACGCGACGATACGGTTGCCGAGAAGACGCAGCTCCTCCCGACTCACATGAGCAAGCTGCTCGTTGTGTTTACTGTAAAAAAGACGGAGAGAGCGCGGCGACAAAGCCTCGCATACCCCGCGAAACCAGGGGACAAATACGCCTTTTTTTATACAGAACAGCAACCACATACATTGATAAATAATAATTGCCGGTAAAAAACGGAGAAAAAGCAGACCGGGGTAATTCTTCACCATCAGGTTGATATTGTTGCGGGTGGAGAGACGGATGGTCAATTCGTTGAATTTTGAGCCGCTGGTGGCACTGCCGATATGATATATTTTTGCTTCGCAGAGAAAAACACAACAGGCACCGGCCCGGGCCGCTCTCAGGTTGAGATCAACATCCTCGACATAGGCAAAAAAATCTTCATCAAAGTAGCCGACACGCTCAAAAAGACGTCTGCTGTAGAGTGCCGCCCCGGCACAGGCACCAAAACAGAGACGATCAAAGCGGTAGCGCTCGCCGTCATGCTCCATCACGCCGAGACGATACCCCACCCCACCGCGCAGCATGGCGTCCCCTGCCCCGTCAAGCAGCTCCCGCTCATGAAAATTATACATTTTCAACGCAAAAAAATCGGCGTCTGGAAAGTCCACCATCCCATTAAGGAGCTTCAGCAGACAGTTTTTCTCAACTTCCATGTCGTTGTTGAGCAGCAGAATCCATGGCGCACGGGCCTTGCGAATCCCGGCGTTGACTGCCGCACTGAAACCTCGATTTTCCGGGTAGGAGAGTACCCGTACGGAAGGGTAATCCCGCGCCAGCATGGCCAGCGAATCATCCGTAGAACCATTATCCACCACAGTTATCATGAAATTTTGATAACTCTGCCTGGAGAGGGAATTGAGGCAGTCGCCAAGCATCTTCGCCCCGTTCCAGTTCGGAATAACAATCTCGAAGGAGGGATTGTCAGTTAATATGTCCCCAGACGAAATCATGAACGACTGCTCTCCCTCCCGTCGTCACCGTCACGAAGCACACTTCTCACGTAATAGATTGGCTTATTCTGCGACTCGTGGTAGGTCCGCGCCTGCAGTTCGGCAATCAGTCCCAGGGATACAAACTGGAAACCAAGGATAATCAGCAGGATGGCAAGCAGCAGCATCGGTCGGTTGGAGAGACCAATGCCGTAAAACTCGCGTTGGAAAGTCATCACCATAGCAATGAGAAAACCGATCCCACCAGAGATAAGTCCCATCATTCCAAAGACTTGAATCGGCCGCGTAACGTAGCTGAGCAGAAATTTGACTGTCAACAGGTCAAGGATCACGCGCACGGTACGGGTAATACCGTATTTTGTACTGCCGAAGCGCCGGGCACGATGGTTGACCTTCACCTCGGTAAAAGTAATGCCAATGCCGCTGGCAAGAGCCGGAATGAAGCGGTGCATCTCTCCGTAGAGGTGCAGCTCCTTGATCACTTCACGCCGGAAGGCCTTCAGGGTACAGCCGTAGTCGTGCAGGCGGACTCCAGTGGTTTTGGAAATCAGTTTGTTGGCAATGATCGACGGCAGACGACGGTTGATAAAAGTATCCTTGCGGTCGTAACGCCAGCCGGTGACCACATCATAGCCCTCTTCAATCTTGGAGATCAATTTGGGAATATCTGCGGGATCATTCTGCAGATCGGCATCCATGGCAATAACGATCTCGCCGCGGGCATAGTCAAATCCGGCGGACATGGCAGCTGTCTGTCCAAAGTTGCGGCGGAAATTGATTGCCACCACCCGTTTGTCTTCAGCGTGCATTCCGGCAAGGATGCCAGCACTGCCGTCAGTGCTGCCGTCATTGATAAAAATCAGCTCATAGTCCACAGCAAGGGGATTGAGGGCACCTTTCAGCTCTTCATAGAGAACAGGAAGGCTCTCCTCTTCGTTCAACAGGGGGATGATTACTGATATTAACACGTCTTTCTCCACAAACTGTTTCTGCCGATTGAACGGCACCATTTATAAAAACCAAAATACGAATTCTCAAAAAAAGTTATTTCGCATTTCTTGAATACACTGGAAGTTTTACAACACTCTGTTCAGTAACCGCTGGCAAGAAACATGAAGTCGGGTTGTTCTTTACCTGCACTCTGCAGAGTAAGAACCGGAGCAGCAAAACCAAAGCGGTACAGGTAACGCTCTATGGTCGCGCGGCTGTCCTCTACTATTGCCGGAGTCACATTGCAGCCGTGGACATTGTAAAGTACCGCCGCAATGTTAATCTCCCGCCATTTGCACAACTCCAGGGCACCAAGGGTATGATTAATGGAACCAAGACGCGGGCTGGTAACCAGCAACAGCGGATATCTCTTCTCCATCAGCCAGTCGATAAAGAGGAAGTCGGGCCGCAGCGGAACTGAAAGGCCGCCAGCGCCTTCAAGCAGCAGGATATCGTACCGCTCCAGCAATTTCCGGGATGCTTCCTCAATCTCCTTCAGATCAATTTCCTTCCCCGCCAGCGAAGCAGCAAGATGCGGCGAGCAGGGATCGGGAAAGACACAGGGGCAGGTGAGCCCGGAACGATCATCCTCCGTCAGCTCCATCCCCATCAACTGGCGATGGGTAAGAATATCCTCGCTGATACCGCTACAGCCCGTCTGCACAAACTTTTGCGTCATCACGGAGCAGTCGCCCTGCCGCAGTGCGGTGGCAACAATCCCGGTGGCAACGGTCTTACCAATATCAGTATCTATACCCGATACAACATACACTCTTTTCATCACGGTGCCTTAACCTTTACTTTTCTCAACCACAAAAAAATGGGCCCGCCATGTGACAGGTAACCCCTCGGCAGTACCAAACTCGTCACGGTACTGTTTCTCAAAACGGGAGAGCGAAGCGCGTGTCCAGTGTGCACGACTCAGCCCCCCCACACCGGTATTGCGAATGTGACGGAGCAATGCCAGCAGGGAAGGGAAATAACTGCGCTGCTGGACGGTTTCTTCGGCCAGAATGGTAAAACCCTTCAGCATGGCTGAGAGCTGCGGACGGTCAAAATAGTGCAGACCGCGGCCGGAGAGTGCGGTAATCTCCCCCATGGTTCCCGGCGCAAAAATGGAGAACGCCAGGATTCCACCAGGGACCAGTGCCTGATGAACATGCTGAAACAAGGCTGGCAAGTCCTCAATCCACTGCAGGGTTGAAGAAGAGAAGACCAGCTGAAGCTCCACAGGCAACTCCAAAGTCTCGATATCTCCAGCAAGAGATTCAACAAGACAGGGTTCAGCATGCAGCCGCCGGGCTGCATATGCACAAAGTTCCGGCGCGATATCATTAAGATAGAGATACTCGGGCATACGGCGTGCCACAAGACGTTCCGCCAGCCAGCCGGTACCACAGCCGACCTCAAGCACTCGCCTCCACGACACATCGCCGGGATATTCACACACCATATCAAGCAGCCTCTGCGCAAGAGCAAGCTGCACCCCGGCATGTTCTTCATAGGTGCCAAGACTCGCTGCAAAGGAACTGGCAATCAGAGCCTTATCGGGAGCCGGAGCAGTTTGAGGCGGCTTTCGCGACATGCGTCATCCCTGTAAATTGAGCAGCTCTTCCCAGCGGGAAAAGCTGAAGAAAGGATAGTGGCCACCCTTCATTTCATGCACAGGTGTCCCCTGCCAGAAACGAAGTTGATTCGCCGTGGGCATAATGCGATCTTTTCGTGCAACGACTGCCAGATCATAGAAATTCTCCGCCTCATCCCGGCGGTGTGCCCAGTAAAAATCAAGCTCGTGACGCTGATCCTCCAGCTTCCGTACCGGTGCCTGCAGAAGAAAATCTTCCAGTATTTTCTGACTTCCGCACATTCTACGATAGAAGGCGAGGCGGTTTTGCTCATCAAATTGCTGCAAGGTACCATGAAAGAGCACTTCCGGGATACCGAAATCATCATCGACGGGTTTGAGTGTACCGTTGACGGCGATTTTTCGCTCATAGTCGATATTACCCATGAGTCGTGCCGCCATCCATACCCCCATCGACCAGCTGATGAGGCTGCGCCGGGCGTAGCGTTTAATGGCCGTTTCTACGTCCAAAGGCAATGTAAAGTCTGTGAAATCAGAGAGGATTAGCAGGTCACCAGCAAACGCGAGATGCTCGACCACCCGGGCATCCATTCCCCAGCCGTTACAGAAGACAAGCAGGTTCTGATGACCGTTTCGTCTCCACAGCGCCTTCATCGTCGAACCTCCTCCGCAATGAGACCGGGCAATGCCTGCAGATCCTCCCACTGCATCCCCGCAGTAAGAGAGATTCGAAAGCGGCTGGTTCCCACAGGCACAGTCGGCGGACGAACGGGGAAAAGAAGGAACCCCGCCTCCCGCATCCGCTCTGCAAGGCGTACCGTTTCGGCATCCTCACCGATAATCACCGGCACAATGCTGGTCTCACCATCAGTGTGCAGCCCCTGTTCGCGCAAATCATCGCGCAGCGCTGCCGCCAGCGACTGTAAATGTGCGCGCGGCCCATCCATTTGCATCATCTGTTCAAAGGCGAAGAGGTTCCAGCGAATAATCACCGGTGGCAGCGCGGTGGTGAAGATGAGTGAACGGGCACTGTTAACCAGCAGGTCGCGCAGTTGGCGGCTGCATACCACAAAACTGCCCATGGATGCGAGAGATTTACCAAAGACACCGACGAGGAAATCAATCTCACCTGCCAGCCCACATTCGACCGCCTTGCCAAGTCCGCTTTTGCCGAAAAGGCCAAAGGCGTGGGCTTCATCAAGATAGAGCTCACAATCAAATTCTTTTTTCAACCGGACCAGCTCGGCGATGTCGGCCACGTCGCCGTCCATACTGAAAACCGATTCGCTGACAATCACCACCCGCTCCGCCTCCCCTCGATATTTTTCAAGCAGGGAACGCAACTGAGCGTAGTCAAGATGGCGGTAGCGCTTCAACGTCGCCTGAGAGAGGCGTGTACCGTCGACGATGGAGGCATGATTCAATTTGTCTGAAAGGATGAGATCCTGTCTGCCGAAAAGCGCTGGCAGGATACCTATATTTATGTGGTACCCAGAGTTGAAGAGAAGTGCCGCCTCTGCCCCGTAACACTCCGCGAGGCGTGATTCAAGGCGGTGAGCCACTATGTTATCCCCAGAGAGCAGCCGGCTGGAGGTACTCCCGGGAGCAAAACTTTCCATGCGGCTGGTATCATCCATCTCCGCGTAAAAACGGGCCAGCATCTCATCATCCCCGCCGATACCGAGATAGTCGTTGGAGGAGAGGTTCAGAAGACTCTTCCCGTCCATCATTACCCGGGCCCCGGCACGACCGGCAAGGGGCCGAAAATCCCGAAGTCGCCCGAGCTCTGCCAGTTCACGCAGCACATCCGTACGCTCTTTCATCTTTTTCCCTCCAGCTCTACCACCTCACAGATGGCCCCGGTGAGAATCTTAAGCTCAGAATCAGTCATCACAAAAGGTGGCATAACATACACCAGCCGGCCAAAGGGACGCACCCACACCCCGCGGTCGACAAAGAGCTGCTGGCAGCGAGCCATATCTACCGGTCTTTCCATCTCCACCACTCCGATGGCCCCAAGTACGCGCACATCCTTCACCCCGACCATTTCGGCACAGGCCGCAAGGCCGGCACGCAACCCGCGTTCGACACGGTTGACATTGCCCCGCCAGTTCGTTTCCTGCAGCAGATCAATGGAGCGGCAGGCAACCGCGCAGGCGAGAGGATTTCCCATAAAGGTCGGCCCGTGCATAAAAACACCGGGGTTTTTCGGCCCTTCAAGGGAAACTCCATGCCCCACCTCCTCCGTGGCCAGTACCGCCGCCAACGACATGCAGCCGCCAGTTATCGCCTTGCCGACACACATGATATCGGGGGTGATCCCTGCATGTTCACAGGCAAAAAGCCGGCCGCTGCGGCCGAAGCCGGTAGCAATTTCATCGGCAATCAGCAGCACACCATAGTCATCACAAAGACTGCGCAGACGACGCAGATACAAGGGATGATAAAAACGCATCCCCCCCGCCCCCTGCACCACCGGTTCAAGAATCACCGCGCAAATGCTCTCCGCGTGTTGCTCAAGCAACTTCTGCATCGGGGCAATATCGCTTTCATTCCACTCCCCGTCAAAAGGGATCTGCGGGGCATCGGCAAAGAGATATTCCGGCAGGACACCTTTATATATTGAGTGCATGCCGGTTTCGGGATCGCAGACCGACATGGCGTGAAAGGTATCGCCGTGGTAACCGTTGCGAATAGTGAGAAAGCGATTTTTTCCGCGCTGCCCCTGTGCAAACCAGTATTGAATGGCCATCTTCATCGCCACTTCCACCGCCACGGAGCCGGAATCAGCGAGAAAAACCTTCTCCAGCCCCGCCGGAGTCATATCAACGAGGCGACGGCAGAGTTCAATGGCCGGTTTATTGGTAAGACCGCCAAACATCACATGGGAGAAGGAGTCAATCTGCTCCTTAAGTGCCCTGTTGAGCTCCGGATGGTTGTAACCATGGATAACAGCCCACCACGAGGCCATGCCATCAATGAGACTGCGACCGCCTTCGAGAGTGATGCGGCAGCCGCTCGCCCCCGTCACAAGAAAGACAGGCAGCGGATTGGTCAGTGAGGTGTAGGGATGCCAGATATGTTCACGATCGAAGTCAAGATACTGGTCAGGACGTTTCATAGAGAAATATTTCGGCAGAGTTTCAGAGTTGGGGGATGTCAGAACTCAGGGTATCCTTCAGGGTTCCTTGAAACAGCTTGTATTTCGTTCATATTCGAGGCACAGAAGGGAATTTCTTACAGCCATGGTTGATATCGGAGTATGGCGCTTCCCTCGACGTCTCGTTCCTCGCTTTGTCTGAGGATAATTTTTTACTGTAACGAAGAAGGCAGGCGAAAGACTGTTTTTTTAAGGGCTCCTTCAGTTAAAGACAAACCCGAGCCGTTCAAACATCGCCACATCCCCGATCAGTCCATTACCTGCAGTGGTCAGATAATTGCCAACAATGGCCCCTCCAGCCCCGCTCAGAAAGAGTTTTTCCTGTTCGTCGCCGAGGTGGTTCCGCCCGCCAGCAATACGAATCACCGCCTGCGGCAGAATAAGCCGAAACATGGCGACGGCAATCAACGCATCTTCCCGGGAGATGGGCTCCATCATTTCAAAAGGAGTTCCCTTGATTGGCATGAGGATATTGATCGGCACGGAATCCACCCCGATCTCCCTCAGCTCAAAGGCCAGCTCCAGCCGCTGGGCCAGACTCTCACCAAGACCGATGATCCCTCCGGAGCACAGGGACAGCCCCGCCTCCTTCGCGATTCCCAGCGTCTCCACTTTCTCTTCCCAGGTATGGGTCGTGCAAACCCTGGGGAAGTAGTCGCGACAGGCCTCAAGGTTGCAGTGATAGCGACTGACACCCATATCTTTAAGCAGGTGTGCCCGTTCAGGGGTGAGAAAACCCATAGATGCGCAGAGTGCGAGAGAGGTGTTCTCCGACAGGGTGTGACAAAGCGGAGCGAAGAGGGTCCGGAGATCCTCCGCACTCACATGGTGCCCGGCCGTGACGAGGGAAAACCGGCCCACATGGTGTGCTTCGTTTTCCCGGGCAAGAGCCAGCGTCTCTTCCTCTGTGACACACTTATAGCTTTCCACTTCCACGTCGTAGTGGGCGGATTGAGCACAAAACCGGCAGTTTTCGCTGCACTTGCCACTGCGGGCGTTGATGATGGAGCAGAGGTCAAAACGGTTGCCATGGAAGTGACTGCGCACCATATCGGCGACAGCAAGAAGGGAAGTGAAATTATCGGCATTTCCCTGGGCGGCAAGGGCAAGCTCAAGGGCTTCGTCGAACTCAAGACGACCGCCCTTCTCTATCATTGTTCGAGTCTGATCATACATGGCTGCTTCCTGTTTTTTTGTTCTGGAACATCGAATAATCACTCGTCATCTTCGTTACAGGCAAAAAATTATCCTCCGACAAAGCAAGGAAGAGACGTCGAGGTAAGCGCCATACTCCAGGTAAGCGCTATACTCCGTGATCAATAACACCGGTGATGAACGGTAAGCCGGTATACGTACCTTCAAGAAATTCTTTTCAGAAAAACAAAAAACTACTTTTCAGGGGACGAATATGCCTGAGCTAAAGTCCCTTCTGTGCCTCAAATATGAACGAAATACAAGCTGTTTCAATCTCCCCGTTCTGTAAAAGAGAGTTCACTCCCCTTCTCAAGCGGAAGAGGAGCGGGATCGGAGGTCAGTAAAGAGAAAGACTCAGATCTCCAGTTGCTCCACCACCTGCTCCAGCCCTTCCGGAGTGTCAAACTGCAGAGCGGTAACCTTCACACCGCGAGGTACAATCTTTTTCATCATCCCTTTCAGGACCGTTTTCGGTCCGATTTCGATAAAAGTATCGGTGCCCTCGGCAATCATGCGGGTGATAATTTCACACCAGCGAACCTTGGAGACTATTTGACGGGACATCATCTCTTTCATCCGTGCAGGGTCATACTCTTTCTGTGCAGAAACGTTGAAGTAAATCGGGACCAGCGGAATATTAAACTTGATATCACCCAGAAAGGCTTTGAAATCAGGAATGGAACCGGCAACAAGCGGACTGTGGTTGGCTACGGAAACTTTCAGTGGAATAATCTTCGCACCAGCCTCTAAAAGGCCTGCCTCAACACCATTCAGCCCTTCCATGGAGCCGGAAATAACCGTCTGCTGCGGGGTATTGTGGTTGGCAGCAACCACCACACCGTCCCCTTTATACTCACGCAACACCTCTTCCACTTTATCGATAGTGAGACCAAGCACTGCCTGCATCCCACCAGGATGGGCAGCACCTTCACGGCCCATCAGCTCACCGCGTTTTGTCACGAGACGCAGAGCATCATCGGCGGAGATAACTCCGGCGGCAAAAAGTGCAGAGTATTCTCCGAGGCTGTGTCCAGCGAAGGCGTTGAGCGCCACTTGTCCGCCGACAGCCTCCCGGAAAGCCTGCCAGCAGACAAGGTTGGCAACGGTGATTGCCGGCTGCACGATATCCGCTGGAATCAGAGCCTCCATTGGCCCCTCATCACTCAACCTGGCCAGCGGTTTGCCGAGCACCTTCTCGGCATTGTCCATGATGGAAGCACAGGCTGCGCTCTGGTCACGAAATTCTCTGGCCATACCGATTGACTGCGAACCCTGGCCCGGGAAAAGAATAGCAATTTTCATCTGTCGTCCTTTAGTTGTCCTCTCTGGGACCTGAATTGAAAAAAGATAACACCACAAGCAACACTGCTCCCACGCAGATAAAAGAATCTGCGAGGTTAAACGCCGGCCAGTGATAACTGCCGTGGTAGAAATCGAGGAAATCAGTCACCGCTCCGTAACGCAGCCGATCAATAACGTTACCGAGGGCCCCGCCGGCAACAAACCCAAGAGCAAGGGAGGTAAACACGCCCCCGCCGTTGTGTCGCAAAGAGCGGTTGTAGAAGGTAATTGCAACCACCGCGACAAGACTGATTGAAAGAAAAAACCAGTGCCGCCATGGAGCATCAACATCCGCAAGAAAGGAGAAGGCGGCACCGGTGTTGGTGACATAAACGAGGTTGAAGAGACCGGGGATAATCTCCCGCATCTCAAATTCTTTGAAATGATCAAGTATCCAGGCTTTGGAAAGCTGATCCAACACAAGAGCAAGAATTACTGAGAGATAATACCACACTTACAGTCCCAGCTCCTTGAGCACACCAGAACAGCGAACGCAGAGCTGCGGATGGTCGGGATTCTGTCCGACCTCTTCAGAACGAATCCAGCAACGTTCACATTTTTCACCCCTGGCCCGGCGAACTGCAACCGTGAACCCCGGAAATTCCTCACTCTCATACACCACATCACCCTCAGCAGCGGCAGTAAAAACACTCATTTTAGAGATAATGGATATATCCTTGAGGGTCTTCCATTCACGGGTGATAAATTCCCCTGTCTCCCCTTCCGCCCGAAGCAGAACCTCCGCCTCGAGGGAGTGGCCGATGACCTTCTCGCGCCGGGCTGTCTCCAGCGCCCTGGTGATATCGGAACGAACCTTGAGCAGCTTATCCCACCGTTCCATCATGGAGGGTTCCAGCACCATACCGTTCGCTTCGGGAAACTCAGTGAAGAAAATCGACTCTTCCAGTGGCGATTTTTCGTCACGCCCATAGAGACTATCCCATGCCTCGGAGGAAGTAAAGGCGAGAATCGGGCTGATGAGCCGCAACAGGCCGCTGATGATATCATACAGTACGGTCTGGGCAGAGCGACGTGTCTGCGAATCTGGGGCCTCAGTGTATAAACGATCCTTGAGGATATCGAGATAGAAAGAACTCATGGTGATACCGCAGAAGTAATTAACCTGCTGGTAGATTCCATGGAACTCAAATTTTTCGTAATCTTCCGTCACCAGCTTGCGGAGCTCTCCAAATTTGGCCAGCGCCCAGCGATCAATCTCCGGCATGTCCTCCGGAGCAACACGGTTGGCAGCGGGATCGAAATCATTGAGGTTGCTGAGGAAGTAGCGGATGGTGTTACGGATCTTACGATAGGAATCGGAGATTTGTTTAAGGATGATGTCACTCACCTTCACATCGCCGGTGTAATCCTCAGAGGCAACCCATAGACGAAGAATCTCCGCACCATATTTATCAACAACCTCCGCAGGTCCGATGACGTTGCCCACCGATTTCGACATCTTCTTGCCCTCACCATCCACCGTGTAGCCGTGGGTGAGAACACCTCTGTATGGCGCACACCCCCGATTGGCCACAGAACAGAGCAGAGAACTCTGGAACCAGCCCCGGTGCTGATCACTCCCCTCAAGGTAGAGATCGGCGGGGAACTGCAGATCCTCACGCTGCTCAAGAACAGCGGCAAAACTGGTGCCGGAATCGAACCAGACATCAAGGATATCTTTCTCTTTATCAAACTCGCTGGAACCACAGGGGCAGGTGTAACCTTCAGGCAGGAAGTCACCCACCTCGTGGGAATACCAGGCATCGGCACCCTCCTTCAAAAAGAGTGCATCCACCTTCTGCACAACCTCATCACTTTTTACAACCTCTCCGCATTTATGGCAGGTGATGACAGTGAGCGGCACACCCCAGCTCCGCTGACGGGAGAGGCACCAGTCCGGCCGGTTTTCCACCATGCTGTAGATACGGTTCTCCCCCCAGGAAGGGGTCCAGGAAGTCTTGCGAATCTCCTCAAGAGCCCTCTTGCGCAGATCATTTTTCTCCATGGAAATAAACCACTGCGGAGTCGCGCGATACATCACCGGCAGCTTGCAGCGCCAGCAGTGCGGATAGCTGTGGTTTAAAGGTGCGGTGAATACAAGAGACCCCTCGGCCTTCAAATCTTCGATGATCTTCTTGTTTACCTCGGGAACATGCTCCCCGGCGTAGCGTCCCGCCTCTTCGGTATACACACCTTCGGCGTCCACTGGAGAAAGGATTTCAAGGCCATAACGAAGGCCAGTCAGGTAGTCATCCGCGCCATGTCCGGGGGCGGTATGCACACACCCGGTACCGGCATCAGCGGTAACATAATTGGCAAGCACCAGCAGAGAGTCACGATCCATGAAGGGATGGCGGCAGTTACGTTTTTCAAATCCCGTAGAGGCAAAGGTTCCGACAATCTCCCAGGAATTCACGCCAATCTCAGCCATCATTTTTTCAACCAGGGCCTCGGCAATCACCCAGGTTTCATCCCCCACGCGCACAGCGGCGTAGGTAAAATCGGGATGCATGGCGACTGCAAGGTTGGCGGGCAGAGTCCAGGGAGTTGTGGTCCAGATAACAAAATATGTTTTATCCCCGGCGAGAGATGTATCAATATCAGAAAAGTCTTCGGCCGCCTGGAACTTGACATATATGGAGGGCGAAGTGTGATCGTGATATTCAACCTCAGCCTCAGCCAGCGCCGTTCCGCAGGTGGAGCACCAATAGACGGGTTTACGGTTGCGCACCACCGACCCGCTGAGCAGGAATTTGTTGAATTCGCGGGCAATGGCAGCTTCGTAGCTGTAATTGATCGTCAGATACGGGTTATCCCAGTCACCGAGAATCCCCAGCCGTTTGAATTGCTCCTTCTGCGTCTTAATCCATTTCCCGGCATATTTGCGGCAGGCAGAACGTTTGGAAAGGACAGGAATCGTCTTTTTCTTGTCCCCCAGTTCCTTATCCACATTAATTTCAATAGGCAGACCGTGGCAGTCCCAGCCTGGTACGTAGGGAGCATTAAAACCGGCCATCCGCCGTGAACGCAGGATAATATCTTTGAGGATCTTGTTGAAGGCGTGGCCCACGTGAATATTGCCGTTGGCATAGGGAGGACCGTCATGCAGAATAAAGAGAGGTTTACCTTCACCCTTTTTCAGCAGTTTTTGATACAGTTCACCTTTGTCCCACTGCTTGAGCACCTGCGGTTCTTTCTGTGCAAGATTTGCCTTCATCTTAAACCCGGTTCCGGGGAGATTGAGGGTGTCCCTGTAGTCCATATTATATCTCCTTACACGCTATTTGACGGCAACATGGGTGCCTGGTGAATGAAAAGGGATTTCAATCAGCTCAAGGATGCAGGAGAAAATTTACCGCAGAGAGCTGCATGAGACGTCCGGGAAAATTTTTTCGGCTGCAACGAAGAGACTGCAAGAAAGACCAGAATGTATACTACAATAAGAGTGAAACCACACAGGATACCACCTGAAGTGCAAGTTGCAAGACTTTATCTCGCCCCTCGTAACCACGATCGGACAGGGGGAAAGAGCTACTGAGATCACCTCTCTATTTTCACACAACTCCGGCAAATTAGGTCTATTTTATCTTTCACCCATACCAACGGAAAGATGTTCTGCAGCTGACTCGCCAGGAGACATTCAGCTGCAGAGCATCAAAGACGCAGGAACTAAAAAAGAGGAAGCTTCCCGGGCGGCGCATTGCACATACTTTTTAAGTGCAGAAGTTCGCTTTTTACCGCAACGCACGCAGTGCAGTGATGAATAATAAATATTTCCGGGGACGAGGTACAGGGAGAAAAAAACGGCGGTAAATGGGCAAAGACCAACCACCCCGTTTCCGACCAGATGGAACTCACCACCAAAAGCATCCTGCAGGCAGGACATCCTGTCCAGCTCTACGACACAGCGAATTCCAACGGTCACTCTACAGAGAACATTAACTAACCAGTTTTTCGTTCATCTTTTTTGTTAGAGTTAAATTTATCCTCGGAGGTAAGCGCCAGGATCCGATATCATTCACACCGGTGATAAACGGTAAGCCAGTATAAGGACCTTCACGAAATTCTTTTTAAAAACAGGAAAATAATTCCTAAGGCCCTAATCTGCTTCCGGTAAATTTTTTCCTGAACCTTGAGTATGAACGAAATACAAGCTGTTTCAAGGTACTCTTTAGTAACTTTGTGCTTGCGAGTATGTGAAAACCAGCCCACCTTCCGGTCGGTTTCGTAAAGATATTTCTCCACCCAGGCGCTGTGCAATTTCCTGGCTAATTGCCAGCCCCAATCCATTCCCTGGCTGAGTGTTACCCTGGCTTCGGTAAAATGGTTGAAAGACCTGTGTCAAATCTTCATCCGCTATACCATTGCCAGTATCTTCCACACAGAACACTGCCATGCCATTCATGATCAATAAACTGACATCAATCTTTCCATTGGCGGGTGTATAACGGATGGCATTATCAATCGCATTACGCACCAATTGTATCAGCTTCCCATCCTGATCAAGGACCTGCACATCTTCCAGCTTAAGTACACCAAGATCAACCTTTGCATTTTCCGCAAGTGGATGAAAATCAGCAATAACACGTAATACAATATCCTTAAAAGAGACAGGACTTTTCGGGTGCTGTTGATCACTCTGCAAGTGTGCCAGATCCAGTAATTGATTCAGGAGTGAACGCAAGCGTATTAATCCTTTCTGTAGTTGCCCCTGACGTTGCAGATGATCCTCTTCATTAAGATATTTTTCAACATTTTCGGCTTGTAATGAGAGTGCTGTAACAGGAGTACGAAGTTCGTGTGCTGCATCGGCAATAAAGCGCTGTTGTTTTTTTAGGGTTTTTCCAATTCTATTCAGTAAAGTGTTAATAGATATTACGAAAGGCACTATTTCCATGGGTAAGTCTTTCTGTGACAAAAGCTCTGGTTGTTGAGAATTCTGCTGATGTAACTGCTTTGACAGACGGTTCAACGGTTTGAATTGATTCTTTATCTGCCACTTAATGAGTAGCAGCATAATTACCATAAGAATGAGTAAAGGAATAAACACATTAAGGCCACTGGCTAATGCTAAATCATTACGAATTTCTGTTTGTTGAGCAACTACATAGCGCTTGCCTGTAGAGAGTTGAGTGACCAACAGGAGACGCCAGGATTCACCATCCAGCGTTAAAGTCTGTAACCCATCAACCAGCGGGGTGGGTAGCGACAAGGTATCAGAGCTACTGGACACCGGATTCACGGGCTGGATTAATATAGAGACATCATCACTCTCTTTATTCTCCAATTTGTTTATATTTCCAATTACATAGCCCTTGCGCACCAGCATGGCAATTTCGTGTAACAAGCTGTCCTGCAGCTCTTTGGCTTCCTCGAAAACGATAATAGAAGATACCACGCTGCCTGTAACTATTAATATGGAAGCTATAAGAATGATCCAGCGGGTCAATTCTCGTTGTATTGAGCGATTCGCTTTCATTTACTAACCATCCAGCCTAGTCCCCTGACATTTTTAATGGTGTCTTTGCCGAGTTTCTTACGCAGGCCATGAATAATAAATTCTATGGCATTACTGGTAACTTCTTCATTCCAGCCATAGATGCGTTCTTCAAGTTGTGCCCGGGAAAGGATGGAGCCAGGGCGTAACATTAATGCATGTAATAAAGCATATTCACGTGAAGATAAGTCATAGACTTTAGAATCACAGCTGACTTTGCGGGTGGCAGGATCCAAGGAGAGTATGTCATTGTCCATCAAGGGTGTGGCATTGCCATTCTTGCGACGAATTACTGCACGAATACGCGCCTGTAATTCATCAATGGAAAAGGGCTTTACCAGATAATCATCAGCGCCATAGTCCAACCCCTTAATGCGGTCTTCAACCGCATCTCGCGCGGTAATAATGATCACTGGTACCGAATATTTTCTTTGACGTAGAAGTCTAAGAACTTCAAATCCATCTTTTCCAGGCAACCCCAGATCAAGTAATAGCAAGGAATAGTCTTCAGTCTTAATGGCTGACAAGGCGGCATCTCCGTCCTGTACCCAGTCAATCGCCAATGCGGCATCTCGTAAGGCCTGTTCAACCGCGCGACCAATCAATGAATCATCTTCTACCAGTAATATTCGCATTGTTTAGTGTTTTATTTTGTCGGAGTCGCTCTTAATAACCGTATACTCTGCTTCAATTACACGATTACCATGTTCGTTAACATTTATAAAATCAGAATATTGCATATTGCTGTCACTATATTTTTGTGTTTTTCGTTTAACCAACCATAAACGAAAAGCTGTGAAGGGTAACAATCCTAACGAGATCATCACAATAAATAAAGATACAAAGAAGCTGGTAAAGACGACAAAAACAGTACTTATTACTAAGAGCAACATACTTCTTGAGGACATTGATTGAGATATTCTGCTATATGATTGATTAAAGCTTTTAAATTGAGAATATAATATGGTCATGTCTCGCCTCTTGATAGAAAAAAGAACACCCGACATTATTGGAGAATATGCCAGGTGTTTTTTATTCATTAACCTGTGCAGGTCATTTACGGATAAGAAAATAATTAATCCTTGTCTTCCTTATCGTTTTCTTTGTTACCTTTTTCATTGTTGTCATCTTCATGGTCATACTTGTCAGCAGCTTGCTTCAATACTTTTCCAGAAGTTGCATCGATTTCAAGATCAAAGGCTTGTTGATTTTTATCAATCATTTCCACTTCCCAGACTGCAGTGCCATCATCTGTGCTGAATTCAGCTTTGGCAGGTGTACCCGCTACTGCTTGTTGAGCGATACCGATAGCCTGTTCAAGTGTAACTGAGGAAGTTGTTACCGCCAACGCATCGTTAGTTGATGAATTTTTTGCCTGTGCAACCATGGCTGCACCCGTCAACGTTAATCCACTGATAACAGCAGCAGCAATAAATTTGTTTAATTTTTTCATGATGTGTCTCCAAATATATTTAAGTTTGTTTACAGCAGCCAATCTGCTGATGTTTAAATACTATAGAGACAAACTTAGCTACAACTTAGAGGGTAAAGAAAACTTTTTTATTTTTGTAAGGGTACGTCTTTTTTGAATGGCAGCGGGATTGGCACAATAATTGAGAAAGGAGACCGGGTCAAGAATGAAGCCGGTATGGGGGAGAGAGAAGCTTTTCATTATCGCGGCACCATCTTTTCCCAAATCAACAACACGGGCTTTTGTTTTGCCGATTTTAAAGATATCGTTGTCCCGGCCAGAGCAGGAAGCAGCAACACAGGTGTAACCACTTCCACGGTTCGAGGTATGTAAATCAGATTTATATAATGATGAACAGTCATTCTGCTGAGCGTGCCAACCCAAAGCAGCTCGGAATTTTCAAGAAGAACATCAGCGGACCAGAGTCGCAAGGCCCAAAAATCTTTTTTTCCCCCCGGCAGGGTGTGAATCAAGAGCAGTGTTTCATTGCGACCGTCATGAACCTGTGGCAATACCGGCAGATCTTCTACATCTGGATTTGCCATCAGCCAACGCAAACTCGAGGCCGGAGTCAACGGCAGAGGTTGCTGCCAACCTGACTGTTGCAACAGAGCCTGAAGATCTGAGAGTCTTCCTGCATACTGCAAGTTCATAACCTGTTCTTCTTCCCCGCCCAGATCAAGACGATGGGCAGGTAACTGCTGCCAGCCATGTTCAAGCCAGTTCCCGGTGGTCATCTGCATGGTCGTATTTTGCTGTTGATAGCGGAGCCGGTTATCGGTAAAGCCGGTTGCCCAGTGGATAAAGGCTGCCAGTATAAATACGATAAGAGAAAATCGAAACAGCCCCCGGCTTTTGCATGGTTGTTTTCCATGCAGATAAATCAAGGCTATGATAATGAGCCAGGCCGTGCCCAGGCTGAACCCGCCAACAACATCGGAGAGCCAGTGGGCACCAAGGTACAACCGGGAAAAGCCGACACCAAGGGTTAAAAACAGGGCCAGGGCAAAGGGGATCCAACGTTTTTTCGCGACCATCTCGCGGCTGCAGAACAGTGCAAGAGAACCAAAGATAACCAAAGACATCGTGGCATGGCTGGAGGGAAAGGCCCAATGGGCAGCGCCGCCATACATATCCACCGGACGAGGAATCCTTGTGACTTGTTTAACTATTGTGACCAGTAGAAAGCCGATAACCGTGGTGCCCGTTAGAAACAAAGCGCTGTAACGATCTTTTCTAAACAGCAGCCAGAACAAGCCTGCCAGGACAACAGGGACGGTTACCGCCGCATCACCCAACATGGTCATGCCAACCATTAGATTGTCGCCCCAGGGGGTTCGGAATCCCTGCAACAGGTGGTAGAGGGACTTGCTCGATTGCACCAGAGGGTCACCGGTCATGACATCTTCAGTGACACCAAGAAAGAGCCAGCTGGCAGCAATAAAAATGAATGTCAGCAGAATAAGCGGCCTGAACAGTGAGTTGTCTTTATGAAAAAAACCACCCAGCCATCGCTGCAGGATCCGAGAATGGCTGATCCAACTGATAATCCATCTTTTCCATGTCGGCCAACAGGTAAACAGCAAGAGAACGCCTCTGCGAAAAACACTGAAAATAAACCAGCCAGACAGCATGAGAAATACCAGCAGGACAGCCAGACGACCAGCAACTTCACCGGCCAGAGTCAGGGATGCACCAAAGGCCATTCCCGGCAGCAGGTAGGCCGGTGCCCATCCAAAGGCGGAGAGGACATTGTATACGGTAAAACGTGCCTGCCCCATCCCCAGCATACCCGCAACAATAGGGATAACGGGGCGGATTGGTCCTATAAAACGGCCCAGGAAAATTGACTTGCCTCCATGACGATGGAAAAACTTTTCCCCCCGGACAAGCATTTCTGGATAACGGGCAAACAGGCTGAAAGAACGAATACGTTCTTTAAAACGATGGCCCAGCCAGAAACTGATTCCATCGGCAAGAACTGCACCACAGATTGCCCATGCCATAGTCGGCCAGAATGAAAGAGCACCGGCAGCTATCAGGGCTCCTGCGGTCAGCATCAGGGCGGCACCTGGCATGATAAGGCCAACAAAGGCCAGCGATTCTGCAAAAGAGATGAAAAAAATCGCAAACCCGGCCAGGTTGGGATGACTGGTAATCCAGCTGGTCAGGGTGATGAAAAATTCGTGCATCAGGATTTATATGTTAAGTTGGCGATTGGTAAGCTGTTGCTGGACATACTCATTTCGAAAATGGACCAACAAAAAACGCTTTAATTTGCCACTGGCATGAAACACAAAGCGAGAATTATGCCCCCTCCCTTACTCTTGTTACCATTAGATTTTTTTTTGAGAAGATTGATATGAAATGATTTTTCTGGTGACAAGGGCTTCAGCCCGGTCGATCAGTTGTATTCCCCACGCATATAGCGGCGTCAGAGGTTTACGTAAACAGCTCATGACACCGACGCTGAACAGTGCGACAGCAAATGATCCCATAATATCAAAAGGAAAATGAAGACCTGCATAGACTCGTCCCCAGGCCCCTGCCAGCGCAATAATGGTCAAAAAAGCCCCCTTACTGCGCCACCCTGATCGGAAGGCAAGGGCAAGGGCAGCACCAAAAAGAAGGGTGGCATGATCGCTGGGAAAAGAGGTTTCCGGCCCGTGCGATATAAGTGGTTTACATAAATCCATCATATAGGGACGGGGGTGAAAATAAAAAACTGTAATAAACTGATTGCAGAGAAGGCCTAAAATCACAACTGCCGCACCCTCTAACAGTACCATTTTCCCGTTATGATTGGTCGTGAACCAGTACACAGCCATGCAGACGACAAGGAGATACGGGGTACGCTCAGCCGCAATGATGGAAAGAGAATCCAGAACAGGTTGGTTTCCCGCCCCTGCATGAAACCAGGTAAAAAGTTCTATGTTCAATGTGTTCTCCATTTTTGATTAACAATGCTCCTTTATTAAAAGTAATGATAGCCTGTTACTTGCGAATTATATCTGAATACTCATGCAAGGGAGTTTCACGCTTGCCGTAATCTTCCGATATTCTCATGTCATAAATTGATAGCTGCTTTCCGACAAACCTTTGGGCTTTTATCGACACTCTGCCTGGCTCAGAAAGAAAGGTCCCAGGGAAACGAACTGCTGTAATCTGTAAAGCAAACAAAAAAACGGTTTTACTCACCACATCAATGGGGCATTTGATTGTCATATTTTTATTAGATCTTATTTTATTCCCCCCCCCCCTGTGTCCCTAGTGCTACAATCAAAACTGATAAAAGAGACTTATTGAAAGGGAGGTCGTCAGCATCAGCTCTACTCCGTAGTGTTTATTGTAATAATATTGATTGTAAATCTCGAATACCGGAATAACTGGAGAACTGCTGGAAAAAGGGGCTTCACCCTCTTTATATCCATAGGCAAGACCAAGGCGATAACCAATTGTCGTGTCCCAGTTGTTACTGATATTTGTAGAGAAAAAGTTTCTTGCCAGTCCCGCAGTCCACGTTTGGTTGTAAAACGAGTTTTCAAAGGTAGCTGCAAAAAAATCGTTGTATTGGATTCCGACGAGCTTCTGATTCCAGTTTCGAATTTTTCGGCTTTTTGAATTAAAATGTAAGGTTGCCATCCCCAGGAAAAACTGATCTGCAGTCGATTCACCTTTAAGAAAGGTGAGCACTGAGGAATCTTTAGCGGTGTTGTCAAGGGACGCTTCGGCGTTAACATTTTTAATAATGATGAACAACATCGTCCAGGCCACCAGAGAACATGCTAACAGGATAAACTTAAAATGATTTATCACGAATACAGCCTTTTTTTTGATCAAGTGTTTTTTTGAGTTTTATATCAACGAACAAACCAACTGTCACCATCCTGACGCTCCAATTTTAAAGTTTTTCCGGGTTATATCCAGACAGTAAACGATAATAGAAGTGGCCACTGTCTTTCCCACGCTTCTTTATCTCAATTTCATGAATTTCTGTAAAACTTCTGCAATAATTTTTGAAATATTCTGGTCCAATCCGTTTTTTATCTCTGGAAACAATAAGAAGATCTCTGCCTTTTTCTAAATCAGGCTGATTCCAGTAACTATACATGAGGTCCTGGTATCCAAAAAGATGATAGCCAGTGGTATCGTTTATATCAGAAATTTCGTGATTCTTTTGATTTATTTTGGAACGGTAAAAAGCCAATCCACTAGCAATTCTATATTTATCCATACCAACAACCAGAGGCCTTCTCCCTTTTTGTACTGTTATCATATTGATTTCATTATCAATTTTCTGGGCCAAGTCATCCCAGCCCGATAAAAAAACGGTCTTATTAAAAGGAATCCCAGGTAAACCCAGTGACAAATAATGGAAAATCAAGCCGTATGTGAAAACAAGAGTTACAAGAGTCCATGGCCAGAATTTAACAACCAATCGCTGCACCTTCCCCCTTCTACTAGCCATGCTGGAGGCCATAAAAGGCACAAGTGACAGCCACAATGGTCCTGTCCAGTTCAGTTTTATTTCCCTGGTGAGGCTGAACAAAACAAAAATAGAGAGTGGAGTTAAAGCCATTGTCAGACAAAAAATGTATATTCTTTGTTTTTTAATCCAAGCAGACATATGAGACATATCTATTGATTGTCGTGGGCGCATTGCGGATACTGCAGCCAAAGCTCCAGTTGGGGTAAGCAGAACGAGAATACTAAGAAACAAAATGTGGGTGGAAAATTCTGCTTGTGCCTGGATTCTTCCCTGGCTCTGAAATAAAAATGATGCCCAGTTATTTTCGTAATTCCAAAAGAGCACTGGTGAAAAAATCACTACTGCAATAACGGCACACAGGTACGGTTGTGGTCGGAAAAGCCATCTTCTGGCTGAAGGATCGATAACCATAAACAGGAAGATCGCAGGACAAAGAAAAAGCATCGTATATTTGGAGGAAAATCCGATACCAAGGCAGATTCCAGCCCCAATCCAACTCCGAGTAGATCCAGGGACAAGAGCGCAATAAAAAAAATAGAGAGCTCCCGACCAACAAGCAACCAAAGGGGCGTCGGGAGTCATCAGCATAGAGCTGCCCAAAAAAATGGGGAGAGTCGCCATCAACACCAACGACCTGAATGCAGTTTCCCTGTTAAAAATTTTTTTGGTTAGTTGATAGGAAAAAAAAGCCGAGACAAACCAAACAAGAAAAGCCCCGATTCGTACACCGATTTCGTTTTGACCGAAAAACATGGTACCGATTTTAATGAGCAAAGCGACAACAGGTGGATGGTCAAGATAGCCCGATGCAAGATGCTGTGAATAGTTCCAATAATATGCTTCTTCCTGAGTGAGATCAATATTTCCAAGGTAGAGTACACGAAGCAGAATTGTATAAAAAATGAGTAGTGACCCAAATTTTTTCCAATTATTCAACTGAGGGAAAATGGTATCGACGCGATCAAAAACGATTACGGTTATCCAAATACAAAAGCTCGTTGCAATAAGAGCAGCAGGAAGCATGATGTGTGTTTCTCCAGAAAAAACAGGCAATCCCAACAGCCCTCCACGGAGAAACAGACCTGCCAGAACGACAGAGAGAAAACGGATATAATTTTTCGTGATAGCATGTGGTTGTTTCTGCCATCCTGATAACAGAGAGAGCAGGTAACAAAAATGTATCGCTGCCAACAGACTCAACATATGGCTCGACGCCATTGCCCAGCCACGCCCTGTAAGAAAGGAGAAGAGAGTGTAGTCCAGCAACCCCGCAAGAAGACCTAAAATATAAAGCATTGGGATCACCCTTGAGGGCGTACAATTGATAGTCTGCATAATTGATATAAATACTCTTTTAAAACATGAAAATTCATTTTTGAGTACCCGTTAAACCGATCTTTAAAGGATATTGGTACTTCGAGAATTCTTAAGGAACCTTTTGACCTGGCAATAATCTCTAAACCAATTTTGAAACCTTCCATATTTTCATCGAGATTCCTGAGGTACTGGCGGTCTACTGAAAAAAAACCTGAAAGAGGATCTCGAGTCGAGGTGAGTATTTGAGCAGGTATTGACGCAAGTCTAGATCCCAGGCGACGTACAGCAGGCCAGTCAGGTGTGTTTCCCCCCTTAACATATCGGCTGCCGATGACCATATCATGGGTCCCGTCTAGAAGTGGACCAATCAAACTGGGAATCATTTCCGGAGGATGGCTCAAGTCAGCATCCATAACAATTATATAATCGTGGGATGCTTCTCGTGCACCAACGATAACAGCACTCGCCAGACCACGAACAGAATCGCGACAGATGAGGCGAACGTCCAATTTTCCACGATAATTTTTTACACGCTCCCTTGTTCCATCGGTAGATCCATCATCAATAATGAGAATTTCAGGATTCATGCCAAACGGTTGCATAATGCAGGAAATATGTCGTAGTAACAAAATAATGTTATCTGCTTCATCTATAGTCGGAATAATGATGGAAAAATTTCTTATACTCGGTTTACATTTAAATTTAGTGCTATACTTTTTCATTCAAATCCTCTTTATGAGTCAAAAAAAATGATTCTCTTTTTTTAGATATTAACCCTGCGGGAATTGAAGCCTAAATTTACAAGTTTTAGTAACCTGTTTTCCTGAGGTTTGCCTTAATCAGAGTTGATCTGATTACCCATCGAATTACGAACATTCTAAAAATTCTCCGTACTAATTCTCCGTACTATCATTGTCTATTACGAGTTTACTTTGAAAATAAAACCCGCACGTGGCATTAGAAAGTTTCACTTCGTCAATATCCCGTTGATCAATTGGAAACGCTTTACATGCCCGGGGACGACACCTGCCATAAACAATGCATTCGTTTTTCTTCGCCAACATGGGACAAGTAAACAGCAGGTTACAGCAAAAACCGCATTGGCTGCACGCCCCCTTGCGAGTTGCGAGTTGTTGTTGCATATATTCTTTTCGGAAATGCACCAGAACAAACCTCCGTAATTTTCCCCATGCATGTAGCATAAACATGGAATTTCGAAACAGGGGGCAATCAGGGTTGCAGTCCCCCAAAAGTTATAGTCTCTTATGGGAGAAAGGATTTTAGCCATTGCCTGATTGTAAAAAGTCATAATTACACTATGTTGATTCATCTCTTTCACTATTATTGTTTATTGAAAAGCAACTTCCTTCTTGCCACAGTCAGATAAAAAACCAGTGGGAGAATGATGGAGAGAAACACCACACTTGTACTTGTTGCTCTGATACCCCGTCCACCATCACTCCCTGGCTGCGAAAGGTAATCTCCTATCGAGGCCCCCAAAGGACGCGTCAGTATAGAGGCAATCCAGAACGAGGCAATAAGCGTTTACTTTAAAGACAAGGTGAGCGACAGTAACTACCCGGCGGTATTGAAGTTTAAAATTACAAATTCTAAGGAGTTTTTAGTGACTTGTTATCGGGAAGTTAGTATTAACAAAAATTGATCTAATTGCCTGCCGTGTTAAGAGTAAAGTAATTGCAATTATAGAAAATATCTTTTTCATTGTGATATTCCTTTTCAAAGTTTATTCTGCAATTATTCGCAGTTTCTGTACTATAGCAATCAATACTTAGGGGAGAATTAGCTGAAAAAAATTTGACCCTGAATTCTTCCATCCTTCCCAGGAAGAGAGCCAGAAGATCTACGAGAGACAGAGGAGAGAGAGCAGATACCAGTAGAATGGTCGCTTATGGGCAAAATCCGGTACCATTCGTCCGGCAGTCTGGCTAAAAAGTATTAATCCGGCGGATAATTAGATCAACTCGATTTAATGCTAAAAGCCTGATAACAGGTAGATAAAGAGTTGTGAATTTAGTATTCAATACCCGCCGGGTTAATATCACCTTTTCACACTCGCCCCCCGGCCCGTACTGCTAGATTGCCCAACACCTGCAATGAGAGCAAAGAGAGGATGTGTGAACGCGGACAGATATACAACAAAATCATCGAGCCTTTGGCGAGTATTCCAAGGCCTGTTATGGCAACACTGAGCCCAATCCAGGGTGATATTGATTTGCTTTTTTTGGCCTGCAGGATGGAGATGAGCCCAAAAGAATAAAAGGGGCCGTCTGTCTAACCTCTTTTATTCTGTCCTAATCTGTCAAACAAAGCGTTTTTTTAAAAAAATGGCTTGTATTAAATAATAATACAAGCCATTTTTACTCATTTTCTGTTCGAATCTCTTTGGGTTAGAATTTATCTTTTTTAGTATGGAAAAGATAACTTGCTGATTGATAGTATGAGATGAGATCCTTCAACTCATCCTGATTTATCGAAGATGGTGTTTGCTGCAGGCCATTGACGTTAAAAGACTCTGAGCGATTCGTCGGCATTTCAACCGTTAAAATATCATCATGCAACATCCCAATTTGCTGATAAGTTCCTATAAATGCTCGACCACTTTTATTCAACAAAATATCTTTTCCAAAAAACTTTGACACATAACTTGTATTTAACAAACCCATGAGTGTTGGAGCAAAATCAATCTGCGATGACAGAGTACTGATTTCCCCGGGTTGCAAAATCCCCGGCGCGTATATAATCAGTGGAATGTGATAATTCGCCACTGGAAGTACCGTTTTTCCGGCACTTGAAGCACAATGATCTCCAACAACTACAAATATAGTATTCTCAAACCACGGGTGTTTACGCGCTTCACGGAAAAATTTGCCAATGGCATAATCCGTATATTTTACCGCCCCGCTTCTTCCGCTGTGCGAAGGAATGTCAATCTTCCCATCAGGATACGTGTATGGGCGATGGTTTGATGTTGTCATCAAAAAATTGTAAAAGGGCTTTCCTTTTTTCCATGCATCATCAGATACCTGCATGGCTTTTGCATAAAGGTCTTCGTCACAAACCCCCCAGGCATTTTCGAAAGTAACTTCCTTTTGAGTAAAATCTTTGCGATCAAATGTTTTGTATCCGTTATTACCAAAAAAATAATTCATATTATCAAAATATCCCTCTCCGGAATAGATAAAAGAAGAAAGATATCCTTTACTTCCCAAGACACTTCCAAGAGAAAACAAACCTTCATTATTCGGTCTCTTAACAATTGAAGACCCTGGAGTCGGAGGTAAAGAGAGAGTCAACGCCTCCATTCCACGAACAGTTCGTGTTCCCGTAGCAAAGAAATGAGTGAAAAAGAGAGACTTTTTAACGATATTATCAAGGTTCGGTGTTATATTTTCATTATTTCCAAAGCGGGTAAAGAAAGAGGCACTCAGACTTTCAACTGTGATCAGCATAATGTTGTATTTTTTTTCTTCTCCGCTGTATTTTATCTGACGGCGAATATCAAATGGATCATTACTGATATAAAAACTGTTCGGAGTTTTTAGAGATCTGCGCAAATTGGCAAAGGCTGCTTTATCTGAGATAGAGAGATAAAATTTCTTATAATCGAGTTCATTATTACGAAATGCAGAAAACAGCTGATATATTCCATTATGTGCCAATTCGTTTGCGTACGTTGTATCCTTTATCTCAAGAGTATCTTGATCTATCGCATAAAAAGAAAGTAGAGGCACCAGCAACAGAAAACAGCTGACTGCCAGCCTGGTTTTGAAACGAGTTATGCTGACAACAGTATTTTTGAGATGCTTACGTACTCCCAGGAAGAGAAGAAAAGATACAAACAATATTCCAGAAATAATCAGAGGCATATTATATGATTCATTGATATTTGAGATCACTTCATGGGTATAGACAAGATAATCAACTGCAATAAAATTATATCGTATCCCAAATTCTTCCCAGAAAAGACCCTCTCCAATACAGGAAAAAACGAGAATTCCTACTGAAACAATAAAAAAGAGATTAAATATCCAAAAAATTATTTTGTTTCTGTAAACGACATTGGGAACAAAGAAAAGATATAGAATTAAAGGAATAACAAAATAAGACAGCGTGACAAAATCATAAAATAGACCATACGTATATATTTGAAAGATACACAGGATATCAGGATCAACATTTGAGAAATCCGCAACAAGAAGAACTGTCCTCGTGATAAAAGCGAGAAGAAGAAAAATAAAGCCGAAAACAACAACAGTTCCATAACGGGAATACATTATTTTTTTTACGTTCATCAGGTCACCTTGAAATAATACAAATAAATATGTAATAAATGAATATAGAAATTGCCTTTATCTGGAGAGTTACGCGTCACATGAGATTGTTGAGAGAACACTGGATACTGATTTCACTTGAAGAGTGCAGATACCTTAACAGGAGAGTGTCACGAGAATATGTCACATTGCAATGCAAATGTATCAATATGTGTCAAAGAGTCCCGCTGACATGTTTTGACACATTAATTTCCTGTTATATCTTGTTAAAAAGAGATATAAAGGGATTCAAGACATTGAAAGAGAGGGGAAAAAGGTAAAAATGGAGAAAGGAGCCAGGAGACAGGAGACAGTAAAAAGCAGGGCAATAAAACCCGATGACATCTGTTGTGGGATAAGACTGTTTCAAGGTATCCCCATGAAAGACGGAACAACAAAAGAATTTTTTGGCCATCCAGTTTTTGTTTTTCCGCCTTTTGCTTTTCCCTGTCTCCCGTCTTCTTTCTCCCGCTTTCGCTTTCCTTCGTGTTCCTTCGCGTTCTTCGCGGTGAAAAAAAATGTCTTCCCGTCTTTCCTGTTTAATTCCGATGAACTTTTTGTTCTTAAATATTTTTTTTGACATAAAAACCTTATCTTTCAAGGGAAATACAGTACAGAGTGCATATTATGAATACAAATCCACATATACTTGTTGTTGATGATCACAAAAGCATTCGTGAGCCACTGGCAGAATATCTCCAAAAAAATAATTATCGTGTCAGTATGGCCGCAAATGGTGAGGAATTAAATAAATTTTTACAGAGCTCCGAAATAGATTTGATAGTTCTCGATATCTTAATGCCTGGCGAAGGAGGGTTGGACATTTGTCGGCGCATCAGGGAAACAAAAGACATTCCTGTTATTCTCTTAACAGCGTTAGTTGATGATACAGATGTTATTGTAGGACTGGAAATGGGCGCAGATGATTATGTGACAAAGCCATTCAACCCGAGGGAGCTGCTGGCGAGGATAAAAAATGTTTTGCGTAGAACAAACAGTTTACCAAGACAATTTTCTAAAATTGAATCTGGTTATATCAGTTTTGCAGACTGGACTCTTAATGTTGATCGCCGAGTATTAAAAAAGGGAATCAATGGAGATGAAATTTCTCTCAGCACCGTTGAATTTAAATTATTAATGACGTTTCTCAAACACCCAAAAGTTGTTCTTTCACGGGATCAACTTCTGGATATGACAAGCAACAGGGAGAGCGATTTTTTTGATCGTTCAATTGATAATCAGGTAAGTCGCCTGCGAAAAAAAATTGAAAATGACCCCAAAAGACCAGAATTCATAAAAACAATCTGGGGTGGCGGTTATATGCTGACAGTGGATACTGTACAAACATGAAAAAAATTCCAGAAACCATGGCGGGACAGCTCATTTTACTGATTGTTGCCACAATATTTTTTTCTCAGATAATAATTCTTTTTTTTATTCTATCCGAAAAAAAAGGAAATTTTGGAGAACAGGAAGAACAGGCTTATCTGAATAATCTTGTTTCAACATATAAAATAATTTTATCCCTTTCAGGGAAAACAAGAGAGCAGGCTATTTATCTCTCCAGCAATCCTGATATCTCTTTTTCCATTTCCAGTGCTCCTGTCAGCAAGAGAGAAATTTTCGGAAAAAATAATTTCGCAAGGGTTCTCAAAAGAGAGATTAAAACGGGCCCTGTATATATTCTAGAGAAACCTGTAACTCTTTCCACCATGCTCTCTTTCTGGTTTTCCGACAGAATGGATGAGTGTTTCGATTCAGGAGATCTCGAACGGTTACCTCAACGCTGCCCTTCTACTGCACTTTCCCTTCCCCTGAACAGCACAGAATGGTTAAATGTAAAGCTGGTTCAAGAACCCGGCGAAGCTCTGGTTCTGTTTCCTGTGATACTCTCCGCCCTGCTTGCCCTGGCAGGAATATCCATTGTGGTTGTCTTTGCTGTAAAACGCATCACGTCCCCCTTGTCCACCCTCTCACAGGCGGCAGAACGGCTTGGCCGGGGAGAAACAGTTGAACCTCTCAGAATACGGGGACCGCGGGAACTCTCATCCACCATAGAAGCGTTTAACGTCATGCAGCACCGATTGACACGATTTGTGCAGGACAGAACAAAGATGCTGGCCTCTATCAGTCATGATCTCCGCACCCCGCTCACCTCCCTTCGCCTCAGGGTGGAATTTATAGAAGATAAAGATCTCAGGGATAAAATGACAGCAACCCTTGAAGAAATGCAGAACATGGTGGCAAGCTGCCTTCTTTTTTCAAGTCAGGATGCTGTAAAAGAAAAGAACAACAGTTTCGATATTGTTCTTGCCCTGCAGGAACTTACAGATGAATTTTCAGGAGTTTCCTTCACATCCGGGGTCCCTGATTACAAATACAGTGGACGTAGAATATCGATTAAACGTGCCTTTCGTAATATTCTGGAAAATGGAATAAACTACGGTTTTGCAGTGCAGATGAGTTTTAAGGATTGCCAGGATCACCTTATGATCACAATACAGGACCAGGGACCGGGAATACCAGAAGAGAAGAAAGAGGAGATATTTGAGCCTTTCGTTCGTCTTGGAAAAGAACGCAATACAGAATCAGGGAATGTTGGTCTGGGAATGTCTATTGCGCGAACTATTATTCATCACCATGGTGGAAACATTATCGTCAGCAACACGAATCCCGGTCTGGAAGTAACTATTACTCTGCCTGTAAACCAGGGGGTTTGAATATGTACGGTATCTTCTTGACAGTAACTCACTTTTCACCAGGGCGGAGTCTTGAGTCTACCCCCGACGATTATTTTAAGATTGAATTTATCCGCATTTTTTATTCAGATCTCTCAGTCGAGCAGCCCGAAAAGGGACCTCCACCAGAGGCAGCTCTACTTGCCTGAACAGGTACAACCGCTTCCGGTTTGAGGCCCCAAATGGTTTAAAATTTATTTCCATACCACCGGATATGAAACAACCACAAAAAGCGGTATCTCCTTGTAATATATTCTGAAATTGTTTGCAAAGAGGTGCCTAAAAATATTTGTGAAAGTAATGATTTATTACCAAAACAGGAAAAGCTGGTGTTGGAGATCTCTTGATGTGATAATCTAAAAAATATAACTAACACGATAAAGCAATATAGAGTCATTCTCTGGTTATTTTACAAATTGTTAAGGTCTTTTGATGATAAGAAGTAATACTAATAAATACGTCAGCTCGTTTAACACGAAACGATGTCTAAAGGAGGACCGCCAGGATTGCAAAAAATGAACTCCAGAGAACAGGCCTCCCGCGTATTGGAACGCTGATTTCATGTACATACAAAAAAACATCATATTGGAGAAACCAAAATGTCTGAATCTATACCCGAACGACTTGAAAAAGAGCTTAAAAAGCTCTTAGGAGAGGCAGTCCCTGCTCGCGCCGCCTATGACCTTCACGCAGCGATAGAACTGGCTGGACTTTTGGAAAAAAAAGGCTTTGCCTTTCAATTGAGAGACCTCTGCGCCAGAAGCAAGACCGATACGTATTGGTGTGCAACTTTTTGCAAGGATGGCGAAGAATTTTCAGCTGAAGATGCAGGATCATCAGTGGCGATCTGCACAGCAGCCTTCGCTGCGCTGAGCAATCAGTAGGCGCAAAATCTGAGAATACTTCAGGGAACCCTTGAATCATCTTGTATTTCGTTCATATTCAAGGAACAGGAGGAAATTTACCGCAGGTGCTTATACCGACTTACCATTCATCCCCGGGATAACTGATATCGGAGTCCAGCGCTTACCTCGACGTCTCGTTCCTCGCTTTGTCGGAGGATAAATTTTTGACTGTAACGAAGAAGATGGGCGAAAGACGGGTTATTCAAGGCACTCTTATGTGAAGATATTCTGGAATGATCTCTGGTTGCCAAAGTAAACCTGTTGAGCAAAAAAAACAGGAATACCCTTGCCAGCAATCATTATTTAATGTTAGCTCATACTATAAGTTATGTTCACCCAAGTTGTGAAAAAACTGGAGGTCTTGACTATGAGCGCAAACACTCTCCAACCTGCTTCCCTGATTACTTCCCTGATGCATCCGGACCAATTCGATCCACCCCCCGAGAAATGTACATTGATAGAGACCCATATTTCCTGGGTGATACTTGCCGGATCTTTTGTTTATAAAATTAAAAAGGCGATCGATCTCGGATTCCTCGATTTTTCTACTCTTGAAAAGCGACATTTTTTTTGCGAAGAGGAACTTCGCCTCAACAAAAGACTGGCACCCGAAATTTATCTCTCAGTTGTGCCCATTACCGGCTCGGTTGAACAGCCGAGATGGGCAGGTGAGGGAGAGCCGATTGAGTATGCTGTCAAGATGCGAGCCTTCCCGCAGGAGGCACAACTCGACCGTGCGCTGGCCATTGGCGGTATACAACCCCGGCAGATTGATGTCCTGGCACAGGTTATAGCGGATTTTCATGCTCTGGCTGAAGTTGCAGAGGTGAAGAACAGGTATGGCGATCCTGATGTAATTTTCCAGCCCATTGAAGAAAATTTCAGGCAGATACGTGAGCACGTTACAGATACAAACATTTTACAAAAAATTACAGAGCTGGAGCAATGGGTAGAAACAGAATTCCATCGTCTGCATCCTATTTTTTGCCAGCGTAAAATCGATGGTTTTATCCGTGAATGTCATGGTGATTTGCATCTGCAAAATATTGCCTGGGAGGATGATGCACCCATTGTCTTTGATTGTATTGAGTTCAGTCCGACTTTACGCTGGATCGATGTGATAAGTGATGTCGCGTTCCTGCTGATGGATCTGCAGGACAGAAAGCAACCGGAACTGGCGCAGCGTTTTCTCAACAACTATTTAGAGCATACCGGGGATTATGCTGGAGTAAGCGTACTGCGCTTTTATCAGGTCTATCGGGCACTGGTTCGGGCCAAGATTAATGTTATCCGCACCCATCAGCCGGGAATTAAGCAGGTGGAAAAGGAAACAGCCAAACGGGATTTTTCTGGCTATCTGCAACTGGCCCGTGGTTATATCCAGCCGGTACGGCCACAGCTCATTATTACCCGGGGGATGTCCGCTTCGGGCAAGAGCACGGTGAGCAAAACCCTTGTGGAACAACTGTGCGCCCTGCGTATTCGTTCAGATGTTGAACGCAAGCGACTCTTTGCTTGTCGACCGGAAGATGATGCAAAGGCCGCTGTGGGCAAAGGAATGTACACCTCCGAGGCCACAGAAAGAACCTACAGAAAATTGGCAGCGCTGACAGAGAGCGTGCTCAGCGCCGGATATTCTGTACTTGTCGATGCGGTGTTTCTACGCCCCCATGAACGGCAGCAATTTGAGAAACTGGCCAGGGCAAAAGAAACACCTTTTGTCATTTTAGAGTTTACCGCAAGCCCCGAGACCTTGCGTCAGCGCATTGTACAGAGAACAAACGATGTTTCAGATGCCGATTTGAGGGTATTGGAGATGCAGATGGTCAAATGGCAACCACTGCAGAGTGAAGAGGTTGCCTGCAGCATAACTGTTAATACAGATAGTCGGGTTGATCCCAAAGCGCTTGCGGCACAGATAGAGGCCAAAAGTCTATTTCAGGAATGAGCAGAGTAAAAATTTGTATTCTGTGAAATCCTGCATCGTGCTCTTCTCTTTCCACAGAGCGTGGCTGTTACAGCAGACAAGGCCAATCGCGGAAAAAAGAGGAAAGTTGGAGTTAATCATTCCCCAAAAAAGGAGCCATTTTTTATGCAACTCGATGAAGGAAAACTTCCTGACTGTGGAGAGAGAAAATTTGTCGACCTTTCACCAAACGAACAAAAAACGTTTGTTGCAGAACATTTCTCTTATAAAAAGGGGAGCTGGTTTGATAAACAGGGAGAATTTGCTGGAGCCTCTACAACAGAGGTTATTGCCGCACTGATTGACTACGAACACGCTGCCATTAATGCTATTGGTGACTGCATGGCTGGTTTCTGCACCATACAACCGAAGTTTTCTCAATTTGTTCGTAAAAACAGAGAATAAATCCAGTGCATAATAATATCTTAAAAATAATAAGAAAATTCATCGTACCCTTTACAAATCGGAGACAACAGGGGCGAACAGTGGCAACGAACCTTTTTATTGTTAAAGGAAGCGGGGAAATACCAGTTTTTTTGCTTTTAGAAACTTATTTTCACCCCAAAAGACTCCTCTAAGGCCAAATAATAGCTTTTTTAACTTAAATGGCTGCAATTCAGACTGAGAGCTTGGTTTGCCCCCCCCGATAGGTGTTAACCTTATAAAAAGTTTTTAAGAGAAATTATAATGAAACAAAAAGACGCTTTTAAAATTTTAAAACAAGAATGCAATGTTTTACTAACGGGTGCAGCTGGTAGCGGTAAAACATTTTTGATAGAAAAATTTGCTGGCTGGGCAAAGGGAAATAATAAAAGGGTCGCCATTACGGCTACAACAGGAATTGCAGCAACCAACATAAACGGGAAAACTATCCATAACTATTGCAATCTTGGTATAAGCAACAAAACCGATTTACTAGACAATGAAAATGTCTTAAACCTTGCCATTCGCATGAAATCATCATATAAAAGTGCCATAAAAAACACTGATATTTTAATAATTGACGAAATTAGTATGTTACATGATTACCAGCTGAATGCAGCAGATAAAATCATTCGCACAGTTAGAAACAACAACGCACCATTTGGTGGATTACAAGTCATATTATGCGGAGACTTCTTTCAACTACCCCCAATAACACAGAATAATGAACAGGCTAATTTCATCATACAAGCTCAATCATATGTAAATGGAAAATTTAAAGTATGTTATTTAGAAGAATTTTGGAGACAAAATAAAGATGATAATCTCATAAAAATCTTAAATGCAATCCGCTCCAATAAATTAACTAGTGAATATTCCATATTAAAAAACAAATGTTTAAATACTAAATTACCATCAGAAAAAATAACTAAACTGTATTGCACAAATATTGATGTTGATGAAGAAAACAAACATCATTTAGAAAAACTATTTACAAAAAGCATATTTTACCACTGGGAGGAAAGTGGACAACCAAGAGAATTAAATATACTCAAAGGAAATTGTAAGAATAAAGTCGCAGAGAATTTAGAATTAAAAATTGGCGCAATTGTCATGTTCGTAAAGAATAACTTACAAAGAGGTTACTATAATGGTAGCATTGGCGAAGTTATTTCATTCGACGACAATAATTTCCCAAACATAAGATTAAATGACGGTCATATACTAAAAAGTATTAAACAAGACGATTTTTATCGAGAGGACCCCGTTGGAAATCGTTTAGCAACAATAAAACAAATTCCTTTAAAATTAGCTTGGGCAATAACTATCCATAAAAGTCAGGGGATGACATTGGACAAAGTATCAATTGACTTAGGCAATACTTTTACATCAGGACAAGGGTATGTTGCACTATCGAGAGCTAGAAGCATTGAACATATTTCTCTTATTGGGATAAGTCAGCAAGCTTTGACAGTTAGTCAGCAAGCACTAAATATTGAAAATGAATTACAGAAAGAATCAAAAGAAACGTTAAAGGAATTAATAAATGAAAAACCAGACATAAGCAAACAAATACTATCATCAGAGTTAATAACTTTTATTACGACACAAGGGATAAACCATTTTCTGTATGAATTAATAAAAAATGCCAACAATCATGTTACTCTCATAACACCTTACGCCAAACTTAATATAAGATTAAAAGAGTTGTTAAAAAATAAAAAAGAACAAGGAGTTGCAATAATTTTTGTTTGCAGAATAAATTCATTAAGTGATAATGAAAAAACAATATTATTAGAATGCTCCACGCAAATAAAGAACAAAGATAACCTGCATGCAAAATGCTATATAAGCGAAAATGAAGCCATCATTAGCAGTTTAAATCTTTATGAATACAGTCAAGTTAATAATGAAGAAATGGGTATTTTAGTAAAAAAGAATCACACCATGTATAAAGATATTTTAGAAGATGCAATAAGAATTATCAATAATTCCTATCCAGTGATAATACAACAACCCAACCAGTCTCTTAACAATATAAAAGAAATAAAAATTATAAAAGTAACAGTTGTTAGTGGTTCAAATTTTCCCCCAAATAATTGGAAAAGAGATATGCAAAAAATAGAAACAAATAAAGGAGATTATATTGATAATATCCCAAAATACAAAGGATTTGATTGGAAATTAAAAGTAGGGGAAAATATTACTGATTTTACCATTAACAACTCTTGTGGTTATAATTGGTTAAATAAAAACTACTAAAACAAAAAAAAGGACATAAGCGCATCTTGAAGAACCAGTATTTCGTCCTTTTTCTTCGTTATAGTCAAAAATTTATCCTTTGACAAAGCGAGGAACGAGACGTCGAGATATCAAACACATACCTGCGGTAAATTTACTCCTGTGCCTCGGATATTAATGGCATACAAGATTATTCAAGGTGCCCATAAGTGCTTGAAATCACCTATCGAAAGAGGAACGGCCATCACTGACTGCTAAACGTGTGATAAAGGCTGAATTCAAGTAATAAGTGCAACACCTTTGCCGGTGAAGACTTCCAGAGGTGAGATCCCTTATTACATGCAACAAAACGATCTGGCAGGGGAAAGGTTCAAGGGGAGCCCATAAGCCAGTCCCGTCTGCTCTCCCGGCGATTTTTTCAAGATTGAATGTTATCCGCACTTTTTGTTCATTCCTCTCAACCAGGCCGCAGCCCTGGAAGCACCCTCCACCCTCAATCACGACACAGCTCTGATGAGGCATGAACCGTCAGGCTCTTTTGCGCACTTCTCCTCCTGTAATGCCGAATCAGATTTACTCTCGTGTACCACGTATTCACTCTCGCTTCCTCCCCCCTGCTCTTCCGATAAAATCCTTAAAGCCTGTGCTTATCTGCGATGCCGATTCTCCCCTCCCCTCTGCCAAAGTGACGCCTGCACAAAAAACTGCTTTTATACCCCCAGCCGTTCAAACAAAAAAAGCCGCCGTCAACAACATGTTGACGGCGGCAAAAAGAACTCACTGCAAAGTATCAGCTCTTAGAGGCCAAGTACCTTTTTCGCATTTGTGTACATTACTTTTTCCAAAGTTTCTGCAGACCAGGGCAATTCTTTGTAGATCTTCAATGCAGTCTCCTGCTCAACAAAGGGGTGCGCAGAAGCAAAGAGGATCTGATCCGGGATAATGGTTTCAGCCGCTTTAATGTAGATGTCGGACTGCGGAGAAAGTTCGAACTCAGAAAATTCAAGATACACGTTGGCGTTACGCTGAGTAACAAAAACCGCCTCATTCACCCAGGGGTATCCGCCATGGCTGATAATGATTTTCAGTTCCGGGAAGTCCCGGGCAACAAAGTCAATATAACGCGGAGCAACATGATCCATTACCGCACCATCAACGAGAGTCGCCGGACCGGTGGTGAAAATTATCGGAATCTCCAGCTCACAGCACTTGGAGTAAATGGGATAATATTTGGCGTCATTGGGATAGAGATGGGAGAGATATGGATCTACTGCAGCACCCTTCATGCCTTTCTGCTCTACAGCTTCAGTCAATTCACGGACAGCATCCATCCCTTTATGGGGATCAAGACCATAGAAACCAATAAATTTTTCGGGAAAGGCTTTGACAAAGGCAACCACGCTTTTGTTATTTGCGGGAACATCATAGGTCTTTTCGCAGTCGCGGCCGGTGATAACTGCAACCTCAACCCCACGTTTGTCAAGATCCTTAACGATATCTTCAAGCGACTGTTTGGGGCGTTTGCTAAAATCAATAGCCTTGCAGAGACCGGCGAACATGGAGCTGTTGGCGATACCATCAACAACCTCGGGGGTGTTCGGGCGAAAACGAAAATCGATGCACTTCATTGAAAGACTCCTTCGTAAAAGAGATGATTACGCAGGCAGAAAAGACCTCGCCTGCAGGGAAATGATGAATCATCAATCAGCAAGATATGTGCCTGTTATAAATCTTGCTTCGACACAGGCGACATCCCACCCTTTTACACAAATATTTTTTATTCATTGCTTTGAGGGGATACATCACAAGCTGCCGACACCACGGCAGGGGCAATTTTGCACCACTGTTGCGTAATTGCAACATATGCGTTACATGTTACTATTATTCTGTAATAATTAATATCCGTCAGCCGCTACAGTCCACAAGAGACAAGGCATTTTTGCAACATAAAGGGTTATACCCTCTATGTACTTAATAATAAGAACTTTTATCATCTACCTGCCATTCCTTTCTGCTCCTCTTTTTTATCAATCTACCTCTATCCAAACTCGATTAATACACTCACCAAAACAGATAGATACATTACGAATTTGCAACATATACAAATGAAATGAATTCTCATTCAGTAAAAAAGAGCACAATATTAAAGAGATTTTCTTAACTGGCATTGCAATTGCTTTTTCTGTCCCAAGTGATTACGTCGGCATCTTTTGGGGACCGTCGC
>Ga0172378_10000348_pt1 | contig 40232 bp, 28 predicted proteins | sample GrowelOW332metaG_FD_119755 | JGI IMG/M metagenome (GOLD analysis project Ga0172378, IMG submission 119755) | Groundwater microbial communities from an aquifer near a municipal landfill in Southern Ontario, Canada - Pumphouse #3_1 metaG | ecosystem: Environmental > Aquatic > Deep subsurface >...
CAGAACTACTATCTTTGCGCTGGTTACACTATAAAGGGCAAAAACGAACTTCTTCCTATTCCTCAGCGTGAGATGGATATGATGAAACAGTTCAAGCAGAACCCGCTCTGGTAATGATTGACAATAATTTCTTTATCGGTGGCGCGACAATAGGGGCGGTACTTCTGTTTCTGCCCTGCGTTGTCGAGGCCGGAGAAAAGCCGGAGGACGGGAGGCCTGACATAATCCTGATTATGACTGACCAGCAGACCTTGGGTGCGATGAGCTTTCTTGGCAATCCTTATCTCAGCACTTCCGCTATGGATGCCTTAGCCTCAGACGCTCTCAGTCTGACTCGGGCCTATTGTCCGTTTCCGCTCAGCGGCCCGAGCCGCGCGGCACTTATGACTGGTCTGATGCCTGTTCAGACAGGGGCGACAGACAATGACATCAGGCCTTCCGATGCGTCAATGCGCTTCGGACTCGGGCTTCGTCTTAAAAAGGCCGGTTACGAGTGCCTGTATGCCGGGAAATGGCACGTCACGGAATTGAATGTGCCTGATAATGCGGGCTTCAGGAAAGTGTGCGACACCAATGATCCAATCTTGGCTCAGGAGTGCTCCGGAGCCTTGGATTCCAGAGACAAAAGCAAACCGCTTTTTTTAGTGGCGTCTTTCCTCGATCCTCACGAAATCTGCGAATTCGCTCGTGACGAGGCCTTGCATTACGGTCCTATCGGCCCTTTTGACACTAAGGACTGCCCGAATCTTCCGTCCAATTTCATGCCTTCGACATACGAGGCAGAGGCCATAAGAATGGAGGCGCTGGCGGCGCCGAGGTCTCATCCTTCGGCTAATTATTCCGAAGATCAGTGGAGAAGGTACCTTTTCGCTTACTATCGTCTTGTGGAAAGGGCTGACTCTTATGTCGGAGAATTGCTCACAGTCCTGAAGGAAAAGGATTTGTACGACAATTCCGTGGTGATTTTCATCAGCGACCACGGTGACGGGGCCGCCGCTCACCAATGGAATCAGAAATGGGCTTTGTTCGAGGAATGCATCAATGTCCCTTTGATGATCAAGGCTCCGGGCGCCGTCAGCGGCAAGGGCGCTGTCAACAGGACAGCCTTGAGCAACACCAGTCTGGACGTGTATTCGACTATATGTGATTATGCAGGCGTCAGTCTTGACAAGAACATTTACAAAGGGCTGTCTCTCAGGCCTTTAGTTGAGCGCAAGACCGGCACGCTGCACGATGAGGTCTTTGTGGAGACCTATCTTTCGGGCATCAAAACGAGAGGCTGGTCAGTGATTGACGGCAAGTACAAGTACGTGATTTACAATTGGTTCGCCAACAACGAGATGCTTTATGACTTGGAAAGCGACAAAGGGGAGATGATCAATCTCGCAGTGGACAAACGTTACTCCGATGTGCTTTTCTCAATGCGCAATAAACTCTACGAGTGGTCTTTGGAAGTAAGGGATCCGAGACTGCCTCGAATACTCAAGGCTCTTACGGGGGCACGGGGGACTGAATCGGGTCATATTGACGGAAACAGATAGATTATTTATGGACATAAAGAATTTCAAGTTAATCGGCTTGCCGATGACGGTTCTGGCCGTTGCGGGCTGCGTGCGTAAACAGTCTGACATTAAGTTCCCTAATGTGATCATCATTATGACTGACGACCACACAACGGGGGCGATGAGCTGCTACGGCGGTATAATGCAGACTCCCAATCTGGACAGAATCGCGAAAGACGGCATCAGGATGGACAGATGCTTTGTCTCCAATGCCATATCCGGACCCTCGAGGGCTTGCATATTGACGGGCAAGTACAGCCACGAGAACGGATTCACCGACAATTCCCGAACATTTGACGGGAGCCAGCAGACTTTTCCGAAGCTGCTTCACGATGCCGGGTACCAGACTGCTATGATAGGGAAGTGGCATCTCAATTCCGACCCTCAGGGCTTCGATTACTGGAGCATTCTGAAAGGTCAGGGCGAGTACTATTCCCCTATTTTCATAGAGAACGGCAAGGAAGTGGTTGACAGCGGCTATGTTACGGACATAATAACGGACAAGGCCATCGATTTCATAGAGAACCGGGACAAAGACCGGCCTTTCGCAATGCTCTATTATCACAAGGCTCCGCATCGCAACTGGATGCCGGCGCAGCGCCATCTGGGGGCGTACGACAATCACGAGTTCCCGGAGCCGAAGAATCTGCTTGACGATTACAGCGGAAGAGGCAGGGCGGCTCACGAGCAGGAAATGATGATAAGCAAGAATATGTGGCCTGCATGGGACCTGAAGATTATGTCGCCCGAGGATCTGACCAAGGATTACGGACAGCTTGAGAACAGCGGCAACGCCAATGCGGACGATGTGAAACGCGCCAATGACGAGGCTCTCAGTTTTAAGCAGTTTCAGGACGCCTACAACAGGATGAAGCCTGAGGAGAAGGCTTTATGGAACAAGGCTTACGCCCCTCGCATCGCAGAGTACAAGGCTATGGTAGGGAAGGTGTCCGAAGACGAGATGACAAGGTGGAAGTACCGGCAGTATATGAAGGACTACTGCTCTGTGATTAAGGGGGTTGACGAGAATGTGGGCCGGCTTCTGGATTATCTTGAAGGTGTGTGCGAGCTGGACAACACCATTATCATCTACACTTCAGATCAGGGATTTTTCCTCGGCGAGCACGGATGGTTCGACAAGAGGTTTATGTATGAGGAATGCGAGAGGACGCCGCTTTTAGTGCGCTATCCTCGCGCTATCAAGGCGGGAAGCACCTCAAAGGCTCTTGCGATGAACATAGATCTTGCTCCTACCATTCTGGATTATGCCGGTCTCAGGATTCCCGACAACATTCAGGGCCGTTCTCTGAGACCTGTTCTTGAGAACGAGGGCGAGGCTCCGAAAGATTGGAGGAAGGCGGTCTATTACCATTACTACGAGTACCCTTCTTGGCATTCGGTGAAGAGGCATTACGGCTTGAGGACGGATCGGTACAAACTGATTCATTTCTATAATGACGTGGACGAGTGGGAGTTGTATGATCTGAACGCTGATCCTCACGAGATGCGCAGCGCTTATGACGATCCTGCTTACGCTCATATAAGGGATTCGCTGAAGATTCAGTTGAAGGCTCTTCAGAATGAAGTCAGGGACTATGATCCTGACGAACTTAACGGAGAGTTTTTCTATGGGGCTGATTCATTGTAAAAAGAAATAACGTTATGGACAGAAGAGATTTTATCAAAGTTTCAGGCTGGACGGCTTTGGGGCTGGCGGCATCAGGGGCAATCTTAAGCAGTATTGACAAGGCGGGAGCGGCTCCAAGGAGAATCCCGGCGGAAGCGAAGGAGAGATTCAAGTCTCTGAAAGGCTTGAGAATATTTTGGGGCGACATTCACAACCACTGCAATGTGACTTACGGGCACGGGGACTTGTCTGACGCTCTTGCGGCTGCAAAGGAGCAACTGGATTTCTGTTCGGTGACTCCCCACGCAATGTGGCCTGACATTCCGGGAGCTAACGATCCTCGTCTGAGCTGGGTGATAGACTATCACACTTCGGCTTTCAAAAGGCTTCGTGACGGGGGCTGGGCCAAGTACGTCAAAATGGTCAAGGATGCCAACGATCCTTCCTCATTTCTGACATTCCTGTCTTACGAATGCCACTCTATGAAATCCGGTGACCACGTAGCTTTATGCTATGATTTCGACACTCCTCTGGTCACCTGCTCTTCGGTGGCGAATCTGAAAGAGAAACTTAGAAAGTACAAGACTTACGTCACGCCTCATCATATGGGCTATATCACCGGCTACCGCGGCTACAACTGGACTGAGTTCAAGGATGACGATCCTCAGACTCCTTTCGTGGAGATGTTCTCGCGTCACGGTTGCGCGGAATGCGATATGGGGGATTACGACTATCTTCACGATATGGGGCCTCGCATTTACGAGGGATCGGTTCAGTATGGCCTTGAGCAAGGTCACAAGTTCGGGCTTATGTGCTCCACGGACCAGCATGCGGGCTATCCGGGAAGTTACGGTGACGGACGCATAGGCGTGTTCGCTGATTCTCCGGACAGGGACAAGATCTGGGACGCTATGGGGCAGAGGCACATCTGCGGAATCACCGGGGACAAGATCAAGATGGATTTTTCCATCAACGGGGCCAAACAGGGAGATGTAATCAAGTCTGCCGGGAAACGTCAGATTTTCGTGAATGTGGAGGCTCAGAATCACATTGATTATGTGGACATCATCAAGAACGCTCGGTGCATTGCCCGGCTCAACGGGCCTTTCACGGCGGCTATCCCTACGGAAGGCATCGTCCGGGCTAAGGTAAAGATCAATTTCGGCTGGAACAGGGAGGAGGAATATGTCCACTGGCAGGGCATGGTCAAGGTTTCGGGCGGCAGGATCAGTGATTATCAGACTTGTTTCCGCGGGGCGGCCTTCACTTCGCCACAGCCTGGGGAGACAGAGTTCAAGACAAGGGTGAACAGAGTGCTTTCTCACGATGAGAGTCACGTTGAGCTGGATATGTATTCTTCCAAGAATCCTAACACTATGACGTCTGCGACGCAGGGGATAGTGCTTGATGTGGAGATGCCTCTTGACGGTAAGATTACCGCCGAGTTCAACGGACAGGCTTTCACTTACACTTTGGACGAGTTGCTCCACGGTGCTAAGGCTCATTTTATGAGGGGATGGCTGAGTGAGGCCATCCAGTTCAACAGGGCCGCTCCCGAATCTGCGTTCACAGTAGGAACCTATATGGTTGACGACACTCCGGAGCGTGACACTGACTACTATTATGTCCGTGTCCGTCAGCGTGACGCCCAATGGGCATGGAGCTCGCCGATCTGGGCAGAGCGTTAGGTGTCGTCATGGGCTCTTTGAATTTAGAAAATCTATCACTAAATTTGAGAACCTTAATTAATGACGCACATTGAAGAAAATCATTGTTACCTTACTGTCGCTGATTGCCGCGTTACCATTGTTCTCCTCCGGCAACAGCCTCTATTTTAAGCATTTGTCCGTTGAAAACGGACTTTCCCAGAGCACTGTCCGGGCAATTGCTCAAGACAGACAGGGCAACATCTGGATGGGCACCCAGAACGGCTTGAACAGATACGACGGCTATCGGTTTGATCATTTCTTATCTGATTTGTCCGACTCCACCAAAATAGCCGACAACTCCATATTCTCATTATGTCTTGACTCAGTCGGCAAATTGTGGATCGGCACGTCATCCGTGTTCTCATGTTACGATTTCAAAGAACAGAGATTCTACAATTACACGCTTCCGGGAGGAAGAAAACACCACATAGCCGACATACTTGAGACAGAATCCGGATTCATTCTTTCCACTGACGCCGGACTGCTCACATTCAGGTCCTCTGATTCCGGTTTCACTGTGGAACCCTCATTCTCCGGCCTGCACGTCAGGACAGTCGCCAAATACGATGCAGGCTATCTCGTGGCCACTTCCGACGGCCTTTTCTCTTACTCTCCAGGCGGCAAGGTAGCCAAAATTGAAGGTTTTGAGGACTTCGACATATCCTCAATCGAGCCATCCGGAAGTACGGGCTTCTGGATAGGCACCTTCGGGCAAGGCCTTTTCAGAACAGATGCCTCATTCGGCATAATCAGACATTTCGGTTTGAAAGACGGCATGACACTTCCTTCGGACAACATAAGAGTCTTGAACACAGATTCTTACGGACATCTATGGGTAGGGACTTACGATGGCCTCGCAGTCTACGACGACCTGAACGGAACCTTCAGACAGTACTTCCACGACAAAAACAGCACATCTCTGAGCCACAACTCTGTCTGGTCCATCTTTATGGACAATCAGAAAGGCGTCTGGGTCGGGACTTATTTCGGAGGCGTCAATTACTACAATAGGCAACTCGACAATTTCAGAATAGTGTCCTGCCCCTACGGTTCCGAGACTCCGGTCTACGGTTTTGTCAGTTGTGTGGAGAACGATGCCTCCTCGGATGCGCTTTGGATAGGTACCAATGACGACGGAGTGTTTAAGTACGACATTCCGAGCGGTGTCTTCCGTCAATTCAATTCAGTGACGCTCAATGCGTCGGGAACGATGTCGGACAACATCAAATGCGTGATAGATGACGGACGAGGCGGTATTTGGATCGGAACGCATCTGGGAGGACTGAGCCATCTGACTATGCCTTCGGCTCGCTTGGAGACCTACGTCATCAACCGCAAATCCCCGATCAACAACGGATGCTATTCACTTCTTGATGAGGGAGACGGAACATTATGGGTCGGAACCTTGGGAGGACTGTTGAGTTTCGACAAGGCTTCAAAGACTTTTTCCACTCATTCCGCCGCCCTTATCGAGCCTATGCTTGCGTCTCTTCAGATTATGGATCTTTTCAGAGATTCTCAAGGCAATGTGTGGATAGGCACCGATGCCGGACTGTTCCGCTATTCCAAAGGAGGCAACTCGGTCAGGACATTCGAGACGATGTCCCCAACGGTGAGCTTCGAGAACATATTCGTAACTTGCCTAACGGAGGGAACCGACTCAAAAGTGTGGGTGGGGACCAACAGAGGCCTTTTCTGCTACGATGCGCAGTCAAATTCTTTTGAAAGCTACACCACGGCGGACGGCCTCCCCGACAACCGTGTACGGAATCATCGAGGACGACTCCAAGATGCTTTGGCTTTCCACTGGAGCCGGCCTGTCTTGTTTCGATCCGGCAACGCGGCATTTTAGAAATTATGTCAATTCAGAAGGTATATCCAACAACGAGTTCACAATGAACGCCTTCTGCAAAGGGAAGGACGGCTACTTCAATTTCGGAGGCCACAACGGCGTGACCAGATTCCGTCCTCTCGACATTATGGACAACACCTTCACCCCTGCTGCGCACATCAGCGACATCTCTATATTCAACGGCCAGGCATCTCCGCTGGGCACTTTCAAAGTCGCGAGAAATGATGACGGCTCGGTGGGCAAGGCCCGTATATCCTCTCGAAACGACATAGTGAACATCTCTTTCTCAGTCTTCAATATGGTTTCGGAAGGCAGGAACCTTTTCTCCTATTGTCTGGAAGGCTTTGATTCCAAATGGTTCGAGACCACCGGACGCGAGGTCAGCTATTCCAATCTTTCTCCCGGAAAGTATGTCTTCAGACTGAAGGCTGCCAACAATGACGGCAAGTGGAGTAATGAAGTCACCGAACTTTCCCTGAGGATTCTCCCGCGTTGGTGGCAGACCGCTTTCGCAAGGTTTTTTTTCGTCCTTATCGCTCTTTGCTTCGCCGGAGTGGTCGTTATGTTCATCCTTAACAAGGCCAGAATGAATATGAGGCTTGATATGGAGCATAAGGAAAAGGAAAGGATTGATGCCATGGGCAAGGAACGGGTCAATTTCTTCATAAATCTGTCTCACGAGCTGAGGACTCCTCTGACTCTGATACTCTCACCGCTGAATGAGATTGAGGAGCACGGCGGAGGGGACAATTTTGTAAAGACCAGACTTGAGTACGTGCGCAGGAGCAGTATGCGGCTTATGCACATAGTCAATCAGATGTTGGGCTATAGGAAGATGGAGCTCGGACTGATGAAACTTCACGTTCAGACTGCCGACCTGGACAAGATAGCGGGGGATTGCTTCTCTCTTTTCGAAGATGAGGCCGCAAAGAGAGATGTGGACTACATCTTCGACTCCAAACTCAACGGCGATGCGGTTCCTTTCGATTCCAATGTGGTCGACACCATATTGCTGAATCTTCTTAGCAACGCTTTCAAGTTCACTCCTCGAGGCGGGGTCATCAAATTGTCGCTCATTCGCTCTGTCGGGAATGTCTCCATTAGCGTGGAGAACACAGGAATAGGCATCCCTACTGACAAGAGGGCGCACGTCTTCGATTTGTTCTATCAGGCGGACGAGAATGTCAGCGGATCCGGAATCGGCCTTGCGATTGTCAAAAGGCTGACCGAGCTTCATCACGGGACGGTGTCTCTTGACAGCAAAGAGGGGAGATATACCCACATAACCGTTTCGATTCCGGACAATGAGGAAGCCTATTCTGATGATGAAAAGGTCTCGCGCACATCGGAAACGAGTCCTGCCAATAAAGGCAATCTGCCCTATTATCTTGCTGACGTAGAGTCGTCAGGCTCCGACCCTAACCCGGAGGAGGTTGGTTCTCAAGACTCCAAGACCGATTCTATACTTATCGTGGAGGCTGACGTGGATTTTAGGAAATATATCTCCGATTGCTTCAGCGGCAGTTTCAGAATAACCGCCGTGACTGACGGCAGGAATGCTTTGGATATAATCAAGAGCGACGAGCCTGACATAATCATAGCGGACAGAAACCTGCCCGGACTTGACGGCTGGAAACTGTGCCAGAGCGTGAAGCGTAACATTCAGACTTGCCACATCCCTGTGGTCATTCTCGGCACTAAGGACGGCAACGAGGAAAAACGCAGCAACATTGAGGCCGGTGCCGATGCCTACATTGCACAACCTTTCACTGCTGCGATGATCCGAGCCGAGGTGGCGGGCATACTCAAGACAAGAGACCGTCTCAGAAACCATTATTCGACTCATCCCGACATAGACGATGAATCACTTGTCGCCAACGGCTACGATGCGGAATTCCTAAAGAAAGCGAAGCAGGTGGTCGAGGACAACATTGACAATGACGCATTCACTTCCAATGATTTCGCTGACGCAATGTGTATGAGCCGATCCAATCTGTATTTGAAGATTACTTCCATAACAGGTGACTCGGCCACTCAGTTCATCAGAAAAATCCGTTTCGACAAAGCTTGCCGTATGCTTCTGGAAAGGAACTATTCCATTGCCGAGATCAGTTCAATGGTGGGATTCAGCTCTCCATCCTATTTCTCCACAAGTTTCAAGAAATTCGTTGGCTGCCTTCCTACGGAATACGGTAAAAAGGCCAAAGAATAAGGTATTTTTAAAATAATGTTTATCTTTGCAAATTATTATTTAAAGAAAATCAGATGAGTCAACCCCAGCAGACATTAAAAAAAGAGTATACTTTCGAGGGTAAAGGTCTTCACACAGGTAAAATTGGCAAAATGACTGTAAAACCTGCTCCTGAGGATTCCGGAATTTGTTTTAGAAGAATTGATATGGGCGGTGCGGAGGTTCGTGCCGTAGCGGAGAATGTTTCCAGCACAGCCAGAAGCACGACTTTGTCACAGGGAGAGGCTTCAGTCGCCACCATAGAGCACATTATGTCTGCGCTCACTGGAATGGGTGTGGACAACGCATTGATAGACATTGACAATGTTGAGGTGCCTATTCTTGACGGCAGTGCGCGTTTCTACGCCGAGGCGTTCCGCAAAGACGGACTTGCTGTTCAGGCCTCAGAACGCAAATACATCACAATTCCGAAAACTATAGAGGTAAAAGACGAGAACAGCGGGGCTTACGTAAAAATCGAGCCTTCGGACTCACCTTCGTACGATCTCACGGTTGATTTCAACTCAAGAGTATTGGGCGTGCAGAGCGCGCATTGGAATTTGTCCGAGGACTATGCCTCCCAAATAGCTCCTTGCAGGACTTTCGTGTTTTTCCACGAGATTGAGTACTTGTTTCAGAATAATCTGATCAAGGGAGGGGACGTGGACAACGCCATCGTCATCGTCGAGCACCCTGTCAATGAGGAGCAGCTTTCAAAACTTTCCCATCTTTTCAATATGCCGATGATTAAAGTCAACGATAACGGCTATCTGAACAATCTGGACTTGCATTTCCCGAATGAGTGCGGGCGCCACAAACTTCTTGACCTTATCGGGGATATGCGCCTTGTCGGCGGTTATGTGAATGCTAAAATCACCGGTTTCAAGTCCGGTCACACAATTAATACTAACGCGGCGAAAGCGGTAAGCTCGCTGCTCAAATAGTTTTGCTATGAATAAGATTCATCCTCTTGCCTCTGTCAGCCCAAAGGCCATTCTTGGAGATAACATCGAAATCGGTCCGGGAGCTTTTATTGATGACAATGTGGTCATCGGCGACGGCTGCAAGATTCTGCCTCACGCCGTCATTTTCCCGTTCGTGAGAATGGGAAAGAATTGCGAAGTGTTCCCTGGAGCGGTAGTGGGAGCCATACCTCAGGATCTCAAATTCGAAGGAGAGGAAACCTACGTTGAGATCGGAGACAATGTTACGATTCGCGAGTGCGCCACAATCAACAGAGGCACGGCGGCCAGCGGAAAGAGAAAGACTGTGATAGGAGACCACACATTGATAATGTCCTACGTTCACGTGGCTCACGACTGTCACGTCGGAAGTCATTGCATTCTTGTTAGCTACGTAGGAATCGCGGGAGAAACGGATGTGGACGACTGGGCTATCCTCGGTGGTGGCGCGATGGCGCATCAGTTCTCGAAAATCGGCACCCATGCAATGGTCGGGGGCGCATCCAAAATCAACAAGGACATTCCGCCTTACGTTTTGTGCGGACGCGAACCTATATGCTACGTAGGAGTGAACATTGTAGGTCTTCGCAGAAGGGGATTCTCTTCTGACACCATCAGGAACATCAAAGACATCTATGACACCATCTATTTCCAGGGTCTGAACATCTCTGACGGCTGCTCAAAGGTCGAGGCCGGCTTCCCTCAGTCGGAAGAAAGAGACACTATTCTGGATTTCATCAAGAACTCCAAGAGAGGAATCATCAGGGCCAACGAGCCTAACGAGAAGGGCGAAGTCGAATAGACGTGCTTCTCAGTACAGCATATTTCCCTCCGGTAGAATACTTTGCCGCAATCGCAAGAGATTTTGAGATTGCGGCAAAATCGTCTGTCGTCACAATCGAGGCCTGTGAGAATTATCAGAAACAGACCTACCGGAACAGATGCAAGTTCTTTGCGGCGGGCGGTGTGGAATCGCTGACCGTGCCCGTAGTTCACGAGGGCGGTACTTATCAGTTGCCAATTCGTGACATAAAAGTCGATTACAAGACTCCTTGGGTTTTGCGCTCAGAGAGAGCGATTGCTTCCGCATACGAGTCGTCCGCCTATTTCGATTACTACAAAGACGAGCTCTTCGCCATTCTCGATTCCAAGCAGGAGCGTCTTTTTGACCTTAACTTGTTGATTATTAATTTCTTTCTCAAGAAAACGGGCATTGCCGCGGACATCCGTCTCACGGAAGAATTCCTTCCTTACGGCTCGGCAGGGGATGATCTCAGGGAAGTCATTCACCCCAAAAGGCCAAACCGCATTCTGAGAGATCTGGGACTGGAAAAACCGTACTTCCAGGTCTTTGCCCAAAAGTACGGTTTCATTCCGAATCTGTCCATAATGGATCTTCTTTTCAATGAAGGTCCCGACTCAATCGTCTATCTCAAAAAGCTTTAGAATCTGAATCCAAGGGTCCAGACAATGTCCCAAAGACCGGCCTTGTTGAGGATCACAGGAGAATTGACACCGTCGATGTAGTCGTAGTAAGGGAACATATATTCTTTTGCGTATTGAGTGTATTTGCAGGCGATGTCAGTGAAGAAGGAACTGTTGGAACTGTAGCCGAATCCGAATGAGAAAGACTGTGTCTTAGCATTGTCGTCATAATAGCGTTCCATCAGGGACAGAACCCCGTTGCTTACCTTCTTGCCTGCCGTGTCGAATCCGCTCTCGGGAGTCGTGGTCAGATTGTAACCGGCCCTGACAGCGAACTGAGGAGTGACTTTTATCTCTCCTCCGATGCGCAGAAGCGATGAGACTTTGGTGTACTGAGATATGTCTGAGTTCACGTTGTCAAATTCGTAATTGTCATTGGAATCCTTGACTTTGAACTTCATAGAACTGTAGTCGCACATCTCGTAGTCCACGCTAAGCATACCGTACTGACCGAATGCGTAAGCAAGTCCGAAATTGGCGCGGTACGGAGTCTGGAGTTTGTACCTGTACTCTCCCTGAGGGGTCTGCGCGCTGGCATCGAAACTTGAATTGTTGAAGTGAGTCTCGCCTGCGGAACTCCAATGCTCCGTGATCTCAAGAGTCGTAGGTGTCTGGATGGCCGCTCCTATTCTCAAGCCATCCGTGGGGGTGACTATAATTCCGAATTTGCCGTAAAAACCAGATCCGTCGGCATCGTAGGCATATCTGTATCTGCCATTGTTGAAGTTAGTCTTTCCTGAAGTTCCGAAATCAATCTCGAAATTGGCCGGGTCGACTGCTATTTCTTTAGCGTACTCATCGTAAGTGAAGTTCATAGAGGTGACTCCGAGATTCGCTCCCAAGTACACTATGTCTCCAAGGTTGAATCCGGCGTTGAAGACGATGTCGTATTTGTTGCCGCTCTGGCTCTGTCCGAATCTCTGATTCAGAGGTCCGCCGATGGAGATGTTGTTGTCAGAGAACAACGTCTCCGTGGAACCGATGAACTCGTTCCCCTTGTCTGTGTAACTTGAAATCATTCCTGACTGATAGGCAAGAATGGAATTCCAAGATGCGTTTGAGTTATAGTAAGCGTCTGAAGCGTTCAAGACCTCTGAGGTGAATCCCTCGCTATTCGCATTTGTTGCCAAAGCGCCCATAAATGAAGTCTGGTCGTTGGTTCCGCCGGTCCCCATAGTCTTAAGATAGTTGTTGGTCTGATTTCCTGCGATTCCGATGGTCACTCCTCTGAGAAGCGAGCCGCTTGGTTGCTTGAAGTAGAAGGTGTAGCCGAAATTCGGGAAAGTCATCTTTGTGTTGTTGTCCGAAAGTTCGTTGCCGTAGGCGTCAGTGCCGGCCACAGGTGCGAATGAAGCCTTGCTCACCGCCACCGAGACCCCCGGAGAAATCGTAAATTGAGAGTATGGGGCTACGACCGAACCTGCAGGGTTGATGGTAATGGAACCGATGTCCCCGCCCACTGCCGTGACCGCATTGCCCATTCCCATAGTCCTGGCCGTTCCCTTGTAGTCGTTAGTGCTGAACCTGAGAGCATCATACATAGTCTGCGCTCCCGCATTTGCCGCCATAAACGACAGCAATAGTATCGTAAGAGTTTTTTTCATATTCGTAAATAATCTTGGTTTATCTTCTTCCGCCGCTTCTGGATGCTCCGCCTCCGCTGCTTCCGCCACTTCTGGTCGCCCCTCCGCCGTAACTACTGCTTCCTCCGCTGTAACTACTTGATCCTCCGTAACTTCTGCTGCTGCTCGATCCGCTTGAGTAGCTTGAGCTGGAATTAGACGAACTTCTGTTGTAGTCAGAGCTGGAAGAACTCCTTGAGTAGGAAGAAGAGTTGTTATTGTAGCTTGACGAGCCGCTGCTTCTGTAAGAGGACGAGCCTGACCTGCTTCCGGTGTTCCCGTAAGAAGCCGTGCCCGAACCGCTTGAGGAAGTTGTCGGCCTGCGGTAAGTCGATGTCCTGTTGCCTGAGACGTAGTCGCTGCTCCTTGAGTAAGAAGAAGATCTGACTGCGCTGCCTCCTCTTGAGGCATTAGAGGAATTCATAATGTTGGAGTTGACCGAGCTTGATCTGACCGCTCCGGTGCCGCTTCTGCTGTAAGAGGAAGACCTCGTGGCGCTCGAAACTCCGCTGCGAGAACCGCTTGTCCTGTCGACAGCCCCTGTCCTTGCAATGCTCGATCTGCTTGCCGTTCCTGTCCTGGCAATGCTCGATCTTGTGGCCGAACCAGTTCTGGTGACAGCTGTTCTGGAAGCGCTTGAGCCGCTTCTAACCGAACTTGTCCCTGTCCTGCTGACGCTGCTTCCCGTCCTTCCGACATAAGATCCTGATCTGACGCCGCTTGCGCTTGTGCCGCTTCTTGTGGCCATAGCTCCTCTTGAGCCTGCGCCGTAACGCGCTCCGCTTCCGGTCGTGGAATTACGGGAGCCCCAATAGCGGTCATTGCTTCCGTACCATCCTCCGTGGCCTTCGTGGCCGTGGCCATAATAGCCGCCGTAGCCGTAATACGGATCGCACCAGCCCCAGCCCCAGCCGCAGTCATAGCCGTAGCCGTAACCATAGTACCAAGGATCGTAGCCCCAAGGCCTCCCGCCCCAGTACCACGGGCTGTACCAGCTTGAGTAGTACCACGGATCATACCATCCCGAGTAGCCCCACGGACTCCAGCTCCACGACCATGAGAAAGGTCCCCAGCCAATGGAAAAGCCAGGTGTCCAAGAATTCACATACCAAGGCGTGTAATAATTCCAGTTCACTCCGGAGTAGAATGAATCATAGTAAGAAGGAACTTGGCTCACCGTAACGCTCGTACCGTTTCCGCTGTTGAAATTGAAGGTGGCCTGCATATTTTCCGGAATGTAGAGAGTGTCATTCTGTCCGCTTTTAAGAAAAATCGGAGAACTCTCCGTTTCTTTCACAAGTGCCGCGGTGGCTGCGGGATCAGCTGTGGCGACTTGTGTTTCAGGTGTAGGTTTATAGTAGATTCCATCTTGATACTCCTGTTTTGAAGCATCAGAGGCAAATTGTGCCGATGAACCGCACGAAGCTGCAGCCAATAGCACTGTCAGGATTAGTGTGATGTTCTTTTTCATATTTGAATCTCCTATATTTAATATAATTTCGTATCTTCGCCCGAATAATCGGGCAAAACAGTTTTTCCCTTGCAATTTTTGTACCTTTCGGAAAAACCGCTTTTACTTCACAAACATATATAATAAATAGCAATTAAGCAATAAGTTTTATGGCAAAAGAAATTACAAGCAGGTCTGAAAACTATTCTCAGTGGTATAATGATTTGGTAGTCAAGGCCGATCTGGCGGAGCAGTCAGCAGTAAGGGGATGTATGGTCATCAAGCCGTACGGGTATGCGATTTGGGAGAAGATGCAGAGATTCCTTGATGACGCGTTCAAGAAAGAAGGCGTTCAAAACGCTTATTTCCCTCTTTTCATCCCTAAGTCGTTCTTCAGCAGGGAAGCTGAGCACGTGGCCGGATTTGCGAAAGAATGCGCCGTGGTGACGCATCACAGACTGATGACCAATCCTGACGGTCCCGGAGTCGTAGTTGATCCTTCAGCCAAACTGGAAGAGGAACTTATTGTCAGACCTACGTCCGAGACAATTATATGGAGCACCTACAAGAATTGGATAAAATCTTGGAGAGACCTGCCAATTCTTTGCAATCAATGGGCTAACGTCGTAAGGTGGGAGATGCGCACAAGGCTATTCCTTCGCACGTCGGAATTCCTCTGGCAGGAAGGGCACACTGCTCACGCAACCTCGCAAGAGGCTCAGAACGAGGCCATTAAGATGGCCCACGTCTATGCCGACTTCGCAAGGAACATTCTTGACATCCCTGTGGTCCTTGGTCACAAGTCACCTCACGAGAGATTCGCCGGCGCATTGGACACTTTGTCAATCGAGGCTATGATGCAGGACGGGAAGGCCCTGCAGGCAGGCACATCGCATTTTCTCGGTCAGAATTTCGCCAAATCCTTCGATGTGAAATATGCGGACAAAGAGGGTAATCTCCAATACGTCTGGGCATCGTCCTGGGGTGTTTCCACCAGACTTATGGGTGCTTTGGTGATGGCTCTGGGCGATGACAACGGTTTGGTACTGCCTCCGCTCATCGCTCCTATTCAGGTAGTTATGGTCCCTATCTACAAGACTGACGAGGAGCATTCCTCTGTTCTGGAAAAAATGGGACAGATTCAGGACGCTCTTGTTGCGAATGGGCATTCCGTAAAAATCGATGACAGAGATCTGCTTCGTCCCGGATTCAAGTTCGCGGAATGGGAACTCAAGGGAGTCCCTGTCAGATTGGCAGTAGGCCCCCGTGACATAACCAACGGCACCGTGGAAATTCATCGCCGTGACACTATGGAGAAAACGACAGTGCCTATCGACGGCGTAGTGGACAGAATAGGCGAGCTTCTTGACGATATGCAGAAGAACATTTATCTCAAGGCATTGCAGTTCAGAGACTCCCACATCGTCAAGGTGGACACTTGGGATGATTTCAAGGAAAAGATTGAACAGGGAGGTTTCCTTCTCTGCCATTGGGACGGAACGGAAGAAACGGAGGAAAGAATACAGGAGGAGACGAAAGCCACTATCAGATGTATTCCTGTCGATTCCGCGGTCTGTGAGGAGGAAGGCAAGTGCGTTTACTCAGGCAAGCCTTCGCATCGCAGAGTTATATTCGCCCGTTCATATTAATATCATTCAGATGAAGAGACTTATCGTCACAATCGCGTTCTCTCTTGTGTGTCTGACCTCTTTCGCTCAGAACACTGATGACGCGCAGAAAGCCGCTGCCGAAGCTGCGGCAGCCATTTCCAAGGCCCCTGAATTAAAAGAGGCCCCTCCTAAACCTAATTACTGGACAAACACTTTGTTGACTAAAATTAATTTCGGTCAGACAAGTCTTACCAACTGGGCGGCAGGAGGCAATAATTCCGTGTCGCTACAGTCTTTTCTTGACGGCAATGCCAACTATTCCAAAGACAATGTGGTCTGGAGCAACAGATTGCAGTTGGACTACGGGTTCATTTATTCCGCCGACAAACCATTCATCCAGAAGAGCAACGACAGGATATATTACGAGAGCAAGTACGCCTACAAGGCTGCCAAGTCGTTGAATTACTCGGCTTTGTTCAGTTTCAAGTCGCAGTTCACCAACAGTTACACCTATCCTGTCCCTTCAAACAAAGCGGGCGAGGAGCCTACCAAAAGCGAATGGATGGATGCGAGGCTTTTGAAGTCCGGACTTTTCTCCCCGGCCTACACCGACCTCGGATTCGGTATCAGCTGGGTGCCTTCAAAGTGGCTCACAGTCAACATCGCCCCTATCACAGGCGGTTTCGTCATAGTGTCCAACGATGCGTTGAGACCGACTTACAGTATGGAACTGAGGAAGTTGAATTCAACCGAGCAGGCTGAGTACGATGAGGCAATCAAGCAGTCTTATCCCAATGCCATCGCAAAGGGCAACGCCATTGGAAAGTACTACAAGTGGGCAAAGTTCGAGTTCGGTGCCAAAGTCACCATTGATGCCAAGTTCAACATCAACAACAACTTCAATTACACTACTCAGCTGGTTCTCTTCTCCGATTATCTTGAGAATCCTCAGAATCTTCGTGTCAACTGGGACAACAGATTCGACTGGAAGGTTGCGAAGTATTTCTCATTTATGATTGTTACCAACCTGATTTACGATGACAAAATCTACATAGTTCAGGACAGCGACAAAGACGAGTTCCCTTCAGGTCGCAGGAGAGTCCAGTTCAAGGAGTCGATGTCCTTCGGATTCTCTTACACTTTTGCTTCCAAGAAGAAATAACAGCTTTATGCAGAGCAGGTTTGACAAAACGCTCGGATCTATGCTCCGCCCTGGTGAGAAGGTTCTTCTCGCCGTGAGCGGAGGGATAGACTCTATGTGTATGGCGAATCTATTTCTGCATTCTTCCTTGAAATTTCCGTTTGCTCTGGCTCATTGCAATTTCCATCTTCGCGCCGGGGAGAGTGATTCTGACGAGGCCCTCGTCCGGGACTGGGCAACTGCTGAAGGAGTGCCTTTTTTCAAGACAGATTTTGACACTCAGGCCTACGCCGCCGATCATTCCGTAAGCATTGAGATGGCGGCGAGGGATCTTCGTTACGCATGGTTCGAACGCATAGCCACTGACGAAGGTTTCGGGGCGGTTGCTGTCGCCCACAATGCTAATGACAATGCCGAGACCCTGATTCTAAACCTGTTGCGTGGTACCGGAGGAAAAGGTTTTTGTGGGATGAATGCGACTACCTCTCTTCCTGTCACCGGATCGAAGGTGTGCCTTGTCAGGCCGCTTCTCGACGTGCCTCGCTCGGAGATTGCGAAATACGTTCAGGAGCACCGCATTCCTTTCCATAATGACAGGACAAATGCGATGACCGAGTTCAAAAGGAACAAGATCCGTAATCTCGTGTTTCCGCTTTTCTCGGATGTTAATCCTGATTTCCTGAATGCGCTCGGACGTGACATGGATCATGCTGTCCAACTTGAAGGCATCGCCGACTCCTATTTTGAGTCCGCTAAGTCCTCTGTTTTGGGACGGAGTGATTCTGAAGTATGCGAACGTCTGAATGTCCAAGCCTTACGGTCGCTGCGCCATAAGGATTATTTCCTTTTCAGAGCTCTTGAGCCTTACGGTTTCGATGAGGGAACTCTCGATGCGTTGGTCCGTCTTCTTGACGAGGGGCCGACTTTGGGAGGAAGGACTTTCTTGTCTCCTGAATATAGGCTCGTAACCTCTTCGGAAGAGTTGCTTGTGCTTCGCAGGAATGGCGTTCAGCCGTCTCGATTCGGGATGAATATTGACGAATCAGAGGTCTGTATGACAGTCCACGGGATTGGGGATTACTGCTTTTCAGGTAAGAGAATCGCCGTGCGTCTTCAGCCTTTATCTCCGGGAGAGTCTTTGCGGATGCCTCCAGACAGGATTGCGCTTGACTCTTCAGAGGCCGGATTCCCTTTTCTTCTTCGCAAATGGATGCCGGGTGACTGGTTCGTACCTTTCGGAATGAAGGGCAAAAAGAAAGTCAGCGATTTGTTCACTGACTTGAAATTCAATGTACTGGACAAGGATTCCTCTCTTGTTCTTGTCTGCCCGTCTATGCCCGGCTATGTCACCGGCCGCATCGCAGCTTTTCTCGGCTACAAAGACGGCTCGCCGATGTTCAGAATTGACGACTGCCTTAAGGTCACCGCCATGTCAGAAACTATCGTCTCGTTGGCCGATCGGCTATTTTATTGACAGAAAGTCTATTATGGAGCCGGTGTCCTCTTTTGGGAATGAACGCTGTTCTCCGGAGTTCAGATTCTTTACGTTCACGCTGCCATTCTCCGTTTCCTCGCTTCCGTTGATTGATATGAATCTTATTCCTTTCTTCTCAGCATAGTCGAACTGCTTTTTGAGTTTGGTGGAGGAAGGATAGATTTCGCAGGCAATTCCTTTTTCCCTCAGTCCTCTCGCAATTGGCAGAGTGTGCCTCAGACTGTCCGGGTCCATATTCGCGAACAGCAGAGTTGTGGATGACGCGAGCCCTTCGGGGAATTTCCCGAGGCCTTTAAGAACATCGTAGATTCTGTCCGCTCCGAACGATATTCCCACGCCTGACATATCCGGAAGCCCGAATATCCCCGTCAGGTTGTCGTAACGCCCGCCGCCGCAGATGCTGCCTATAGGGAAGTCAAGCGCTTTCACTTCGAATATCGCCCCGGTGTAGTAGTTGAGCCCTCTGGCCAGCGACAAATCTATCTCGACGCTTTGGCTGATTCCAGCGGACTCTATGAATCCGAACAGCTCCTCAAGCTCGTCAACACCTTTGCCACCCGTCTCGGACACGATTCCGGATGCTGAGCCGCCGTTCATTAGATTTCTCATCGAAGCTATCTTCTCCGATGTGTCCCCCTGAAGTTTCAGTATGGATTCTATAACTGCTATTGCATTGTCGTTCAGACCTTTGTCCCTCATTTCGGCCTCCACGTTCTCCAGCCCTATTTTGTCCAGTTTGTCGATTGCCACCGTGATGTCCACAACCTTGTCAGGGAATCCGCAGATCTCAGCGAAACCGGTAAGGACTTTCCTGTTGTTGATTTTGATCAGCACGTTGACGCCAAGAAGCGAGAAGACCCTGTCCGCTATCTGCACCAATTCCAGTTCGTTGAGCTGGGATTTGCTCCCGATCACGTCCACGTCGCATTGACAGAATTCCCTATAACGTCCTTTCTGTGGCTTGTCGGCTCTCCAAACAGGCTGAATCTGGAATCTTTTGAAAGGAAACGAGATTTCGTTCTGGTGCATCACCACATATCTTGCAAAGGGGACCGTCAGGTCATATCTCAGGCCTTTTTCGCACACTTTGAGTGAAAGAGCTTTGCCGTCAAGACCTTCCTCGTTCTTGTAGTCCTCAGGGTTGATGCCGGAAAAGGCGTTGCCTGAATTCATAATTCTGAAAAGCAGTTTGTCGCCTTCGTCTCCGTATTTTCCGAGCAGAGTGGACAGATTTTCCATTGCCGGAGTCTCAATCTGAGAGTAGCCGTAAGTCTTGAATACGCTGCGTATTGTGTCGAATATATAGTTTCTTTCGGCCATTTCTTCCTGACCGAAATCCCTTGTCCCCTTTGGTATAGATGGTTTCCCTGACATATTATTGTTCTTTATATTGGTGCAAAGGTAGGAATTTTCAACAAGTTTGTATAATTTTGAAAGTTCAAATATTATTATTTATCAAATATTCTGTTTATGAAAGAATTCATTAAAATGACTCTGGCCGTGATGTGCGGTGTCTTTCTTATGGGCATATTGGGTTTTTTCCTTATGTTCGTTATGTTCGCCGGTATGGCAAGCGCCGTCAGTACTTCAGGTACGACCACTTTGCCGCGTCAGGGTGTGTTGAAAATCGATATGTCCAAGTTTGTGATAGGCGAGCAGACAAAACCGTCTGATGCGTTCTCTTCCATCCAGTCCGGCGTCTCGATTCCGACTGTCGGGATATGGGATGCCGTTCAGGCAGTCAACACAGCTGCCGGGGATCCCGGTGTACAGTATATTTATCTAAAGCCTGAAGGCGGCGTCCTCGGCGTCGGGGCCTTGCACGAGTTCAGACAGGCTTTGGACAATTTCAGAAAGAGCGGCAAGCCGATTGTCTCTTATGTGGAGCAGCCTACGACCGGGTCTTATTATCTCGCTTCCGTTGCAGACAAAGTCTATATGACCTCTCATTCGGGCGGCAACAGTATGATGTTGGGAGTAAGTTCTCAGTTGTTCTTCCTTAAGGATCTTCTGGACAAGATGGGCGTCAACGTCCAGCTTATCCGTCACGGAAAATACAAGTCCGCTGGAGAGATGTTCGTCAAGAGCGAGCCGAGTCCGGAGAATCTTGAGCAGAACGAAGTTCTTGTGAAGTCAATGTGGAACACCTATGCTCAGGAGATTGCGAAGAGCCGTTCTCTGACTCCTGAAAGGCTCAACGAGATAGTTGATAATCTTGAGCTTGGCGAGCCTGCTGATTTCCTCAGGGATTCTTTGGCCGACAGTCTTGTCACGGCTGAGGGCCTTCAGGTCAAGCTTTCGGCTTTGGCTAACGTGGAGAAGTTCGATGACGTGAAGATGATCGCTTTTGCCGATTATGTCACTGCCAAGACTCCGCTTCCTTCCGTAAAAGGCAGCAAAATAGCGGTCGTGTACGCATCCGGCAATATTGTAGATGAAGAGGACAACAAGAATATATCCGGAGACAGGTTTTCTTCCATTCTTGCTAAAGTGAGGGCTGATTCGACTGTCAAGGCGGTCGTTCTCAGGGTGAATTCCCCTGGCGGCAGCGTTATGGCTTCCTCCAAAATCAAGACGGAGGTGGATCTTCTCAGGGCTGTGAAGCCTGTTGTCGCTTCTTATGGCGATTATGCGGCTTCCGGCGGCTATTGGATTTCCAATTCTTGCGATTACATCTATTCTGACCCTACGACTTTGACAGGTTCTATCGGAGTGTTTGGAATGGTGCCTGATTTCAGCAAGACGGCCAAGAATGTGCTAAAGGTCAACTGTGTTTCGGTCAATTCCAACAAACACGGTGATATGTACACTCTGATGCGTCCTTTCGATGCGGATGAGTATGCCTATATGCAGAAGTCCATCGAGGACATTTACACTCAGTTTGTCTCCGCCGTCTCAGAAGGCAGGGATTTGAAGCCTGAGTTCGTGGATTCAGTCGCCCAAGGGCGCGTGTGGACAGGTGCGGACGCATTGAAGATAGGTTTGGTGGACGGAATTGGTTCTTTGGAGGATGCGATTCATTATGCGGCTCGTATGGCTTCCTCGACAGGCGAGGATGATCTTTCGGCTTGGAACATCGTTTCTTATCCGAAACCTCGCACCACTATGGAGGAGTTGATGGAGATGTTCGGGATGAGCACTACCGATGCGGTGGCTGCCATCCTCAATCGTCCGACTCCTTCCGACTATTTCAATGGCACGCCTTTGGAGGCTTTGGCAAGGTCCTTTGCCGACTGGAATCCGGAGAAGTCCTCGCGCGTCTTCGCCCGAATGCCTTACGAGATTGTCGTAAAGTAAGCATCGTATGATGCTACTACGATGACTCTGGATGTTGTTCCGGTGTTCATCCCGCGAGACGTCAGTCGGAATGCGATGCATTGCCGACAGTATTAGGGATTATTACTGTATGGATTGCGGATAATCAATTTATAATTCAAAAAACTTTGTTTTTATTAAAAAAAGTCTTACATTTGTAGTCACATATCGCGGGGTAGAGCAGTTGGTAGCTCGTCGGGCTCATAACCCGGAGGCCGGAGGTTCGAGTCCTTCCCCCGCTACTAAAATCCTCTAAGTCATTGACTTAGAGGATTATTTGTTTTATCTATGCCCCACAGAATTGTGGCTGACCCGTTTTCTGCTCCTCTTTTGGTGGCTTTGGCGCAAAATGAATGTTTTTTTGCAAAGCAATCTAATATAATTATATTTACATTCATTGAATCCGATCTGATATGAACAAATTTTACTTTATTCTTCCTTTGGGTGCGGCGTTCGTTTCGTGCGCCAACAACAATCCCGTTTCCCGATCAATAGAGGGCCGTCGCCCGAATGTGCTTCTAATTTTGTCCGATGACGTTGGCTATGGCGATCTCGGATGCTACGGCACATCCTCTGTCAATACTCCTAATGTGGACAAATTGGCATCCGAAGGTTTGATGTTCACCAATGCGCACAGCACTTCCGCGACCAGTACACCCTCACGTTATTCGATGCTCACCGGCGAATACGCTTGGAGGAGAGATGGAACAGGAATAGCGGCCGGCAACGCTGCGATGATCATCAAGCCTGAAAGGTACACAATCGCGGATATGTTCAAATCAGCCGGCTATGCTACTGCTGTAGTGGGGAAATGGCATCTGGGTCTTGGCGACAAGACGGGAGAACAGGATTGGAACGGCACTGTAAGTCCGAATCCATCGGATCTGGGTTTCGATTATTCTTACATAATGGCAGCCACGGCTGATCGCACCCCTTGTATGTTTATGGAGAATGGAAAAGGTGTGGGGCTGGATCCCTCAGATCCGGTCTATGTCAGTTATACGGAGAATTTTAAGGGAGAGCCGACCGGAAAGGACAATCCAGAACTCCTTAGAATGGTCCCTTCCCACGGTCACGATCAGTCGATTGTCAACGGAATCTCAAGAATCGGTTATATGAAAGGAGGGCAGAAAGCTCGTTGGAGAGATGAGGACATTGCGGACAGCATTGTGGCGCACGGGTGCCGTTTCATTGAGAAACAAAAAGAGATAGACCAGCCGTTTTTCCTCTATCTTGCGACAAATGACATTCACGTTCCTCGTGTGCCTAACGAGAGATTTGTCGGAAAAAGCGGCCTTGGCGCACGTGGGGATGCGATTCTATCTTTGGATTGGAGTGTGGGTCAGATTATGTCCACGCTTAATCGCCTTGGTCTGGATGAGAACACTATGGTGATCCTATCCAGCGACAACGGTGCGGTGATTGATGACGGTTATCAGGACAGGGCAGTGGAACTGCTTGGAGATCACAGGGCTATGGGAATATTCAGAGGCGGAAAGTACAGTATATTCGAGGGCGGCACGAGAATCCCTTGCATTGTCCGTTGGAAGGGAATCGTTCAGCCTTCCGTTTCCGAGGTCAACCTCAGTCAGATTGACTGGTTTGCATCGCTCGCTGCTATGGTCGGCATCGATATTCCTGAAGGGGCTGCGCCGGACAGCAGAAACTACTTGGAGGCTATGCTGAATCCTAAAGCCAAATGCCGGGAATATATTGTCGAGCAGAATCTACAGAATAATCTCGGTATAAGCGACGGAGTCTGGAAATATATCCCCGCTGCCGAAGGTCCTGCTATGAATTTGCAGACTGACACGGAACTGGGTAATGACCCTGGCGAAGATCAGCTTTATGATATGGTCACTGATCCGCAGGAAAAGCATAACGTCGCATCGTCCCATCCAGATATTGTCAGCCGCCTCAGTGCGGAGCTTATGTCGATTATCGCAAAATCCAATTAAACAGCCACCCGCTCAGAATAATAAACAGAGTAACCACTCCGAAGAAAATGCCGATAAATTTCCAAGTCATTACCTTTTTCAGCAGCATTGCTTCCGGAAATGACAGGCCTATTACGGCCATCATAAATGCGATTGCTGTGCCGAGGGCAATGCCTTTTTGTACAAAGACCTCTATGACAGGTACTATTCCTGCTGCGTTGGCATAGACAGGAACTGCGATAATGACAGCGAGAGGAACGCTGTACCATTTGTCAGAAGATAGAATTGTCTGAAAAAAGCCGTCGGGAACAAATCCGTGCATCGCAGCGCCTAATCCGATGCCAATCAGAACATAGACTAACACTCCTCGCACAATTCCCCAGGATTCTTTGATAATTGTGGGTAATCGTTTCAGAAATGGTATTCTCTCGGCTTCCCATTTAGTGTTTTCGCTTATGCTGTTTTTCTGAATTTCCAGAACCCAGGGAGTGAGATAGCGTTCAAGATGAAAGCGCTCAAGCACCATTCCTCCTATGATGCTTAGAATCAAGCCACTTACAATGTAAATCATTGTGACTTTTACTCCGAATGTGCCGAGAAACATTGCAACTGCGATTTCGCTAATCAAAGGTGATGAGATGAGGAACGACATTGTTACGCCTAAAGGAATGCCTCCTTTAACAAATCCTATGAATAACGGCACACTGCTGCAGGAACAAAACGGTGTGACTGCGCCGAGCACTGCCGCCAGAAAGTATTGCAGACCAAACATTTTATGTTTTGCCAGATAGTTTCTAACCCGGTCAACAGGAAAATAAGCGTTTATAATTCCCATTATGGCGCTAATCAGAAATAGGAGTATAAGTATCTTTATCGTGTCATAGAAAAAGAAGTTAACCGCAGCTCCTATGTGAGTTGCGGAGTCTAATCCGAGCACGGAATATACAAGCCAATCTGCAAATCGCTGTACCATAAGCTTAGAAATATACGATTAAACAGTAATAGGTGCCCGCCAACAGGAACAAACTCCCTACTATCCAATTTAGCCACTTTTGGAATAGTTTCACTCGGCCGTAAAATTGTCCGATACTCTCAATGCTGAAAGCCAGTAAAAAAGCGATGATTAAGACAGGTAATGCAGTGGCAATGGCATACACGATTGGTAGAAAATACCCTCCGGCAGAACTTGCCGACAAAGGAATAAGTGCGCCAAAATAAAGGACACCGCTTGTCGGACAAAATGCCAATGCGAACAATATTCCTAAGAATAAAGCTCCCCAGCTGCCACGTGCTGCGATCTTCTCCCCCTGAACGCTAATTCCATACGGAAGACTCAACTTGTCTCCGAATATCATAAACAGTCCTATAATCATCAGCGCTGGGCCGATAATCATTTCTCCGTATGTTGCAAGCCATTTCTGTATATGAAAAAGGCTGGCACCTTTATTTAGGATTATGATCAATACTACTCCCAGAATAGTATATGCAATTATTCGTCCGAGTGTATATAACAAGCCATTGCGAAGGACGAGACTCCGGTTTTCAATATTTCTGCCTAAATATCCTATGGCTGTAATATTGGTAGCCAATGGACAAGGGCTGACAGCAGTCATTAATCCTAACATAAAAGCAGTGAACACCGGTATAGTGCTGCTGTTCAATAAATCCTGAATTAAATCCACTATTTAAGCAGTTTGAATAATTCTTTTTTGAGTTGCGTTTTGAATTCTTCCGGTTGACCTTTGGCATAACTAAATCCCATATCTGTAAGATTCACTAATATGCCATTATTGTCAAGGATCAAAGACGAAAAAGCTACTTCGTATTTGTTTACTATAGCCTCATTCTCTTTTAGCGATATGTCTATGGCCTTAAAGACAATTTCCCCGCTTTCCAATTCTGTTGCAAAATCGGCTTTCAGTACTTCTTTTGTAAGCGTTTCAATGGCTTTGCAGGTTATGCAGCGTTGTTTGCCGTGGAAATAAAGTACTTCAGTATGATTATCTTGAATGGCTTTTATTTGTGAGGTTTTGGATTGTGAGGTTCCATTTCCGCAAGATGTTAATGCCGTAATGATCAAAACGGCAACGATAAACAAGTATTTCTTCATACTGCCGTTAATTGTTTTTTGATAGTAGATCTTTTACCTCTTTCAAAGACAGTTTGCCTTTTGCCGCGACCTTGCCGTCGATGACTACTGCCGGCAGTTGCATTACATTGTATTCCATAATTTTCATCAGGTCTTCTTCTTTTTCGACAGTTGCCTGTAGACCCAGTTCCTCTACTGCCTGCTGAACCGTGGCCGTTAATGCTTTGCAAGTGGAACATCCTGTTCCGAGAATCGTTATTTTCATTTCTTTTTGAAATAATTAAGTGTTTATTATTATTCGTTGTTCGCAAAACTACGAACATTTGTCGTAAAATAATTTATTTGCAGCATCCTCCTTTTTTGCAGGTGCAATTGTCAAATATGCTGCTGAACAGAGTCTTGGCTTCTTTCCAGTTTTCCTTGTTGATGCAGTACTTGACCTTTGGATCAATTATTTCGCCTTGGATAAGTCCGGCTTCCTTTAACTCTTTCAGATGCTGGGAGGCTGTCGCTTTTGCTATGGGGAGAATTTCGTGTATCTCCCCAAAAAAACAGGTCTCTTGTTTCGCCAAAAAATCCATTATCGCTATGCGTGCCGGATTGCTTAGCGCTTTCGCATAGCGGGCAGTGCGAATCTGCTTCTCTGTGTAGTCTTGTTTTGCCATAAGTTTGATATTGTTCGCAAATGTACGAACAATAATGGAATCTGCAAATGATTGCTGACAATTTGACGGATTGCCGTTAGCCTTTCAGTTTCCGCAGGAGATTGAGGTGGTTGAGGAACGGTGGGTAGATGATTTTGAGGTCGATGATGGATGATTTGTCGTAGATACCTTTCTTGTGGGAGAAGGTGTCGAAGCTGTGGCGGCCGTGGTAGTTGCCGAGGCCGCTTTTCCCCACTCCGCCGAAAGGCAGGTAGGGGGAGCCTGAATGCTGTACGGTTGCGTTCACGCAGCCTCCTCCGAAGGAAAGTTCGCGGGTGAATCTTCTGATTGTCCCGCGGTCTTTTGAGAATATGTACAGGGCGAGAGGCTTGTCCATCGTCTTGAGTCTTGCGATTTCCGTCGAAATGTCCTCGAATTCCAGAATTGGCAGCACCGGGCCGAAAATCTCTTCTCTCATTACCGGATGCTCGAACGATAGATTCGTCATAAGAGTAGGCTCGATGTACAGATAGTCTTTGTCTTTGTGTCCTCCGTAGACGACATTCTCAGGTGTGATAAGGGAAGAGACTCTGTCGAAATGACGCTCGTTGATCATCCTGCCGTAATTAGGGCTTTGGGAGGCATCGGGGCCATAGAAAGAGATGATTGTTTTTTTCATCGCTTCAATGAAGGCTGCCTTTACATCCTTGTGTGCGAGTACATAGTCAGGGGCGACGCAAGTCTGGCCGGAATTGAGAAACTTGCCCCAGGCTATTCTTCTTGCGGTCAATTCCAGATCAACGTCTTTGTCCACAATGCAAGGGCTTTTTCCTCCCATTTCAAGCACGGAGGGAGCGAGTTGCTCGGCGGCTGCGCGTGCGATGATTTTGCCGACTTTTGAGCCGCCGGTGTAGAAGAAGAAGTCGAAATTCTCTTTTATCAGTGCCGATGTCTCATCAACTCCTCCTTGAACGACGGCACAGTACTCCTTCGGGAAGCATTCGGAAATGATCAAATCAAGAATCTCCGCAGTGTGCGGTGCGGATTCTGAAGGTTTTAGCACGCAGCAATTACCGGCTGCAAGCGCGCCTATGAGCGGAATAAGCGAAAGCTGGAACGGATAATTCCATGCGCTTATCACAAGAGCGGTTCCGTAAGGCTCGGAAATCACATAACTTCGTCCTTTGAAGAATGTCATCGGGGTGGCCGTCCTTTCGGGGCGAGACCATTTCCTGAGATTTCTGACGGCAAGTCGGATCTCGTCCAGCGTGCCCATAGTCTCGCAGGCATAGGTCTCGAAAGCGCATTTGCGCAGGTCCAGATAAAGAGCCTCGTTGATGCGGGAGTCATTTCTTATTATTGCGTTTTCGAGCTTTCTCAATGCGGCTATTCTGAAATCACAGTTCAGAGTGCCGCCGGTTCTGAAGAAATCCTTCTGAGCCGAAATTCGTCGTTGGTAATCGTTTTGCATAGAAATCTATTCTTCGTCTTCTTCGTTGCCGTCATAATCCATATTGTCCCACATCGCGTCCATTTCCCTTCTGTCTTTTTTTGTGGGGCGTCCGCTGCCGCGCTCCCGTTTCAGGAAGAATGTCTCTGCCGGGGCTTTCATCTTGTCCAGTTCTTCCTGAGGGGTCAGGTTCTCGGCGTAGTCGGGTACGAGTTTGGCTCCCAAGCGGCTTTCCGTCAGCTTGAGAATGCGATATCTGAACATAACGGCGCCTTTCCTGATAGAGATTACTTCGCCAGGACTCACCATTTTGGAGGGTTTGGCGTTTACATCCTCGATTTTGACTTTGTTGCCTTTGCATGCGTCCGTGGCCTCGCTTCTGGTCTTGAACACTCTTATAGCCCAAAGATACTTGTCTATACGAACAACATCTGCCATATCAATATATAAATAAAGGTTATAGGTTTTTAATGTCTATGTTCGCCGCAGTGGCAGTGGTCATCGCATTCTTCGCCGCAGTGGCAGTGGTCCTCTCCTTCGGGATGAAGCCTCTCATGCAGCTCTCTGTCCAGTTCCTCATCATCCTCCTCCTCCAGAGCGTCGTAATCCTCACCGTCAAGATGAGCCTTGGCATCAGGATTGATGTAAGGATCAGGGTCCGAGCGCTTCTCAATAGTAGCCTCCAGCAGCAATGTGCTCCTGTCTCTCGGCACTAAGAAAAAGTCAGCTATGTCGTTTGGAATCAGAATTGTCTCTCCTGTTTTCAGCACGAAATTCTCCATCTTCTCGCCTCCTTCCTCAGATTCGGACGGAATCTGAATCGAAGCCTCTCCCTCAAGACAAATATAAATGATGAAACTGTTGAATTTCTCCGCATATATGTGCAGAGCGTCGCTCAAATGAAGCTCGGTGATTTTGAATTGCGGACAAGACACAATCTCCGTCGCTATTTTGTGAAGTTTGTCTTGGCCCTGTCCCGCTTGGCGCAGATCCGAATCAGGCCACAAGGCGCCTTTTATGAACTGGCCTTCAGGCTTGAACTCATTGAAATCCAGGAAGTCCAGGGCCTCGTCCGCCGTCAGTTTCTCATCACTGTCATTCTCGGTCGGTTTCCCCCAGTTGTATAATTTGAAATCCAAATCGGAAGACTCCGCCACCTCGGCGATGACAAGACCGTCGCAAGCGCAGTGAACGACCCCCGGATTAATCAGAAAAGCATCTCCTTTCTTAGGGTGAATCACATTGAGAACTTCGATGATGGTCCCATCAAGGCATCTTCTGTAGAATTCCTGAGCCGAAATTGTCCTTTTGAATCCAACGCAGACCGAAGCCCCCGGTTCAGCATCCTGAATGTACCACATCTTGGTCTTGCCCAAGGCATCGTACCTCTCTTCCGCAGTCCGGTCGTCAGGATGTGCGAGCACCGGCGTCCTTCCTCTGACGTCAAGCAGTTTGACAAGAAGGGGGAACTGTCTGCCGTAGTATTCGAAGACGTTGTCTCCCACCACTCTTTCCATATACGTCTCCATAAATTCGCTCAGGGTGTTCCCGGCAAGCCAGCCGTGAGCGATTAGCGAATCTCTAAATCCCATATCAGCTATTTCCCAACTTTCGCCCACCTTGTCTTTCTCGCTCAGATGAACCTCGTCTCCTTTCTCGTTGTTCTCCACAAAATCCTTTCTGAACTCTTTGATTAGAGCGCTGCCGCCCCAAGACACTTTCTCGGCGATGGGGATGAATTTAACGGGATATAATTTCTTTGCTGTTTCTTCCATAAATTGTCGTGTGTATATATGGTTACAAAAATAGCAAAAAAATGGCGGTGACCAAAAGGGAATTTGATCACCGTCGTCACATATCGCACCATTGAAGATGGGCGCGACAGATTAACAAGTCCGTTTTAAGACTATTTCTTGAAAAACCTGTTGTACAAACCTTGGAAACCAGCACCGTGACGCGCCTCATCTTTAGCCATTTCGTGGACTGTGTCGTGGATGGCGTCATAGCCAAGTTCTTTCGCCCTTTTGGCGATTGCGAGTTTGCCTTCGCATGCGCCGGCCTCAGCCTCGATTCTTTTCTCGAGATTTGTCTTCGTGTCCCAAACCACCTCACCGAGAAGTTCGGCGAATTTGGATGCGTGCTCTGCCTCTTCCATAGCATATCTCTTGAATGCCTCGGCAACCTCAGGATAGCCTTCCCTGTCTGCCTGACGGCTCATCGCCATGTACATTCCAACCTCAGAACATTCTCCGGCAAAATGGTCTTTCAATCCTTGAAGTACCTCAGGGTCACACCCTTTTGCGACTCCTATGACGTGCTCGCAAGCCCAAGACTTTTTGCCGTCGTCTTTGATTTCAACGAATTTGTCCGATTTAGCATGACATACAGGGCATTCCGCGGGAGGATTCTCACCTTCATAAACGTAGCCGCAGACTAAACATCTGAATCTCTTTTTCATTTTTTTATTATTTTGAACTGTTCTAAATTGTAAATGCAAATATAGCATTTTTTTTCGATTATTGAGTGATAATAGAATTATTTTTTAGCTTATGCTGTAGTTTGGCACAATGAATCGTTATATTTGCGTCAAATCATTAGAATTATGGAACCTTTTCTCAGACAAGTAGTCAATCATTATTTCCCGCAGGAGGGCCTGAGCGGGAAGTGCTTCATCTTCCCGAACAGAAGGTCGCTGGTGTTCTTCAAGAAGTACCTCTCCGATCGTGTGGCATCGGAAGGCCGTGAGGGAAAGCCGATTGTGGCTCCGGAGATGTTGACTATGAATGATTTTTTCTTCAAGGTGGCGGGATCCCGGGCGACTGACAGAGTGACGCTTCTTCTGGAACTGTATGACTGTTACAAAAAGTTGTCTCTGAAGCCGGAGACGCTGGATGACTTTATATTTTGGGGAGACGTTATCCTTGCCGATTTTGACGACACCGACAAGTATATGGCGGACCCGAAACAGCTCTTCACCAACATAGCTGATTTGAAGGCGATCCAAGACTCCTTTTCTTATCTGAGCGAGAATCAGAGAAAGGCTATAGAAGCCTTCGTGAGCCATTTCCGCGCCGGAGGGCAACTCACCGTCAATCCTTTTTCCGACTCTCCTAACGCCAAGGAAAAATTCTTGCAGGTCTGGGACATTCTCTATCCCCTGTACACCTCTTTGAACGAGCGCTTGAGTAGCAAGGATATGGCTTACGAAGGGATGGTCTACCGTGCTCTCGCAAAGCGACTCGGAGAAGAATCGGCAAGCGACGTCCTGTCTGAGAGGTTTTCCGAGACTTCGAATTTCGTGTTCGTTGGGCTGAACGCATTGAACGAATGTGAGAAAACGGTTATGAGGAAGATGTGGGATGCCGGTATGGCGGAATTCTGCTGGGACTACTCGTCCAAGCTGATCCGTCATCATGACAACAGGTCGTCCGTGTTTATGGAAAAGAACCTTCTGGATTTCCCTCAGGCTTTTGCATTGGACGATGACCCTGACCATATTCCTGAAATAAAGGTAATAAGCGTACCTTCTTCTGTCGGGCAGGCCAAGGTTGTGCCTTCGATCTTAAGAGAAATAGCCTCGGAGCGCGCCTTCGGAGACCTTTCAATGGTTGGAAAACTGGATGTGCCGGACTGCGACTGCGCGATAGTGCTACCGGACGAAAATCTTCTGAGTTCCGTGCTCAATTCCATTCCGACTGAGATTGATTCCGTCAATGTGACGATGGGTTATCCGATGTCCGGCAGTTTACTCTATTCTTTGATGTCCGCCTTGTCAGCGATGCAGATCCATCTGCGCAAAAGAAAAGACGAATGGCTCTATTACTACAAGCAAGTGTGGACGGTTTTCTCGAACGGGATTTTCGTCAAGGCGATGGGGGAGGATGGAGCAAAGGTAATTGAGAGAATCAAGACGGCCGCCGCTTATTACGTTGCTCAGGAGGATTTCTCCGATGATTCATTTTTCAGGACCGTGTTCAGGCCTGTGGTGACGGACCCTCATTCAGCCGATTCAGGGCAGATTGTCCGGCTGTCGGACTATCTGCTTGAGGTGGTCAGCGCTGTGGCGTTTCGTCTGAAAGATGATCCGGAAATGGCCCCCGAAATGAGTTTTGCAAAGAAATACTACACTGCTGTGAACAGGCTCAAGGGGGTAGGGCTTTCCATTAGGCCGGCAACATATTTCCGCCTGCTTCAGCAGCTTATAGGCAATCTTTCAGTCCCGTTCAAAGGCGAGCCTCTCAAGGGTCTTCAGATTATGGGTCCTTTGGAGACGAGAGCTCTGGATTTCACTAACTTGCTCATCCTTTCTTTTAACGAAGGAGTGTTCCCGCGCAAAAGCATTAGTTCCTCATTCGTGCCTGCCGAGTTGCGCTCCGCTTTCGGACTTCCTACTTACGAGAACCAGGACATCGTCTGGGCCTATTATTTCTACAGGATGATTCAGCGGGCGGAAAAAGTGTGGCTGCTGTACGATTCAAGGACCGAGGGCTTGCAGTCAGGTGAGGAGAGCCGTTACCTCAAGCAATTGGAAATGGGGTTTGACGTCAGGTTGGACAGAATTGTCGCCAAGGCCCAGATCAAGATTTCGAATCAGTCGGAGACAATTCTCAAGACGGAGGACGATGTGGCTATGATTCGAAAGCTCACTTATTCCCCAAGTACTCTGAGCTACTATCTGGTGTGCCCGGCTAAGTTCTATTATTCCAAGATTAAAAGACTCAAGCCGGAGAATGAGGTGTCAGAGGCTCTTGACGGAGGAATGATGGGGAATGTCTATCACAACACGATGTATGCGCTTTACCTCGGTGGCGATGCCCTGAAGCCCGACTTCTCAATGGAAAGAGATTATGTCAAAGAGCATCTGAAGTCTCCGCTCACTGAGATTACCGCGGACTACATCGACAGTCTTCTAAAAGATGAAACCATTGTCGCCGCCAAGATTCGCTCTCTTATTCTCGGTGAGCTGAAAAGAGTAGACCTCACTGGCAAAAGCCTTGTCCAGGAGAGGATCATAAAAGAATATGTCCGTCACACCCTTATGTATGACAGAAAGTTGATGCAAGAGGCTGGAAGCGACAGGTTCAGGATTATAGGTCTTGAGCAGTACAAAGAATGGTGCTTCAATGGTTTCCGTTTCGTAGGCTACATTGACAGGATTGACAGTTTCAAGGAAGGGGAAGTCAGAATCGTCGACTACAAGACCGGCAAAGTTGAGGAGAAAGATGCCATTGTCGTCGATAAGGATGTCGACAAAGTGATTGCCGAAATGTTTGACGTAGACGGCAAAACTCATCACGAAATAGCTTTCCAGCTTTTCCTGTACGACAAATATGTGGAGAATGAAGAATTTACCATAGGTTGCAGTGTCAGGAATGTTATTTATCACACTCCAAAACTGTTTAGTTCAACGGTCTTTGAATCAGAGATCTGTAAGTCTTTCACTGATCAGGTGGAGACACGGCTTGCGGATGTGTTCAAGGAAATGACCGATGTCAGCGAGCCGTTCAGACTGACAGCCTGTATCGACAACTGTAAGTATTGTGATTTTAAAAAGATTTGCGGAAGATGATTAACATAATGAAAGCCTCTGCCGGATCAGGCAAAACCTACAATCTGGCGAAAACATATTTGGAGATTCTTGTCAAGTCTCAGGACCCTTATGCCTACCGGCACATCCTTGCCGTGACTTTCACCAACAAAGCCACCGATGAGATGAAAGACCGTATTCTGAGGGAATTGTATGTGCTTGCAAAGAATCCTGAGGCCTCGCCGTATTACATTGGCCTCCTTAATTCTGTTTCCGGCGCATCCTTAGAGTCCATGAAGAGGAAGTGCGGTGCTATTCTCAACAATATTCTTCACGATTACAGCTCTTTCTCCGTCAGCACCATAGACAAGTTCTTCCAAAGGACTCTAAAAGCCTTTTCCAGAGAGATCGGCCAGTTCGCCTCCTATCAGGTTGAACTCGACAAGATGTCTTTGGTCCAGGAGAGCGTGGACAGAATTCTCGACTCTCTTCAAGAAGGCGATGATCATTTGCTCAAGTGGCTTACTGACAGTGCGTTGGATGTATTGGAAACTGAAGGCAAGAACAATCTGGAAAGCGGTCTTTATGCTATGGCTGAGTCTCTTAAGAGTGAGGAATATGCTTCTCAAGCGGAACGGTTCAAAGTGAATCCTGAAAAAGACTATTCTTTCGAAAAACTGATGAAGTTGAAGTCAGGTTGCAAAAAAGTTATGAACGGTTTTGAGGACGCTGTGCAAAAATCAGCCTCCGAAGTGAAGGCTGTCTTTGAGAAGGCTGGAGTGTCTTTATCTGACACCAGCAGTCATTTTCTGTCAAAGATTGAGGACTATGTGTCTGTCAAGAGTGGAGGGGAGATTGCAAAGCCTACTGATGCGTTTCTCAGAAGCGCTTCCAACGAGGATGCTTGGTTTTCGAAACAGAATGCCAAAACTTATCTTCCTTTGCTTAGCGGTGTGCTGAACGAGCCTCTTGATGCTTTCGTGGCACTTTTCGGTACCCCATTCAAAACTTGGCGCACGGCAAGAATTATTGACAGACAGATTTACAATCTCGGTATTGCCGGTGACTTGTCAAGAGAATTTAATGCCTTGATGAAAGAGAAGAACGTCCTGAGCATTGACGACTCGAACCACATTCTCCGAAATATCATTGATGGCAATGACGCCCCGTTCATTTATGAGAAGATAGGTGTCAGGTACCTGAATTATCTTCTTGATGAGTTTCAGGACACTTCTCTGATCCAATGGGAGAATTTCAATCCGCTTTTGAGAGAGAGCGACTCTCAGAACTGTGACGATCTGATTGTAGGGGACGTAAAACAAAGCATCTACAGGTGGAGAGGCTCTGACTGGAATCTTCTCAACGTCAGATTAAAGCAGGAATTCAATGATGCTCGGGAGACTACGCTGGATTCCAATTTCAGAAGTCTGAGAAACATAGTCAGTTTCAACAATGAGTTTTTCAAAGTGGCGGCCAAGGCAATTGATTCTTTTCTCGGAGACGGAACCTCGGACGTGGTAAGTCAGATCTATTCAGATGTCTGTCAGCAGGTTAAGACGGATGATGAGGCTGGTGGACTGGTGAGTCTGGAGTTTTGTGAGCCGGATGAGGAAGCCGTACGCATTCTGTCGGCAATTCAGAGCGTCGTGGATTCAGGCGGGAAGTACGGTGACATTGCCATTTTGGTCCGTATAAATGATATTGGCTCCAGTGTCGCGTCTCTTTTACTTGAGAATGGGATCCCGGTCATTTCGGATGACTCATTGAACATCAAGTCGTCCCTGATTGTAAGGAGACTTGTCGCTCTGCTTTCTTTGTTCAACAACCCTAAAGGCAGCTTGAGCGCCTATATGGCCGGAATGCCTGTCGTGAAAGTGCCGTCCGGAGCCCGTTCTCTCACTGATTTGTGCGAAAGTGTCCTTAGAGATCTGCAAATCGATGATCCTGAACATTTTAGCGGTGAGATATCCTACATTCAGTCTTTTATGGACAATCTTCAGACTTGGTCCGGCACCTACGGTAATTCTCTCGCTGATTTTCTCGATTATTGGTCGAGAGATGACGTCACTCCGAAACTGAGTTCCGCGGAAGATGAGAATTCCGTCCGCGTTATGACGATTCACAAATCCAAAGGCCTGGCTTTTCCCTATGTCATCATCCCTTATGCTGAGAAAACGGTGTTCAACAAGTCCGGTAACATTCATTGGTGTCATCCTGCTGTCAAAGGCACTGAATTGGAGAACATCGCTGACGGCATCTATAGTGTGAAATACACAAAAGGCACCGCGGACTCGTTTTTCTCCGATGATTATCTCAAAGACACGGAGATGCAGGCTATAGATGGTCTGAACACTTTCTATGTGGCCGCGACCAGGGCGCGCAAAGGTATGACAGTCATCTCGAAATGGCCTTCAGGCAAAACAAAGAATTTCGTCAAAAGCGGCGCAAAGATTGGTGAGGACAGATATTCCTTCAGCGACATATCGGAAGTGCTCTATTACTTTGCCATTAAAGGCAGTATCGCTTTCTCCAGTCCTCATTCTGAGGAAGAGTCTGAGGAAGAGAAAAACGCACTGCAAGGCACATTCCGGCTTGGCGGTCAATACGATTTCGCAAGGTGTCACGAACACGATGAGCAGGCATCTGTCTCCGAGGTTATCAAGTCCGGTTACGAGTCTTATCCGCTCAATCCTGTGGTAAGCGTTTCTGACGGTGAAGGTGGCTCGGAGGAGAAGATTGTTGAGAGACTTGCTTTCAGCAATGATGCTTCCGACTTTTTCTCCGAGGACGGTAAGACGGGCACCGAGGCGTCCGCAAGGCTGAAGGGCATTGTTATGCACGACATCTTGTCCGAGGTCCGCGTCCCGGGCGATCTTGACGAAGCTGTGGACAATGCTTTTTTGGACGGTCTGATAGACGAGGGGGAGACAAGGGAGATTAAGGATCTCCTGAGGGAAAGAATCGGCGAGGTGGCTTCAAGAGGCTGGTTTCCTAATGATTCTTCGAAGATTCTCAACGAGACCGCTTTAATCGACACTGACGGAAAGGAATACAGGCCTGACAGAGTGGTGATCTCTGACGGAAAAGTAACGGTCATCGACTATAAATTCGGAGACAAGGACGAGCGCTATTCAAGGCAAATCAGAAGGTATGCGGACATTTATCGCAGGATGGGGTACGAAAATGTGGTCTCCGCATTGTGGTACGTCAGGTCAGGCGAGATAGTTTTCAATACGGATTTGTTTTAAAAATGTTATCTTTGCAGAATAAGAAAATAATTAATCTGATGGAAGGAAACGACAACACAATCAAATTGTACTACAATACAGAGCGCGAAAAGCTCCAGATGCCTGAGTACGGGCGTAACATTCTGAATATGGTGGAGATGCTCCGAGGGATTCCCGACAAGACGAAACGCAGTGAGCAGGCTCAGGCCATCGTCAACGCAATGGAGGCTCTGAATCCGCAAGTGGCTCAGCAGGACGACTACGAGCACAAGCTTTGGGATCATCTGTATATGATGGCGGGCTATGACCTTGACATCGACGCTCCGTTTCCCGCCCCTCTTCCGGAAGAACAGGAGGTAAGGCCAGAAATGATTTCTCTCAACAAGAGGCCCATCAAGGCGCGTCATTACGGAAGGAACATCGAGAGCATTATCGAACTCATCGCCTCTGAGAATGACGGTGAAGTCAAGACTGCTATGATCCGCTCTTTGGCTATATATATGCGTCAGCAGTATTTGATCTGGAACAAGGACAGCGTTGCTGACGAGACCATTTTTCAGGATATAGAGAAATTGTCCGACGGCAGAATCCAAGTTCCGGAAGGATTGTCTCTTACCAAAATTTCTTCCAATTCCAATTTCTCAAGGCCGGGCCTCAATCTGAATTTCAACAACAATCCTGGCAAGAACCGGAACCAGAGACCGAGAAACGGAAGACGAAACAACAATGGACGAGGTTAGGAAATCGAAAATTCTTACTGCGATAGGGCTTGTGGCGGCGGTGCTTGCCGTTTTCACGCTGTTGTCATCGGTCTCGTATTTCTTCACTTGGAAAGCTGATCAAAGTCTTCTGAGCGATCCGCAGATGCTTGCTCCTTCGGCCGAGGTCCATAATATGTGCGGGAAATTAGGCTACAAATGGGCCTATTTCCTCGTGACCAAATGTTTCGGTCTCGGTAGTTTGGCTTTGGTGCTGATTATGTCGGCAGTGACTGTGAGACTCCTGTTGAAGAAAAACGGTTTCTCATTGTGGAGATCCGTCATTCTCACAATCACCGGAGCCTTGGTAGCGTCTTTCATCCTTTCATTCTTCTCAGGACTGGTAAGCTCCGACAATTTCTTCGGAGGAGGATTAGGCGGCGAATGCGGCTCTTTTGTGGTTATGTGGTCGGAGAATCTGTTCGGGAAAGTCGTTACTTTCCTCGTTCTCTGTGTCCTGACTGCGCTTTGGCTCTTCTTCATCAGCAAGAGGTTCACGCTCTGGCTGACTTCTTTTGGTGCCGAAAAGACTTCTCTCGGGCAAACGGCTGATCAGGCCGCTGAAGAAGCCTCTGAAACCTCGGACGTGAAAAGCGTCACCGTTTCCGATGATGAGAAAGCGACTGAATTGCATACGTCTGATTTGACCCCGGTTTTGGCGGAATCAAGACAATTGAGAGTGAGTGAACCTGTCAGCGCGGCTAATGCTGAGGAGAAGCCCGCAGCAGCGGAAGATCCTCTTGAGATCATCAAAGACGGCAGTCTGAACGCAGATGTGAAGCAGGATCTGCCTCGGATCAACAATAGGGACGATCTGCCTGACTATCAGTTCCCGTCGCTGGATTTGCTGGACGATTACGCTTCTTCCCGAAAAGATGTCTCAACGGAAGAACTTTCAAGAAATAACAATAAGATCAGGGCCACTTTGCTCAATTTCGGCATCAAAGTACTTGATGTCAAGGCGGTTGTCGGCCCCACGGTGACGCTTTACAAGGTTTATCCGGCTCAGGGAGTGAAAATTGCGGCGATCAAAAATCTACAGGAAGACATAGCTATGTATATGCACGCCAAAGGTGTGCGTGTGGTCAGACTTGCCGATTCAGTCGGAATAGAAGTGGCTAATGACGTGTCATCCATTGTGCCTCTGAAGTCTATGCTGAATGACAAATCGTTCAGGGATAGCAAAGCGGAATTGCCTGTCGCTATAGGTTACACTATCACTCAGAGCGTCAAGGTGTTCGACTTGGCAGACGCTCCGCATCTGCTGGTAGCCGGAGCCACAAAACAGGGGAAATCGGTGGGCCTGAACGTTATTGTGGCCTCTCTTCTCTACTCTAAGCATCCTTCCGAGCTGAAGATGGTGTTCGTTGATCCGAAGATGGTCGAATTCTCCGCATACGCAAAGCTGCTGAAGCATTATCTTGCCGTATTGCCGGATTCCACAGATGCTCAGGACGAGTACGACACTGCGGTCGTTAAAAAGCCGAAGCAGGCTGATTTGATCCTAAGGTCTCTTTGCGTGGAGATGGACGACAGATTCGAGCTGCTGAGCAAAGCAGGTGTGAACAACATCAAACTTTACAATGACAAGTACAAGGATCGTCATCTGCTTCCTACCGAAGGCCACAGGTTTCTTCCTTACATAGTCGTGGTCATCGACGAGTATGCTGATCTCACTATGTCAGTGGGAGCCGGTCCTGAGGCTAAGGCCGTGGCAAAGAGCATTACGACCTCAATCGTCCGTCTCGCACAGAAGGGTAGAGCGGCCGGTGTTCACGTCATCATTGCGACCCAGAGACCATCAGTGGATGTAATCACAGGTCTAATCAAGACAAACTTCCCAACCAGAATCGCATTCAGGGTAGTGACCAGAGTGGATTCGTCCACTATTCTGGATGCACCGGGCGCGGAAAAACTTGTGGGCAAGGGAGATATGCTTTACTATGCCGGAGTTGAGATGGAGCGTGTTCAGTGTGCGTTCATCAGCAACACTGAGATATCCAAGTTGACTTCATTTATCGGAGAGCAACAGGGATTCAGGAAATCTTTTAACACCCCTTATTATCTTCCTGAGCCGGAACCGGACAAGGCTGATGGCGATAGCAGCGTCGGATTGACGGATATGAAGCATCTGGACGAGAAATTCGAGGAGGCGGCAAGACTTGTGGTCACTTCTCAGCGAGGCTCTACTTCCGATTTGCAGAGAAGGCTCGGAATGGGCTATGCCAAGGCTGGCAGGGTTATGGATCAGCTTGAAGCGGCGGGAATCGTCGGGCCGCAGGAAGGATCCAAGCCGAGACAGGTGCTCGTGGAGGATTTTGACACTTTGGAAGGAATTTTGAAGGCGTATAAGGACGGTGCTCAAAATTAATGGAAATGAAAAGTTTTTTTTACAAGAGGCTTGCGGCATTTTTGGTCGTTTTGTCTATCGCGGGTTCCGGGACTCTTTCGGCTTCAGACATAGTGACTTCTTTCGCTGACAAAGTGTCCGGTGCGAATGTCTCGTTCTCGTACAAGTACAATGTCAAGTCAAAGGTCAG
>Ga0172378_10000350_pt1 | contig 40076 bp, 36 predicted proteins | sample GrowelOW332metaG_FD_119755 | JGI IMG/M metagenome (GOLD analysis project Ga0172378, IMG submission 119755) | Groundwater microbial communities from an aquifer near a municipal landfill in Southern Ontario, Canada - Pumphouse #3_1 metaG | ecosystem: Environmental > Aquatic > Deep subsurface >...
CATGATCCTGCTGAATGTGAATGTATTCGGTCAGTCAAGGGTGACATACTTAGCAGGGCTTCTTGATAGCACACGCAAGGAACGGAGTGATTCACTCAGAGCTGATTTGAATGGTCAGTTTTATAACGAGCTTGTATCGCTGATTAAAGAGCCGGGCTTTGTTGCTGATTCTATTAAACCACTCAGGATAGGACAAACTGCTTCTGATGATGGTTATTTTATTTTCTATAATTGGAATATTCAGCAAAATGACGGACAGAATTTTTATTACGCACTTTTGTATTTCCCAGGCACTAAAAGAACCATTGAATTCCCGTTTAAGCCTTCAGAAACCAAACTAAATGAAGATTCCGTTTATACAAACAATGATTGGCCACCTTCATTATACTACAAGATCATCAGCCCCAGGAAGAAGACTGACCATTATTATTTACTTTTTGGATGGGATCGGTTCAGCAAGCAAGTATCACGCAAAACCATCGAAGCCCTTATTATAGATAATCAGGGAGATGTAGCGTTTGGGAAGAAGGTGTTTAAAACCAAAGATGGATTAAAGCACAGGGTTGTTATTGAATATGCTTCATCTGCCAATTTAACACTTCAATACAACAGGCAGAAACTAACACTTACAGGTGTTCGTAAATCACAGAGTAAGATAAATGACGACATCATAGTGGTTGACCGGTTAGCTCCTTTAAATGAAGAATTAAAAGGATTACGCTGGGCTTATGTGCCGGTTGGTGATGTTTATGATGGTTATATATATTTTCACGGATACTGGACCTTTGTTGAAGGTATCAATGCACGAAACCCCGCAATGAAGAACGAGCAGAAACGCAAAACTGAGAAACCACAACTTGACCTTTTCCCACACTAAATATTTAGTGATGCTTTTACTATTTTTAATTCTTTAAAAACTTAATACCTTTGTTACGTTTTTGAGCAGCACAAAAGAACATTCGATATTATTATTTAATAAAAAAAATCAACATGAAAAAGTACAATTTCAATGCAGGCCCTTCAATTCTACCACAGGTAGCTATTGAAAACACTGCTAAAGCTATTCTTGATTTCAATGGAATTGGTTTATCAATTCTTGAAATTTCACATCGGAGCAAAGACTTTCAAGCTGTTATTGATGAAGCAGTAAGTCTTTTCAAAGAAGTGTTTAACATACCTGAAGAATACAAAGTTATTTTCCTCGGTGGTGGTGCCAGTTTACAGTTCTGCATGATTCCATTTAACCTCATGGCTAAAAAAGCTGCTTATCTTGAAACCGGTGTTTGGGCTAAGAAAGCCATTAAAGAAGCTAAATTATTTGGCGAAGTAAATGTAGTTGCTTCTTCTGCTGATAAGAACTTTTCATATATCCCTAAGGGATACCAGATTCCTGCTGACGCTGACTATTTCCACATTACTACTAACAATACCATATATGGTACTGAAATCAGGGAAGATTTTAACAGCCCTGTTAACCTGATAGCTGATATGTCGTCAGATATTCTTAGCCGTCCGGTTGATGTATCAAAATATGCTATGATTTATGGTGGTGCTCAAAAGAACCTCGGTCCTGCAGGTGTTACCTTTGTTATTATCCGTGAAGATATCCTGGGCAAAGTAGAACGTGCTATCCCAACCATGCTTGACTATCGTACTCACATTAAGGAAGGTTCTATGTTTAATACCCCTCCTGTATTACCTATCTTTACTGTTAAAGAAACCCTCAAATGGATTAAGAGTATGGGTGGTGTTAAGCAAATAGAAAAATTAAATATTGAAAAGGCTGGCTTACTCTATAATGCTATTGATAACAGTAAGATGTTTGTAGGAACTGCTGAAAAGGATTCAAGGTCACGTATGAACATCTGTTTCGTTATGAAGGATCAGTATAAAGACAAGGAAGAAGCCTTTATGGAATTTGCAAAGAACCGTGGAATGATTGGTATCAAGGGTCATCGTTCAGTTGGTGGATTCAGGGCATCATGCTACAATGCACTTCCTAAGGAAAGCGTTCAGGCTTTAGTTGATTGCATGCACGATTTTGAAAAAGAAAATGCATAATAAATAAGTTTCTATTTAAAACCGGTCTGCTTCAGACCGGTTTTTTTATGCAGTTCCGGATAATTAGCCTAAAATTGTTACCTTTGAATATCGAAAAGGAATAGAAAAAGAATGAGGGAAAATGAAATAATTAATCTTACTAAACTTCAGAAATTCCCTGATTTACGTGACAGGATTGATTCAGGACTCATTGCATTTGGAGGTGACCTGAGTATTAACAGGCTGCTGGATGCATACAGTAAAGGTATTTTCCCCTGGTACGACCAAAACTCCCCTATTCTTTGGCATTCACCACTTGAGCGATGCATTTTCAATATTGACCAATTCAAAGTGTCGCACAGCCTTAATCAAAAACTCAAAAAGCATACTTTCACATTTACATTTGATCAGCACTTTAAGGAAATCATGACCTACTGTTCATTGATCAGACGAAAAGGCGAACATGGTACATGGATTTTTAATGAAACAGTGGAAGCTTATACGCTGCTTCATGAACAGGGATTTGCTCACAGCGTTGAGGTATGGAATAAAGGTGAACTGGCGGGAGGTTTATTCGGAGTTTCACTGGGTAAAGCTTTCTTTGGTGAGTCTATGTTTCACATCATGACAGATGCATCAAAAGCTGCCATGTACTTTTTATTTGACTTTTTGAAAAGTATGGACTACCATTTTGTAGATGCTCAGATGGAAACCAGCCATCTCATGAGCCTGGGGGCAATGATTATACCTCGTGAAGAGTATCTGGATAAATTGGATAATGCATTAAAATACGATACGTTAACAGGCAACTGGAATGAATATATCAAAAAATACAGACCCGCACAGGCTTTTTATGGCCGAAGCCATCAAAATGGCTGAATTGAATCTGAAAGAAAACAATGGAGGTCCATTTGGTGCGATAATCGTGAAAGATGGTAAAATCATCGCCCGGGGTTCAAATAAAGTAACGGTCATGAACGATCCCACCGCTCATGCTGAAATTGTGGCCATAAGAGAAGCTTGTAGGAATTTGGATAGCTTTCAGCTTGCCGGCTGTGATATTTATTGTAGTTGTGAGCCTTGCCCTATGTGCCTGGGTGCAATATACTGGGCAAGACCTGACAGGATTTTCTTTGCAGCTAACCGTCATGATGCTGCAAATGCCGGCTTTGATGATGAATTTATTTACTCTGAATTAGCACTCCCCGTTGCTGACCGTAAAATCATTACCAGTCAGTTACTCAGGGAAAAAGCATTGGAAGTTTTTGACAAATGGATTACCCTTGATCGAAAAACCCCTTATTAATCATTTAATATTAACTATTATGTCATTCGAATTATCAGGAAGAATCATTGAAATCAGTAATACGCAAACCATTACTGAGAAGTTTAAAAAACGTGAGTTTATTGTTGAATATAAAGATAACCCATCAACTCAATATGTTCAGTATCTGAAATTTCAGTTTACAGGTGATCGGTGTGGTTTGCTCGACTCCTATAATACGGGTCAGGAGGTGAACATCTCATTTAACCTGAAAGGCCGGAAGTATGAAAAAGATGGCAGAGTCAGTTATTTTATGGATCTTGAAGCCTGGAAAATCAGCGCTTTAAATGGAGTAAGTGGTTCTAACAACAGTTTGCCTGCCACTGAAGGTTATAGCAACCTGGAAGCAGAAGATGAAAATGGAGGATTACCTTTCTAAAATTGTTTTAAGGTATCCAGGCTAAAGCTGAAAGTACTTCCCTTACCGGGAGTGCTTTCAGCTAATATTTTTGATTTATGAAGGTTCATAAATTCCTGGCATAGTATGAGCCCTAAACCTGTACCCGTTTCCTTATTAGTACCTTCATGCTTCAGGTTCCCGTCTAATTTGAATAACCGCGAGAGTTCATCCTCATTCATACCCACACCCGTATCCGTTATTGAAACAGTGACTTTTTTACTGTTAATGTGAGTGGATACCGTTATCATTCCATTGTCGGGAGTGAATTTGATAGCATTGGTCAGTAAATTGCGAAGTATGGTTGAGAGCATGTTTTTATCCGCTTTAACAATCACATCTTTGGAGAAGTCAGTAAATAGTGAAATCAGCTTATTATCGGCTGAGCTGCGTACTAATTCAATAGCATTTTCAATATTTTCCGTTAAGTTAACAGGTTCAGGGTTAAAGTCAATCCTTCCTGATTGAGCCCTTGACCAATTCAACAAGTTATCAAGAAGTGCATAGATTTGTTGTCCCGATTGCCTGATCACATTCAAATGAGATTTCTTTTCGGTATCAGAAATCTCATCGAAATCATTGTATGCCAAATCAGCATAACCAAGCAGTGAGTTAAACGGATTCTTTAAATCATGCGCAATAATGGAAAAGAATCGATCCTTTGTATTGATCATTTGCTCCAATTTGGTCTTTTGATCTTCAATTACCGTATTCTTCTCCTTAAGGACCTTAGCAACCTTAGCGCTTGAATGATACCTTACAAAGAAGAAAACAAGCAGCACCAATAGTAAAGAGAGTGAAATAAACAGGGCAATCCTGAGCCTGTGATTTTTTTGGATACTTTGCGTTTGATCAAGGTTTTCACGAAGCAGGTTTTCAGGGTTTAAATCATCGCTGCCCTTCCCGAACCGCCGGCTGGCCTGGCTGATCTGTAAGGCCATTTGTTCGTTGTAAATACTATCTTTCAATTGAACGTAACTATCAAGGAATTTATAAGCCATGGAAGGCTGGTTCAGAGCCATTGAAACTCTTGATAATTCAGCATAAGCTTCCATAGTCAGTGATCGGTCCTTAATGTTTCGGGCTATAATCAAACCCTGCTCTAACATTTTGCGTGACTGCTGTTCATTGCCCTGCTGATGATACACTTTGCCAAGTTGTATTTGGCCGTTTGCTATTGAATTCTGATCTTTATTTTTAACAGCAATCTCTAACCCTTGCACAGCGAAACTCTCAGCGCTTACTAAATCATTCTTTTTAAGCACTAACTTACTAAGTTCAAAGTAAGTGAGTGATAATGACGCACTATTGATACGATTTGATAACCCCTGTGAATCCTCATAATATTTGCGAAATCCATCCAGATTATCCTGATTTTTACCAAGCAAACCAAGGTTAAGAAAACTGGCATCTAATCCTCCCTGATTCTGGAAATTGACAAGTATTTTCAATGCTTTCTGATAGTAATTGAAAGCCTGATCACGCAATTTAAGCTCATCATAAATAAAACCCAGGTTTATATAGGTATTGGCCAGTGGTATAAACATCGCATTCCGCTCAAAATATCGTGATGCCAATAAACTGTAATTCCGGGCTTTATTATAATCCCGGGTAACGCTATTTGCCATACCCAGGTTAAAATACGCGTTTGCCCATGAAACGGAATCTTTTATTTCAGCGTCTTTCTGGATCTCCATATTGAGATAATAGATGGCCGAAACATAATCGGACGACTGGAATGAAATTCGTGAAAGTTGTTTTAATATATCAGCTTGCTCCTGAGGATCAGTTGACTTGTTGAGAGTAATCTTTAAACTATCAGGTTTGGACTGTGCATAGACCAGGCAGGGTAACCATATAGCTATCCAACAAATCAGCAAGAATGCCTTATTCGTTTTTCTCATGCCAGTCTGAAACAAATCAACTAATATATGATGGTTACACTCTAATCATTCTGTTTTTTCAAATGGATTATTAAAATTAAAATCAGGCAAATATTCTGTATTACTTTCAAGTTCTTGCACCCATCCATTAACAAAACCCAATGAGTCGAGTTCATTGCATACTAATTCATATTCATCCTTAGTTATGCTGCGCGACAGTGCTGGATGATCCATCACGTTAGCAATAGGATGATATTGAGCCATAAGCGACAAATAGATTTTAGGTGATAATTGATCCGCCAGTGTTCTGAGTGCCTTGATACTGTTATCTACCTGCAAGGGTAGAACAAGATGCCTGACAATCATTCCCCGCATTGCCACACCTGAATCATCGGTTATTACGTTAGGACCCATTTGCCGGTACATTTCTTTAAGTGCTTTAAGTGCAACCGTAAAATAGTTATTAACATCTGAAAACGGCTTTCCAAGTTCGTTGTCGCCATATTTAAAATCGGGTAAATAAACATCAATCAAGCCCTCCAGGCGGCGCAAAGTTTCCGTTTTATCATACCCGTTTGAATTGTAAACAATATACGGTGTTCGTCCTCTCCTATGTACTGAATTGATAATCATTACCATTTGAGGAACCATGTGAGAGGCTGAAACAAAACCTAAAGATTTACAACCCTGGTCAAGATATTCAATAATCTCATCCGTTATTGCCTCCAGTGTCCTGTTTTGGGAAGCATTTGTCCTGTTTTGGCTTATTTGGAAGTTCTGACAAAAGATGCATTGAAGGTTACAATGGCTGAAGAAAACATTGCATATTCCATTTTTACCACTAATCACAGGTTCTTCACCCTTATGGATACAAATAGTGCTGATGTTAAATCCTGAATCGTTATTACAATAACCAAGTGGACCGTTTATCCTATCGGCACTACATAATCTGGGACAAATAGAACAATCAGCCAAATCATTCCAGGCTTCCTGGTCAGTATAGGGTTTTAATATATTCATGTATGTATATCTGGCATTATTTAGGCAGCCATCAGTTCAATCTCAATTGTTTATATTAATTCTTAATAAAAGTAACCTGTTGTTAGCGAAAAAATAATAAATAAAATAGAATTAGCCTTCTGCAAACCAACCGGCAGATGACTCTATTACAAAGATAAATAAATATACAAAAAGTTAAGAGCAAAAACAATACCACTTTTTACCTTCCACCAACCATTCAGCTTTATCTTCTGAACATTATAACAGCATTACTTTTTGTAATCCGGCCCGGCTTTGTTTTATCATTGTTCAGGCATTATTCTTTCTTTGGCCCGGTTTTGTTACTTCATTGGTCTGGCGTAGTTAATTTTTTGGTGGGGCTTTGTTCCATCATTGTCCTTGCTGTGTTTCTTTAAGTACCCGGCTTTAATCCTCCTTTCATCAGGTAATTTTCAGGCTTATAGTGGGCTTGGGTCTGCTTCAAGTTAGCTTTGTTCAAGGCTCTAGCCTGACTCTGGTCATATTCAGGGCAGGTTCACATCAGGTTCACACCACCTTCGGATCAGTTGCCATTCAAGAGGGATTCATGTTGCTTTTTATTGCCTGCAACATGCGTATGCAAGCCATTGACGGAGCTCAGGAAACTGATCTTCAATATATTCACAAACAATCGAAATATAAGACTTAGGTTCATTAAGACTACTTAAATATAAGCCCACATACCGAAAAAAATCACAGAGAATAGAATGGCCTGTTAATTTTAAAAGTAAACTGTAATAAATTATATCTTTACATAAAATAATGTTCCCGTTTAGACTCATTAAAGGTTTAGCAGGTATTTTGAATTTAGAAGCCTTGATGTTCTTTTTATGAGTTGGGGGGGGGAAATGATAAACGGGTTAGACAAATTATTAACAAAACAACGTTACTTATGAAAAAACTATTCCTAATGGTTCTAAGTGTAATTTCAATAAATACATTTGGACAAGTTCATTCGATTGGTATTCAAGGTGGTGTAAATATGACTAATCTAACATCTGTTAATACCTTCGGCGACAGTAAATTTAGAACTGGAATCATTGGTGGATTTAATTATGAATTTTTGTTTCAAGGAAAGTACACTTTAGGCGCTGATATACTTTACAATCAGCAAGGATTTACAGAAAAAGAAATTTTTACTGATGACACTGGAAATCCTACGGGGAAAACTGCTGAGATAAAGTTCGATTATGATTATTTAAGTTTACCTCTTCAAATTGGCTATACATTAGGAAATAAAATTAAACGTTTTGCAAAAATTGGTGTTTGCCCTTCAGTTTTGTTAAAAGCTGAAACAACTACTCCCATGGTTGATATTCAGGGCAATTTGATTAGATATGAAACATTCGATGTCAAAGATAAAGTGTCAAAATTTGATTTAGCCGGATTAATTGAACTTGGGGCTGGTTATGTATTAAATGATAATTTAGAATTATTTTCCTCATTGACATACAGAAAGAGTTTAACGACATTTTCAAATGCTGACTATTTTAAAGATAGTAAAATGCGACACTATGGGTTTTCTTTGGCAATAGGATTAAAATATAAATTGAATGATAAATAACGGGTCATAATCGAGCAGCCTTACCCGCTCACGTAGTATTAAAGAACTTTGCTGGTTTGTTACCTTTAGCAGATGCTTCACGACAAACCACACTCCGGCAGGCTCAGTGCATCGCCACCTACATACCGGGTTGGAAGTAATGGAGCTATGACTAAGGTCCTTCATCTATGCTACCTGCTTTAAATATTGACCCCTTGAGAATAACTTGCTGCTGAAGAATCTTGTACACATATCCCGTGTATTTACAAATCGAGGTTTGCGCACACCCACTTTATCCTCTAAAAAAAGTTTTTTCTTTAATTAATTTTCTAATTTAGCTACCTATAAAGAATAGCAATTATGACCGTTCACAAATCATTTGTATTTAGCCACGAATTTGAAAATAATAAAACCCATAAAAAAGAAAAGCTAAAACAAGATTTAGTTAAACAATTTTACCTTGAAGGTCAACTTTCTATTCACGATCTTTGTAAGACTGTTAAGATGAGTGCCCCTACTGTTACTCGAGCAGTTGAAGAATTGATTGATCAGAACATGGTAATCAGAACAGGAATTGGTGATTCATCGGGTGGACGCCGTCCGGGTCTTTTTTCAATAAACCCTTCGGCACATTATGCAATGGCTATTGACGTGGAAAGATCGTTCGTAAAAATGGCTATTTTCAACTTTGTAAACCAACCGGTTTCAGAGATAGCTGAATATAATGAAGGGCTGGATACCCTTGCAGATGTACCGGCTTTTATTAATGAAAAGATTAACGCACTACTTCAAGTCCACAAGATAAACAAAGATAAAATCCTTGGAATAGGGTTATCATTACCCGGTTTGATTGATATACGCACAGGATTGTCGTACACGTATCTTAATGATCAGAAACCTGTTGCCGAAGTGATAACTAAGCTTACAGGTATTACTACTTATGTTGAACATGACACCAAAGCTATGGCTTGGGGAGAACATACATTTGGTTTAGCTCAGGGTATGCAAAATGTACTTTGCCTCAATATAGGCTCAGGGATAGGCCTCAGTATGATCTTGAACGGGGAAATATACAATGGTCATTCCGGATATTCAGGAGAATTTGGCCACATTCAGATTGATTCGAACGGTAAGCTTTGCCACTGTGGCCGACGAGGATGCATAGAAACTGTTGCAGCAGGTAAATCATTGATAGCGAATGCAAAGGATGGGCTTAAACTTGGCAAAGGTGCTGATCTTATAAGAATGTTTAATATAGAGCCAGAACAAATTACCATTCCTATTATTCTGGAAGCCGCTCGTAATGGCAATCAATTTGCAACTGACTTATTAATACAGGCAGGTGAAGCTTTGGGTCGTGGAATAGCAGTACTGGTTCATTTGTTTAATCCTGAACTCATCATATTAGGTGGTGAAATGTCAAAAGCTTCTGATTTCCTGATAAAACCGATTATGGAGAATATTGAAATACACACCATTGAAAGGATACGTAAAGATGCTCGTCTTGTTGTTTCTGAACTTGGTGGCAACGCTCGTATCATGGGCTCATTAGCTCTTGTGATGAATAAAATATTTGCTTAAAAAATAAATTTTTCGTTTCAATCCAACCATCAAATGACTAATTCTACTACGCGAATTAATGACCGGAAATCATACGTGATTTCCATTGCTACTATTGGTGTACTGTTCTTTATTTTCGGGTTTGTGACCTGGCTTAACGGCACCCTGATACCCTTTTTAAAAATATCATGCGAGCTGAGCAACCTTCAGGCGTACTTTGTGACTTTCGCTTTTTACATTTCATATCTCGTAATGGCGCCTCCTTCATCTTTGGTTTTAAAGAAAGTTGGCTTTAAAATGGGTATGGCTATCGGATTACTTCTGATGGCTGTTGGATCTCTTGTTTTTATTCCGGCAGCAATGACTCGTACTTTTGGTTTGTTCCTTACCGGTTTATTTATACAGGGAGGCGGATTGGCGTTATTGCAAACTGCATCCAATCCATACATTACCATTATTGGTCCTCGTGAGAGTGCTGCTCGCAGAATTGCTATTATGGGAATTTGCAATAAAGTAGCAGGTACCATAAGTCCTATCATTCTGGGTGCTTTATTACTTACAGGAGCGAATGAATTGATGGATCAGGTGAACCTGGTATCAGGAATGGAAAAAGAAGTCATGCTTAATAATCTGGCCAACAGGGTAATCATGCCATATATTGTAATGGCTGTAGTACTTACGCTACTTGCTTTCATGATTCGATATGCTCATCTGCCTGACATTGATGTAGATAAAGAAAATGAAGATCCTATTGTGGGCCATACTGCCAAGGATGCCTGGTACAAGTATCCTCATCTAATTATGGGGTTCATGGCTATCTTTTTTTATGTAGGTGTGGAAGTTATTGCCGGGGATACCATTATTTTATATGGTAAATCATTAGGTATTTCGTTGGATCAGTCGCGCTATTTCACAAGCATTACACTTATATCCATGGTGATTGGTTACATTGTAGGGATTATCACTATTCCGAGGTACATCAAGCAGGATAAGGCATTGGCCGTTTCAGCAGTACTGGCCATTGTTTTTGCATCATGTGCACTGTTCACTCATGGCTTCACCAGTGTATTGTTTATTGGTTTCCTGGGATTCGCAAATGCAATGATGTGGCCCAGTATATGGCCATTGGCAATTGCCGATTTGGGTAAGTTTACCAAAACAGGTTCAGCCCTGTTAGTTATGGGTATTGCAGGGGGTGCAGTCATACCATTAATTTATGGTTCACTCGTGGATGTGATCGGCAATCAGCAATCTTATTGGATATTATTGCCGTTCTACTGCTTTATCCTATACTACGCCTTGAAGGGACATAAAGTGAGATAGGGATGAGTAGTGAGTGATGAGTTCTTGGTTCTTAGTGCTGAATGTTGAGTGCTGAGTGATGAGTTCTTGGTTCTTGGTGCTGATTGCTGATTGCTGATTGCTGAGTTGGGGAGGTTTACCGGAATTGAATGGGAAGAAAGTAGATGTAACTTGTTGTTGAATGTTAATTTAATAAAGATTAGATATAAAATGAAACCTACGTTGTTGATTTTAGCTGCCGGAATGGGTAGCAGATATGGAGGATTAAAACAAATTGACCCGGTTGGCCCAGGCGGACAAACTATTCTTGATTATTCGGTATATGACGCTAAACGTGCAGGGTTTGGCAAAGTGGTGTTTATTATACGCCGTGATATTGAAGATGATTTTAAATCAGTATTTGCAGAACGATTAAGTAAAACGATACCGGTTGAGTGGGTATTTCAAGAACTGGATACACTTCCTGAAGGCCTGGTTCCATCTAAAGGGCGTTCAAAACCCTGGGGAACAGGTCATGCTGTTTTAATGGCGGCAAAGAATATCAAGGAACCATTTGCTGTTATTAATGCAGATGACTTTTATGGAAGAGATGCTTTTCAGAAAGCTGTTAACTTTTTCAATGTCAACAACCAGGAAACAGAATATTCAATGGTTGCCTACGAATTGCAAAACACGCTTTCAGATTATGGCTCTGTTTCAAGAGGGGTTTGTGTCTCGAATGAGGATGACCTGCTGCAAAGTGTTACGGAAAACACTAAAATAGCCAGGGAAGAATCCGGAATATTCAATACGGATGCCAATGGACAGAAAACTCCGTTAACGTCTGATACGCTTGTATCTATGAACTTTTGGTGTTTCAAGCCTTCATTTTTCGATCAGTTGGAATCACATTTCAGAAGATTCATTGCTGATAAGGTTAATGACCTGACGGCTGAGTTCTATATCCCTTCAGTTGTTGACTCACTGATCAAATCAAACAAGGCTAGTGTAAAGGTACTGGCTAACTCAGGTCAATGGTTCGGAATTACCTATAAAGAAGATAAACCGCTTGTAATAGGCAGGATTAAAAAATTGACGGATGCAGGTGAGTATCCGGTAAAGTTTTAAAATATTCTGATGATGAAAAAAATAGGATTACTGATTGTAACAGTTCTTTTTTCGGTAATTGGTTTCACTCAAAACCATACTATTATCCCTTGTCCTGTTTCGTTTACATCCACGGTTAATGATAGTTTTGTTGTTGACGGAGCTACGGTGATAAGCCTTAATAAGGAGAATGAAGAGACTAAGCGGCTCGGCAAATTGCTGGCTGATCATATTGCTTATCTCGGTGGTCCTGAATTACGGGTGATGAAGAACTGCAGGATTAAGAGTTATAGAAGCAATAACCATGCGACTAAAGTAATCCGGTTAGAAATCATCAAGAACTGTAAACTTCCTACTGAAGGGTACGAACTTACGGTAGGGAGAAATGACATCCAACTAACGTCGCATACCGGGCAAGGCTTGTTTTATGGATTACAAACTTTGTTTCAACTGATCCCGAGAGAATTCTCACCTACATTTGAAGGTATGGTCAATCAGCCCTTCGATAGGTCAAATATTAAGGTATCAGGAATAATTGAAAAAGATACTGCGGTTTTGGGTGCTACATTGGTTATTGCAGGTTGTAAGATTATTGACTATCCGCGTTTAGAATATCGTGGAATGCACCTTGATGTAGTACGACACATGTTTCCGATAGAATTCATCAAGGAGTATATTGACCTGATGGCTCTCTACAAGATGAATAATTTCCATTGGCACCTGACTGATGATCAGGGTTGGCGTTTGGCGATCAAGAAGTACCCTCTTCTAACTGAAGTTGGCAGTTGGCGCAATAGTTCACCTATAGGCAGAAATGAAGGTCAGGATAACGTAGCATATGGCGGATTCTATACACAGCAGGAAGTACGCGAAATTGTTCAGTACGCAAAAGATCGGTATATAAATGTGATTCCTGAAATTGAACTACCCGGACATGCACAGGCTGCATTGGCTGCTTATCCTGATCTTTCATGTAACGGTGGGCCTTTTAAGGTTTGGACACAATGGGGCGTTTCAGAGAATATATTTTGCGCCGGTAATGAAAAAACATTTGAATTTTTGAAAGATGTATTGGATGAAGTGATGGATATTTTCCCTTCACAATATATTCATATTGGGGGTGACGAAGCGCCTAAGACCCGCTGGAATGAATGCCCTCTATGCAAACAACGGATGGCGGATGAACATTTAGAAGATGTCCATCAACTTCAAAGCTATTTTATTCAACGAATTGAAAAGTATTTAAATAAGCATGGCCGTATGATTATTGGCTGGGATGAAATACTGGAAGGCGGATTGGCACCCGGCGCAACGGTTATGTCGTGGCGCGGTACTGAAGGCGGTATTGCTGCTGCTCGGTTGAATCATCCTGTTATCATGACTCCGGGTTCCTTTTGCTATCTTGACCATTACCAGGCAGATCCTGCCGGAGAACCTTTTGCTATCGGCGGTCATAACACCTTGCAGAATACCTATTCTTTTAATCCTGTTCCGGTTGAACTTCCGACCGACAAACAGAAATACATCCTTGGAGCACAAGGAAATGTGTGGACTGAATACATCCATACATCTGAGAGTGTGGAATATATGGCTTATCCAAGGGCGATTGCTCTGGCAGAAATTAATTGGTCACCTGCTGATTCCAAAGATTGGGAGCGCTTTATTTACAGTCTGGAAAAACATTATAACAGGTTGGACAGGTTGGGCATCAACTATAGTAGAAGTTCCCATAAAGTTCAGATCCATTCTGTTTTTGACACAGTTACCCGGAAGCAGAGGGTAACATTGACTTCTCAAGTACCCAATGCTCACATGAGCTTTTGCGTCAATAACGGGCCTGAAACAGCCTACTCCTCCCCTTTCGAAATATACAGGACATCAGAAATCAAGGCATTCCTTCCGGTTACCGATGGCAGATGGAGAAAAGAAAGTTCACGTACCATATTAATGCACGCAGCCGTGGGTAAAACGCCACAACTGACACAACTTTTTTCCAGTCAATATTCGGCTTCAGGTAACTCAACTCTCACTGACGGGCTCAGGGGTAATGAGCTTCAATTTAACCGCGATTGGCTTGGCTTTTCAGGGAATGACCTCGAGGCTATTATTGACCTCGATACAATTACAATGATAAATAAAGTGACTCTTGGCACCCTTCACAACCCCGGTAATTGGATATTCCTGCCTAAGAACGTTGAAATAGAACTATCAGCCAATGGAATCGATTATTTCCCCGCCCGGGGAATAATAGCACATCCTGATCCTGTTACAGGAAATGAAATAATTGATTTTACTAATAACAATATTAATACAGAAGCACGTTACATTAGAGTTACGGCAAGGAATCTTGGTGTATGCCCTGAAGGACACCCCGGTGCCGGTGAACCTGCATGGTTATTTGTTGATGAGGTAATTGTGAATTAGATGAAATGGTATTATTATGATAATTGTTGACGTAAAAAAGCAAATAAAAGACAGCAACTCTAAGTTCTTAAGGAATTTACCTGTCTTTATAATTAAAATCCTTGCAAAGATTGCTTATCAGGATGAATTGAACAGAATTCTAACAAAGTACTCTGATGATATCGGAGTTGATTTCCTGCCAAAGATTCTTGAAGAAATGAATATCAAGATGCAAGTGGAAGGTATAGAAAACCTACCTGAAAACGGAAGATGTTTTTTTGTGGCGAATCACCCTTTTGGGATCGTTGATGGCTTGGTACTTACCAGTATTGTATCAGGTAAATATGGTAATTTCAAAGCCATAGGAAATGATGTATTCATGCTTATTCCACAATTGCGCCCATTAATTGCAGCCGTAAATGTGTTTGGTACTAACAAGAGAGATTATTTGATGGAACTGGATAGAGTATTCCAGTCAGATTTGCCCATTACCCATTTCCCGGCAGGATTAGTATCCAGGCTACATAATTTTAAGGTTTTAGATAGTGTGTGGCAAAAAAGCTTTATCACCAAAACTATAGAGTGCAATCGCGAAATAGTACCCCTGCATTTTTATGGCAGGAATTCTATTTTGTTCTATTCCGTGTATCTTATCAGGAAGACTATCGGAATAAAAGCCACTGTTGAATTAGCCTTATTACCTCATGAGTTTTTTAATAAGAAAAACAGAACTATTAGAGTCAGAATCGGGAAACCCATTACATTTAAAGATTTTAATAAAAACCAACGACCATCAGATACAGCGCAATGGGTAAAATCAAAAGTTTATAATCTAAGGCATTGTTCCTGAAATTACCTTATAAGCGGTACCCTGTAGTTTTCTTCTATATACTTGAAATACCAGTAAAGTTTACGATTTACCTCTATCCCATAATCTGTAGAAGGGTTATAATTGATATAGTAATTAATAACTCTGCTATACTTGTTACGGACTAAGTAGTCATTCCAGTTAGTAACTGCATAATTATTTTTCATCTGATAGAATTCATTACTATGATCTTGTGATGCAGAATATCTTAACATATACCAGGTATCGAAGTCAGGATCATCAATATTAATAACGTATTCAGTACTGTCAATAATTATTGCTTTTTTAGGATTTTGAGTGTTTTCGATGTTCTTTGGCGAGCTGCAACCCCATGCAGTAATGATAACTAAACCTAATAAAATGAGCTTTTTCATAGCTTTAAAAATTTAGGATTATTCATTGACTGTCAAATGTATACAAGCTCATTTACAGCAAAATTAGTGCCAAATTGCATCACTAAAAAAAGCCTTGTATCCATTAAGATACAAGGCTTTTTACATCAAGAGAAAGTGCCCGGAACAAGACTCGAACTTGCACATACGTAAGTATACTAGTCCCTGAAACTAGCGCGTCTACCAATTCCGCCACCCGGGCAGATTAACAATCTCATAAAAAAAACGCAGTCTGACGACTGCCACCGACCTTTGTCGGATTTGTGCCCAGGACAAGAGTCGAACTTGCACATCCTTAAGGACACCAGCCCCTCAAGCTGGCGTGTCTACCAATTTCACCACCTGGGCAATTATGAGGGCAAAGATATAATTTTATTTGGTTCACAAGTATCTTTTAGCAAATTTTTCTGCAAACATTGATGAGCGTTGAAATCAAGAGATTACAAACAGGAAAAAGAGCTTTAATAACTTTTATTGGTTTTAGACCGGCATTTTCTTATCTTTGTGCTTATCAATACCATTAAAGTTAATTATAAATCACCCTTTATGTTCAATGCTAATGACTATAAACTATTCCAGGCCAAAGGAATTGATATTAAGACTATAGAGCAACAATTGGAAAATTTTAAGAAAGGGTTCCCTTTCATTGAGCTTGTAGATGCTGCAACAGTAAAGCACGGGATTAAATTATTCAATGATTCCGAAATTGAAAAGCTGCAAAAGTTTTATGATAAGAATTGCCAGGACTATGAAATTTCGAAATTTATACCTGCATCAGGGGCAGCAAGCCGCATGTTTAAATTCCTTTATGAATTTATTGATGCACTAACAAAATCCGGTTCACCCGAGGAGATCCTTGAAAAGGATAAAGGATTTAATTCAGCCTACAATTTCTTCACTAACATTAAAAAGTTTGGCTTTTATGAGGATCTGAAAAAAGTAATGAAGGAGAATCATATAAGCATTGAAAGCAAACTTAAAGAAAAAGATTATAAACCTATTGTTGATTTCCTGCTGAGTGACCATGGTTTGGGTTATGCAAATGCCCCCAAGGCTTTAATTAAATTTCATGATTATCCTGATGGCGACAGGATGGCTATGGAAGAGCACTTAGTTGAAAGTGCAAATTATGGAACTAACGATGAACAAAGGGTTGCTGTTCATTTTACCATATCTCCTGAGCATGCTGATGACTTTATTGATCAGATTAATAAGGTAAAGGATAAATATGAAGAGCTCTTTGATGTAACGTATGAATTGACATTCTCTGTCCAGAAGTCATCTACTGATACTATTGCTGTTAATAAGGATAACAAACCTTTCCGTGATGCTGATGACAATATAGTGTTCAGACCTGGCGGACATGGAGCTCTCATTGAAAACCTGAATGATCGCGAAGGAGAAATTATTTTTATTAAGAATATTGACAATGTGGTTCCTGACCGTTTGAAAGATGTGACTTATAAATATAAGAGGGTATTAGGTGGTTACTTGATGGAACTGAGGGACAAAATATTTGAATACCTTGAATTATTGGATGACGGGGGCTTGTCGGAAAGTGAGATAAAGAAGATAGTTCATTTCTGCAACGAAAAACTCTTTATTCCTTTTACTGATGAGTTTGAAAGCTTCAGCAATATTGAAAAAATAGATTTCCTGTATTCCAAGCTCAACCGTCCGATTCGGTTATGCGGAATGGTAAAGAATGAAGGTGAACCGGGTGGTGGACCCTTCTGGGTAAGAGGCAGCGATGGTGAACTAACCTTGCAAATTGTTGAATCCTCACAAATTGACTTTTCCGACCCTTCGCAAAAAGAGATATTCGCGAAATCCACTCATTTTAATCCTGTTGACTTGGTTTGTTATGTTAGGGATTTTAATGGGGATCCCTTTGACCTAAGGGAATTTGTTGACCCGTCAACCGGTTTTATTTCAACAAAATCAAGAGATGGCCGTGAACTTAAAGCACAGGAATTGCCCGGTTTATGGAATGGCGCAATGGCTGATTGGATTACTGTATTTGTGGAAGTGCCGGTTATAACATTCAACCCGGTAAAGACTATTAATGATCTTTTACGCAAGGAACATCAGTCCAAATAATTATTGCTTCTAAGTATCCCTATAATACAGTTAAGAACATTGTTTAGTGTTCATCTGTGCTTATTCTGATAGTTATATTGTCTCTGATACTGTGATACAGTTGAATATATGGCTGATGGGTATATCTATACTCATTTAAACAAATAACCGGGACGCTGCTATTGTTGAATACACGATGGTATTGAGTATCGGCACCTCTAAATAGCCACTATTTTTAACCAATAATTTAACCGTTATTTTTAACCAATTGTTAGAACAATCCATAATATTACTTGTTTCCTCTTCATATAGTTGATGTAGTAAATAGTTCTTTCTAATGGATGAAATATTCATACTAAAGTGGTTTAAATCCCGTTAAAAGTATAACTAAATAATATAGTTCTACATTATAGTATCTCTGTCAAAAACTAACTAATATGAAATTATCACAATGGATATTGAGTTTCCTGTTATTAAGCTCTGTTTATTCATTTGCTCAAGTAAATCAGAATGAATATATTCGTACCATCTGCAATGAAAGAAAACAAAAAAATAAAGAATTCAGAAGCCCTGAAGAGTCCCCGCTAACAGAGGAAGATCAAAAGAATTTTAAAGGATTGAACTATTACCCCCCTGATATCACTTATATTGTTGAAGCAAAACTCACAAAGGAACCCTCGCCTGACACTATTAAAATGAAAACAACTACGGAGCGACTTCCTTTATACCTGGTATATGGAAAGGTTCAATTTACCCTTCATGGCAAAGAACACACGCTCACGATTTTTCAAAACATAGGATTAATGAAGAAACCGGGTTATGAAGACTATCTATTTATCCCATTTATTGATGATACGAACGGCGAGGATACTTATGGCGGTGGGCGTTTTATTGACTTAAGAAAAACTGATGGCGATTCACTGACTATTGATTTTAACAAAGCTTATAATCCATATTGTGAATACAATCACAAGTTTAGCTGCCCTATTCCTCCCAAAGAAAACTACATCAATGCTAAAGTAATGGCTGGTGAAAAAAAGTACTAAATCTTAATATCCAAGTTACTTTTTAACCTTTTGTGGATTAATATCATTATGCATAGTTTTGGCAGGTGATATTTATTCCTGTCCTTAGTAAATAATTTAAGAATTTTAGAATGAGATTTTCAACAATTCAAATGAACAGGTTGCTTATTGTATCCGGCCTTCTAATCATTTGTAATTATTGTATGGCACAACCATATAGACTCAATGAAAATTGGACGATTGGTGGTAATATCGGTATGACTTCTTTTTTTGGCGACTTAAGTATCAACGATATTGAACCGGTAAAAAAGCTCAGCAGTGAAAGTGATTGTGGATGGGGGCTGAAGGTGGGCAAACAAATCAGTCCTGTGTTCACTTTTAATCTTTCCTATTACAATGGTAAGTTAAAAGGAAGCAATCCGTCATTTGGTTACTCTTTTAGTACAAATATTAAGGAAGTATCGTTATCAACAGATGTTAGTTTGTTAAAAATAATAGTACCTGATAACACCTCCGAATTCGATATTTATGCCAAAGCAGGCGGAGGAATTACAGGGTTCAAATCAGTTAAAAATCATCTGGGAAGTGTTGATGCTGGTCCGGATATTGATACACAAGTCCCTGTAGAGACTGATGCTAAATCCACAACATTCTATATGGCTGGTATAGGTTTAAGCTATGAATTAGGCAATAATCTGAAAGCAGTTACAGAATTTGCCGGCAGGGTTACCAGAACTGATGATCTTGATGCACAACAAGGGTCTACCAATATTAAAGATTATTACACTGTGTTATCATTGGGATTGACTTACACACTCAATTCAGAAACACATAGACATCACAACACATACGTATCACCAAGTTCAGTTACGCACAGGTTTAATAAAAAAAGACCAAAGTCACAACAGCTCCAGTGCATATCGTTCTATTAACCTACGCTTGAAAGGCAGAACTCATACGTGAATGATTTATGCCCTATGCTGCTCTCGACATTTAGACTTCCTTACAACCTTCACCAGAAATGGTACGAAAGCTCCCTGCCTGCTTGTCGATCTATTAACCTACGCTTGAAAGATCGTTAATAAGCTTGTTGATTTTATTCAGAATCGAAGCATTCTTAGCTTTCACCTCGGTCAATTGTTTCTGCAATTCATCAATCTGTTTGATCATTTGATCACGTTCCTGCGAAAGTTGGGGTGTGTCCATGCTATCCGGGACCATTTCAACTGATTCTTGTTTGCTTTTTGTCTTTGAAAAATAGAGATACAACAATAGCAGAATACCTAAAAGGAGAATACCTATAACCACTTTCATGATAAGCAACATCCTCATGTCGTTGGTAGTGCGCTGTTGCAACATATCCCGATCTTCGCTTACGGTTAACAGGTGAGAGTTGATTGTCTGCAATGAATCACGTATGGAACTCTCCACACCCATAAGTTGCTGTGTGCTGTTGATTAAATTGTCATCTAATGATTTTATAAGAAGCAACTGATTATACAGCATTGATTGCTTCCTGGCATTACCGGGCACTACAGAATCCTGCATAACTTGAAAGTTAACTATCTGTTGTTGCCTTTCATTAAGCAAACGATTTAAGTCATCATTATTGGCCGAAACTGTTATACTTAACAGTAAAATGGCAAGAATATTGAGTATTTTCATAATCGATTGGTTTATAAACAAAAATAGCAAAAACTGTTCAGCAATGATATCATTGTCATGATAAAGTTGACAAGTATTTTTTTTAATGATGGGGCACATCAATGGAATAAGTAGGAAGCAAGCTATGCTATGGTTAATGAATGGATAATTCAACCACGGTACATCTTTAGTAACGCCACATCAATAGAATAACTAAAAAGCAATTGGGAAGAACCCATAACGAGCTATTTAATAAAACCTAAATTCAAGTCACTAATGCAACTTAAATAGCGAAAAGAGGCCAAACAAATATTTTTAAGACAAAGGGAAAAGAAAAGATCCCTTCCACTTTGCCCTAAGAGATAAATGTTTGTAATTTGCCTCCTAAAACGTAATACTCTACATCAGGTCATGATGATACTCTCCCGACACATGAAACGGCCCGAAAGCTAAAAAAGACAAAACACAAGGTAAAGCGATTTACTGATCAGGTAAGAACTTATGTAACTACTTGGTTAAGAAAGGATCATTCGCCTGAACAAATAAGAGGAAGAGCAATTAAAGATTGCATAGCATGCGTGTCGCACGAAAGGATATACCCATATATTTGGGAAGATAAGCGGAATAAGGGTAATTTGCACCTGCACTTGAGGAACAAGGGCAGACGTTACAGGAAACGAGGATCAGCCAAGGATAGTCGAGGAATCATACGTAATCGGGTAGATATCAGTGAACGAGGTGCTAACGAAAACCTTAAAAGACTCATAAGACAGTCCTTTCCAAAGGGATGTGATTTTGAAAAGATTACCCCTAAGCAAATTGCCAAGGTGAAAATAATATTAAATAACAGACTAGAGAAAAGATTTAACTTTGATACCCCATATAAAAAATTTGAGCAATTGACATATATTAAACCAGTTGCATTAGTGAATTGAATCCTGCAAATAAGTAAGGATTTAGAAGTAATTCCATGTATAAGAGCGGGATCATTTTAGTTGAAGGAATAGGAAAAAGATGTAAGTTTGCGCTAAATCATTACGTATATGAAGTCGTTTAAGTTTGGACTTACCTGGCTGTTTATTATAATATTTTCACTGCCATCTCTAGCACAAAATCGCTATAAAGTAAACATTAAGTTACAGGGCCTCAATGATAGTTTGATCATGATGGCAAGCTATATTGGCGATAAACAGTTTGTTGTTGATACTGCTTATGCCGATAAGCAGTTTAATTACCGTTTTGAAGGAGATTCTCTTTTGCCCGAAGGAATGTATATCATTGCCGGTCGAAATAAAACAAAGCTCTTTGATTTCATCGTTTCTGGTAAACAGAATATTACCATTACAGGTGATAAGACTAATCTTCCTTTAAGTTTGAAATCAAAGAATGACGATGAGAACAAAATTCTGTTTGAATATGTAGCATTCCTTTCTGACAAGCAAAAGCAAATGGCCCGGTTACAGGGTTTAAAAAAGAAATTTAAAGATGGAAGTGATTCTTTGAAAGTGGTTGAAAACCAAGTTGACCTGTTAAATGAAGATGTAGAGCGTTATATCAAAGGGGTCATCAATTCCCATTATGGTAAATTTATTGCTGTTTTCCTGAAGTCTATGCAACAGCCTGATGTACCTGAAGCCCCTGCATTACTGAATGGCCGAAATGATTCACTTTTTGCCTTTCATCAGTATAAAAAACATTACTGGGATAATATAGATTTGTCGGACGACCGTGTAATCCGCACCCCTGTATTGCATAGTAAAGTAGAGCAATATCTTACTAAGCTCACCTCCCCTGCTCCTGACTCTATCATTGTTTCAATTGACAGACTCTTTGCATTAGCCAAAGGTAACCGTGAAACTTTCAAGTATCTGGTATGGTATCTTACTATAAAATATGAGAGTTCAGAAATAATGGGCTATGATGCGGTTTTTGTACACATAGTTGATAAATATTATGATGACCCGAAGATGGCGTGGATGAATCCTACAGTTAAGGGGAATTTGGTAAAGAGGGCAAATACACTTCGACCTATACTTATTGGCAAGATAGCACCTGAAATGATTCTTCTTGATACGCTTCAGAAGCCTGTTTCACTTCATGCTATAGCTAAAGAATACACTATTATCTATTTCTGGGATCCTGAATGCGGGCACTGTAAAAAAGAGTCTCCAATATTGGTTGATTTTTATAATAACTTTAAGGATGAGTATAACTTTGAGGTATATGCCATATGTATGGACACCTCCTGGAAAAACATGAAAGCCTATATCCTCAAGAATAGAATGAACTGGATAAACGTCAACGGTTATTACAGCATGACCCCTGATTTTCGTGAGTTGTATGATGTACATACTTCGCCTGTAATGTATATGCTTGACGAGAACAAAAAGATTATAGCCAAGAGAGTTCTGACTGATCAGATGAAAGCCATTTTGGAGAAATTGCACCAGGAGCACAAATAATTTTACCGACTCTTCATACCATTGAATTTCGTAGTGTGCATTTGTATTCAGAATGAACATCTTCAATTAACACCTTAATAAGTACCTTAGTCAATACCCTACTTAATACCTTAACAGGTATCTTGAAGTAATTTTCATTTATTACGGTTTCCTTTCTTACGTAGGGTCTGCTGTTAAAGTAAAAAAGCCTTGTCGGCTAACAGATGATTGCTATATTTGGGGTAGCCAATGCATGGCTTTGGTAGTAATACCTATTAAATGCTTGCACCGACCCCCAGATATATCAGTCCGGTGCCATTTGTCTTAGAAGGATTTTAGGCACTATTTAAGCATTCACTTAATTAGGGATCGAGGGACTTGCAGACGATCAGCCCACCCGCCGCATTCACTTAACCATGGGAACTTTTAGGTAGTATTTGTACGATTGATTCAATAGGGTGAGATATGTATCATTTAGCTTAAGCACATGGGTATCAGTTCCACCGGTCGGCCACCCATAAGCCCCAGGATAGTCATCGGATCCCTTGTTATTAAGCACCTATGCAAACTGTATGATCGGGAGACCATAGATCAAATTTCTAAGAACCTCTACATACAATATTTTCTCGGGTATCCCAGCTTCAGCAATAAAGCTCCATTTGATTCCTCACTATTAACGGATTTTCGCAAAAGATTGTGCATGGAGCAGGTGAATGCCATTAAAGAGCGAATCGTAGCTTTAAAGACTAGTTATGTATAGGCTAGTTATGTATAGGTAACTTGCGAAAGCCAGACGCCATTAGGTATTAATTCAAAGGTGGAGTTTTTCAGCAGGCTCTTCGTAATAAGTCGTTAAAAATTACCTACAGGTAATTTTGATTCATAGCGGTTTATGTCTCTTGCAGCTGTTCAGGTGTTAATAAATACCCCCAGGCAATTTTTCTACCTTAAGGTGTGCTCTAATAGCTGATTATAAACTGTTTACTGCAGTTTTGATAATCTCTAAATATTTTTTTCAATTTACTTGACAAACTAAGTTTTTAGTTGTACATTTGTATAACCGCTTGAACTAAAGATTTAGTTGAATAAATATTACGAAGATTATGAAAGAACTTACACGATCGGAAGAGCAGGTAATGCAAATACTCTGGAGGGTTGGCAAAGGATATGTACATGAATTACTTCAATATTTTCCGGAGCCTAAACCCGCATACAACACAGTATCCACTTTTATCAGAATATTGGAAAAGAAAGGTTTTGTTGATCATGAAAATATCAATAAATCGCACTTATACTATCCAATGGTGACTAAAAGTGAATATGCAAAGCAGACTTTTAAGACTTTACTGAAAGGCTACTTTAGCAATTCATATAAGCAAATGGTATCATTTTTTGCAGATGATGATAAATTATCGATTAGCGAACTCGAAGAAATGAAAAAGCTTATTGATAAGCAAATCCTTGAGAAACAAAAAGCCAATGAAAGCTGAAAGTGATGAATGAACTATTTATATACCTCATAAAAGCAGCATTGATAAATGCCGTGATACTGGCTTTTTACTTCTATGTATTACGCAAAGGAAGCAAGTTCGGACTAATGCGTGTTGTATTGGTCCTGGCCATGGTTCTACCTTTCATGTTGCCTTTGGTACCTGTTAATGTAAATCGTCCGGAGCATACCGGGCTCCCTGTGTATGTAATTAATATTCCTGAAGTTGGCGTCAAAGCAAATGCGATAACCTCAAAGGAAGAATCAACCAACCTGCCACCCATTCCTGTATGTTTATACTACCTAATATCCCTTTCATTACTTGGAGGAATTTTATACTCTACGATGGCTATTATAAGGAAACGGATACATTCAGTTAGAAAACTCACCCCTTATGGCCATGTCTTGGTTAATAAAGACAACAAAAGCCCCTTTTCATTCTTTAAATGGGTTTTTGTATCACCGGATGACCTTGCACACTCTAAAATAGACTTAGTACTTCAGCATGAATTCTTTCACGTAAAAGCAGGACATAGTTTTGACCGGTTACTGGCAGGAATATTTAAATCAATATTGTGGTTTAGTCCTTTGGCTCATCAAATGAATACACTAGTAACAGAAGTACACGAGTACCAAGCTGATGAAGCAGTTTTGAAATTAGAAGTGAATAGCAGGGAATATAAACTTATGATTCTTACTTATTCATCAAAATTACCTTTTGGAATAATTAACCCATTTAGTGTTCACATTAATAAACGAATCATCATGATCAACAAATCAAAATCAGTTAAACTAAGTCTTCCAAGGTTAATAACTGGCGCATGCATAGCTGGATTTTTGCTTGCTCTGACAATTATAGTGTGCCCTGTGACTGGTAATAATATCATAAACGACGAACTTGTAACAGTCAAAAATACCCTATTGTCTGTACAGCAAGATACATCCACTATATATACCAGGGTTGATAAGGCGCCTCAGTATCCGGGTGGAGAAGAAGCGAGAATGCAATATTTCCAAAAAGCAGTGATATATCCGGAACAAGCCAAAAAGAAAGGGATTGAAGGAATAGTTTATGTATCATTTATTATTGAAAAGGATGGGAGTGTCACCAATATTAAACCTCTCCGTTCAGTAGATCCGCTACTTGATAAAGCTGCGGTTGAAGCTGTAAAAGGAATGCCTGCATGGATTCCCGGTGCTGTTATAGATAAAACAGTGAGCATCAAGAATGATAAGGTTGAAAAATATAAAAAAGTACGCACCCAATATACCTTACCAATAAAATTTGAATTAACGAAAGATATAATTAACAAGACTGAGAAAATAGAAAAAACAGAGAAAATAGAAAAAAACCAAGAAATCAAAGGTACACAACCTGAAGAGAGTAAAGTATTTCAAGTAGTAGATGTAATGCCCGAATTCCCCGGTGGATTTGAAGCACTGGCAGCTTACATGAGTAAGAATACTAATTACACTGAAGAAGCCAAAAAAAAGATAGTTGAAGGAGTTGTTTATATCGGTTATATTGTTGAGGCTGATGGAAGTATATCTAATGTCAAAGTACTTCGGGGTATTGGAAGTGGATTAGATGAGATAGCTGTAGAAGCAGTTAAAAATATGCCTGCCTGGGTACCCGGTAAAAAGGATGGAAAAAATGTTCCTGTACAATTTAATATGCCGGTAAAATTCTCTTTACAAGAGAAATAAACAACCTAAAAAAAACGGAATGATTGAATGAGGATAAAAAAAAGTCTGTTACTTCTAACAGACTTTTTTTACGTTTTTGAATACTCAACGTTTAATCTTTAACAGCATCAACGATTGCTTTAAATGTAGTCGGATGATTCATTGCAAGGTCGGCAAGGACCTTACGATCGAGGTTAATATTCTTTTGTTTTAGTTTGCCCATAAACACAGAATAAGACATATCGAATTCTCTTACACCTGCATTAATACGGGTAATCCATAAACTACGGAAATTACGTTTTTTCTGTCGTCTGTCACGGTATGCATACACCATGCCTTTTTCGTATGCATTTTTAGCAACCGTCCAAACATTTTTCCTCCTACCAAACTGTCCTTTGACAGCTTTGAGGATCTTTCTTCTGCGTGCTCTAGACGCAACTGCGTTTACTGATCTTGGCATTTTTTAATTGTTTTTTACTTTCGCGGTTAACTTTCACAAGCCAACACTTAGTTGCAGAAAGCAAGGGTTAATAAATAAATTAACACAAATTTACTGAAGCATTATTTTTACAATTTTAGCATCGGCTTTATCAACAATAGCAGAGTAAGTTAAATTACGTTTGCGCTTGGTTGATTTTTTAGTCAAGATGTGGCTTTTGTAAGCATGCTTCCTTTTCAGTTTACCGGTGCCGGTTACATCAAACCTTTTTTTGACAGCGGATTTCGACTTCATTTTTGGCATTACCTGATTTGTTAATTGGGTTTATATTGAGATTTAAAAACTTACTACTTTTTCGGAGCAATAATCATGATCATTCGTTTACCTTCGAGTAAAGGAAGTTTTTCAACTTTCCCATAGTCTTCCAGTAATGAAGCAAACTGGAGGAGCTTAATTTCGCCCTGATCCTTATAAACGATGCTTCTTCCCCTGAAATGTACTTCAACCTTAACTTTGGCACCTTCTTCAAGAAACCTGATGGCGTGTTTCAGCTTGAAATTGAAATCATGGTCATCAGTATTAGGTCCCAGCCTAATTTCCTTGACCACAATTTTGGCTGATTTTGCCTTTATCTCCTTTTGCTTTCTCTTGAGTTCATAAAGAAACTTTTTGTAATCAGTTACTTTACAGACCGGTGGATTAGCAGTTGGAGAAATCTCAACAAGATCAAGTTCCAGCTCTTGGGCAATTACCAGGGCATCCTTTATATTATAAATTCCCTGTTCTACATTATCACCAACTACCCTTACTACAGGGGCTTTGATCTTTTCATTGATAAAGTGTGGATCCTCTTGCTTTCTTTGTGCTGGCCGGGGACCTCTTGGATTTCTAAAAGGCGTTGCTATATCTATTCCTCCTTAGGTTAATTAATACTTGAAGCCCACATTTACTGCATAGCTTCTTTAACTTCTTTATTTATCAGATTTATAAAATCTTCTATTTTGAATGACCCTAAGTCACCTACTCCATGACGGCGGACGGAAACTGTACCTTCCAACTCTTCCTTTTCGCCAACAATAATCATAAAAGGAATCTTGCTGATTTCTGCGTCACGAATCTTCCTGCCTGTCTTCTCGTTTCTGTCGTCAATTTTGCCGCGAATTTCGGAATTATTCATGATATCTAAAAGTTTTTTTGAATAATCCATGTATTTTTCACTGATTGGCAGTATTATTACCTGGTCTGGTGCAAGCCAGAGGGGGAAATTACCCGCTGTATGTTCTATAAGAACTGCAACAAAACGTTCCATTGAGCCAAAAGGAGCCCGATGAATCATTACTGGTCGGTGTTTTTGATTGTCACTGCCAATATATTCAAGTTCGAATCTTTCAGGTAGATTATAATCAACCTGGATTGTTCCCAATTGCCATTTACGACCTAAAGCATCTTTGACCATAAAGTCAAGTTTAGGGCCATAGAAAGCAGCTTCGCCGTATTCAACTACAGCATTAATGCCTGCTTCAGCAACAGATTCGGTAATTGCTCTTTCAGCTTTCTCCCAATTTTCATCGCTCCCGATATACTTTTCATGATCGTTAGGATCACGTAATGAAATCTGAGCGGTGTATTCGTTAAAATCAAGTGTTTTAAAAATGTGAAGTACAATATTAATGACTGACATAAACTCAGTCTTAATCTGGTCAGGCATACAGAACAAATGTGCATCATCCTGAGTAAATCCTCGTACACGTGTCAGACCGGAGAGCTCACCACTTTGTTCATAACGATAAACCGTACCAAATTCAGAAAACCGAAGTGGAAGGTCTTTATAGGAACGGGGTTTAGAGGCGTAAATTTCACAGTGGTGCGGACAATTCATTGGTTTAAGCATAAATTGTTCACCTTCTACAGGGGTATTGATAGGTTGGAAACTATCCTTCCCGTATTTCTGGAAGTGGCCTGAAGTCTTATACAGCTCAACGTTCCCGATGTGAGGAGTAATTACCGGCTGATAACCTGCTTTTTGCTGTACATTACGCAGAAAACGTTCCAAACGTTCACGAAGCATAGCACCCTTAGGTAACCATAAAGGTAAACCAAGGCCTACTTTTGATGAGAAAGTAAAAAGTTCCATTTCCTTGCCCAGCTTTCGATGATCGCGTTTCTTAGCTTCTTCGAGCATTTCAAGATAATCGGTCAGCTCTTTCTGCTTTGGGAAAGTAATCCCATATATACGGGTAAGCTGTTTGCGCTTTTCATCGCCACGCCAGTATGCACCAGCTATATTGAGTAATTTAATCGCTTTTATGGTGCTGGTATCTGGCAAATGAGGACCACGGCACAGGTCAGTAAAAGACCCTGATTTATAGAAAGTGATCTGACCATCTTCCAGGTCCTGGATCAGTTCTAGTTTATATTCGTCATTCTTTTCCTTAAAGAATGCCAAGGCATCAGCTTTTGATACTGCACTACGTGTAAAAATCTGTTTTTCACGGGCCAGAGCTAACATTTTATCTTCAATGGTTTTCAGATCTTCAGCAGTAATTTGCTTTTCACCAAAATCCATATCATAGTAAAAGCCATTCTCAATAGCAGGACCAATACCAAATTTAACACCGGGGAATAACAATTCAACAGCTTCAGCCAAAAGGTGAGCTGATGAATGCCACATAGTATATTTTCCTTCCGTTGAATCCCATGTGTTGAGTTTCAAGCGGGCATCATGGTTAATAGGACGTGTTGCATCCCATAATTCACCATTCACAGTTGCAGATAAAACGTTACGGGCCAGTCCTTCACTGATACTCTTTGCTATTTCAAGCGAAGTAGTTCCTTCAGGGTATTGTCTTACTGTGTTATCGGGTAGAGTAATATTAATCATATATCGTTTCCAAAAAGGATACAAAGGTAGTTAAAATCCACACATTTTTACAGGAATTGAACAAAATAGCTCTTCTAATGCATATACTGCTTCTTAATTAAAACTATTACTAAGAGTAGTAATAGCGTAATAACTTTATAAACTGGCATTTATAATGATCACTTCATTAACCTGCCAAAAGTCTCAATTGCTTTATAAATCAGCAACTCAAATAATATTTATTATTTGGAATGACAATAAACACTTCTAACTTTGCACCACCAAATGAAGCCTTCTATGAAACGGAACGACATACTATTTTCACTCATTGTTATATTGTTTTTCGTGCCTTTTTTTGTAAGTGATGAGCTTTTTAGCACGTACGAACAGTTCAACAGTGAACATGGTATGATTATGAGCTTTATCAAGTTTGCCCTATTGGCTACTCTGGGTGAAACAATCGGATTACGTATCAAATCAGGTCATTATTGGACTTCAGGATTTGGATTAGTGCCTAGAGCTTTAGTATGGGGAGTGCTTGGTTTGACCATTAAACTCTCATTCATTATTTTTACCTCCGGTACTATAGAATTTCTTGCATTTATGGGAATGGATCATCCTGCTGAGATATACCAAGGAGGGTTCACACTCCAAAAGTTGTTTATTGCTTTCTGTATTAGTTTTGCCATGAATACTATATTCGGTCCGGTTATGATGACTATGCATAAGATAACTGACATGCATATACAGATGACCGGTGGTACTATTAAGGGTTTCTTTACCCCCATTGATTTCGCAGTTATACTAAAGAACCTGAATTGGGATGTTCAGTGGAACTTTGTTTTCAAAAAAACAATTCCTTTCTTTTGGTATCCTGCACATACGATTACGTTTATGCTTGCAGCCCAATATCAGGTACTTTTTGCTGCTTTCCTGAGTATTGCGCTTGGTTTAATATTGGCAATTGCTTCATTGAAAAGCAGATAACAATAAAATGCCTTAAGTTTTTGAGAAATAAATTAGATTATTCAGAACCTAATACGTAACTTGCAGCCATTTAGTAGATTATAATTAAATTGATTCAATATAAAGGTCCCAAATGCAATTTGTGCAATTGAAACACTAAAAAAACATAGATAGTAATGAAGGAAATATTTAGAAATGACACACCTATCAGTTATGAGATAGTACAATCAAACATCAAGAAGATGAATCTTCCAAGTGTTGGTAAGGGTAGTATCAGGGAAGTGAAGAAGCTTATTGATTTAATTGAAAAAGAATCAGGTAAGAAGTTTGTCCGCATGGAAATGGGAATTCCGGGTTTAACTCCATCATCCATAGGAACTGACGCTGAGATTAAAGCATTAGAGAACGGAGTAGCTGCAATTTATCCTGACATTGATGGCAATCCAGAGCTTAAGAAACAGATGTCACTTTTTGTAAAGAATTTTGTCAACGTAAACGTTAGTCCCGAATCATGCATTCCGACAGTAGGAAGTATGCAAGGCAGTTTTGCAGCGTTCCTTACCCTGGCAAGGATGGATGCCAAGCGTGATACTACCTTGTTTATTGATCCCGGTTTTCCGGTTCATAAACAACAGCATAAAGTATTAGGACAGAAGTTTGAAAGCTTTGATGTTTATGATTACCGTGGCGAAAAGCTAAGGGATAAACTTGAATCATATTTAAAGACCGGAAAAATTCATTCTATCTTTTATTCTAATCCCAACAATCCTTCATGGGTTTGTTTAAATGATGCTGAATTAAAGATTATTGGTGATCTTGCCAACCAATATGATGTGGTTATTTGTGAAGACCTGGCTTATTTTGGTATGGACTTTCGTAAAGACTATTCAATACCCGGGCAACCGCCTTATCAACCATCGGTAGCCAGCTATACTAATAATTACATCCTGTTTGTTTCCAGTTCCAAGGTATTCAGTTACGCCGGACAGCGTATCGGCATGATGGTTATATCCGATAAGTTATTTGCACGAAAAGCACCTGATTTGTTGAAATATTACAGTAGTGATATCTTTGGACGTGCAATGGTATTCGGCACTGTTTATGCTCTCAGCTCAGGAACAGCTCATTCAGCACAATATGCATTGTCAGCTATGTTGAAAGCTTGTAATGAAGGAACCCATAATTTTTTCAAAGATGTTCACGTATATGCTGAGAAGGCCCATGTTATGAAGAAATTATTTATTGATAATGGTTTCCACATTGTTTATGATAAAGACCTTGACCAACCTGTTGCTGACGGATTTTACTTCACTATAGCTTATCCCGGCTTTAGCGGTGATGAGTTAATTGAAGAGCTAATGTACTATGGGGTAAGCGCTATATCACTATCTATAACAGGAAGTACACGTCTGGAAGGATTGCGTGCATGCGTTTCACTGGTTCATCCATCACAGTTCCCTGATTTGGAAATGCGCCTGAAGAAGTTCCATGAACACCATGCTGAAGTAAAGCAGGCATGCTTATCACATTAAACTTGACATTTTATCAGTCGCCTCTTTATAATGGTTTTAAATAAGCCATTTTAATCTATTTTAACTGGATTATTCAGAATAAAATAGCAAATATTGACTAATTTCGTTGCCCGAATATAATAGAAAAACAAAACCCGAATATCATGGCAAAATTTAAAGGTGATATCGTTATTGACATTGAAAAATGCAAGGGTTGCCAGGTATGTATACCGGCTTGTCCGAACGATGTAATAGCTGTATCGAAAAATGTGAATGGCAAAGGTTACAACTATGCCGAACCTGTTAACGAAGACGACTGTATTGGATGTGCGAACTGCGCTGTAGTTTGCCCTGATGGAGTTATAACTGTATACAGGAAAAGAATTGAATAAGAAATCTAATTACTGAAAGTCTATGAAAGAACTCAGATTAATGAAAGGCAATGAAGCCTTTGCTGAAGCAGTCATCAGAGCAGGTGCCGATGGTTACTTTGGTTATCCGATTACCCCTCAGTCGGAAGTGATGGAATACCTTATGGCTCAAAAACCATATGAAACTACAGGCATGGTTGTATTGCAAGCAGAGAGTGAAATAGCTGCAATCAACATGGTATATGGTGGTGCTGCTGCCGGAAAACGTGTTCTTACTTCTTCTTCGAGTCCTGGTATCAGTTTGAAACAAGAAGGAATCTCCTATATAGCTGCTGCTGAATTACCTTGTGTTATTCTGAATGCTGTTCGTGGTGGACCTGGTTTAGGTACTATTCAACCTTCACAGAGTGACTATTTCCAATCAACCAAAGGTGGTGGACATGGCGATTATCGTTTAATTGTACTTGCTCCTGCCTCTGTACAGGAAATGGCTGACTTTGGATTCTTAGGATTTGACTTAGCTTTTAAATATCGCAACCCGGTGCTCATTCTTTCTGATGGCGCAATTGGTCAGATGATGGAAAAAGTTGAATTACAGGAACAACGTCCTCGTTTTACTGAAGAAGAAATTATTAAGAATACACCATGGGCTGCTGTCGGGAAACCGACTACCCGTGAACGTAATATTGTCACCTCTCTTCGCTTGGATTCTCATGAGCAGGAAAAACACAATATTCACCTTCAGGCAAAATATAAAGTTATTCAGGAAAACGAAACACGTTATGAAACACTCAAGTGCGAGGATGCTGATTATATTCTCATCGCTTATGGTACAAGTGCTCGTTTATGCCTGAAGGCTGTTGACCTTGCCAGGGCTAAAGGTATCAAAGTTGGTCTGCTTCGTCCTATCACTTTGTTCCCATTCCCTACAAAACCAATTGCTGAACTAGCTACCCGTACTAAAGGTATGTTATCCGTTGAAATGAGTGCAGGACAAATGGTAGAAGATGTTCGCTTAGCTGTTGGTGATAAAGTTAAAGTTGAACATTTCGGTCGCATGGGAGGGGTAATACCTTCACCTGTTGAAGTTTTGGAAGCATTAGAATCAAAATTAATCGGAGGATAAGTAATGGATACAGTAACAAGAGAAGATATCCGCAAACCGGAAAATATAGTTTATCAGAAGACTAAATTAATGACCGATAATACGCTGAGTTTCTGTCCTGGCTGCGGCCATGGTACTGCTCACCGTATCGTTATGGAAGTAATTGATGAAATGGGCCTTCAGGATAAGACTATTGGTATTGCACCAGTAGGTTGTTCTGTGCTTGCTTATGATTTCATGAATATTGACATGGTACAGGCTGCACATGGTCGTGCTCCTGCTGTAGCAACTGCTCTTAAGAGACTATACCCTGAGAAATGTATTTTCTCATACCAGGGTGATGGTGACCTTGCTGCTATTGGTACTGCTGAAACTATCCATGCCTGCAATCGTGGCGAGAATATTGTAATCATATTCATCAATAACGGTATTTATGGTATGACCGGCGGGCAAATGGCTCCTACTACCCTCGAAGGTATGAAGACTGCTACCTGCCCTTACGGACGTGACATTAAAATGATGGGTAATCCGCTTAAGATGACCGAACTGGTAGCTACGCTGCCAGGTACTATTTATGTAACACGTCAATCCGTTCACACTCCTGCTAATGTGCGCAAAGCAAAGAAAGCAATCCGTAAAGCATTTGATAATCAAATGAATAATAAGGGTGGCGTTTCTTTTGTTGAGATCGTTTCTAATTGCAACTCAGGCTGGAAGATGACCCCTACACAGGCAAATCAATGGATGGTTGACAATATGTTCCCATTCTACCCATTAGGTGATATTAAGGTAAATGAGGACTAACGAATTTAAAACTTTAAAGCAATGACTGAAGAAATTTTAATAGCCGGCTTTGGGGGACAAGGTGTTCTCTCAATGGGTAAAATCCTCGCTTATTCAGGTGTTATGGGAAATAAGGAAGTAAGCTGGATGCCTTCATACGGACCTGAAATGCGTGGTGGAACTGCTAACGTAACCGTTATTATCAGTGATGAACGCATCAGCTCTCCTATTATCAGTTCATACGATACTGCAATTATTCTTAATCAACAGTCGATGGACAAATTTGAGAATACTGTTAAACCAGGTGGTGTTCTGATTTATGACCCTAATGGAATTACACGTCATCCTGTCCGTACTGACATTAACATTTACTCTATTGAAGCTGCTGATGAAGCTGCAAAGGTAGGTTTATCAAAAGTGTTCAATATGGTAGTTTTAGGTGGATTCCTTAAGCTAAAACCAGTTGTACAACCTGAGTTTATTCATAAAGGACTTGAAAAATCCTTACCTGCAAGGCATCATAATCTTATTCCTGAAAACGAAAAAGCTATCGCTAAAGGAAAAGAAATTATCAAGCCTGTTCATTTGTTGAACTAACTGGTGCACACACACTATAGTTTCAAAACCTTCGATATTCGTATCGGAGGTTTTTTTATTCCCGGTGCTTACTGTATCTGACTTTAACTATTCTAATACTAAGGCAATTGTTGTTTCATACGATTCTGGTAAATACGCTATATCAAACCTGACGTGTCTCAACTTTTGTGTCTTACCCTTTTTGATGTACATTGGTAACTCCAAACATAGCAACAACCCGCTAGCGGACAAGGCTTTTTACTTTAACAGCAGACCCTTAATAACTCTAAAAATGAGTTTTAAATATTTGCTCAGATAATACTCTTAAAAATTATTGAAATAACAAGGTTAAATAGCGCAATATCAGTCGCTTGTTTAAAACATTTATTGATACTGACCACATGTGTTTAAAGGGAGTGATTATTACAAAACAGAAATTCTGGTAATTATGCCATCCTACAGCTAACCTACTAATATACTGTATTTTACAGTTAATATTTCTGACACTAAATTGCTTTAACCTTAAAAGCACTGTAACAAAAAGATACACAGTGTGATACAGCCTGTTTTTCTTTCCATATCCTCAAATGCGTAGCCTGTAGGAACTCATCACAGGGTAGTGCCGGGTACAGGCTCTAAATTTATCATTTGGCTCATCTAAATCTAGCTTTACGGTCAATCAGTCCAACCATCTAAATCTGGCTTTATGGTCAATCAGTCCAACCATTTAAATTTAGCTTTACGGTTAATCACTCCTACCATTAAAATTTGCTTTATGGTCAATCAGTCCAACCATCTAAATAATATCAACATCTAAATTATAACAACCAGAGAAATTATGCGTACCATGTAAAGTCTAAAAAGGAAGCTGCCAATAATTAGCAGCTTCCTTACAATGAAAAAGAATATTAAACCCTATAATTATAGTTAAGATTAGTAAACGTCAAAGCCATCCTGATTACTGATAAGCCTAGTCTATGTTAAGGTATTCTCAACCAACTTCATTCATTAACTTAGTGAGTCTATGATAAGCTAAATGTACCTATATCCCCTCGGGTTTCAAATAAGCTTAGTATCTATTCAGTTACTCCGAATTCATTCAAGCTTATCCTATACAAATAAGGCATTCGCGAACCTACCCCTCTATTGCGTTACATGGATAAGATCAAGCTTATCCTATACAGATAAGGCATTCGCGAACCTACCCCTCTATTGCGTTACATGGATAAGATCAAGCTAATCCTGTACAGATACGGCATTCGCGAACCTACCCCCCTATTGTGGTACGTGGATATGATCAAGCTAATCCTGTACACAAATGACTTTGTATGAAACTAAGCTTTGTATTCACCTAAATCCTTAGGATGGCTTTGGTTAATAAAACTTACTTTCGATATATTTTCAGCTCTTCCGATCCTGATAAAGATTTCTGCTGAACGTGTATAAACATCGTCACGATTAGCATCATGTAATAACAAGCATCCCATGATAACATGACCAGCCATTTCTACCAACCTGCGTGCATGGAAATCAAGGAACTCATTATCATCCTGTTCTTGTACTTTTTCAACAATTTTACCATACTGGTCAGCCATCTTTTCAAGTAATGATTTAAGATACTGCAATTCCGGTTTTACAGGGATTGATAAATAGTCCTGCATGGCTTTCAGATAAGCTCCGTTGGTTACTCCCCTAATAGCGGCCACTACCTGCAATTGTGAAGTACCCTCATAAATAGTGGTAATACGGGCATCACGATATAACCTTTCGACAGGAAAATCTTTCATAAAACCGGTACCACCGTGAACCTGAATGGCATCATAGGCAATCTGGTTGCAGTATTCACTTGAAAAGAGCTTTAGCATTGGAGTGAAAATATCAGCAAGTTTCAGATAATATTTGAATTCATCGCGTTCAGCAGGTTCCAGTTTACGTTCCTGACTAATGAATGTATATGACTTGTACATATCAACGAAGCGACAGGTTTCATAGAGCAGGGAACGAACGGCATCAATCTTCACCTTCATGTTGGTAAGCATTTCATAAATAGCAGGGTATTGAATGATAGCCTTGCCAAACTGCTCCCGTTCTTCAGCATATTTAGCTGCTTCCCGATATGCTGCTTCTGCTAAACCAACTGACTGAGCCCCGACCCCTAAACGTGCAGAGTTCATCAGTGACATTACATATTTTATCAATCCCAACTTGGTATCACCAATAAGCCTTGCAGGTGCATTTTTAAATACCAGTTCACAGGTCGGAGATCCTTTAATACCAAGTTTATTTTCAATACGGCGTATTTTTACTGCCTGTTCTTTACGATCATAAACAAACAATGACAATCCGCGAGCATCTTTCGTACCTGGCTCAGAACGAGCTAAAACAAGTGCAATATCAGCATCACCATTAGTGATAAAACGTTTTACACCATCAAGATACCAGGTATTGTCCTTTGGGTTAAAGGTTGCTTTAAGTTGTACAGCCTGCAAGTCGCTACCGGCATCAGGTTCTGTTAAATCCATAGCTGCAGTTGCGCCCTTATAAAACTGAGGCAGGTACTCACTTTTGATTTCTTCAGAGGCGAACTCATGGATAGTCTCAGCGCAATCCTGTAATCCCCAGATATTGGCAAACCCTGCATCAGCGCGTGACACAATCTCAGCAGCCATTACATAGGGCACAATCGGGAAATTCAAACCATCATATTTACGAGGAAGCGACATACCAATCATGCCTGCTTGTTTGAGTGCGTCAAGGTTATCACGGGTACCAGATGCATATTGAACTGCGTTATCAATAAGCTGAGGGCCTTCTTTATCAACTCCTTCAGCATTTGGAGCAACAATATCACCAGAAATTTCACCAATAATCTCCATTACTTTATCATAACTATCCAGCGCATCTTCAAAATCACGCGGTGCATAGTCATACTCATCTTTCTCAACATAGTTTTTTTCTTTCAACCTGACGATTTTCTCCATTAAGGGATGAGAAAGATGGAACTTCAGGTTTTCGTTATCTGTATAAAAGTTAGCCATTTTGTAAGTTCTTAAAGTTGCTTCACTATCTTGAATTTGCCTTGTAATACTTGATCATTTTGGGTATTACATCCGTAATGCTTCCGATAATGGAATAATCGGCAATGTGATTGATAGGTGCATTCACATCAGTGTTGATAGAGATAATCTGAGCTGATTGATCCATACCTGCCCTATGCTGTACGGCACCTGAAATTCCACAGGCTATGTAAAGCTTCGGACGAACAGTAATACCCGTTTGTCCTATCTGGCGTTCGTGTTCAACAAAGCCCGCGTCAACAGCAGCTCTTGAAGCACCAACCTGTGCACCAAGCACATCGGCAAGGTCAAATAACAAGTTAAAATTTTCTTTAGAGCCAACACCATATCCTCCGGCAATAATCACCTGAGCATTCTTGATGTTAATTTTGCTCTGTTCCATATGACGTTCAATGATCTCAACTAAAAAGTCAGCGTCAGTCAGAATACTTACATCAATGTTATGTACAGTCCCTTTGTAATGCTCATCCGTGATTTCTTTTTTCATTACTCCTTCACGAACAGTTGCCATTTGAGGGCGTGTTTCAGGATTAACGATAGTAGCAATAATATTTCCACCAAAGGCAGGACGAATCTGATATAGGAGGTTCTTATATTCCGTGTTTGTTTTCGTCTCCACATGGTCACCAATCTCCAGACTGGTACAGTCGGCAGTTAAACCACAACGCAAAGCAGAAGCAATACGTGGAGCAAGGTCACGACCAATAGAGGTTGCACCGAAAAGAGCAATCTCAGGTTTTTCTTTCTTGAACAGGTTTAGTATTATGGATGCATGTGGCAGAGTGGTGTATGGGAATAATCTTGCATCATCTGCAACGTGCAATTTATCAACGCCATAAGGGAAAACCTGTTTTTCTATACCTTTCAGGTCACTACCTATAACAATAGCCTCAAGCTTAACCTGCAACTCAGATGCCAGCTTCCGTGCTTTTGATAATAACTCCAGACTTACATCAGCAATGTTCTTTTCCTCTGTAAGTTCGCAATATACAAATATGTTATTCACTTTTTTTCAGGTTTAGTTTAATAAAGATTTAACCAATCACATGGCTGTTGAGCAATTCCTTAACAAGTCCGTCAATATCCTGCTCGGATGACGTAAGGACTTTTGAATCTTTTGTCTGGAATACCACGTTTTCTATTTTTTTTACTTTAGTAGGTGATCCAGATAAACCGAGCCATCCGGGATTAGGATTCAAATCATCAGCAGTCCATTCTTCAATTTGAAGGTATGGTCTGAGATTGTAGAGTTCAGTATAATCCTTAGTTTCGTTTTGTAATTCAGTTACTGTTCTTGCATGTTTGAATTTCATCAACTGCTTTGAGATTCGTTGACGGCAAGCAGGTGCTGAACCGTGTACGGTAACAGCAGCAGGCAGTTTAACCTTAACAACTTCAACACCTCTTTCAAGGCGGCGTCTGATAATCAGATATGTTTTGGTAGCTTCAATGATCTCTTCAGCATAGGTTACCTGGGGCAGGTGAAGCTTTTCAGCAGTCTGAGGCCCAACCTGAGCAGTATCACCATCAATTGCCTGTCGTCCCGATATAAGCAGGTCAAAAGGTTCAAGTTTTTTAACGGCGAGTGAAATAGTATAGGAAGTAGCCAGGGTATCACTACCAGCGAATTTTCGGTCAGTAATTAAAAATCCTCTATCAGCCCCACGGTACATTGCTTCACGAATAATTTCAGCAGCCCTGAAAGGCCCCATCGTTACTATGATTACTTCGCAATCATCCATTTTATCTTTAATGCGTAAAGCCATCTCAAGTGCATTAAGGTCTTCAGGATTAAAGATTGCAGGCAAAGCTGCCCTGTTTACAGTACCATCAGCTTTCATAGCATCCTTCCCGACATTTCGGGTATCAGGCACTTGTTTGGCAAGCACAATAATTTTAAAACTCATAGAATATAGTGTATTTGAATATGCAAATTATTGATTTTTAGATCTTAGCTAGTTTCCCCCATCTAAGAATAGCGCGTTGCAAAAATATAACATTAGATCGAACCATCAAAACTTAATTCTGCTTTAACGGTTAACGACTATCTGGCAGGGATATTTAGGAGTAATGCCTTAAATAGTTGATCGGATTATGCTCAGTATTCAATTATTCAATCAGTTGTAATCCGAAGTACTGCCATAAATGGTTGATTGCATTAACTGGAGCTTCTATCTATTATTCAGTA
>Ga0172378_10000351_pt1 | contig 39981 bp, 51 predicted proteins | sample GrowelOW332metaG_FD_119755 | JGI IMG/M metagenome (GOLD analysis project Ga0172378, IMG submission 119755) | Groundwater microbial communities from an aquifer near a municipal landfill in Southern Ontario, Canada - Pumphouse #3_1 metaG | ecosystem: Environmental > Aquatic > Deep subsurface >...
CCAACTTGGCATCCTACTTCTTATCCAAAGAGACAAGGTAGCCAAACCCTAAAATCAATTTAGGGTCTGCTATGCCATTGACGATACACGCTAATTCATTCAAGCGTGTATAGTCTTTGGCATTCAATGCCGCAGAAGCCTGCAATAAGAGGTCTCTGAAATACATTTTATCCTCCATATTATATATATATGAAGTTTTTACTTGCAGTGTCCGTATTTCTCTTCCCTTTTCTGCTATTATGGAATATACCTTTTATCTAACCTTGGGTGGTATAACCCAATTATTTCCAGACAGGACTAGTCCAAATCCCAACCATAATACAGGTCGGAATCCGCGATAAAGTCAGATGGCTGTTTGAATTCCTTAAGGAAAAGGATATTCTTCTCCTCGTCGTAGCACAAACTATCGTTAGATAGCCCGTCTATCTGAAGGTCGGCAAACTCACTGACGTTTGTCGCAGGACAAGCACATGGCTCTATATCCAGGTAGGAAACGGTATTTCCTTCGTAGGAAGTTAATCCTACGAAAGTCTTCTTCGTTCTCTTCCTGAACTTAAGAGCCCTCATGCTCCTACACTGTGAGATATTCTCCCACAGGTAATCGGATTCCTCCGTATAATTACCCGTGATAGGAACTACCTTCACAATGTAGTCGACTGTGAAATGAGTCTCCGGATATCTCTTATCGAAGATATTCTTCGTAAAAGATACTATCTTAAGACACTCGCTGTCCTTCATCTTACTGAAGGTAGCCAGTGCTTTACCAAGCTCATTTCCAGCCGTTGTTCTGTCTTTCTTATATAATAAAGATCCTTTCTCCAGCATCTTATATATTATATAAAAAGATTACTTCGCAATATCTTAACCTCTACTGCGTAAGGTGACTATACATCTCTCGATGCCATGGTTAGTCGGATTCCCATGGAGCGTTTTTGTCTATAACTTGTGTGTCGCTTAAACACAAGCCGCCTAGGAATCATCCCACGGTCACCTTGACGAACTTAAATGTAAATCCGTCTGGCAATGTGGTTGACCCCTCTGGAAGTCTTCCTCCAACTAGCTGGGCAACGTATGCTACGTCGCCACTCGCTAGGGATACGTTGACTCTGTTCATCTGAACACCAAGCACGTTTGCCGTGTCCTGATGTCCTATCGCAGATACCAACGTATCCAAAGAAGGAAGAGAATCCACCTCCACAAATGTTACCGTTGCTGGCAACTGTACCATTTGCAGAGAGAAGGCATTCAATAAATAATTCTTATCCATTATTTAGATAATATTATTTATAGAACCGCTGTGGTTTTCCACCCCACAGCGTTCTCCTGTATCATGTCCCGCAGCTGTGCCTACGGAACTACATACTTATATTCGTCTCAGTCCTTTACCCAGCTGAGACTCTGGTTTATTTTACTTCGGAGCACAGCCCGAAACGCCGACATACTTCGGCAACACAATATAACCCTTTAAAAGGGTAAGCAGTTTTATGTCGTGCTTAGGACAAACCCACTACTCGTTTGCAGTAGGTTGAGAGGTCACAGCCTCTAGTCTATAGCTGTTGTTGACTGTGAGGGGCTCACCCTCTTTCCAACCGTACGGTTTTTTCCAACCGTCAGTTGTCTTAATTAATTTATACTCTCTGTTTGGCTCTAAAGCCATAATTTGAGCGATTGACATTCCGCCAGATAGGCGGCGACTGGATGTCACTTGTTCAGAACTATAGACTTTTTTAGACTTCAACGACGATATCGCAAATACTGCGAAGTTTCCGTCGTCGCAAGCCTGCGTTTGTAAAACAAGAGTGTCACCACTCTTGTTTTTAGCGTTTAGAACCTCGAAGGCGGCAAACTTGTTGCCGCCTTCGATAAGTGCCAAGTGCGTTGACGCACCCAGCACTATAACGTTGCCATCCTCGTATATCGAGGATGTCAACACGCCCGTTCCTTCAACGGGTTTGTAATTAATTTTTTCGCTCATATTACTATTTTTTATTACTATTAATGGGGAGGGTTTTATGGGGTAGTGTCCTCCCTCTCCCTCACCCTCCCACCCTTTCCTCCTTCCGCCTTCCTTTTTTATTTTCCGAGAATTCATAATTCATAATTCATAATTGCTTATGAAATTATTTAATTGTCACGTTTTGTTTTTAATTGTCATAGTTTTCCATGTTCCGATTTTTTTTTTATTTTTGTGTAATGAAATGTCGGACTTTTCAAGTTGTAATGGAAGGAATTGGGGGGGGGTATTTATAGAGACGGGTAGTGATATTATATTTTAGTAGGGGGGGTTGATTTGAGTAGGTGAGGATAATACGTTTGTCGTCCAAAGGTAGGACAGTGGTCTTCAAAACCATGAATCTGGGTTCGAGTCCTAGCAAGCGTGCGAGTATGGAAAGTTATAAGATTATGAAGAAGGGGGATCCGTTATGGGTGTCTAAGATAGCGGACAAGTATCCTACTGCGAGCAGGTTAGAGTTAAGCATGTTGATGTTGAGGGAGCAGAGGTACACGTATGCCGGGATACAGAGGGTATTAGGCAATCCTTCGAGGAAAATGATACGGGATTGTATATTGAAGTACAATCCTGATTTGATAGACATAGATGTATTATGTATGAGGCTGTATGATTCTCCGTTGCCGGAGTTTAAGAAGGATTATATGAGTGGAGATGAGGGGGTAGCGGAGTTGCAGGAGTACGGTATTAGGGGAGATGTGGAAGAGGATGTAGATGACAGTATGGAAATTAATGGGTATGAGTAATATGGAAATTGAGAACAGCAGGGTTTTGGCGGCAGCCAAGATGAAGGAGGACGGGAAGGAAGTCTTTGTCTTGAAGGAGTTGGTCATCAGGGAGGTTTCTCCCAGTGGCAAGTTTGTGTTAGTGTATGTGAAGGACACTGGCAAGGAGGAGTGGGTTACGCGGAAGACGTTACAGGTGATTGAGTATTTGGACAAGGATAAGTATGATGAGATGGAGGCAGAAGGAGATGGAAGAGGGGAAGAGGAGGCTTAGTTCCGGCATAGTTGCCAACAGGGAGTTGGAGGGGATGTATACGGGTAAGGACTGTAGCATATCGGACAACTTCCGTCTTATAGTAAGGAGGTGGAACGAGGCTCATTCGCCCGACTATTATGCCGATGGGGAGTCGTACAGGAGTTTCGACGGGTATGCGTATAAGGACTGTATGTATTATAGTGTCAGGGTATATTTAAGGTGTTTATCCAACGAGGGGGATGTTGATTTGGACAAAGTTCCGAAGGTGTTGGTCAAGGAGATAGGAGGCACTGGCATCAACGAAGTTGTTTGTGAGTTGATGGGATATATTCGGTAGCTTGTAATTAGATGATGAAAGGAAGTGATTATAACCGACAAGGGACAAAAGTACCCCGATTAGCCGTAAGGTTAGTCGGGGTACGTTTATTTAATAGGACAGGTTGGAGAAACCGAGGTCTTCCATCATGTCGTCGATTGTTTCGTCGTCGATTGTTTGTTTTTGTTTTTGTTGTCTATTGTTTTTCCAGTCGTCGATTGCCTCGTATATTTTTTTTCTTCGTCAGTCTTCCACGCTGCTATGGTATTCGCCGTCGCCAAGGAATCCTGATGCTGTGGTTTTGATGCCTGATACGTATTGTTTTATATCGAGTGCGTTTCCCGGACCACCTGTAAGGAAGTCGAGTGCGGGGGCGGACTTTGGCAGGATTATTCTGGCTGGGTTTTTCATGACGTCTACCGATACTTGTATGGCGTTCGTATTGAAGTCCGAGTTGTCTCCGTTGTTAGCGGGACCCATCTGCATTACGTTTCCAGCGAAGCCTGCGAGTTCGAGTGGCTGTCTTGATTTGTATGTATTGTATTGTGCGCGGGTGCTGTATGGTATTCCCTTACTGTCGAGATAGTTTTTTGTTTTCAGTCTTACCTTTCTTATTTGTTTTTGTGCATTATTGATTATTGGCTGGGTTGAGTTTTTGGACAGTTGTATTTTTGGTACGTTTGCGAATTTCTGTATAGCCTGTTTAGCGAACAGTCCTTCCGCTGCCACTGATGTGCCTAGCATTGCCAAATTGAATGCGAGTTCAGCTTGTTTTCATTTATTTTTAACGTCGGCCTTTTTATTTATCTCATCTACCTTTTGGTCCAGGTCGAATGAGTTTGGATAGTTCTTACGGATATAAGACAAGGCCGAGTCCTGGGAGATTCCTTCTGGTATTATTCTTACTTCAGGTTTTTTGTTTTGAGGTGAAACGCTGTTTATGAACGAATGGTAAGTATCCAGGTCGTCGGAGTGTGATGTGTTTTTGCTCTGCTGTAGTTCGATGCTGTCACGTAGATCCATTACTTCAGACCAGTATTTGTCGTATGCTTTTTGTGCGGAGTCGATTTGGTGTTGAGTAGGGTTTACCGTTCCGTACGTATTCATCTTACCGATGGAATCCAGGAACTGACGTGTATCGAAATCTCTTTTTTGTTGTTCCTTTTTACGGGAGCGTTCGAACATATCGTCTGTTTTTGACATTTCTTTTTTTTGTCATTCTTTATTTATCGCCGTGTTTATTGTGTTTGACAATATGTTTTTATCGTATATTATTTTTTGCGTATTGTTTTCGTAAGGATTTTTCAGTACATATTTTGGTTTATTGTGATATGCTTTATTGGCATCCTTTATTTGATTTGTTTTGGACTTATTGTCTTGGCTGTTACTGATTCGTTCGAGTATTCTGTCATCGTTTTCCTTTATCCGTTGGTTTTTTTCAATAGCTTTATCTATTGCATCTCTAAGCATCGAGCCGCTATCGTATATCAGTTCCTGTTGTTTATTTTCGTACGGTTTGTTGATGACGTACTTAGTTGAGGTTTGATACATAGGATTTGATTCCTTGTGTTTGTTTACGATATCGTCGTATTTGGAGTTATAGAGATTGTCTTTGCTGTTTGTTCGGTCCAAATCAGTGACATCTCTGTCGCTGATTTGAATTGTATTGATGTTGTCTAATGGCATGGTAATAATATATTAATATACATAATCTATTCCTTTTTCCTTTATCATCTTATCTAGTATCAGTTTTGCCTTATCAGCATATTCCTGTGCTTGTTTTGGATATGACTTTGCAAGGCTTTCCATGGAAGTGTATCCGTCATCTTGTGCCAATAGTTCTGATATCTCGTTTCATATTGATTCGTAATGGTAATTGTTGTCTTCGAATTTATCTGGTATTAGTTTTCTTATCTTATCCATAAGTTCATTTTCTCGTATATCATTCTCTCTGTCGAGTCTTTCCTGTGTATATCCCAGTTCATTCATTATATCCTCTGCGCTTTGGTCTTGGATATCGGACAGTACGCCTCCCTTTTGTCTCCAAGGGACTCTTATCTGTGGTCCGTAGTATAGCGACTGTTGTTCTGCGGTTGGGTATTGGTCGTATGGAGACATTCGTTGTTTGTATGACGACACGAATTTTTCGACATCGTCTTTTGACGATGGCATTGAAGCGTCGAAGTCTATGTAGTTGTTTTTCCTTACTGCGTCACGTAGCGGTTCGAAATATGAATATTGTGTCTTTTGTAGGTCGTTACCGTCTTCCGTTATTGTGGAGTACACGCGGAACACTGGTTTTCCTTCTTTGTTTCTCGTTTCCGAATAGGATATGGAATGTGTCGACACGTCTCCGTTTGGTCTGAATATCACATTAGGGTTACGGTTTTCCAGTCTTGTCATGAACTCTGGCTTTTCTTTCGTGATTAGTGATTTGAATTTCAGTCCGATTGCGTTTTCGAGTTCGTCTCGTAATGGATTGACTATTCCTCCTGTTTTATATAAAGGAGCGTCCGTTTTTAATTTAGATAGAGCTTCATCAAAGCTCACAGTTGGCCTTGGAGTCGTAGGTAGCTGTCGTAGTTTGTTCGATAAAATATCTCGTTCGTATTTGTTTTGCTCCAGTTCTTTATTTTTAAGAAAATCAAATAATTCCATATCATTATTTTTTATTATGATTGTAACATTTTTAATCTAAGTTCATATCTTCTTTTATCTTGTACCATTTTCCCGTTTTGTTCGAAATATGTCATTATCTGTGTTTTTGCCTTTTCGAAATCATTCTTGCGTAAGGATTCCCTTAGGTTGTTAAACTTTTTGAATCTATGTGGACCGAGCTGATATTCCATATCCATTATGACTCGTTGCCATCCCTTGTTTAACTGGTCAAAATTCGGAACTGCGTCACGGGAGGCTTTCTTTACTCCGTTGATATGATTCCTTAACCAATTGTTCAGTGTGGTCAAGGACACTCCTTTCCTTGCTTGCGCTTGTTGTTCCTTTGTTAGGTTTGATACGAGTAGACCAGGACCTATCGTTTCATGACCGTCATTATATGGGACGAACACGTCGCCTTTCTTACCGACGAGGTTTGGGTTTTCGTTTTTCCACATCCATATAACCTCTTCGTCCGTTACGTCAGGATGCTTCATGTCGTTCTTATATTTGTCTACCATCCTTTCGAAATATTCATATCCGTTTTTGTATCCGATATGCAGCAGTCCTGCTCCTGTCCCATGGTAGTACTTTTTGTTTTCGGGAAGGTATTCGTCAAGTATTCCTATATGGTGCGTCTTCATGTATGTCACGATATCCTCGTCTGTCACGATACGTTTAATAAGGTCGTCCTTGTTTTCCCCGTACATAGGTTGGATGTCGACTGCCCTTGAATTGTTATGGTATGACGCAGGTTTTCCTGGTTCTTTTCTTCTGTTCCATTCTGTAACGTGTACGAATATTCCTTTTCTTGCCAATAGGTTTAGGAAGCCTCCCATCATCATCGAGTCTCCTTTGTCTGGCCTAAGCACTCGTTTTAGTATATTGTGGTATTTCCCGTTATCGGATACCATTGAACCTATGTATTTGGCATAGTCTCCTTCCGAGGCTTCTCCTTCCATTTCTTTTCCCGAATCTATCGGTTTATCTGAAGCTGAAGTGTTGGAGTCTCCTTGTTCGTTCGGCGAATATGGTTTAGGTCCGCTTATTGGAGATGTGCTCACTATGTTTAGCGGGAGTCCGTCTGTCGGGTCCCACGAAAACTCGTCAGCTCTCATCCCTGACGTTGAATACATATCGGCATAATTTGAGTATTTGTTTGCCGTGTTGGTATATTGTTCCTGCATTTCGTCAATTTTGGATAAGTCAGGAACTTTTGGCGTTCTTATTTCCATTTCCTTGCGTTTTCTGCGAATGTAGCACGTTTCCTTATTGTCGGGCTATCGCTGTTTTTACCTTTATCTATACATTTCCGGGTTACGTTTCCTCCACAGTATTCCGTGAACTTACCCTTGTTTCTTTTCTTTATGTCTATCTTTATCTTGTTTCCCCTTTTCATGAGTTCGACCATATCGAATGGTTTAAGTTTTTTTAAGTCGTCTATCGTCATTTCCGTTTATTTGTTAAGTTGTTTACTATGTCGTATAAAGTTATTTTGTTAAAGTTCAAAATTAGATATATTTTTGTAAACATTAAAATGATATGAAGTATGTTGTCAAGGTTTTAGATTTGATTTTTGTTAGATAACCACGATTTGTGGATTGTATTTTTTTTATTTGAAAGAAAACAAATATGATGATTCTACTTATAGATAAAATTAAGTCCGTTTGGGAATACGTTGACAGGATTCCGAAGTGGATGAAGAACATGCTCATAGTTATATTTATAGCTGTTAGTCCGTTAGTCTTTAATGATGTGTTTAGCACTTACTATAGGAAAGACAAGGTGAATGCCGAGACGTATGCGATGAACAATTCCATGTTAATACAGAGTTATATGGATGAGATATTGAATTCCAATGCGGAGATATGTAGCGTGCTGTTGTTGAACTACCATAACAGTACCGAATCGTTGCATGGATACCAATATCTATATATAAGTTCACTTACGTGTTCCCCTGTGAACGATGCGCTTTTGGATGATTGGGATAAGGTGAAGTTCACTCCGTATTCGCGTGAGTTGCAGTATGTGCATATGCAGAAGGTCAGGACGATAGCGAGGGCGAAAAGCATAGACGGGAACATAGTCTCCATAACGAAAAAGCTCGCTTCTCAGGGGCTTGACAACAATATACTCTATACGATAAATGGGTTGAGGAGTCCGATAGGCATTCTTGTCGTTACGTTCAGAGATGATGTCGACATAGATTCGGAATACCTTATAATGCAGAAGATAGGGAAATTGGCTATAATATTAGATTATGAGAATGTAAGATAGAATGTTAATGGTAATGTTGATGGTAAAATGAAAATAGACAAGCAGTATGGCGACGTTGCGTTCAACGAGGAGTTCCATAAATATTGGGACGTAAGGAAGTCGGATAGGAAATTCATTTCCGTGACGACGATAATAGAAGAATACGCAAACAAGTTCGATGATGTTTTTTGGAGCAGGTATAAGGCACTGGAGAGGGTTAGGCCGAAGGAGTTTTCGCTGATGAAGTCAGATATGCTCAGATCGCATAAGATCCATGTTGACCTGTTCGGCATCACGGAGGACGAGCTTGATGCGGAGGTTGAAAAGGTAAGGTCGGAATGGAAGGAGGAGAACCTCAAATCAACGACTAGGGGAACTGCTATACATGCCGATAAGGAGAATGGGATGTATGAGGCTATCGGAAAAGGGGAGATGCCTCTGAAGAAATATGGGATAGGAGGAAAGTTCGAGTGCATAAGGAATCATTCCGAAATGAACCTTGAAAATGGGATCTATCCCGAATACCTCATATCGATGGACCACACATATAAAGGCGTTACGGTGAGTATAGCAGGTCAGATAGACCTTCTTATAAAGGAAGGAAATACGATACACATATTCGACTATAAGACGAACAAGAAATTGGACACGAAGGGATTCTTCGACTTCAAGAAGAAGACTACGCAGAAGATGTTGCCTCCATTGGGGAAACTTGAGGACTGCAACATGTCACATTACAACTTGCAGCTTTCGTTGTATATGTATATGATGCTGAAGGCCAACAGTGGCTTCAAGGCTGGCATGTTACGTATAGTTCACTACTCGCACGACGGGGAGGTGAACGAATATCCTCTTGATTATCTGGAGAAGGATGTCGTGAACCTGCTTAACGATTATTGCAGGAAGGTCGCCAAAAAAGATAATGATAAGAAATACGAAGTAATTAAATTTTAAAATGAAAGAGGAGCTTTGGGAAAGAAGGATGTCCGTGTGCAGGGTATGTCCTTTACATACGTTGAAAGGTGGTCACGAGATATGCAATCCAAAATTATATCTGAATCCCATAACGATGGACGTGTCGACAAGGAAGAAGACTGGATATAAGAACGGATGCGGATGCGTATTGGAGACTAAGGTTACCGGAGATAATTCTGAATGTCCTGTAGGGCAATGGTAGCATGGATAAGATAATAAGTATAGCCATAGGATGGTTTAGGTTTGTCTTTAGGATAGAATCCAGACAGGCTAAGGAAAGGATGGAGATTTGTATGGGATGTGACAAGAAGAAGCATTTCATTGGTATAGGAGATTGCTGTGGCATATGCGGATGCGTATTGAAGGCAAAGACGCGCGTGCCTAAAGAAAGGTGTGAGATTGACAAATGGTAATGGTTAATGATTAATTGTATGGGTAAGAATATTATTGCAGAAGACATATACGAGGCAAAGAACGGTATCGAATACGACAATTCGAATATCTATAAAGGAAAGTCGTTTTCGGATAGACTCGAGAACGAAAACAGAAAGAAAATAAACGAAGCGATAGAGGACAAGATGGATACGATAGAGACGATCGTATCGAAGGAAGGTTCGAGGGACGCTTCTGGAATGGAGATCCTTCCGTTGAACGGATATATCCTCATTAAGCCGTATTCCGAGAATCCGTACAATAAATTAGTATGGGACAACGGAATAATAGTAGGAGGAGTAACTCCTGAAATGAAGGACCCTGACAGCGGAGACATAAAGGAGATGGAGAATATAATTAAGGTCGGACATGTGATAGAGGTCTCTCCTATGAATGCCAAGGGGATAAAGGAAGGAGACGACGTATATTACAAGACATTCAATGAAGTCCCTATTCCGTTCTTCTCTCAAGGTCTCGCAGTCATAAACGAGGCTACGGTACTTGTAGTCGTGAATGAGAGGCTGAAGGAACGGTATAATATGTAGGATATGATACAGATGTATGATAATGACGGATTTTTCAATAAGGGCGATGTCGTTACGGTGTCGCACATTCCGTCTCCAGAAATGGTAGTCATAGGCATAGTCAGAAATGACGACGCTTTAATTGGAATAAGATGTTTTTGGTTCGGAGAGGACTTGTCCTATAACGAACAAGTGTTTAACACAAAGGATTTAACTAAAACTAAAAAGTAATGAAAGAAGAAATTCAGAAGAAGCTACAGATGGTAGTTCAGGCTATGGAACAGCAGGGGATTCCGCAGGAAAAGGCTATGGCCATGTTGCAGCAGGAAGCCCAGAAACAGGGAGTACAGAGTGAGGAGCAGATGAGCCAGTTCCTCGATTCGATAATCCAACAGTTGCAGGGTTCTGCTCAGCAGGCAAAGATGGGTGCAAAATTGAATTATATCAAGAGGCTTAACGGAATTTGTCCTGACGGATACGAAGTGGCAACGTTCAAAAAAGGCGGCAAGGGCTGCGGATGTAAGAAAAAGAAATAATAGGTTTAATGTAAATGTAAATGGAAATGGAGTGTTTAAATAGGATGAACAAGGAATTGTCCGAACTGGAGTCCAATCTATACGAATTGGACTTATTCCTTGATACGAAAAAATATATGGAGTTGTCGGAGACGAATAAGAGACTATTGTCAGAACAGTCGGACGCAATGGGAAGATACGCATCCATATTACGTCGTAGGATAAAACTTAATGAATAATGAAATTCTTTATACTCAACACAGCCACTAACCAAATAATGGTTAATGACTGTGTTATCTTATTACTCCCAGAGTTTCGTAAATTATGGGACGAAGATAGGAATGTGTCGAAATCGGATAAGGACGGAAAGAAAAGAATGTTGGCGTTCAAGGAGTTCACGTATATATGGTGGATGCTTGACTGGGAATCGCCATACCGTTCAGAGCCGGAGATGACAAGGCATGATTTCGCCTTACAGATATCAGGTCTTACCGACGACGAATTCAATGACGTCGACTTCAGGAGCGCATGTAGGGCATACAAGGAGTTTCAGGAAGAGAAGGCGATAAGTCTAAGGCTGTTGAAGTCAGTATACAACACGGTAAACAGATTCATAGATTACTTCAACAATGTAGACCCGATGGAAAGGAATGACGACGGAAAGCCCATATACAAAGCCAAGGACATAATGGACGAAGTGAACAAGTTGGACATGGTGACGGAATCTCTCGTTAAGCTCGAAATGAAGGTCAAGTCACAGATGAACGACACTGGGAATATCAGGGGAGGAGAAGTTGACGGGTATTTACCTAAATAAATAATGATATGACGAATGCGGAAGAGGAACTTATCAATAAAAGGATAGAGGAAATAAAGAACTTCTATAATAAAAGTCCAGATTCAGAAGCCGAACATAGGAGTCTGCGTGAAAAGGAAGCGACGAGGCAGAACAGGGAGTATTGGGACTATTACAAGGAAGATCCGATAGACTACTTTGATACGGGCAAATCATACGAGATAACAGGATATAAGCCTATAGACATGACGCATGGACTTGACTTCGAGATAGAACCATTCCTTTCTGCGAGAAGGACAAAGGAATCGACTGGAGAGTATTGTTCTGCACCGATGGGCACTAAACTGTTCAACGATTTCTGGAATCAGGAATACGAGCGATGCAGGAACGGAATGACAGTAAACGGATACACTATTACTGGGGATAATTATTTCTTTATAAACTACTATCAGCTTAAATTGGTAAATTCTGGCGTCAAGGCAGGTTCTGGACGCGGATATGGATTCGCCGAGTTCTATGTATGCCAATATGAATATTTCCATTACCTTGAATTGTGTAGGGTTTTGAAGAAGAATGCGATAGGTCTGAAGTCTCGTTATATGGGATTTTCTGAAATAGGTTCATGCATCATATTCAACACATATAATTGCAGGGCTTCAAGCAGGGGGATTGTTACCGCACAGCAGGAAGGGTATGTGACGGCTACGCTTGAAAAGGCTTGGAGGCAGATGGATTACTGTAACACAGAGACGAACAACGGATTCAAGAAGTTGAGGCAGAAGCTAAATTCGTCAATGAGCAGGCGTGCTTCCGTACTTACTGGAAACGACGAGACTGGATGGATGTCGGAGATAATGGGAATAGTAGCCGACAAGCCAAATAAGATACGAGGCGACCGTACCGACATACTTATAATGGAGGAGTTTGGTTCATGGCCGAACTCAAAGAAGGCGTTCATACAAGCCGAAGCGTTGTGTTCGGGTAACGGAGACAAGTTCGGAATAATACTTGGATGGGGGACTGGAGGAGATTCTGGATCAGCGTTGGCTGGACTTAGCGACATATTCCTGCATCCAGTAGCAAACAACGTATTGCCGTTCAGGCATAACTATACTGCATCAGGCGACTATGTAGTGACAGGGTTTTTCATACCGTCATATAAGATGGTTTCGAAATTCAAGGACAATAGGGGATGGTGCGATCCGACAAAGGGACGTGAGCATTATGAAAAGGAAAGGCAGATAAGGGCGATAGACCCGAACGGTCTGATGATATACTGTGCGGAATACTGCTTCACTCCTGAGGAGGCTTTGGCGATGGAGGGCGATAACCAATTCAACAAGGCGTTGTTGTCTGAACAGCTGACACAGATAAAGATACACCATGTCGTATCTCCGTACGGAGAGATAGATAACGGGGTATTGGATTACGAAAGGGGCACTAACAAAGTCAAATTCATACGTGACCCATTAGGGAAGGTACATATATTGGAGCATCCTAAGTCTGACGAATCAGGAAACGCATACAGGAACTTGTATGTGGCAGGAATAGATAGTATAGATATAGGAATGAGCGAAACGTCGATAAATACGGATGACCCTTCGCAGTTCTGCATAGTGGTAAAGAAGCGTGCCTTCGGAATGGAACCTCCTACATATGTGGCGTTTTATAAGGACAGGCCGAACAATATAAACGAAGCGTACAAACAGGCTTTGTGTTTGCTTCAGTACTACAACTGCAAGGCTGTGTTGGAGAGCACGAAAGTGTCGTTGCTTACTTGGATAAGGAGCAAGGGGGCGGCGAGCCTTTACCTCATGAAGAGGCCTAGGGCGTGTCTTCCTGATGTGGACAGGGGAAGGAGCAACCTATATGGTGCGCAGGCTTCTCCAGCCGTGATACAGCATGGTCTTGACCTGATTGAGAATTATATAAACGACTATAGCCAGGAGATATGGTTCATAGAGATGTTGGAGGACTTCATATCGTATTCTTACGAAAACAAAAGGAAGTTCGATATTGTGGCTGCATGCCAGATGTGTGAACTTGGCGACGAAGAGCTTACTGGCGTGACGGCTAAGTCCACGGACATAAAGGTAAAGAAATTGCCGATGTTAGGATATTATACAGATGAATATGGGAAAAAACAATATGGAGTCATTCCTGATAGAGATATACATGAAACGAAATGGGATGACGACGATATAAATACGAACAATGTCTACAAAGGAGTTAGAAGCAGCGATCCGAGAGATTATAGAAACTGAATATAACTGCATATTCAACAAAAGGATAGTAGTTTCCGAATCATGTGACGACGACGGTCCTTTTGGTTATGTAGCCAAGATTGAACTTACGACGATCGACAAACCGATAAGCCTTGCGATGGGGACAACCGACCAAGACAAGTTTCTTGATTTCATAAGGAAGGAAATTAGATACGGATCTTACAATAGCGTTGATTTTTATACTGGTTACAGACTTGAACCGAAAGAAACAATTATCTAATGAAAAAAGATTTTACTGAAAACGAATGCATGGAGAAGATTGACGCAGCCATAAATGAACTTGTCTATCCAAAATGGGAGATGCAGAGGAATTACAACTACTACAACTGCAAAAGAGATCCGAAACAGTTCGAATATCTTGAACAGAATTTTGGTATAGGAAATCCTACTGAAATAAACTTCACCCCTTTAGTAAAGAAACATATTGATGCGCTTGTCGGAGACTACCTTGGCGTAATGACGATGCCGAGGGTTACATGCAAGGACAGTCAGACCCTGTCTATAATAAGCAGGGAGAAGCAGCTTGAATCGTCGAACAGGTTATTTGAGTATGTCAAGACGAAAATCAAGGATATGGTCTATGCGAACATATCGGGAAAGAAGGTCGAAGACCCGATATATTCCGAAGAGATAAAGAAGATAGTTGGAGACCTGGACATGAATTACATCTCAAATTTCGAGATAGCTGCACAGAACGTGCTTGAATACGTAATGCAGTCGAGGTCGATAGACTTTAAGAACAAGAAGAGACAGCTTATGCTCGACCTGCTGATATCTGGATATACGTTTTACCAGGCGCACAAATCATCAAAAGGGAACAACATTGAAGTTGAAATCCTAAATCCGCTAAACACATATATAGACATGAATCCTGAATCGCAATATATAAAGGATTCGTACCGTGTAGTGATAGTCAAGTGGATGAACAGGTCGCAGGTAAGGAATAAGTTCGGCAGTAAACTGTCCAAAGAAGATTTGGACAAGATAGACGAACTTTACAGCTCTTCCCTAAGCAACTACAACCAAATATTCATTAGGTCTATGGCTAACAGTCCGTCGGTAGCTCCTTCTGGAGGAGAAAACGACTTGGACAATATAAACGTATTTCCAGGATTTCCTACCGATATGCCATATTCCCAGATAAACAAACTTGTTCCGGTATATGAAGTTGAATGGCTGCACACTGGAGACGACTTCGTAACCAACAGATACAGGGGATATAGGATTGGAGAGGAAATCTATATTGTCGAAGGGAAGGACGAGGAAGCCATAAGGTCAATAAGCAATCCAAACGATTGCGGTCTTTCCGTAAACGGAATAATGATGACGAACAGGAGCGGGAAGCCATATTCGCTTATGGGAGCATGTGCGCATCTTCAGGACAAGTATGACATACTTATGTTCTTTAGGGATACTATGATTGCAAATGCTGGAGTAGCTGGAGATTGGGTTGACATGTCAAATTTACCAGCCGAACTTGGAGACAATATGATTGACAGGCTGAAGATGTTCCAGGCATACAAAAAGACTGGAGTAGCTTTGATAAACACGGCACAGGAGGGAAGGGACAATAACAGTCTAAATACCATTTATGGAGGTTATGACGACTCGCTCAAACTTCAGCCCATACAGGCCATTGAGGTGTCGTTACAAAGGATTGAGGATACGTGCAGTTCAATTACCGGAGTATTTAAGGAACGCCTTAATGGGATACAGTCATATGATGCCGTGTCAAACGTAAGGCTAGGGCAGAACAATTCGCTTATAGTAACAAGCCATATAATGAACCAAATGGATTTGGTAATCGAAGAGATGCTCAGCGACTGCCTGAATATAGCAAAGATTGTATACAGCACAGGATTGCAGGGAGCTTTGATAATAGGAGAAAGATACCAGAAGACATTCGATATCCTTCCTAAGTATTATACGCATACCGACTTTGACATTCATATAATGTCAGGAAGCGAAATAATGAAAGATTTGGAAGCGATAAAAGCAACTACGGCTGGATTCATTCAGGCTGGAAACCTAGACGCCGACATCATCGTAGACGCCATGACGGCAAAGTCGATTACCGAACTAAAATGAAAGGTAAAGGAGGCGATGAAGTCGAAGAAGGAGGAGATTAACATGATAGGCAACCTACAAAAACAAAATGAGGAATTCAAAAACCAAGTTAATAAGATAAACAGCGAGCTGGAATCTGCAAAGGCAAAAATATCTGCTCTTAACGAAGAGAAACTGAAATTAGAGCAGCACAAGATTGAGTCTGACATGCAGATAAAGTGGTATGAAGCACAGACAGATAGGGACTATAAAAACGACATGGTAAACATACAGAAGAAACGTACTGACATTGAGATTGGTCAATTGAGGGACGGCAATCCGTATAACGACCAAATTAAAATGCAATAAAAATGGCTACTGGTTTTAAAGTGTGCAACACATCCAAATGTTCGGCTACTATTACCGACCTTACGTATCAGCTTGGAGGTTACCTTTCCGAGACTGTCGGTTCAAATCCGAACCTTTATTTCAGGAAATCAGAAAGCGTCACGCTTGACATACTGATGAAGGTTACTGGAAATGGAACTGTAATGGAAGGATATATGTTTACGAAACACGAAGTCGACGACGCAGGAAACCTGGTTGACGAGGGGGGCGTCATGATGACATTCGATTCCGACGGATACTATCAGATAACACATATAATAATGCCTACCAAGAAATGGTATAACAACGATGAGGACAAACAGAGCTATGGGAAAATTTACATCTATAATGAAGGCGACGGTTTGATCTACAAGGAAGTTGACGGGAATCTGGAAACGGATTCAAACCAGGCGTTATTAGTTGAGGAGATTTATGAACAGTGTGACAATCATATCACTACATTCAGGGCTACTCATGACGTGTTTAATCTATGTTATCTTAGGGCTTGCCTATTTGATGCGCAAAGCGAGTATATTTCAAAGAAATATAACGTATGTGAACTTAGCAAGGACAACGACCTATTGTTTAAGGTGAATTATCTTACGGCTACTATACAGGTTGTCACTTGGTTATTGGAATGTAACGACTATGAACAGGCTATGTTGATACTCGACGAAATAGATACATGTAGGGGATTATGTAATGATACAAGGACACCTGCCGACTGTGGATGCGGTTGCAGAGGAGGCAAGGTCACTGTCACGGAAACAAGCGGATGCGGTTGTGGAAGATAGTTGTTCTCATATAACTTCCTTAAAGAAGGAAGGGATAATGTTATATAAGGAATATTTAAGAAAAATGTTAACTGGATATTCATTGACCGTAAATGATATTCAAAAACTAATGGACATTATAATATATATAGATATGAAAGGAAACATTGATTCTAAGTTAAGAGTCTATAATAAACTAATAAACACATATGTCAAATAACGATTTGTTTTCACGCGACGCCACGTGTTCCTCATCAAGGCAATGCAGCGACAACGACTATCTATTGAAAGGAAATTACCTTAGCGAGTTCACTACGGAGGAAGAGAAGGCGTTGGCAAGGGAGAATTTAGGTATAGACATAAATTCATTTAAGGTTTCTTGGGGGGACATAGAAGGAGGATTGGCAAATATCGAAAAGCAGTCTGATTTGGTAGAATACATAAACGGAAAGACAAATGTTTCTATCACGTCAAACGACAATTCGATAACAGTAACAAACTCTCCGACACAAAGGAATACATTTGACCTATCAAAGCAGGTGCACTCTGACGGAAAGACGGTATTCGGTACTGGTACGCAGTTAGACCCGTTTACTACAATGAAACCTCCCAAACCAGCAGCCTCAAGGATATCTGTATCTCTTGCGGACATTCAGGCAGGATACAAGGAAATCGACACATGGCAGAACAGTTCATTTATCATTGATGTGGAGAGCTATGACGTATTGCCAGGTACGTTTGAGTTTAGGGAAATCTATTCGACGAACAATTATGGCGAGTCGGGATTCTACCATCCAGAATGGATATATTACTTTACCTTTACTAGTTCAACCAACGCATTAAAGCTAAGGACAACTACGAATGGCTCAAACAATCCTAATTCTGAAAGTTACGTACACATAGACAAGCAGATAACTGATTGGTCTGCTGGTAACATATACAAATGCACGCCTGGAGTTCTGATAAACAATGAATGGACTGTCGAGACACAGACTAACACGAACTCATCTGACGCATATATAGTGCTGTCTCCAAGCAACAGGGAATCGGGAGTAAGGAATCCAATGTACGACCATCCTAGTAATCAGGTTGCACAGGATGACGTATGTAAGGCTGACGGAAAATGTTCTCTGGCTATAGGGAAAAGGACTACCACTTATGACGGATCGGATTATTCCTTTACACAAGGAATCTGAACAGCAGCATCTGGAAAAGGAAGCCATTCCGAAGGTTACGCATGTCCAAGCTCGTATTCATGGGTCATCTATGGATATTATACTCCTGATGAACTAAGGCTATCCAGGAGCGGAAACCAAGTTATGGTGTATGAAGGAGTCGCACAAGGAAGATATTCCCATACTGAAGGACTTGGATGTTGTACTTTAGAGACCGCAATTGGTGCCCATTCCGAAGGAGGAGCAACTAGAGCGAATGCAATCGGTTCTCACGTAGAAGGTCTTGGGACGCAATCGGGAGAGCTTGCTGACTATTCTCATGCAGAAGGTCATCTATCACAATCAATCGGAGAATTCTCCCATTCCGAAGGAAGAGAAACGAAAGCGTCAGGAAAGTATTCCCATTCCGAAGGCTTTAATACTGATGCTACTGCATTAGCAAGCCATTCCGAAGGATATTCGAATAACGTTACAGATGGTTCGGACTATTCTCATGCTGAAGGATACATGAATACCGTGTATGCCGAATCTTCCCATGCGGAAGGCACTAGGAACGTTGTAACCGCTTCTGCTAAATTCGCACATGTTGAAGGTGTTGCGAACGTATCGGCAGGAATAGGTTCGCATTCCGAAGGAGGACCTGTTGACGTCGAGGCAATTACAGGAGGGTGTACAGCAGCAGGAATATACTCACATGCGGAAGGACAGTGTACTAATGCGATAGGAGTCGGCTCTCACGCTGAAGGCAAAAACAGTACCGCAAATGGAACTAATTCGCATGCGGAGGGAAATTACACTACGGCATCTGAAGATTATTCACATGCGGAAGGACAGTTTACTAATGCGATAGGAGTCGGCTCTCACGCTGAAGGCAAAAACAGTACCGCAAATGGAACTAATTCGCATGCGGAGGGATATGACACTACGGCATCGGGAGATTATTCACATGCCGAAGGACAGTGTACTAATACGATAGGAGTCGGCTCTCACGCTGAAGGCAAAAACAGTACCGCAAATGGAACTAATTCGCATGCGGAGGGAAATGACACTACGGCATCGGGAGATTATTCACATGCCGAAGGAGAAGGTACGGAGGCGTCTGGCACAATAAGCCATGTAGAAGGATTTGATACCGTTGCGACAAAATTTGGATCGCATGCCGAAGGGTCTCACACTAAATCATGTGATCCGTTTTTGCATGCGTCAGGAATGTATAATGACAATACGGGTTATGCTTTTGATCTTAATTTGTATGATGATGGCGATAGGTTATGGTCGCTATTCAATATAGGAGCTGGTTCTTCAGAGGAAACCAGAATGAACGCTGTTGACGTAAAACGTGTTGGTACTGTGTATCTGAACGAGAACCAATCACTATTAAGACATACATATGAAGTCAATGATGCTCATCCTTTATCTAACATAGCACCGTTATGTCCTGATCAGGTTATGAATAGTTTTAAGTTAAGCGGCATAACGAGATATGGAGGTAATTGCAAAGTGAACATATTCACTAATACAGAAAATGGTGCTACACATAAATATGCAGTATTAAGCTATCCTGCGATGGCTAATGTGATTATAATAGATAGCCAAGCCTTATTGTCTTTGGTTGAACCGACTATAGATGGAGGATATTCTATGATTCCAATTGTAGGTCTTGATCCAATATCATATTCCGCCAATGAACCAAGCGGGAATGGCATCATTGCTAGAAATGCAGCAACAGAGGACATTGACAACTTCTCTACAATACGTATATTTGTTACGGCAGATGCAATAACAATTTATGGTATTCATCGAGTAAAGATAGGAGGGTGTTCCATTTCTTTAAGAAGATGCTTTAATTCGACAACAGGCAAATGGGAGTACGTTGATAGAACAACTGTATCTCCTAGTAATCCACAAAACGATGTTATGATATTAAAATTTGCCACATGGGGACGTGAAAGACAGAATGGATCTATATTAATTAAACATTGGGAAATACAAGTTGGAACGTTTTTAGATTTCATGGTTTATAATAAAGAACTATTCATTCAAAACTATAATATAAACTAATGCAAGTAAATGGATTTTGTTCAGTAAATCCGATAGACGGATATCTGAAAACTAATAATTATTTTAGTGAGTTCAAGACGGAACAACAGAAAGCTATCGCAAGGGCAAATCTTGGGATACAGTCAATGTCATCCGTAGATTTTAACATTACCATAAATCCTGTTTCCGATTCATATTATAGGTTAATATCACAACCTAACGGTTCGGCAATATACAACATGAAAGTAAATGATAAATCTTATATATTTTCGTTTACTGGAGACAAGTTTAACTATTTGGCTGGAACAGGAATAGATTTCTTATATTATAGTCCAAATGACAATCTGTCATCATCCACAAGGATGGTATATATAAAGGCGAAGGCCAATGAAAGGCTAAATATAAGCATAGGAGTAGATTTCTGTTCTTTCGATAAAGGCGGTATTGTTCCTTACGGGACGATAGACGAAACTGCGTATTGCCTTGAAAAGGGAGACTTAAAGGGCAACAGAATGAATAGACTGTATGTAAATGAAACATGGCAATTCTATCCTCATGTAATAAATCCAAATGCAGCTCATATAACGATAACCGCTGAAGATATCGCAGACGGGACGAAACAGATAAACATTAATGGAGAAACAACTGATTTTGTAATAGACGGAGAAGCGTTCGATGATACGTTTTATTTTACGTTGACATACGTAGACAGCAAGATATTCAATTATGATTCGACATATAAGTTCTCATTCGTAAGGGACGTTCCTAGATTTAGGATAATCAACTTCATTGACTTCCTTGATGTCGACAAGAATTCAGTCATTACAGCGCACACACTAGACTATGAAGTTAATAATATAGTATCTTACGTTACAAAACCAGAAATAAAAGGAACTGGGAATACTAGCGTATCATATAAGGATGGATATGTTGAGATAACTACTCCCGAATTTAATGTGGAGACAGACGATGTTTCCATAACAGGAGATGGGACAGATGCGAATCCGTTAAAGATAGTGGAAGACGTTATTTTGGTATCGCCTTCGATTAACGGCAAGTTCTATCTGTCTTCAGACAACGACAAGGCGTCTGTCACTACAGTTGAGGACGGTGCGATAGTTTCGTTTGAAGGAACATGGAAATGGACTCATGACAATACGAAGAAAGACCCGACCTCCACTTATGGAGAATGGGGAACGACACTTACGGCAAGTAATGTGAATTCCGAATCAATAACAGTAAATAACATAACTTCAACAAGAACGATATCCCAATCAATATCATCTCCGAAGTCTGGACTGATAGTCGAAAACGGGAAGGTTGTGACTGCAAGAGGGAATGACACTAACACTAGCGGCAAGACTATAAACATATATGGTAGAGTCTTCTATGGGCTTGTAACTACGGAAACGATAACAGAAGCTATTATTGAATCGCTTGGTTCAAGTCTGAAGCCGTCCAAGATAAACGACTATACCAATTCTACTGTCAGCGGAACTCAATATGTGTTATATTGTTATCCTAAATCATACGGAGCATTAACTGGAATCTTTGCAGAAGGCAATCCAGTAAACCAGCTTGATGCTTTTGTTAGAGAGGAACTAACAATAACCAATATATATAACAAGTCAATAGATGTATATTATTACATATCCAATCCTGGAGTTTTTAATAACGTTAAATTAAATTTTAAATAAAATGTCAGAAAGAAAACTTTTATTTGCGGCGAAACTGAAGTCAGAAAACCCAGATGCGTTTGCAATAGTAAATTCTTCCCAGACAGCAGGACATAAAACCGCAGCCAACTTAACGGAGTTGGTTGCGGTAAGTGACTGTATCTTGTCTGAAAGCGGGACGAATACTAATAACGATGCGATAGGACAGATATGGTATGTGGTGTCGGAATCAGCTAATTACGAATTGACGAATTGGGGCAATAGAAAATCAATCTTAGGTTGGACGAAGCAAGATTCCATAAACAACAAACAGAATTCATCGGACAACAGCCTCACTACTACGAACAAGACAATAGTTGGAGCTATTAACGAAATCAATGGCAATAAGGTATCTGTTGACGAATTGGGGGAAAACAACGGAGTTGCTACACTTGACGAGAACGGAAAAGTTCCATCCTCCCAACTTCCAGCTTATGTTGATGATGTGGTTGATTTGATTACTATAAGTGACATAGCTCCAGAATCTGCAAGTGCAGATGACAAGTATTATAACAGCACTGACAAATTAATATATACTGCGATAACAGGAGACGGACTTATTTGGAACAATCCTATTAATCCAGTTAAGGATGTCATATACGTAACTATTGACACTAATAAAACATGGAGATGGTCAGGAACTTCAATGGTTGAAGTATCACAGGGTGTTCAGCTTGGAGAAACTGAATATACTGCATATAGGGGAGACAGGGGAAAGACGGCATATGACCACTCTCAATTGACGGCAAACAATCCACATGGAGTTACGTCTGAAATGATAGGTGCGTCCACTGCCACAAACTTATCAAACGGGACTCCTGCGAACTCATTGGTTCAGTATAACACTACAGTAACAAACGAAAATGAAGTTGCGTTAGGAAAGTATAACGAATCCATTCTTAACGAGACGGCGTTTAGCATAGGGAACGGAACTTCGGAAGAAGCTAAAAACATATTTAGTGTAAGTAATGACGGAGACGTCAAATACTTGGACAGTAACAATGAAGAAAAATCATTGCAGGATACGCTGGACGGAAAGGTAAATCTTTTGGCAGTCAAGACATGGACGAGATATAAAAACACATCAGCTGATTATGACGGAATAAAATGTTCTAAAATATTTTCATTGCCAGCAAACAGCCATGTAATAATGAACTATACAATAACGCAAGGATTCGGAAATACGACTACTGGTTCTTTGTATTTTAGTACAGCTTATTATAATCAGTTGACAACATTATCCAATGATAACTTTTCATTTCCTTCGTTAGTCAATGGAAATAATAGATATGTTGGTATCCTAAATCAGGATTATTCATATCCGTTCAATCCTGGAACTATAAAGTTTCAAATTGTATCGTGTTCTTGTGATATAAATGAAATAACATGGTACGATACTAGGAATGAATATTTTTTTGGTTCTACGTACGGAAATCTATCGGCATCTACAATTAAGTATTATCCTAATCCGTCTGACTTTTCGACGTCGACCGTAGTTGCCATTACGGATACTGATAAGACAAACGGATACTCAACCATAGATATGAGCATCAACGTAGACTTCCTTGTAAAGAAGGCGACGTTGCTTCCTGACGGATTTTATTTCAAGGCAACTAATATAGACCTTACTAAGATGTATCGTTTTGCAGTAGACTGTAAAATGAGTCCGTTTACTGTAAAAGATGCTGACGAAAATACATTGTTTTCTTATGAAGATGACTTTTATCCAGGAGACATCCTTACCGCCGTTCCTCCATTGACAGAAGGAGGTGATTGGGAGTTGTCTTTATCGAAGAATTCGATAGTCGACCCATTAGCTTCATTATGGATTCGTTCTGAAGAAGGGAGAACTCTGGTATCAAGAAACCTGATGAAAAGGGAAATAAACGTATCTGATGACACCAACAATTTTATATTTAAATTTCAGCTTCCAGATGAAGATGGAGAAAAGTTAGTATATAAATTAGGTATTGTTACAAAAGCACAGGAGTTGGTTACCACTTCATATAAAACTGAACTGTATATTCATATAACAAAAAACAGTGATTTTGGTAATGGATGTCATGTTAATATGACATATTCTGGGAATATAACAAAATACGGATATTGGAGTGTATTTACTTATGCAAAGGACAATTATTTATACCTTATCGACAACGGCATGATGGAACAATACTCTTATTCCAATCAGCCATATAATAGAACATATTTTTTATTGTCAGACCCTATAGAAAAATACGAAATCGTTCCTATTGATGGCATTTTCGATATTAACGATACATCTTACAAATGAACTTCTAATCAAGACCCTGAATTGTTGTCTAATGGATTATCTATAAGTTTTGACGGAACTGAAGCGAAAGAATATAAGCCGCTTGCTGACAGTTGTTCTATAGCAGAGTTCAATAGTAACAGCACACTTAATATTACTCCTGAATCAATAAACGCAAAAAGGGTTTCATTGTCTGGGAGTTATTACACAGAGGGACTTCATTCTCATTATTTTGCATTGTCAGACAACTTTCCTAATCATTCTTCTGGAATATATATTCCATTATTTAAGTGCACTTCTTCAAATTCAGGAAAGATGGATGTTTGTTTTGAATTGTTTTCTAGGGAATGAGGAAATGTTAAATCTTATTACGGAAGATACATATTAACCGCAAGGAGTGGAAACGTGTCACTTACATGTGTTGACCATTATGATAACGGAACTACATCAATGTTGAATATGACTGACATCTGTTTTGTATCTACGGACCAGTCGTCAATTACCGTATATCGTAAATTGAAGTCTTCTGACGAAGATTATTTTATATTATCAGTGATAGGGGAAAATAGTTCTGTTTATAGCACCCAGACATATTACACGACCGTTAATTCACCTAAAAGTAACGAAGAAAAAATAACTAATGGGGTAGTTGGGCTGACGGCTATGGTTGCTATAGACGGAAGAAAACAGAACAAGAATTTGACTATAAAGTTAAATAATGGAGTTACTGAAGGAGTAGACTCAGTAACATATGATGGAAACACATTAAAATCGTTAAATATAACTCCAGAAAAATTATCCACATTGAGATACACTAAACTGGGAACTAATTATAATGTAGATTTATTGACCTCTGAAGGAGTTTATTCAGTATATTATGATGCGGAACATGGAGTAGGAACATACCTTGGGATAGGTTGGTGTTATATAATATATGTAAAACCATATGGAGACGGGTCTCTTTCTCTTGGTGATTTACAATATGTATTTTCTTCAACTGGAAATATATTTACGAGGCTAAGGAATCCAAATTCAGAATTGTGGGACCCGTGGTGCGTAATTAATGGAAGTGGAGATTTGTCGTCATATCAGAAAATCATAGACAATACCCTTGAAACCACTTCAAATACTGTACCTGGGGCAATCAATGAAATACTGGGCACTGTAAACTCCTCCATTATTGAATACTTCCCTTATTCACTAGTAGAGAAGTCTGAGCTGTTACAAGGATTATCCACTGGGCAAAGATGATTTGTGGCATTATTATTTGTGCCATCCAAAAATACTACAATTAATAAACTTAGATTTTTAAGTACCTCTAATAACAGTGGAGCACAGATTCAATTTGGATTGTTTTCATATGAGGGAAATTGGTCAGATGCAGCGAATACCATACCAGTTCAGATGGTTGGAACACCTGTAACGCATACCATAACAAAAGGTATGAATATAGTGGACCTAACAGGTTCTGTAAGTTTGAATCCTGACAAGATGTACTTTGCTGTTATCTATAATGCAAGCGGGTTCAACGACGTACAGTTTATGGCTAGAAACTCAACTTTGCCCGCTCCTTCATCTGACATAGTGGCTCTTGTAGTCGAAGGGAAGATTAAGTCAGATTATACACTTAGCCAATTGATAGACCTAAGGAATGTCAGTGAAGATGCCACAAGGCAACAGTTGGTATACCCTAATTACCCACAGGGGAGTAGGACTGTTCCTTGGTTCATGTTATCTTAAAATAAAATAAAATAAAACGAAATGGAAACTATAATTACTTTTATTACTGACAACGTATTGTCAAATCTTGATTTTGGATATATGCTATCGGTCAACCTATTGTCATATGCAATGATTAAATGGGCTGACGGGTTGAATGGACCGAAACCATTGTCTAAAACAATAAAAAGATTATTATCTTTGTTGAGTGGAATTATAATTGGTGCTGTAATATATTTCATTACTGAAGAGTATTCCATGATAAAGCTACTGTACTCTTTTGTACTGTCTTTGTTTTCATGGGATTATATATTTAGGCCTATAATAAAGAAATTTAACATTGGATATAAAAAAGAATAATATGATAGAGGTTGTTATTATTGGACAGAATGAGTATGCGAGCATGGAGAAAATGCTCGCATCTCTTTCTCCATATGGGTTTAAGAGGATATGGGTGTTGGATAGATGCACTGACGAATCGGAGTCTTTTCTTATGGAGCATAATGAGTTTTATGTAAAGACTCCTGCCGACCTTGTCGGAAGACAGACATCCTATTCAAGGAATCTTGGATTGTCGTTTACTGGAAAAGATTCAGACGTTCTTTTCTTGGACGGGGACAGGTACATAACTAAAGGCAATCTATTCCATTTGGACGAAGAGAAGACTGACATATCACTTCTGATGCTGGAAAGGGATAACAGAGAGAATATAAAGGACTATTCGGAGTGTTACGGACAATGGATTAATTTCTTTTTCAGCAACGGAATACTTATAAGGAGAAGCGCAATAAACACAATCCTGGAGAATAATAACAATGAACTTTTTTCTTTAGATAAACAGAATTCATGGGGAATAGAAGACACTTGTCTTGGTGACTTGTGTTATCATCTTGGCTTAACGTGTGACATATATAGAGGATGTAGGCAGTCAGGGTGGTTCACCAATAATGAAATAGACAGGGAATCCATGAAAAAAAGGATATTATATAAAATTGATAAATTAAAATCAATATAAAATGATTACACTTGTTGACAACGGACATGGAAAGGAGACAGCAGGAAAGCGTTCTCCAGATGGAAGTATATTGGAATGGAAACACACGAGGGAACTGGCTAAAATGATAGTTAATGGATTACGTGACAAAGGATACGAAGCAGAGCTGCTTACTCCTGAAGATGAAGACATATCGTTGAAGGAGCGCGTCAGGAGAGTGAATGAATACTGCAATAATCTTGGAGCACGTGAAGTGATAATGGTATCCGTACATATAAACGCAAGCCAGATGTCAGGATGGGGAAACGGACACGGATGGTCGGCATATACGACTACTGGAGTTACAAATTCAGATAGATTAGCTGAAAGTATATACGATTCCGCTAAGGAGGTGTTTAAGGATAAGAAGATAAGGAAAAAATCAGGTGAATATTCTAATCTTGAAAGCAACTTTTACATATTGAAAAATTCAAAGTGTGTATGCGTACTTACGGAGAATTTCTTTCAGGACAACAAGAAGGATGTCGAATATTTGCTAACAGACAAGGCGAAGGAAGATATAACTAAAGTCCATGTAGACGGGATAGTAAACTATATTAAAAATAGATAGTTTGCTACATATTATATAAATATTTATTTTTGTGACAATTATGGGTGCGGAATGCAGGGTTCAACACTGTACTTATTTGTGGGCCGTCATGTTCATGTCCGCACCTATAATTATATTATTAATCTTTAATGTAAATGTATTATGAGTGAAGTTAATGACGATGAAGATTACGGATTCGACGAAGAGATAAAGAAATACGAAGAGTCCGTTCAGAGTGACAACAAAGATGACGATGATGATATTTTTGACGACCAACAGAATACAGTCGACGAACATAATGACGACGACGATTTTTTTGACGAACAGAATGCCGAAGTAAGTTCTGGTTCTATTCCTGATATAGTAATGAAGATGTTACAGAATCAAGGGATAAAAGATCCGAACAAAATAAAATATGAAGATGAAGAAGGGAATGAGGTTAGCGTGTCTTGGAATGACATTCCTGATGACGATAAAATCAATATCCTAAGAGGCGTTGAAGATAACAATGACATTAACGAGGACGAAAACGTCATCTTAAATTCAATAAAGGAATCTAAGTTGACTCCTGCACAATGGTACGAAGCTGTACGCAACGATGCGATTAGGGAATACATTGACGCAAATAAGGAAGAAGCGAAATACGATGTTGATGATATGACAGATGATGAATTATATATATTAGATATGAAAGCCAATTTCCCTAACATGGAAGACGAGAAGATAATGGCTGCACTTCAAGCAGACAAGGAAGCTCCCATGTTTAACGAAAGAGTTAATAGACTAAGGGATTCATACATTCAGATGGAACGCGATGCAAACGCTGCTGAAGAGCAGGCTGGAATAGAGCAGGCACAAGAACAGGAAAAGACTGTGGCTCATAATGTTGCTAATGCAGTTGAACAGCTGACTAACATCGGTGGAATTGAAATCGAATTGGACGACGACGAGAAGGATGTGATATATAATATGGTTGTAATGAAAGACTATAACAATAAGACTATGTTACAGAAAGCTATCGAGAATCCCGAAGTCGCATCAAGGGTGTCTTGGTTTTTGAATTACGGAGATAAGGCGTTTGGTAATATGTTGGAACAAGTTGACAAGACTAGCAAAATCGCATACCATAAAGGTATTACGGATGCCAAGTCTGGTAGACAGCCTACAGCTAAGGTCATTTATAAAAAATCTGAAAGACCTTCATCTGTTGCACCAAATAAAAAAATAAAGACTATAGATGATTTGTGGTAGGCTGTAACATATTCTGCCTTGTATAAAGATTATTACATACAGAATTAATATTATGTTAGTAGCAGGATTTATTAATAACCATCCTACGATGGGTTCAACGAGAACCTATCAGGATTTTTATAAATTTTTAGGTGATAGACCTCACCGTTTAGGTATTGTAACTAAGTTGTATGACGATTTGACAGCGTCATACCTTACAGAAAGTTTGAGAAACATCGTTTACCGTGACGCAAAATCTTCAGACAAATATACTTCGATCAATTCATGGTGTTTCGAATGGGAAGCAGACACGAACTTGATTAAACGTATCCCTTTTGTAGAGGAGCCAATCGGAGACGGAGAGAACGCTTCTGAAATTACGATGACGTTCGGTGAGAATTACTATCAGAAAAACGATATCTTCAAGAATGACATTACGATGCAACAGTTCTTAGTAGTATCGACTCCAGTGCGTAAGGCAGACAACGCATGGCAAGTGTGTGTAAGGATTATCGACAACGACTACCAGTCGACGCTTGACCGTTCAGGTTGTCATATCGGAGACACTACTAGATTCCAGTCTAACGCACATCCAGAGTTACATTCTGAAGGTTTCGTAAAATATCAGTCAAGTGTTGAGAAACACAGAGGCTATATCACTACGCATCGTGTCGACGATTCGTATTCTGCACAATATGCAGCTTATGAGGATACGTTCATCAAGATTGCTAAGGGTGATGACAACGGGAACGCAAAGGAGGTTATCTACAAAATGGACAAGAAGGAAAAGACTCTTTTGGATAACTTCATGTTTGTTCGAAATAATGGCTTGAATGGTGGGTCATTTAAAATTCTCTTAATTGCTGGGACTCTAAACTGCCGATAGGCAGCACGACAATCAGCAGCCAAGGTAAGACAATAAGGAGCGTCCGATTGCTTACAAGGTTCAACGACTATCCGATTTAGGGTAAATAATTTAATTATTAAAATGGAGAATGATTTTAAATATATAGTATATCAAACATTGAACTGTGTAAACAATAAGGTTTACATAGGAGTGCATAGAATAAAAAATGAAAGGTTCGACGGATATATAGGGAACGGAGTGAACATAAACCATCCGAGTACATATATGAATCCTAAATATCCGTTTCAGTTTGCAGTAAAGAGATATGGCACAGCAAACTTCAGACGAACAACTTTATACACATTTAACACGGAAGACGAAGCGTATGCAAAGGAACGTGAGCTGGTCGATTTAAAATTCGTACAACGTTCGGATACATATAATTGTATTTTAGGGGGAAATTTTAGACCTTTGTTTTATGAAAGGCATAAGATTTATCAGTTTGACAACAAAGGAAACCTCGTAAAGGAATGGAATGACATATATGAATGTTCTGACTTTTTGGAGACATGGAAGGAGTCGATATATCAAGCAATCAATTCCAAAAATAGATTATATGGGCATTATTGGAGTTATTTTAATGATATAGATATATCAGAATATTCCAATCCGAACAACTCGCAAAAGGTTTATAAATATGACGCTAAAGGGAAATGCATTGCTATTTATGATTCAATAACTAAAGCCGCTAAGTGCAATTCATATAATTCATCCGCTGAACTTTACAATAGGATAATGGAAGGTTCAATGACAAGAGGTTTTTATTATTCATTGTCATTATATGACGAGTATGTTTCGAAGCCAAGGCTTGAATTAAAGGGAAAGGTTATTTACGTGTATGACCTGAACGGTAAATTCGAATCGGAGATTCCTTATGATGAAATTCATAAGTTTCTTGGAATCTCTTCGGATAGGAGGATATGCAATTATATAAATGCAGAAAAACCTATTAAAGAAAAGCAATTGAGGCTGGTCAAAAAAGACAGCATAGAACCTTATGAGAAGAAAAACAAAAATAAGGTTGTTTTAGTCTATGGTCTTGACGGAGGTTTCGTAGGAGAATATTCGAGTATAAATAAAATGTGTAAAGAATTGGACTTGGACAATTCTACAGTAAATAAAGTATTACGTGGAGTAAACAAGAGCACTAAAGGATATACTTTAAAAATTAAAGATATAGTCTAAATTATATAGAAATATATAAAACAATAATGTACTATTCAACAAGACAAACGTTGATGTAAACGGAAAGGCAACAATCTGCGATCCGGATACTGGTCGTCCTAAACATTATGCAATCGCCGCTTAATAAATGGGACACATAGTGGTGACGCTATGAAAAATTAATTTCTCTAATTGCTGGAAACTCCTTTGGGACAATCAGCAGCCAAGCATCGAATATGATAAGCTATAATATAGTAATCTCGATGAAGGTTCAACGACTAGCCGAAAGGCGTACACCTACATGGTGGAAATGGGAAATAACTTAATAAAAGTATAAAATGAAATATATAGTATATCTAACTACAAACAAGAAGAACGGGAAAATATATATTGGAGTTCACGGAACTGCGAATCCAAATACATTTGATGGTTATTTAGGTTGCGGAGCATACAGTAACAAACCAAGCTCTTATAACAAAGGAAAGTCGCACTTCCATAAGGCAATAATGAAATACGGAATAAACAACTTCCATAGAACGGCTTTGAGGGAATTTGACTCATTGGAAGACGCATTGGATTTGGAGTCTTTGTTAGTTACGGAAGAGTTCGTAAAAAGGACTGATACATACAATGAAGTAATTGGAGGAGGAGTTCCTCCTATGTTAACAAAACGCATATATCAGTTTGATTTACGTGGGAATCTCATAAAAAGATGGGATTCGATAACTGACGTTACAATTTATTTAAGTTGCAATAAAAACAGAATCCGTACGGTAATAAGCGACAAACGAAGTTTTAATAATTCATATTGGTCTGAAACTGAAACAATAAACATAAATGAATTCAGGCTAAGCATTAGAGATGGAGTATTTCAATATACTAAGGATGGAATATTATTAAACACTTTTAATGATGCTTCAGAAGCTGCTCTAAAGCTAGACATTGATAGGAAGTCTATCGTGAATTCAGTTTTCAATAGGACATCTTGCGGTGGATATTATTTCTTGCGTTCGGATGAAGACATCAAAACATTACTATCCGCAAAACGAAATAACATAAAAATGAATGCCATTAAAGTTTATAGGTATTTGCTGACAGGAGAGTTTGATATGGAATATGATTCTATTGAAGATGCATGTAACGACACTCCGAAAAGCAGTCATGGGAACATAACAAGGGCAATAAAGGGAAATAAGACTTGTGCTGGATATAAATGGAGCTATGAAAGGCATGACGTTCATAACGAATACATTCCACTTAATCCAGTAAAAATATCCCAATATGACTTAGACCATAATTTGGTTAAGACATGGGATTCCGTCAATGAATGCAAAAAGGAGTTTCCGTGTTGTCAGAAGGTTTGTAGAAAAGAAAGAAAGAGTACTAAAGGTTTTATTTTTGAATATACAATAAGTTAAAGATATAGTCTGAACTCCATGGAGACATAGAGATAACAAATGATTTATATTGGCGATGGTATTATTCCTCAATGTGAGAGTTTCGCATCAAAGTATGCGTTTGGTAAACTTACGGTAAACGTATTCCAGACAATCATGGCTATGATGACAGAGCGTTCGGAGAAGCCTACAGGAAACCATTACGCATTCATATGTAATGAGCGTATGTGGTTCTTGGTTCAACAGAACCTGAATGACTATCTGTTTAAGTGGAAATCACAGAACGGTACGTATATGTGGAGTAAGGGGGCAAATGACTACGTTAAGGTAGGCGCAACCTTCGACACTTATTCATTCGGAGGAAACGAAGTTTCGTTCAAGGTCGATAGGGCAATGTCTCGTGAGTACGGTTCAGTCAAGGGTTATGCCCTTTGCTTGGACATGACGAGCGATTCAACGAACAACAGACCTGCGATTGAAATGTTCACGTTGAAAGGCGGTGATTTCGTATCAAATAAAGTATTGGGCGTAGGCGGTGAAAACGGTTTGTCTTCTGGCATCGTTTCCACTCCTGTTGCAGGGTCTAAACTAATCAACTGGGGTTACTCGGGTGTTGCGGTTTATAACCCTTACCGCTCATTCGTATTGAGAGAGGCATAGAGATTTATATAATAGGTGGGGAGGGTTTCCTTCCCCACCTTATTTTAAGGGATGAGATTTCCAAATACATATTATATTTGTTAGATAACGTTGAAAATGTAAATGAAAGTATGAGTAGTTTAAATGATATTTATGACGCTACCAAAAATCTGGTAGTATTAAGGTGTGTTAATTCAAAGACTGGATATATAGTGAAGGTTCAACCATGTAAGGACAGGCAGACTGGTCAATATCCTCCTTGCGTTAAGAAGGTAAATTCACAGGGTGATATGATTATGACTGATGCGGAGAGGAACTCAGGAAAGCTGTTTATTCCAGAAGACGCAGTATTCGACATTACGGACGGAACTGCATTTGACCTTAACAATGAATATGAAAATGCCACATGGCAAGCTATAAAGAATAGCATATTTATCGTTCCAACTAGGGACGCTCGTGACAAGAACGGCAATCTTATCATTGACGGAGACTCAAAGAGATATGGAATCGCAGAGTTCTATGTTGAGAATCCTGGAGAAGAAGCCAGAAAAAGAGTTTCTAAACGAGAGAAAAGAAACAATGCCTATACGTTCATCTTTAATGACGAAAAGGGACGAGAGGGAAGATTGCTTAAAACAAAACTTCTTGGGCATAGTATGGTCGGAAAGTCTGACGCTGACGTACAGGATTATCTGTTAAACATTGCAGACAGCGACCCAGACAAAATCATTGAGATATATACTGGAGACGACATGAAACTTAGACTTCTGTTCATGGAAGCGAAAGAAAAGAATGTCATCTATATCAAAAATAAGTTATGGATGTATGCGGATAGCGTAGTGCTTGGCGCTACTGACACTGCTGTAATCACATGGATGAAGCAGTCTTCTAACAATAAGATGTTACAGCTAATCCAAAAGGATACGTTTCCAGAGTATTATGAAAAACTAAATGAAGAGGCTGCAAACACAATATTAAACAATACTACTGATTCGTTAACGCAACCTCAAAATAAACCGTCAAAACCAAAGACGGCTGTAATACCTAAATAATAATGACAGTAAGACAATTATATGAAGCTCTTCTTATAGAGCTTAATAAGGTTGAAGCTCCAGCCTTATTGCTAAAGGATTTTCTTTATTTTTTAAATAAGAAGATAAACGGATTTGAAGACGCTCTATATTTGGCATACGACACTAATCAAGCTAGAAAGGATGCGCTTAGACAATTGGAGCATACGGCGTATCCTATTATTCCGACAAAAACGAATAAATACGGAGAATCGTTAGGCTCTATTTATGAATGCTATCTTCCTGATGATTACAGGCACATACTTAATGTCATGTGCGAATTCACGGTAACACAGGACAAATCAAAATGCAAAAAAGAAGGAGACATCGTAGTTTATAATGCGAATAAGATGACGTCCGATAATTCGGGCACAATAATCAACGATTACTTTCAAAGACCTAAAGTAAACAGACCGTATTATTTCATACATAATGTCTCTAATCCTGTCTCTAATCCATATGATGAATATAATCCGATTACCAATGCTGGGACCGATATAGCGGTACATATACAATATGACATAAACAATAATATTGTAGGATACGAAACTGACGGTTATAATAGAACTATACAATACGGAGGTAACGACATCAGCATCGTCGATAAAGTAGGAGGCGTCAGATATGGCGGTATATCTAAGACGAGGATGGAAATAAGATACGGGAAAGACGGAGACAAATATGAACTAACAAAAATATATGTGGACTACCTCAAAGCTCCACAATATTGCAATATGGAACAGGAGCAGCTTGATTTGGTGGAGGATACTACACAAATCATCGAGTTCCCTGACTATATTTGTTATCAGATAATTGACGACATTAAAATTTCGGTTCTGGAGAATACTTCAGACGCTAGATTCATAACATCTGCTCAACTGTCGTCGTCCAGTGCGAGCAAATAACAATTAAAAAAAGTATAATTATGTTTAATTATCAGACAAGTACGGTAATCAACGGATCGTTGGATGCCGACAGCAACATCATTGACTCTCTTGGTAGGGTCGTAGTAAAGAACCTTACCAATGTAGCTTCAGCAACAGGGGAGTTCGAGGTTAAGTTCGGTCCGAAACTAAAGGTAGTGTCAGGAAAGTCTTCTATTGCATATAGAAAGAAAGCTGGCTATAACGGAATCAAAGATATGATTTCAATCAACAGAGTATCCGATTTGATGTCTACTACTGGAACAAAAAGATACCGTCTTGATTTTTATATCAAACTTGATGGAAGCAACAGCACTTTATATGCCAATTCATTTGTATTCAAAGGGAGACCTGTATATATTGAATTCGACGTAAAGGCTAACGCAACCGACGCTGGAATTATCAACGCAATTACGGCAGCATACGAAAACTGGAAGTTGTATTATGGACAGCCATTCTTCAATATTTCAAAGAATGCGCCTAAATCAAAGGTTCTTATATCAGGAGGTACGGACTTGCTTACCGCTACAGTTCCTGCGAACGTAAACGATACAGTAACATTGAAAGTAACGAATACTGGTTCTGCACAAGAAAAGTCAATTAGCGTAACCGTTAGCGGAACTACTACCAAGGCTATTACGGTAGCATGTAATTATGTGTCAGCAGCTACTGAGAATACGGCAGCGGACATCCAAGCAGCAATCGAAGCTAATGCAGCAGCTTCTGCATTGTTATCCGTGTCAATGGCTTCTGGAGCTACTGCATCTAATTTAGCTACAGCCACAACTACCGCATTTACGTGTTCAGGTGGTACTGCCAGCGGAATCGCATTCGAGGCAGAGGATGAGTTCCAAAGAATCTCATTGGAGGTTAAGGAGCTTGTCGATGGCGGAACTGAATTTGACGAGGTTGTTTCTGTAGACGCTTCAATTTCCAAGTTCACAGGAAAGCAAGGATTCGGAGATTGGTATCATATCACAAAAGACCTTCGTCTTCCTACCGTGGAGAATGTCGGATGGGCTAGGATGAACAATCACGAGATGCCTGTCATGGGAACTCTATATACTCAATATATTCTTGAATACACTGCCGAAACGAACAATCCTAACGGATTCATCGGCGACAAAGTGAATGCTGGTACTATCCATGTATTCTGGGTCCCAGCAGCATTGACTACTGCATTTGAAACTCAATTGGGTTCAAATGGAGCTAATGCCACATTATTGTCATAATAGATAATAGATTCCTAATTTTAAGGGCGGCGACTAATCTGTCGTCGCCCTTTTTTATTTATACGAACATGTACGAAAAAATAGTATCTATAATATATAATAGCATAGTAGGAGGTTTGTCTGGATTCACTTCAAATCCAAACATATCAAGAGACCAGATAGAGGAGGAGGTTGTGATAGAAAGGCAAAATCTTATAAAGAGGTATATAGCAAATGACCTCTTGCCAAGGCGTGACCTGCTCATTCCGATAAACTGTATTCAGGTTGACTGTATGTCGCTTGACAAATGTGACTGCATAAAGGGATTGGAGAGTCCTCCTGTTGGACATTTTGAGATACCTCAACTAATAAACGATTTTGGATATGAATCATTGGAGTATGTCGGGTCTTCCGACAAAAGGAATCCGTTTAAGATATATTATTCATTTAGGGGTCTTGAACTTAATAAATACAGAAAATCGAAAAAGAAAAGACCGTTCGTGTTTGTTGACACGACTCCGAACAAGAACAGCATGTATGACTGCTTTATCTTTGACGCACCTTTCATAAAACAACTTTCGGTGATAGGAATATTCAAGGATGTTAGGCAGCTCGAGAACTATGGATGCTGCTCGTTTATAAACGAAGACGATGCTGTAGACCCATTGGGATATTTAAACAAAGAGATTATAAGTAATGTCACGGCTAAATATCTTACTTGGTATAAAGCTCCTGGAATTACCCCTAACGACCAAAAGCCTAAATAATAATGGAAAATAATTTTAAATACGCATTTTATCAGCTTAACCTTATTTATGGAATAGAGATGAATGAGGATGAGTTCGAGGAAATAGGGCTGATAGCGTGGAACTTCATAGGAAACAAAAGAGTAAGATTGTATAAATGTGAATTGGATGTCGATACGGAAACTTGCGTTGCCAAGTTGCCATGTAACTGTGATAAAATAATAGCCGTTACATACCCTTTTGAGGATTGGAAATCTTTTGACGGATACAGTCCAAACGGTAACTTCGCATCGCAGTATACTGAGAATTACATTGAGGCAAGGAAGAAATACAAAGATCCGCAATACATTGGAGGTAAGTACGTGAAGTATGAGCTGTTGCCTGACAATGAAATCATAGTAAATGAACCGATAGAGAAAATAAGGGTTTTGTATTCTGGAATAATAATGGACGAAGACGGTCTTCCGTTCATTAACGACAAAGAATCAATAGCGATAGCAGACTACGTGGCATATACTTTTTTCAAAAAGAAATATTATGTTACGCAAAATAAAGGTTCATATGAAAGAGCTGCATTGGCTAAGATGGACTGGATGAAACATTGCGATAATGCAAGAGTTCCTGAATCAATATCACAAAACGATATGAACGAGGTTCTTGACGTCATGGCATCTTACAATAGAAAAATATTTAATAAAAGCTATAAACCATTTAAATAATGAATAAAGTAGGCATTGAGAGCGGATGTTCAACATCACTTGACGACATGCTTATCAACATTGAAAGTTCGTTGCTTACAAACAATTCTGTGTTTGAAAGTTACGGACTTTCTTCTGGCATTAATTTAAACATCAAAAAACTATTCAGGACTTTTATGGACCTATTAATCCGTGACATTGTAATGGATGACATAGCGTTTGAATACGGAAATGAAGACAGCAGGTATTTCATGAGGATTGAGATAAAGCCAATATCAGGCGATACGTATTATAACATAATGAACAGTTCTGATTCCGCAAGGGAAAGTAATCCGATATCGACAAACTTTAAGATATATAGGCTTACGCTATGGCATGGAAACGGATCGAAGACGGCTTCAAAAACAATATATGTCTCACATTACTATAAGTATATGATAATGGATATCGCAAATTCAGGCTTCGTATATACTGGAACTTCAGGAACAAAGACATATAATGACTACATAGAAAGGCTTGAACTATTACATCCTGAATTCTCTTATTATGACATTAAAATGATTTTAGCCAAACTTCTTAAATGTATATCTTTGTTGTCGAGATCCAAGAATGACATGTACATAGGAGGAAAGAACTTTTTGTACATAGGAACATTGCACGTAAGTAAACTTTCAAGGTCATTAAGCTATAAGAACAACATGATGTTAAAATTCTTATTTAGGATGAAGAAGAGAAAACCTGTGGCAGAGAAATACGGATATATATTGCTGAAGGGAAAGGATGCTGAAGATGTGATAAGGAAAACTGATGAGGACACTTTGAAATGTTCAAAGAAAATTATAAGGTTAAAAAAATGTGTAATATATAGAGATTTGGAGATAGCCATGCTATTTAACGGAGAGATAATATTAAAGGTTGATTTGGACGAACCAATGAAGATTGCTAGGGTGACGGAACATGATGTTTTCATCAAATACTTCAAGGTCGTTCTTATAAGAAATAAGAAACGTTTGAACCAGCTCATGAAATATAACAATGAATATGAATTTTTAAATTATGGCAAACAAAAGTATAACAAACACATTTAGTAAAGGTTTAATGATGGACTTCAATGAGTTGACCAATTATCCGTCAGACAGTTCGTTGACAAATTGCCTAAACGGAACTTTTATTACATACAACGGAAATGAGTTTGTATTACAGAACGATATGGGAAACGGAAAGATTGAATCGGCGAAACTTCCAGAAGGATATATACCTACTGGAATATCTTCATTCGGAGGCATAATATATCTTACTTCGTATAATCCGTTTACCAAAAAAGGTCAGGTCGGCTCATTCCCTTCTCCAGAAAGAAACTTTTCACTAAATGATTCTCAGAATGAGATGTCTTTTGTAGAAAGGAAAAACTTTTTCGATTATAGGGAGGCAGATCCAGAGAAGCGCATAAAGTCCACTACTGAAAGAATGAGCGTGTTCGGAAATGATACTATACTTAATCCGGGAGATTGTTTTTCGATCTACATTCAGTCAGAAAGCAATGATATCAAGGAAAGGCTATTAAAGATAATAGAGACAAAGGATTTTAGCGAAGAGAAGACGTTGATGACAATGGATGTCGGCATATTGAAAGACAATAACATAACCATCATTACTGACACATTAAAAAAGCTAAAGGATAACTGAAACGAATCCACTATAAACGGAATTTCATTCGCAGATTGGTTCTTATATGGATTGAGTACCGAAAGAAACGAATTCCCTTTAAACAAAACAAATGAATCGGTGTCTCCTTTTAATGAGGTAGGTCCAGTCCCGAAAGAATTATTCACTTATCTAATATCCAAACTATCTGGAAACATAGTATTGATATTCAAACTAAAGATGATAGACAATTTTACCGTAAGCATACTTGGTACGAAACATAGTTTTGATTCCGTTGGTCTTACGGCAATAAGCCTCGATATGAATTGTACGTTTACCGATGACAACATAAGGACGATTAAGACAATAATCAAGAATAACAATAAGGAAACTTCCTTCATAGATAAGGATACTATAAACAACAAGGAATATTACTACGACAAAGAGAATGGAATAATATTACGCAGATATATCTACAACCCTAAAATAGAGGATACTAAGATATTCAATGAGGGTGAGCTTTTGTATAATGATTATGAACATGATGATTTCGGTCAAGGAAATTCAGATTTGTCTACCATAGAAGGGATAAACAATTATTCGACATTGGATTCCCCCGTTAAGATGATAATAGGGAACAAGGACTATCCAGAAGACGGATATATAAACAAATCCGATGCCGTGTCAAATTACGGGAAATGCCTTATGTATGACAACATGAAACTTGATTCATTAAATTCAGAGCCGTTGTCATTCTCTGTTACTCCTGGAACTTGTTGGGGACTGCTGTCCATGTATTCAGTAACTGGATATCTTGACGCAAAGCTGATAGGTTCAGGCGCGATACAGCTTACTAATTGGAGATACTTCAAACAGGATAACTATACTAAGCTAAA